>Ga0070707_100001695_pt1 | contig 21265 bp, 20 predicted proteins | sample KBSK5502metaG_FD_65468 | JGI IMG/M metagenome (GOLD analysis project Ga0070707, IMG submission 65468) | Corn, switchgrass and miscanthus rhizosphere microbial communities from Kellogg Biological Station, Michigan, USA - KBS K5-50-2 metaG | ecosystem: Host-associated > Plants > Roots >...
CCACCGCCTGCTGTTGAAGAGGGAAGCTTGTAGGCCGATTGCAGGTCAGCAGGGTTATAACCCGATGGACCCGTAGCCAGACCGACACCCACGCGGATGGCGTGGCAGCGTGCGTAGCCGACGATGACACCCGGACAGACGTGGGTGTATGTCACAGTAGACGCACGAGAGGGGGAAGCAAAGGTTTTTGTGGTGGCACCTACACCGACGAGAACAACGATGAGCAAGAGGCCGAGGATAGACGCGATTCGTTTCAACTCTTTCTCCAGCTTCTAGGCGAAGCTTCGCCTCTATGAGAGAAATAAAACCGAGTACATCTCAACAGGACTCTCCTGTCTTACCAGTGTATATACCATAGCGTGAATTTGTGTGTCAACTGAGTATGCACTGGCTGAGGAGTTCCGCCCAGAAGTACCATGTCAAGGAGTAAGCCTTTTTCAAAAATGCACATCTAGTTTCTGGTGCGAAATGGAGGCCTTAAACCCGCTCCAGGAGCCAATCGTCCTGCGGAATAGTTGACCGAGTGATTCGAGTGCCTTCCCAGGCGGATCGATATTGTTAAGCTTATATGCCGTAAATCGGCTTGTAGAGGGACTTCACGAATTTCGCACTGCAAACGAGTCCTAGTGCGAGACTATGTGAAAAGCACTTCCAACTTCCTTGCGCTGGTCAGTTCTCCTCAGGCAGGAGGAGGTCTCCTTCCCTCTCCTCCTGCCCTAATGCTTACGGAACAGCGACGGTAGCAATGATCTGCTGCTGTCGGTAGTGGGGATTTGAGCCATCGTTGTAGGTGCTTACAAAGCTCGAGAGGTTGGTCGAGCCATTCGTTGTATTGCCGAAGTAGTCGCCGATGAAAGTCTCAATACCTGAAGCACTGCCCGGGTGTGGCGCATTCAACTGCGGATCCCAGGTGTGCTGGGTGAGCCGGATATTGTGCCCGAATGGTGTAAGAGTGGCACTGTAGAACTGCACACTGGCGTTGATGCAGTAGTTAGTAGCGCCATACGGAGGCAGGCTGCCACTATAGTTGGGGTTGACCTGGTCCAGGGCGAGGCCGGCCCCCGTAGCCTCGGCAGTGCCAGCAGCAGGGCAACTGAGGCGGCGGTCGTAGAAGGCCACACTTACCGTCCCATCAGTTGCGACCGTCAGGTTGGGTTGGAACTCATCGACCGGCGACGCATTGTCGTTGACCTGAATAGGAGAACTCCACGTGAGACCGCCATCGTAGGAGGCGGCGAGGAGAATGTTATCCACGCCTGCGCTGAAGTCCTCCCAGGACACATAGAGCGGGTAATGACCTTGTGCGGACAGGTGGGTGCCAACCGCGAAGGTGTTCTCGATCCCATCTCTGAAGGTCGTGTTCGGGTAGATCAGCGGCGGTGCGGCGATGTTGTCGGCGACCGTTGAGACCGTCGTCCAGGTGACCCCGCCGTCGGTGGACCGATCGAGCGCGATCTTGTCGAAGCTAAACTTCTTCTCTGGCTTGGTCGTTGTCAGGGTCGTGTAGACCGTCCCATCAGGCGTGACATGGGGCAGCAAGTAGGTGGCGCCGGTCGGGCTAGCCGAAACCTCCGGCAGCCGGATGGGAGCCGACCAGTCGGTATGCGTGCCATCCGGCAGTGCCTGCGCATATGACACGAGCGGCTGAGCGGTGAGTGGGCCGGTGAAGACGACCCACATCGCGTAGATGCGGTTGTAGAACGGGCTGGCCGGATTCGTGTCGATGGTGAGCCACTGCTTGTCCGGCTCACGGCCCACGCTATCGTAGGTGGCGACGTAGTCCTGATGGCCGTTGTGGGTCGTGATCCAGTCGCTAACTGTTGTCGCCCCGTGCTTGCGTACCGCAGCAGAGATGACCTCGGCTGGGTGGGCCGGGTTGGGCTCCCGGTTCGGATTGATCTGGAAGTTATGGGTCCCGTCGGCGTTGTAGAAGAACTGGTAGGCCAGGATCAACTCATAGTAGTTCCCAAAGCCATCGAAGGCGCCGACCGGGTCGGTGTTCTCGGTCCAGCCTTCATAACCTGGGATATGCCCCTGGACGCTCCAGGTCTGGCCTCTGTCAAAGGACTCGTAGAATCCAAGCAAGTGATTGTAGCCCTCGGGGCTGACGAACCACTTGGAGGAGCCGATCAGGTGGTTGGGGTTGGTGGGGTCGACGCGAAGATCAGACTCCGAGTGATCCTTGACCAGCATAGGAGCGGTGGCAGGATAGCCAGGATTGCTGCCAGCCTGGGTGGGATAGGGGCCAAGGTTCTCACCGGTAGTGGCGGCACCGTTGCAGGGTGATTCGCCGCTATAGCCATCGTTGGGGCCATCGCTCACGAAATAGGGCACCTCTGGTGTGTAACAACTGGTCTGCTGCGTGGTCACAAATGCATTCGCCACATGTTGAGTCGCGAAACTACTTGCGTAGGCTGCATCGGACTGGGTTCCCTGAGGAGGGGTGCCTCCACTGGAGCCAGCAGCGGCTACGCGTGCATGTGTCACCATCACGAGGGGAGCCAGGGCAAGCAGGGTGAGTGTAGTCACCGTGAGAGATGCAAGATGAGGTTTACGCATGTCATACCCTTTCTTCTGCTCATGAGGACTGCAAGCGTCTTTGAAGTCTCTCGCGCTATGGGACAGCAAAAGGTCTGATTTGCCTCGTAATATGGGACAGAATCCACTGATCAGATTATAGAAGAAAGCCATGGACTTGGCAATGGCAAGACGGTTGTGATTCAGTTATGAAATGGTTACGTTTTTGACCATCGCCTGTCAGTAGTTCTTTCCTGCCAACAAGGTCTTTGCCAACTCTTCACATCTGATCATGATGAGCTTTCCCCTTGCTTACGACAGCATTGAAATTGCGAGAGAAGCTCTTGACCGGTATGACTTTGCGAGACTTCCAGGCAAATGGATAGGTACGACTTTACGAGATTCGACAGAGTGCTTATACAGCCCAGGCCATAGACCGTTGTTTTCCGAACTGGCGTAAAGAGGCACCAATGGCGGGAGGCAGTTGTTGACTGTTATCTGGAGTCATTGCGCGCTTTCCCCCCGACGGGCCTCCTCTGTTTGGTGTATACTAGAGAGGAAAGGGACATTGCAGAGAAGGGTGATACCAATGGCAGCTCCACCTCCATACCCAATACATTCCATTGCTGACGGGGCTGCGCGCATCGATCAGGGAGAAGATCCATGGTTCGCCCTCGGTTGTTTCCTGCATGACTGGTGGTGCTATGCCGTGGATCACCGCCAGGACTTGATCAGCGAGCCGCCCGCACCAGCCGCAACACAAGAAGGAAGGCGCTGGGCCGCGTTTTGTGCTGTGGTCGTTGAGGAACTTTGCTCCAGGACGTCCTTCCTTTGCCCTGTATGGACTCAGCAGCAGGACTACGTTCTCGAACGCCCCTGGTTCTACTGCTCCCAGTTGTCGCAGCGCGACTGGTTGCTCTCAACAACACCCGAGGCGTTTAAACGGCGCAACATCTTCGTTGGCGGGAGCGTTCTTGACAACAAGTACGAACTTCAACACCCCTTTGACGCGAAACCCAGGTGGTCCACCTGGTCGGATCAGGAACTCCAGAACCTGGCGGGAGCGAACGAGCTATCTTCGACGCTACCATGAGGTAAATAATAATTTCAAACAGAGGGGATCCTTTGGCCTCAAGAAAAGTGCGTAAAGGAGCTAGGGGAGTTGTTTTATCCATAAACAAAAGCAGAGGTTTCGCAATCTCCGCTTATCAGCCGGGAGAGTAAAGTGTCAGCCAGAGAGATATACCAGCAGAGGCGTGTCCTCTACGCCTATCATGAAGCGGGCCATGCGGTTGTATGGCATGCAGTTGGCGGCCTTGTTGAGGAAGTATCTATAGCTTCAAGTCAAGCAGATTATAGGGGCTTTTGTCGCTTTGGTTTTCTCACACCCAAATTGGATGACCATCAATCGCCTGATGAGTGGCTACAGAGAGGCAGGATTGATCCCAGGACGGTAACGGCTTATTATGCCGGTATGCTAGCACTCGCCTTTTATTGCGCCACTTATGGGGGAGAGGACGATTATGTAGAGGGGAGCGAGCAGGATGATCTAGAAAAAATAGATTCTTTGCTTCCCCAACTCAGCCCTGACGAACAACAGCGCTCAAAACTCAAGGAAGCATGCTGGCAAGAGGCCCAGAAGTTACTAGCAGATCATTGGCCTGCTGTCCAGGCGCTGGCTACAAAGCTACTGAAACGCGGAGCGCTTGATGGAAAAGAAGTACATAGCATCATCTGGCAAACGATCGGGTATCCTGATGCTGACTGGCGCTTGCAGGCACTGAATATAATAGAAAGAGAGGGAGCGTCAAATAGATGCTCCTTATACGGTTATCAGCATATGACTCCTTTGTCTTCAAGGCGTTCTTGAAGGGACTGCCTCGCCGCGAGTGGAGCGGGAAGAGAACCACGAGCATGGAGCAGCATACCCTCGCGAGCCAGGTTGTCCAGGAACAGTGCGTCCCAAGTCTGCATCGTCCGGTCGGAGAGCAGCACATTGACTTCACGCGGGACATCGAGGTGCAGCGCGCACGCATCGATTCTGGTGATCGGCCTTCACGCCCCGCTCGAAACACACAAGCGGCTACCCGCCAGCTTCATCAGCTCTGCTCCTCCTCTGTCCCACCAAACTCCTCGTCATCAAACTCCTCATCCTCATCATAGTCAGGCTCAATCAGGGGGTAATCGGCCCCATACGCGAAGTCGAAGCGATCAGCATCCCTGAAGTAGCCATAGACCGCCGACACCTCACGTTCACCCTCGACTTCCGCCTCATCGGTCACCTCAGCATAATCGAGCAAGACAGTCACCACAAAGGCCCGATCGGGAGAGACGCCCGCTGTTGGCGTCACCCACTCGACCGGGTCCACTTCTACAATCTCTGTCACCTCGGCAGTAGCACCGGTGGGTTCCTCACCCAAGGCCCAATCCATCGCCAACCCTACAAGCTCATCCATGATTTCTTCCTCGGTCATAGCGCCTCCTTTCCGTCAACCTACGTGCTTTCCTGTTCGTTCCTTCGGCCGCAATGCTATTGTATCATGTCAGCAGACCAGTCTCGAGGTGAGACAGATTGTCGTTGTCCACCGTAGAGGTGGTACCTCGTGTGGCGAGGGGAGCCGCTGTGGAGGCATCAGGTGATGTAGTCGCCAGGGCATCGACAGGACCCGTTTTGAAAGGGAGGAAGAAGCATACAGCGTGGCGGCGCGCCACTATGGAGATGCGCTTCTCGCTGAAGTAGCTATCGCTCTGCTGTTGTCTTATCGGTGTGGTGTTCAGGCGATGTTGTGCTCTCACGATGGCGAGATGAACGGAGGCGCCAGCCAGGTAGCCCGGAACTCGAAGGCATCATCGGCTTTCTTCTGCCTGTGGCCTGCTGGGGAAAGGAGATGTGGCCCTGTTCCGGCCTGCGCAGCGCTTTGTAGTGCAAATGGACAGTCAAGCAGCGCATGAAATCATAGCCTTCGCTCGCTACCGACGGCGGAACCCCCCACGTCTCTTCGGAGGCCTGGCGAGCCAGGACCTCACTCGCCAGGGCAATCACGCTGTGGTAAAACTGTGCAATTGAGAGGTTGCCGAGGATCGTGCGCAGCGTCTGGGCGTCTGGAACCATCCAGGAGCCACATACCCCATCAGGCTCCGCCTGCCCGAGTTCCTCGAATGAGGCATAGAGCTTGTTCGTCTCGTCCGACTGGATGCGGTGGCCGAGCGCAGAGCGGCACTCATCACCCCAGTCCAGGAGTTGGTCATCGATACCATCAAGCCACTCACCAAGTGTCTCCATGAGCAGGGTATCTGGAAGAGCAAGCAAAGCCTCTCGTACCTGCCCTATAAGGTGCTTCGTTTGCCCTTTCATCATCGCCTGCTCCTTCTTGACCAAACAATGCACGTTGCCTCCCTTATGGAGGGCGTGTATAACGAGGGACCACGCTGATCTGTCGCGTGGTCATTGCACTCGCCCATTGTCCCATCTGTCGGTTCCGGAGCTTTCATTCAATAGTTCTCCGGCGCAGCATTCCGGTGTCATCGAGCGCTACACCGATATAGGTAGCTGGAGCAACCCAGAGCTACACCACATGATACCACCTCCTGACCCTGGCTGTATCGCCACACGTGCCATTGAGCAGCATGCCTCAAGCAGATCAAATATGTCCATGTGCGAGCGCAATATTCTGCAAGACAGTGGATGCTACAATACGATCAAAAGAGCGTACGACCTCTCGTACGACAGAGCCTGGTTCTGTCGCTGGAGAAGCGTAGGGGTATGAGCTTCCCAGGTCTTGGGTCCTGAGAAAGGAGGAGCCAATGCAGCACACGAGCAAGGAGTGGGTCAGGGTCTGGCATGACCCTGTCCTTGGGGGGCTCGAGCTCCACCATGCTACCTATATTACCCATACGTTCTCTCGGCATATGCATGACTATTACGTGCTTGGGCTGATTGAAGCAGGGATACAAACGTTTTCCTATCGCGGGGCTCGCCAGATCACTCCCGCAGGGGGCGTGTTTGTGATCAATCCAGGGGAAGCCCATACCGGTGAGGCACTGATCGCCAGTGGATATACCTATCGCACGCTCTATCCCGATCTGTCCCTCCTCAAGCGGGCTGCTTCAGAACTGGCCGGGCGGGAAGAGCGGTTCCCTTTCTTCTCACCCGCGGTGATCGTCGATCCTGAACTCAGCAGGCGGCTCAAGGAACTGCACCACGCGCTCGCAACTGCTCAGTCTCCCTTAGAACGTGAATCGCGATTTCTGGAGACCTCTGCTTACCTGATCGCCCACTATGCTGAACTGCGTCCTCCTGAGCAACGTCTTGGACAGGAACGACAAGCGGTCAAGCAGGTTCGTCACTATCTTGACGACCATTACGTCCAGGGGGTGACGCTGAGCGAGTTAGCTCACCTGGTCGGGTTGAGTCCCTTTTATTTGCTCCGCGTCTTTGAACAAGAAGTGGGCATCCCACCCCACGCCTATCTTGAGAGCGTCCGTATTCGCCGGGCGCAACGTCTGCTGGCGTGCGGCATCCCGATTGTCCAGGTTGCCTATGACCTGGGCTTTAGCACGCAAAGCCACTTCACGCATCGCTTCAAGCGGTTGCTAGGGGTCACGCCAGGCCAGTATGTCTCATCGGCACAAGAGACGGCAAGACAGCGGAGAAGATTCTGATCTATCCTTGCTCCAGACGACGTGCCAACGCCTGGAGCAAGCTTGGATTTCACCTTGTGGAGGGTTACCATGGATCAGGTGTTACTCAAACGATTTACCTCTCCAGATGAAATGAGGTCCTTTGAAAAAGGAACGTTCGAGGTGGTGCGGTTGGGAGGCCTGACCGTCGGTCGAGCCAGCTATGAACCCGGGTGGAAGTGGTCAACGCACGTCGGCCCACTGGTGGGCCTGTCAATGTGTCAAGTCGCGCATGTTGGGATGGTCATTGCAGGGCGCGCCATGGTGGCGATGGAGGACGGCACGACCTATGAGTTAGTACCTGGTGATCTGTTTGCGATTGCGCCAGGTCATGATAGCTGGGTGATCGGGGAGGAGCCGTATATTTCCCTGCATTTCCTGGGCGCGGAAGATTACGCCCATTAATCACGATCACATCAAGATGAATTGATTGTGAATAACTCGGACTGTTGCATCCCTTTTGCGTCTCTTGAAGTAAAACGTCCGGGAGGAAAAATGGCGGTTTCATGAACGTGTCAAGTGAGCAAGCAATGAAAGGACACAGCAATGGTACAGGCAAGTAATCTCGGTTACCCCCGTATTGGTAGCAAGCGCGAACTCAAAAAAGCGCTCGAACAGTTCTGGTCGGGCAAGCGTAGCGAAACCGAGCTGCTGGAGCAAGCGGCAGCCCTTCGCAGACAGCACTGGCAGCTCCAGCAACAACTCGGCCTCACCCACATTCCCTCCAATGACTTTTCCCTCTACGACCATGTCCTCGATACGATCGCGATGGTCGGAGCCGTCCCCAAACGCTATCACTGGAACGGGCCACACGTCGATTGGCGTACCTATTTTGTCATGGCTCGCGGCGTCCTCCAGGACCAGGAGCAATCCAGCGCCATCCCGGCAATGGAGATGACCAAGTGGTTCGACACCAATTACCACTACATTGTGCCTGAGTTTGAAGCTGAGCAGCAGTTCTCTCTTGCCTCGACCAAACCGCTTGACGAGTTCCTGGAGGCGAAAGCGCTCGGCATCCATACGCGCCCCGTCCTGCTCGGTCCGGTCTCCTTCCTGTTACTCGGCAGAACGCATTCGCATGCGGTGAAGCCCCTCTCGCTGCTCGGGCGGTTGCTGCCCGTGTATGAAGACGTCTTGCTCGCTTTAGCACAAGCCGGTGCTGACTGGCTCCAGATCGATGAACCATGCCTGGTACTGGACCTGGATGGAGACACGCTGGAGGTCTACCAGGCAACGTACGTGCGGCTGGCGACGTACCTGGCAGCTCACGCACCCTCGCTGCTCATCCTGCTCGCCACCTATTTCGGAGACCTGCGCGGGAATCTGCCGACCGTCCTGCGCCTCCCGGTCTCTGCACTCCACCTGGACCTGGCCCGTGCCCCCGCACAACTGGAGCAGGTGCTTCCCCAGGCTCCAGCATCGCTCTCGCTTTCGCTTGGCGTGGTAGATGGTCGCAATGTCTGGCGTACGGAATTCGACCGTGCCCTTACCCTGGTCGACCGTGGCGTCCAGGCCCTTGGGACGGAGCGCGTTCTGATCGGCCCCTCCTGTTCGCTCCTGCATGTTCCCATCGACGCAACGCAAGAAACGCACCTCGACGAGGACATGCACTCCTGGCTGGCCTTTGCCAACCAAAAGATCGAGGAAATCAGCCTTCTTACCCGTGCGCTCAACGAAGGGACCGCCTCTATCGACTCCGCGCTTCGGGTCAACCGCCAGACCTTTGAAAGCCGTCGCAGCTCGCCCCGCGTTCATAATGAAGAGGTGGCCCGTCGCGTCCAGGCAGTCAACCAACAGATGGCACAGCGCCCGCATGCTCATGGTGAGCGCAAACAGCAACAACAAGAAGTGCTCAAGCTTCCACCGCTGCCCACGACGACGATTGGCTCCTACCCGCAAACAGCGGATATCCGTGCGGCTCGTGCTGCCTATAAGAGCGGCAAGATGGATCGTGAGCGCTATGAAGCGTTCCTCAAGCAGGAGATCGAGCAGGTGATCCGCTTCCAGGAAGCGGTCGGACTGGATGTGCTGGTACATGGTGAGTTCGAGCGCAGTGATATGGTCGAGTACTTCGCTGAGCAGCTCACCGGGATGCTGTTCACTGAGCAGGGCTGGGTGCAGAGCTACGGATCGCTCTGTGTCCGCCCGCCCATCATCTACGGCGACGTGGCACGTCCTGGTCCCATGACGGTGCGCTGGGCGCAGTTTGCTCAATCGCTCACCACTCGCCCCGTGAAAGGCATGCTCACAGGGCCAGTTACCATCCTGCAATGGTCCTTTGTACGCGATGACCAACCACGCTCGGAAACGTGTCGGCAGATCGCTCTGGCAATGCGCGACGAAGTGCAGGATCTGGAAGCGGCTGGCATGCGCGTGATTCAGATCGACGAGCCGGCCCTGCGTGAGGGACTGCCCTTGCGCCAGGCGGATTGGCAGGGCTATCTCGATTGGGCCGTGCTTTGTTTCCGTCTCGCCACGAGCCTCGTGCAGGACAACACACAGATTCACATGCACCTGTGCTACTCGAAGTTTGACGATATCATTCAAGATATTGCCCGCATGGACGCCGACGTAGCCTTGATCGAAGCCTCGCGTTCTCAATTCGAGCTGCTAGAGGCCCTCGTCACCTATCGCTACCCAAATGACATGGGTCTTGGCATCTATGATGTCCACTCGCCGCGCGTGCCGAGCACGCAGGAATTGGTCGGAGAACTGCAGCGTATCCTCCAGGTCCTCCCCCCTGAGCGGATATGGGTCAATCCTGACTGTGGACTGAAAACACGACGTTGGGAGGAAATACGCCCGGCGCTCGCCCATTTGGTCGAGGCAGCGCACCTCGTCCGCCCTTCGCTGGTCACAAATGCTTTACTTTAGTGGAATCAATGTGGTGATCTGTTCCGTTGATCCGGGCATCTTCGATATTACCTTAGCCTCAGAGGTCGAATGGGTCTGCACGCATACTGTGCCAGATGTGAAGACCTTGCTCGTCCGCTGTCACAACGACTGATCAGAAACATGGAAAAAAGGTGCAAGTACGCCTATGACCTCGGTTGTTTCGATTCGTCGAGCGTCTCTCGAAGATGTAGAGACGTTAGTGGACCTGCGTATGGCTCTGGAACGCGAGAGCGGTCACCTGATGCAGAACGCGATGCTTGCAGATGTGCGGCGAGCGACTCACTAGTATTTCCTGGAGGCACTGCTAGCAGAAGCAATCCTGGTGTGGGTGGCCGAGGCACAAGGCACGCTGGTGGCCACCAGCGTGCTCATCTTTTTCCAGAAGCCGCCTTCTGAGCGCAACCTGACGGGGTTGGAAGCCTATATCTTGAATATGTACACCCTGCCAGCGTGGCCTGGTCAGGGTATTGCCACGAGACTCTTGCAGACCCTCATCGCGTCTGCGAAGCAGCGCCAGACCCATCGGATCTGGATGTATGCCATGCAAGATGGCCGGCCTCTCTATGAACGAGCAGGTTTCGTTCAGAAGCGGAGATACACCCTTGAGATGGAACTGATCTGGTAAACGGGTGGTGTAAAGCCGTCGTTGGTGTAAATGATGCGAAGAAGGTAGTCTATAAAGATACTGCAGGGGAGGTGCTATACTGGTTGACTACTTCAAGACCCTGTATAATTACAACTACTGGGCCAATGCAAAGATTCTGGAAGTGGCTGAACAGCTGAGCGAGGCGCAGTGCATTGAGGAGACGAAAGACGGCCATGGCGAGGAGGACGTGCAGCGCGTGGTGCCATATACCAATGCGAGGAGTCAAACCTATGCAGCCCCGTTGTGGCAGATGATGGGGCACCTGGTGAACCATGGCACGCAGCGCCGCAGCGGTGCTTCTGAGCCGGTTAGGGCATCCGCCGGGGGACCTGGATGTGCTGATATTTCTCCTGGGATGAGAAGTATAAGGAGGTTGACCAATGAAAGCGAGGGCACGAGTCCAGTTGACTGAGGATATGAAACGCATTGTGAGTGAGCAGCGGCTTGGCTTTATTGCCTCAATCTGCCCTGATGGCACTCCTAACCTCTCGCCGAAAGGGACGACGGCGGTCTGGGATGATGAGCATCTTATCTTCGCCAATATCTGCTCACCTGGGACGATTGCCAATGTGCAACGGCAGCCAATTGTGGAGATCAACGTGGTCGATCCGGTAGCCCGCAAGGGGTATCGTTTCAAAGGCCCGGCTACGGTCTACAAAGAGGGGCCACTTTTTGAGCAGGGGCTGGCCTTCTACCGCAATCGTGGGACAGCCAGTCCCATTGAGCATATTGTGCTGGTGAAAGTCGAGCGTGCCTTACCCCTGATCTCGCCGGCCTACGATCAGGGGAAAACGGAGGAGGAGATTCGCGAGCAGTGGCTGGGGTACTGGGAGACTCTCTATCATCCATCATGAAAGCGGATTGACATGAGCGCCAGCATATTGGGATGGAGGAGGCACTATTGCTTTTCAACAGGAAATCGGGTACCCTCTTTAGGCAACTGCGCCATGCTCTAAACAGAAAGGGTAACGAGGCAGAGTGGCGGCCGTCTCGTGCGATGCCATGGAAAAGAGAGATGATTGAATGGAGAAACGACTTCGAATCCTTCTCATCACGCTGGATTACCCGCCTCCAGTACCTGGTGGCTACGGCGTGATGTGTGCGCAAGTTGCTACCTGGCTCGGACGGCGGGGTCATGAGCTGCTAGTCCTGACCAGCTCACCGGAAGTGCAGGAAGGCGTCTGGGCGAAGCGAAAGGTCGAGGGAGCTATTCAGGTGTGGCAGATTCTGAGGAGCTACTGGGATGGATCAGCTTGTCTCAACCCGTCCCTGCAAGAAGCTCTGAGCATTGAGCAGCACAATCAGGCGCAGTTGCAGGCAGTGCTCTCGGAGTATCGCCCTGATGTCGTCAGCTTCTGGCATATGGGGGCCATGTCCCTCAGCCTCATCACAGCGACAGCCCGTCTGGGCTTGCCCATCGTCTTTGTCGTTGGGGACGACTGGCTCTGCTACGGGGGATGGGCTGATGCATGGACGAGATGGTGCTCTGAGCATGCCGAGCAAGCAGCACACGTCGAGCGGCAAACCGGTCTTTCCACCCGTTTGCCCGATCTGGGGAAGATAGGCATCTTCTGCTTTGTGAGCGCCTGGACCAAGCAACGAGCCGAACAGATGGGTGGGTGGCGCTTTCTCCATGCCGATATCATCCCCCCAGGTCTTTCCTCAACCGATTTTCCCCCACTCATTCACCTGCCTGATCATCCGTGGAGGTGGCATTTGCTCTGGGTGGGCCGTGTGATCGAGGAAAAAGGGGTCGAAACGGCCATCAAAGCCCTGCCACACTTGCCGCCAGATACTACCCTCAAGATCGTTGGACCTGTTGCTCAGGCCTATCGTCGGCATCTCGAAGCCCTGGCGGCAGAACTGGGTAAGGCTTCTCAGCTCACCTTCACGGTCGCGCCCCGGCACCAAATGCGCTGCCATTACCAGGAAGCTGACGTCACCCTCTTTACCAGTACGATTGAGGGAGAAGCCTTTGGCCTCGTCCCTTTGGAAGCGATGGCCAGTGGCTGTCCTGTCGTGACTACAGGTGTGGGAGGATCACGCGAGTATTGCCTCGATGGCATCAATTGTCTCTTGGTTCCTCCAGGAGAGCCATCTGCCCTGGCAGATGCCATCGAGCACCTGGCGAAGCCGCCAGAGGTACGCAGGCGCTTAGCGGAAGGTGGGAGAGACACAGCTCAGGAACTTACCCTCGACCGCCAAGCCAGCCGCATTGAGTCCTGGTGTCTTTCCGCCGTAAGAGCAAAGGAAAGCGGCCAGATTTTCACCAGTGGTAGGCTGCGCCGAGGAGAATCTGAGGAGGGATGCACTGATGCCTGAGCAAGCATTCACCGTGACCGTCAAACCGGTGGAAGCATCGCAATTGGAGATGCTGGAACACGAGTTTTCGCCTGGGACGCGCTCAAAACTTCATTACAAGCGCTATGAGGTCCAGAAAAGCGGAGAGGGAGTCTATCTGATCGCCTGGCATGAGCACACCGCCGTTGGTCACTTCTTGCTGTGACAGGAATGGCACCCAGCAGACAGAATCAGAACTGGTCACCTATATGAGCAAATCCCTCTGAGGGGTTTTATCTATGCACAATAGACCGTGCGGCAACTGGGGAGCAGAGGGGGTGGCGTTAGCCTAGCCGCCGTGCTGCGCAATTCGGGAGGGTTTCTATGAATTACCTCGACGTAGGAGTAGACAAGGGCTTCAGTAAAACCAATCTGGCGGTGGCTCGTGCAGATGGGCGTCTCTTCCTGGAAGCACGGATCGAGCACTTCGATCAGACCCACCAGCAGCCGATCACCGACCAACGGCTGCTTCACCTGATCGCTCAACATCTCATTGTATTGGCTACTTCAGACATCCGTTCGAAAAATTGACAGCTTGGTCTTTCACCATCCTCCTATTTTTCTTCGTCATGTGATACTCAACCATGGAAGAAGTAGGGAAATTTTTCTCGTGCACGAGAAAAACGCGCGCTAACTTGCAGCATAGGCTCTGGGAAGCCATACAAAGTCTGCATTGTAGTCTACCAAAGGCACCTTCACACATGAGTTTACTATCTGGATCCCCTTCGTCCGTCGGCTGACTCGATGGACTGCGTTACCAAGTCAGACTGCTCTTTGATAGTCATGATGGAGCCCACCTAATAGCGGAATAGCAATCACTTTGTTCCTCGCATGACAAGTGGAATGAGACGAGCTGTTCGGTTCAGGAACCTGCTGATGGATCCCTTGATGCGGTCGAGCGTGGTTGAAGTATGTCACATACTGATTGAGCACGCGCTGGAGCTGCCTCTCGTGAAAGATCAAGACATGATCAAGGCATTCTTGTCGCACACTCCTCATGAAGCGTTCGCAGATCGCATTGGCTCGTGGAGCATGATAGGGTGTTTTGAGAATCTCAACCGCACTTGTTGTAGCTACACGAGCGAAGCAGGGCCCAAATTTGCTATCATTATCACGAATCAGATACTTCGGTGCTTGCCCATAGGGCATGGCTTCCCGAAGCTGTTGCGCAACCCAAGGATCGGTGGGAGATCGTGTCACCCCCGCGTGGATCACCTTCCGAGACTTGAGTTCGATGATGACAAACGCGAAGAGCGGTCGAAAGAAGAGATCCCTCACCTGTAAGAAGTCGCAGGCCCAGATCTGAGCGGCGTGATTGCGCAGGAAGGTCGCCCACTTCTGTCCTCTTGGCTGTGGTGCGCGAACGTGTCTGATATACTTCTGGATAGTGCGCTTACATACATGCATGCCGAGTTTCAGAAGTTCCCCGCGAATCCGCTCGGCACCCCAGAGTCGATTCTTCGTCGCCATCTCCCTGATCAAGGCGATGGTTTCCTTGGCTACCTTAGGCTTGTGAGAATGAGCCTTTGACTTGTGCTTCCAATAGAGGCGAAATGCCTCACGATGCCACCGTAGCAGGGTTTCTGGCTGGACGATGATGAGTGCTTGTTTCCATGCTCGAACCACCCTTGCTAAAAGCACAAGGAGGACTCGATCTGCTTTCGTGCATACTGGTCGTTTCACCTGACGCTTGAGCACGATGAGTTGCTGTCGTAAGAGGGCATTTTCCGCTATGAGCTCCGACTTGCTTCGGCCAAGGTCTGCCAATGTTCCAAGCGGCAAGGGGGAAGTGAGTGGTTTGGTCCAATGAACACAGCGGGCATAGAGTACCTTCACAGAAGTCTCCGTAAGCTGCTTGAGACGTGAAAGAATCAAAATGAACTGCTCCTTCAGGAAGATGCGTCGCTGTTCTTATTGCAGAGGTAGCACCTTTCCACGCCCTCAAATTTTACCTTGGCTGCACGTTTTTTTGCAACCAGTGAAGGCACGCTCTATCGCTTTTACGGTGGCTTTTTCCGAACAGATGTGCCAAGTAGCCAGTACAGGAGATTTGAGTATGAGTCAGCTACCAGAGAAAGCAGAAACAGCAGGTAGAGCCGCGCCACTTTCGGTCAAATTTCACCTGGCGTAATCACCAATACCCGCTCCTGCCTGTAGAGCCTGTTTGTGTTCAAAGTACTCGCTCATGGTGAAATTGTACACCTTCGAGTCGTTTTCTTCCTGGTTGTTGGTCACATAATGGCACGCGGTGATATACGGCTCGATCACGTGGATCTTATCAAGCGGCGTCAAGACCAGCAGTTGCAGGTCAAGCTGCTTGAAGAGTTCCATTGCATAGCGTGCGTTCACCTCATCCGACCTGACGAACGCCTCGTCGATCACGACAAAGCGGAAAGCCTGTTTTCGCTCCTCTTGCTGGTCAAGGCCGTACTGGTAGGCGATGGCCGAGGCGAGGATGGTATAGGCGAGCTTCGTCTTCTGCCCACCGGACTTGCCGGAAGAGTCATGATAGTAATTCTTGGTGGTATCATCTTCGCGATAGCGTTCCTCGGCAGAAAAATCGAGCCAGTTTCGCATATCTGTCACCTTCACCGTCCAGCGTTCTTCTTGCTCGAAGCGCCGGATCAACGTCTGGATGCGCTGGAAACTGGCCTCGTTTGCTTCGGCTGTGCGTGGCTGCATCACGTCTGGCAGGCAGGCGCGCAGCTGCGTCTTGAAGTCGCGCACCTCGCCATCGCGGGTCTGGTCAAAGCAAAGCTGGATGTAGGTCGATGGTGTGTAGTCGATCAGGCGCAGCGCAGCGTTGAGGCTGCCAATGCTCTTTTTAATGGCCTCGCTTTGCCGTTCTAATGCCGCCTTGAACACGCTGATGCTGGTGATCACTTTCTCATCGAGCAATTCTTTGAAGCGCCTGCGGTAGCGCGGCAAATCCTCGTGGCGGATCTGCTCGTGGTGGTGCCGGTATGCGGCAATGGCCTCTATCGATGCATCGAGTTCATGGGCAGTAGTGGAGCTGATTTGCTTGAAATCGTTCATCACGCTGATGATTTTGCTGATCAATGGCGTGACTTGCCCCCGCAAAGAGGTGGCACGAGCGCGATAGAACTGAGCCATTTTTTCTCGTACATCATCAGCGTTCTCAATGGTCAGCGTGGCGTTTTTGTGGTCTTTCTCGATCTGCGCTACATACGTCGAAATGTCAGTATGTGAGGCGGCTTGCAATGTCACATGACAGGCGGAGCACTGCTGTTGGTACCTGGTAATGGCGTTATCGAGCGTGGTGATGGTTGCAGTTACGTTGTCTCGCTCCTGCTGGCGTTCGCGGTGCTGTTGTGTGACCTCGTCCAGCTGGCGACGCAGTTCAGCCAGGTGATCGGCGCTGGCTTCAAGTGCGTGTTTCTGGGCCAGCAAGTCGCTGCGGCGCTGCTCGTCGGTTCGCCAATCAATCGCCGCGAACGTGGTAAACTCAAGCAGCCGTTGCAGCGCCTGCTCACGTTTTTGCTCGTGTTTCTGTGCCTGTTCAATCTGCTCAATGCTGGCTTTAACCGCCTCTAGCGCCTTCTGTTGCGGGGCAAGTTCCGCCGTGATGGCTTCAATTTTCTCGGCATTACTCCACCCAAGTACATACTGCTTGCGATCGCCGAGGGAAGAGCGATCATCTTTCTCATGGCGGGCCGCACTGTGCTTGATCTGGCCATTGGTGGTGAGTGCGCGGCGTGCCAGCTGGAATTCTTCCAGCGTTTCACAGCACGCATAGTCATAGGAGTCGATGAGTTCAGCGGTGAGCCACCTGGTAAACTCGGTATCCGGTTTGACTTCAAGCTTGAAAAAGAGCATGTTGCGCTCAATCATCGTATGGTTGGGCGGCGTGCGGGACCCGCGAATCCGGTGATAAATGAGCCGCCCGTGCAGGTTTGTCTGATCCACGTAGCGGCTGATCTGCTGGTAGTGCTGTTCGGGTATGAGCAACTGCCGCCCAAAGCCGTGTAGCAAGCGCTCGATGGCTGGTTCCCATTGCCGTGCGCGTTCGCACACGCGCAGTAGTTCGCCGATGAAGGGCAGTTCCTCCTCTGGAATCTCGAGCGCCTGCGAAAGCCTCGAGCGCAACCGGATGTCTTCGCCGGGAATCTGGCTCTTGCGCTGTTGCAGCGAGGCCAGTTCCTCCGCAAGTCCGCGCAGGGCTGCTGTGAGCGACGTTTCCTGCTGTTTTTGTTCGTCGCGCTGCCCGGTGAGCGCGGCACTCCGTTGCGCGGCTTGTGCCAGCAGCACGATTGCCTGCCGCGCGTTCGCCAGGAACGTTGTTTCATCGTCATACCCCGGCAGGTTGATCGCTCGTGCGAGCGTATTATACTGCTCCGCCTGTTTCTTCTTTGTTGCTTGCTGCTGGACCAGCGCCTGGATATCCTGCTCAATCCGGTGTATGCGCTGTCCAACCTGGTCGTTCTGAATGGCAACGCTCAAGTCAATGTGTTGCTGCATCAGTCGATCGAGATGCTGGTTGAGCGCATCGCTCTGTCCTTGCGCGGCGGCGCGTTGCTGGCGCGCATCATCGATGGCCGCCTCAAGCAGTATCTTCTTATAGTCAGCGACATACACGGGAACGACTTGGACGCAGCGCTCCGCCTCGGTGATGCGCGCTTGCAGCTTCTCATATTCCCCTATCTCGTTCATGAGCGGCTCGAGCACGGAAAGTTGCCGCTCCGCAAGCTCAATAGCAGCATGAGAACGAGTCAGGTTCTCAAAGTTTTCTCGCAACTGTGCAACGCGTTCCTGGGCGTCGGTCTTTTCCAGCATATGTTCGCGCACGAAGGCATTCAATCCGCCGATGTCTTTAATCGAGACAACCTGGTTGAACAGGTCGAGGGCTTTCTCGGAACGCAGGCCCATCAGATGGCAAAAGCGTCGGTTGTACTTCGCGCATTCGTCAAACACTTCAGCACCCCTGGCTCGCAACTGCTTACGCAGATCCGTCATCTCGCCGCGTACAGAGAAATGCTCCTCGATGTTTAAGGGTGCGGGCGCAATAACGAAGAACTTGCGTAACTCGCCCCGCTGCCACCAGAAAACCTGGGCCAGCGTCACGTAGTGTTCCAGACTTGCGTTCGCGAAAACGGCTAACAGGACGGAGTAGGAATCTTGCCCGCGCAGGTACTGCACATTCGCCGAACTGCTCTCGCGGTCTTTCTGCTTGCTCCATGCCCCGCGCACATACATCCCCTCGTTGCGTTCGCGGTGCTTTTCGGTGCCCGATGCCTGATTATACGTTCGCCGGCCGTACGGGACGAGCAGGGTCAGCAGGGCATCCGCCAACGTGGACTTGCCGGAGCCGTTCGCACCGGTCAGCAAGGCCGTTCCACTGGATGGAGTGATGCGCCAGATACGCTGGTTGAATGTTCCCCAGTTATACAACTCAAGCTGCTGCAAGCGAAACCCACCTGATGTACTGTCGCCGCCCTTAGCCCATTTATGATTCTGATTCAGGCTCAGCAGTTCCATAATGTGCCAGTTTCTCCTTGATCTCGCCTAGTTTTTCCGCATCGATTCGCGCTTTCAAGATGCGCCGTACTTCAAAGTAAGCCGGTTTTTCCGTGCCTGGCATTCGCTTGAGAAAGCCCAGGTCTATGAGGCGTTCAATAGCCGTGTCCATTCTGCGTTGGAGAGCGCGTTCGTCTGTGCGCGCAGGCAAGAAGGGTACGAGCAGTTCGCGCACCTGGTCCTCAGTGATCGTGCATTTCCCAGCATCGAGATGGGTGGACTCGAACTGGTCGAGCCACTCGCGCAGGAGGACGCAGAGCAGCGTTGTGTGATAGCTGAGATGGTCGCGCCGTGTCAGCCTGGGCAACACTACCGATTGACCCTCGTCGTCTTCGAGGGCTGGCTGATGGAGATAGGCGTAGCCATCCTCTTCATGGACGCGCACTTCGAGACCGATGCGTGCGAAATACCCCTGAACCGGCGTAAGATAGGAGAGCAGCAAGTTCCAGGAAGCTGTCTCGTCGCTGAACAGTGGATTCTGAAGCAATTTCAGTACAACAGGGGCATACGGCATAACGGCGCTATTCGGCATAGTTCCTCCTTTGATAGAGTACGCGAGGGATGGTCAAGGTCTTGGTTTCCCGGCCGAACGGCGTGGCCACGGGAAGCTCAATTGTTTCGGTCTGTTGCGCGTCAATGCAATGGTCTGCATCGTCTGCTGCCAGCGTGCAGTATGCCAGCACTTCGGCTAGCCCCTTCTCAGGCGGGTAATGAGCCAGCACTTCGGCCAGCGTTACCTGAGAGCGAACGTTCAGCAGCGCCTCAATACGCCGGTAGAGGATGGCTTTATCGATGTGAAACTGTGTGTGGAGAGCTAGAAGATCGGCTAGGGCTGGTTCCTCGGCGTCGGTGTCCATTGGCTGCGCGCTCACGGAGAATGTATCACCGGGTTCCCATAATCCGTGCTCGATCACCAGATGTACCTGCGGCGGCCCTTCAAGCTCGATGAAGGCTGACTCATCTGGCGGATCGCTCGCCACGCGGAATGCCAGGTGCTTGATGTCCGATACGATGGCGCGCACGCGCCCGTGTTGGGCGATGCTCTGCTCGTCCAGCATCCGGCGCAATTGCTGAGCCAGTTCAGCATTCGATTGCACCACCTTCTCTCCTGCCTCCAGCAGGTGCGCAGGCAGGTGCCGGAGTATCTCGCCCTTATGGATGATAGGCTGCAAATCGGTCTGTTGTTGCACGGCCTCGAGCAGCATGTACAATTCATCCTGCTGTGAGGGAGTCATCAGAAAATCCCAGAAGGTGTAGAAGCTGCGCCCTTGATCCGAGGATTTCAACTCGGCATCGGCGTCGAGAACATACGCCACCAGCACCCCCTTCTGCGCGTTCGATTGCACCTGAGCCTGCTGCAATGCTCGCGCAATTCCCCGGAAGCGTTCCTCCACGAGACGAAAATCCCGTAACAGCTGCCGCGCTCCATTACAGGCTTCAAAAAACCGCTCTTTCAACCGGGTTGGGGGGTAGAGATCATCGACAACGCCCGTCTCACGAATCATATCAATTTGCTGCTGGAGGGCGTCGCGCTGTTGTTCGAGTTGCGCGAGCCGGATGGTAGGGTCCCCTGTGCTCTTCTGCACAATATCGCGCAAAAGCTGCACGATATACAGGAAGCGCGACTCCGCGCCCACAAATGGTTGCCCGTGCAGCTCTTCGAGCCAGCCAATGGCGCGTTCCGCGTCTGCCGTCAACTCGACGAGCGGTATATCGCTGTTGGCGGGAGTTGTAATGCGGATAAAGCGGTGATACTCGTCTGCCCACTCCGTCAGGTAGGAGTGAGCCGGGCGCGGATAGCTGCCTGGTGCTCGGTCATTCAGCGCCTCAAGCGTGTCCGCGAGATGCTCCGCCAGTTCTGGCAGCGGAATAGCGATGCGCTGCTCGCGCTTGAACTGACGGTACAGGAAGCTGATAATCAGCGCGGTATGATCGGCCTTAAGAAGCCTGGCACCCGGCACATGCTGCAAGTCATAGGCAAGCTGGTCATACTCCATAACTGTCTGTGGGAATACGTTTCCCGCTCTCTGGTTCCATCTTTTCAAGAAGCTGTACGCTTATTATAAGGTTCTTGCTCGCGTTCCGACTCTCCTTGACCTCCGATAAGGCCTCGTCGGAGGAAAGCAAGACTTACGGGCCGACTCACTCTGGGGCACAGAACATGTACGCTTCGGAAGAGACCACTTCTTCTGATCAGCGTTGCTCCTCTCCGCCACGACCCACGCCCGGCTCCAGACGCCTCCCCATACGACATATGCAGAGTAGCACAAATGTTCGTATTTGTCAACAATGGGGTATCCGTTTTGGTTTTTCTTTACAAGCCTTCTAAAAATTGTGAACAATTGTTTTACAGAGCGTTGCATTGTATATTAAATATTCTCCAGGATGGGATGAGGGGATTCAATAAGATAACTAGCATGACAGGCAGACATGTTAGGCCTGTGATGGCTACTTAGGGTATCTGTTCGAGAAATTGGCGAGTTTTCTTGTCGAAGCATGTAAGATGCGAGTATAATCACTACGGTTTTCTCGCTACTTCTTCTCAGACGACATGCTTCTTTTCACGAAGGAGAGCTCAATTGGTGTTTCGTGTTTTCCTGTTCATCAAACAACAAGTATTCTTCAGTTTTCATACGCTTCAAGCACGTTTCT
>Ga0070707_100001696_pt1 | contig 21258 bp, 10 predicted proteins | sample KBSK5502metaG_FD_65468 | JGI IMG/M metagenome (GOLD analysis project Ga0070707, IMG submission 65468) | Corn, switchgrass and miscanthus rhizosphere microbial communities from Kellogg Biological Station, Michigan, USA - KBS K5-50-2 metaG | ecosystem: Host-associated > Plants > Roots >...
CAGTTACGACACCAACGGCAATGTGCGGTCGGTGACCGACGCCCTCGGCAATCGCCAACAATTCACTTATACCGACTACTTCAGCAACCAGCCGGCGGGGGTGGGCCAGACAGCGGCTTATCCCTACACAGCGGCCGACCCGACCGGCTTCCGCGCCGGGGCGCAGTATGATTACTACACGGGCCTGGCGGTCAGGCGCTTCAACCTGCGGCCGAATTCGGCGGCCGAAGAGCAGGGGGTGACGCTGACCTACGACTTCGCCGACCGGCCGCTGGTCGCTTACCGGCCGGATGGGGGCTACGACTATTACTACTACTGGGACAACTACAACTCCCTCACCCTGATCCAGAAGCACGACTCGGTCGGCGGCCAGGACATCGCCCGCGGCACCACCCAGGTGTTTGACGGGGCCGGGAGGGTCGAGCGCCAGAGCAATCCGCACCCGGATGGGACGATCGGCAAGTACACGGGGCAGCGCTTCGTCTATGACGGGCTCGGGCGCCGCAGCCAGAGTTCCAATGTGATCGCAGTCTACGGCGACTGGACGCCGACAGGGGAGAATCCGCTGGGCTGGCTCTACACGACCGAGACCTTCGACGAATTCAGCCGGCCGCAAGTCATCACGCGGCCGGACAACAACACGCGGCGTTACACCTTCACCAACTGCGGCTGCTCGGGGGGTCTGACGGCGAGTGTGACGGACGAGAAGGGGCAGAAGACGGAGACGGTGGCGGACTTCCTCGGCCGGCTTCAGGAGTCGCGCGAGTACCTGGCCAACAGCACGGTGATCTATTCCAAGGCCGCTTACAGCTATGACGAGCTGGACCGCCAGACGGCGATCACGGTCATCAGTGGGGCGGCGCCAGGCCAATCCCAGACGCGGAGCTTTGTCTACGACGGCTACGGGAGAGTACAATCGCAGACGACCCCTGAAGGTGGGACCGTGACTTACGCCCATTACGACAACGACCAGGTGCAGAGTGTGAGTGACGCGCGGGGAATGGTGACGACTTACAGCTACAACACGCGGAGGCTGGTGACGAATGTCAGCTACAATGACGGCGGGGCGACGCCGGGAGTGAGCTATAGCTACGACGAGTTTGGAGCGCGCAGCCAGATGAGTGACGGGATGGGAGCGACCACTTACAGCTACAACTCTTACCGGCAATTGCAGAGTGAGACGCGGACTTTCACTGGATTACCTGGGGAGAGCTACAGCTTGAGCTATGGCTACAACCTGGTGGATCAGCTCAAGCAGGTGAGCTACACCGCGACCAACTTCAGCCAGCAGATCAACTACGCCCGGACGTTTGCCTCGACCCTCTCAAGCATCGGCACCAATCTGCTCGGCACTGACCCCAATAATACCACCAACGTGCTGAGCCTGACCGGCTACCGGGCCTTCGGGGCGATCACCGGCGCGACCTACGGCAACGGCCGGACGCTCGCGATGGGCTACAGCGAGCAACGCCATCAGCTCACCAGCATGATCGTTCAGAAGAGCGACGGCAGCGACCGGATCGTGGACAAGAGCTACGAGTACTACGACACCAACCAGGCCAACACCGGGCGGCTGATGAAGCAGACCGACCACCTCGACCCGGCCTACTCGGTGACCTATTACTACGACGGGGTGAACCGGCTCTACAGTGCGCAGGCCGGCTCCTTCGACACGGTCAAGGGCTATGATCGGACCTACAGCTACGACGAGTGAGGTAACGTACGCAGTGTCAGTGGCGACAGCGATGGGACTCAAGCGACCCATTTCGAGACCGCCTACCACTATGCGGTGAACGGGACAGGTGCGCCCGCGACCAACCGCCTCACCGATGTCAATGGGGTGGGCTACACTTATGACGCGGCGGGCAACCTGACCGGTGACGGAGTGATCAGCTACACCTACGACGCGGCCAACCGGATGAAGACCTCCAACGGCGGGCAGAGCCTCTACTACTACGACGGGGATGGGCATCGCGTGCGGCGGGACTTCCCCGGCGTGACGCCGCTCTTCTACGTCTGGTCCTCGGTGTTAGGGAACGTCGCGATGGAGGTCAGGCCGCAGACGGTCGTGAGGGCCTACGTCTACGCGGGCGGGAGCCCGGTGGCCTTGCAGAACTATGACGGCACCTTCGTCTGGATTCACAAAGACCATCTCGGGAGCACCAGCCTGCTGACCAAGACTGATGGGAGCGTGGCCTGCAAAACCCAATTTGATCCCTACGGGCAGCAGGTCATGCTGTGGGTCAACCCAGTCGGAGGCACCAGCATCAGCCAGGGGTTCACTGGCTATGAGAAGGACAATCCGACCGGTCTCTACAACGCCAGGGCCCGGATGTACAGCTACGGCCAGGCGAGGTTCCTCCAGCCGGACCCGCTGGGGGTGGGAGCAGCGAATCCAGCCAAGCCGCAGAGTTTCAATCGCTACAGCTATGTCCAGAATGATCCGGTCAACTTTACTGACCCGACGGGGCTAAAACCAATTCTGGACTGCGGCTTTAGGCCACTTGCAGAGGGAGGTTCGATATGGTTTTGCGAAATCAAAGATGATCCTGAAGATGACTTGTATCCGGAGGACCCAGACCCCAAACCGGGGCCTGGTGGACATGGACAGTCCATGTGGGCCAAAGCGCTCGATGATGCTATAAGGCGAGTCAAAACCATATTGGATGATAAAAATTCCTGCAGTGATTGGTTAGGGCCTAATGCCGAGAAAGCGCTCGATGATTTAAGAAGGGTGATTACAATAAAGCCTAATTATGACGCCGGCATGGCGACGAGCACTGGAATCAGCCAGGATTTTAGAAATGGGACCATAGTTCAGGACAAAGACGGCAATAATATATACCGCATTCCAGGCAGCGCGGTATTGTACTCGAACGGACCTTTTACTATGTCCGGTAAAGGGTCTATAGGCGGTTATGGTCCAGGAACAAATGGGGCTCAGATAGTGGCACTGCTACATGAAATAGCTCACGATATAGTTGACCCTAATGACCCCAGCAAGCATCTGATCCCAGATGACACTCCAGCAACTAGCCCCCAAAACACAGAAACAGTTACGAGTCATTGCAAGGATCAAATATTTCAAGCCTCCAAAATACGTTAGTTACTCTTTACGTGGAGGCCATTTTTGCGTGAGAGGAGATCCCTCTTGCTCCCAGAAGTAGTTGAGAGTAAGCAATCAGAAGAGAAAGGATATATTTTCCCCAATAGCATATTGGCTTCCGTGCCTGAAGCCGAAGTCTTTTGCTGCTCAGTGTCATCAATGCCATTTTTACTAACGGCTCAGCTTGAATCGCGGGTGGCGCGTCTTGAGCAGTTGCTGCCAGGCGATAAGTTCAACTTTCTCTGGACACTCAAACCTGTGGCGCAATAAGGGTTGAAAGAATCGAGCCGCCGTAGGCAACGGCTGCTGACGATGATATTGATACGAAACATGACCAGCGACCTGCCCAATTCGCTCTGGGGAGCAGTGGCTGGCTATAATGAGGTGTTATGAAAAGAAGAAACCTCTTGGGACACATCCCCTTTATTATTGTAATGTCTGGATCCCTGTCTTTTCCTTCGGGCGGGTTTCAACAAACATATCATTATTCAATTCGGGGTAGAGTAATTGACTCACACCAGAACCCCGTGTCCAAAGCGGCTGTTTATCTAGACCCCCCTGCCGGTGCTCACCAAATTTTTGGTTCGACTTCAGATAGCGAGGGGAAGTTTTATCTGAAAGAAGACTTAGGGGTCCAATTAAAAAGGAAATTGTATGTTACCGCGCCAACTCCAGATGGTGTGCCATGTTTAATTTGCCCTCCGTTTAATTTATTACCTAGACTCAACGGTTCCATCTTTCAGGGGAAGTCAATAGTATTCAAACCTGACGAGGAAATAAATATTGGCGATATCCCTGTCCAAATATATTACGGCCTGATAAAAATACGGATCAGCAATAAAAATAATGAGCCGCTGTTGACTGACGAGGAAAAATGGAGGTTGTTATATTTTAGAATACGAGCTAAAGAAGGTAAGGTAGTAGCCGAAAGCGGGATATCTATTTATGAGATAAGTAAGGCAGTAAATCCTGTAGAGTCTACGATCACGATAGCTTTGCCGGACGGTGTTTGGTATCTCGAAGTGTCTCTTCCTGGCAATCGCGGGGACCGGCTTAAAGCGGGCGGTTGGTTGGAAATAATACCCCCTTACGATCTTAAAGAAATCATCTTAATTCCTCCCAGCATAACTTGATCGGTTAGGGGCGGCGGGGATGAATATCATTGGAAGCGATACTACTCAGAGAAAAATCAAATCGGCACACCATGCGAGGCGCTCTCTGAAGTTGAGCGCCGGCGCTTGTCGTAGATCTGCGTGGTGGTCACGTGCCGGTGGCCGAGCAGGTCCTTAACCTTGATGATGTCCACGCCGGCTTCGAGGAGCAGCGTGGCCGTCGCCCGGACGGGACTATCGGCAAGTACACGGGACAGCGCTTCGTCTACGACGGGCTGGGGCGCCGCAGCCAGAGCTCCAACGTGATCGCGATCTACGGCGACTGGACGCCCATGCCGGAGAATCCTTTGGGCTGGCTCTACACGACCGAGACCTTTGACGAATTCAGCCGGCCGCAGGTGATCACGCGGCCGGACAACAACACGCGGCGCTACACGTTCACCAACTGCGGGTGCTCGGGCGGGCTGACAGCGAGCGTGACGGACGAGAGAGGACAGAAGACCGAGACGGTGGCGGACTTCCTGGGGCGGCTCTCTGAGTCGCGCGAGTACTTGAGCAACAGCACGGTGATCTACGCGAAGGCCAATTACAGCTATGACGAGTTGGACCGTAAGACAGCGATCACGGTGAGCAGCGCCGGGGCGCCGGGCCAGGCGCAGACGCGGAGCTTTGTCTATGACGGCTACGGGAGGGTACAATCACAGACGACGCCGGAGGGCGGGACGGTGAGCTACACCTACTCTGACAACGACCAGGTGCAGAGTGTGACCGATGCGCGGGGGATGGTGGCGACTTACAGCTACAATACGCGGAGGCTGGTGACCGGGGTGAGCTACAACGACGGGGGTGCGACGCCGGGGGTGAGCTACAGCTACGACGAGTGGGGGGCGCGCAGCCAGATGGTGGACGGGCAGGGGAGCACCAGCTACAGTTATAATGGGATGCGGCAGGTGCAGAGTGAGACGCGGACGCTGACGGGCTTACCTGGGGAGAGCTACACGCTCGGCTACAGTTACAACCTGGCCGGGCAGGTCAAGCAAGTAAGCTATACCGCGACGAACTTCAGCAAGAACATCAACTATGCCTACACCTCGGCGGGGGCGCTCAGTGGGGTGGGCAGCAACTTGATCGGGACTGACCCGAACGCCACCACCAATGTGGTGAGCCTGACCGGCTACCGGGCCTTTGGGGCGACCACCAGCGCGACCTACGGCAACGGCCGCACGCTCGCGATGGGCTACAGCGAGCAACGCCATCAGCTCACCAGCATGATCGTCCAGAAGAGTGATGGCAGTGACCGGATCGTGGACAAGAGCTACGAGTACTACGACACGAATCAGGCCAACACCGGGCGGCTGATGAAGCTGACCGACCACCTCGACCCGGCCTATTCAGTGACCTATTACTACGACGGGGTGAACCGGCTCTACAGTGCGCAGGCCGGCTCCTTCGACACGGTCAAGGGCTATGACCGGGTCTACAGCTACGACGAGTGGGGCAACCTGCGCAGTGTCAGCGGTGATAGCGATGGGACAACGGCCACGCAGTTCAGTTATACCTACAACTATGCAGTGAACGGGACAGGTGCGCCCGCGACCAACCGCCTCGCCGATGTCAACGGAGTGCCCTACAGCTATGATGCAGCGGGCAACCTGACCGGTGACGGATTGATCAGCTACACCTATGACGCAGCCAATCGGATGAAGACCTCCAACGGCGGGCAGAGTCTGTATTACTACGACGGGGACGGGCATCGGGTGCGGAGAGACTTCCCCGGCACCAGCCCGCTCTTCTACGTCTGGTCTTCAGTGCTCGGGCAGGTGGCAATGGAGGTGAGACCGCAGACAGTGGTCCGGGCCTACGTCTATGCGGGCAGCAGCCCCGTCGCCTTGCAGAACTGGGACGGGACCTTCGTCTGGATTCACAAGGACCACCTCGGCAGCACCAGCTTGCTGACCAAGACCGATGGGAGCGTGGCCTGCAAAACCCAATTTGATCCCTACGGGCAGCAGGTCATGCTGTGGGTCAACCCAGTCGGAGGCACCAGCATCAGCCAGGGGTTCACTGGCTACGAGAAGGACAATCCGACCGGGCTCTATAACGCCCAGGCCCGGATGTACAGCTACGGCCAGGCGAGATTCTTGCAGCCTGACCCGCTCGGAGTGGGGGCAGCGAATCTGGCTAAGCCACAGAGCTTCAACCGCTATAGTTATGCACTCAATGATCCGATCAACCTCGTCGATCCGAGGGGACTTCTTGCAATGGGAGTTTGCCCGGCACAGTTCAGTGCCGCAGACTGCTATCCAGAAGGCTTGGGTACTATTGGTATTGGCATTGGCATTAATCTGGGCGGCGATGATGATGAAGGGGACCCAGACGTTACCTGCACTATTGAAGTTAGGGCAAAGCCTATTGTTGGGAAACAAGGAATTCACACATATATAGTAACGCAACAGTCTGGTCAAAATACTAGAACTGAATTTCGTGCAGGACCGGTAGGGCCTCCCGTAGGACCTCTTTTTGGTGCGATTGAGACAATATCTGAACCATATAGACCAGGGGCCAAAGACTGGGAATCAGATATTCCAAGTAAACCACCAAACGTCAGTTTTGATGTTCCTGGATCTTGTAGGCGAGTCAATGCGCTTTTTAGTAGTTTGGTGGCTCAAATTGGTAAGGCAGGCATTCCATATAGCCCGATTGCTGGAGACAAATTGGTTGCCTTGAATAGTAATGCTTTTGTATACACATTGCTAAAAGCACTTAAAGAAAATTACCCGGTGGCGCTTGCGGCGCTAGATATTGACAAAATAGGGCCCAATCTCCAGAAGCAGTTTATGGAAAGATACAACAAAGATGTCACAGCTATGCCAGGCTGGGGAGTGGATTTGCGTCAATATATGAAGTAGATTATTTTCAATCTCAATATAATAGCTTACAGCGTTTTCGGCTCGTGTGTTCAGTGCCGATGGCGATTTAGCTCGATGTTTACGGGGCTTCGAACCTGAAAGTCCCTCAGTAAAAATAATCGCGCGATCAAAATACCGGATTGATTTCACCGGCCAACTTATAAGCCGAAAACGCTATAAATAACAAATGATTAAATACCGAATGCAAGGAAATTGTTTTACCCGTAACCCATTCATCGTTGCTATCATCCTTGTTTTAATTTTCAGCTATAGCTGTACCTCCTACTTCCTCCGGGCTGCGCCTTTAACGATTCCTGCACCCGATCAAGTAGATCGCATCGTCGTGAGTTGGCAAGACTCACTTGATATACCCGTCGTAAGTAAAAAGATCATCAATGATCCAGATCAAATTGCCCAAGTGATTGGCTTCCTTAAGGCGCATAATAGGGGCTGGCAAAAGCCAGAGACTGCCGATCCCGTTGGGCCTTATACTGTGACGTTTGAACATAACGGACACGTGCTATTTATCATTTGGATTGGGTTCGTCCCTTGGATCGGGGGGCGAAACGGAGATCAAGATGGGAAGGATAATCGCTATATAATTATTTCCCCGGAAGATTGGCACAAACTGCACGAATTCCTTGGTGTTCCGATCAAGGAGCCCCATTATAGCTCGTCGCATTAAAAGGTTAACCTCCACCATATTGTAAACATGCGGGGATGAATATACATAAAAGATCTCCATGCCTGCCTGGCAAGAACTTTAGCCTAAACTACAGCTACAATCTGGCTGATCAGTTAACGAAGGTGGCTTACACCGCGACCAACTTCAGCAAGAACATCAACTATGCCTACAACGCGGCGGGCGCGCTCAGTGGCGTGGGCACCAACCTCATCGGGACGGACCCGAACGCGACGAGCAACGTGGTGAGCGTGACCGGCTACCTGGCCTTTGGGGCGACTACCAGCGCGACCTATGGCAATGGCCGGACGCTCTCAATGGGCTACAGCGAGCAGCGCCACCAACTGACGAGTATGATCGTGCAGAAGAATGACGGCAGCGACCGGATCGTGGACAAGAGCTATGAGTACTACGACTCGAACCAGGCCAACACCGGGCGGCTGATGAAGCAGACCGATCACCTCGACCCGGCCTATTCAGTGACCTATGCCTACGACGGGGTCAACCGGCTCTCCAGCGCCCAGGCCGGGTCATTTGACACGGTCAAGGGATATGATCGGACCTATAGCTACGACGAGTGGGGCAACCTACGGAGTGTCTCAGGCGACAGCGATGGGACAGCAGCGACGCAGTTCAGCACCACTTACAACTATGCGGTGAACGGGACGGGAGCGCCCGCGACCAACCGCCTCACCGATGTCAACGGAGTGCCTTACAGCTACGACGCGGCGGGCAATCTGACGAGTGACGGGACAATCAGCTACACGTATGATGCGGCCAATCGGATGAAGACTTCCAACGGCGGGCAGAGCCTCTACTACTACGACGGGGACGGGCACCTGGTGCGGAGGGACTTCCCCGGCGTGGCGCCATTGTTCTACGTCTGGTCAAGTGTGTTGGGGAACGTGGCAATGGAGGTCAGACCCCAGACCGTCGTCAGGGCATATGTCTATATGGGCGGCAGCCCGGTGGCCTTGCAGAACTGGGATGGGACCTTCGTCTGGATCCACAAGGACCACCTCGGCAGCACCAGCCTGCTGACGAAGGTGGATGGGAGCGTGGCCTACAAAGCGCAGTACGACCCCTACGGGCAACAGGTGCTGGAGTACATCCCGTCAGGAGGCACGAGCATCAGCCAGCGCTTCACCGGCTATGAGAAGGACAGCCCGACTGGGTTCTACAACGCCCAGGCCAGGATGTACAGCTACGGCCAAACTAAGTTCTGGCTTAGCCAGGCGAAACAAAACGTGCCACACTGCCTCACCTCACGTCACCTTTAGGGGCGGGCCATCTCCTGAACACGTCTCCACACACCATCTAAATCTCCTTCTTTCACTCATCCATCGGCAGCCGATGTGTGGCCCGAAGATTGCCCAGAGGATTAAGAACGGGGGCTGGTGATCATCGGTTCATCATTACGCAATTGTCCTCAAACAACATGCTCTACACTGGGAGGCCCCTATGAAAATCAAGTCTTCAATGCTGCTCCTGACCGGGCTGGTGAGTCTGCTGGGTTGGGTTAATCCCTGTGGCAGGCACGTCTATGCTCAATACGGGTGTAGTCTCCACTGCACGGCGACAGTGCCGACGACGGGGAGGGTGGGCGAACCCATCGCGATGAGCGGGTCGGCGAGCGGGTCTTATTGTACGGGAGCGCCTTCCTTCAGTTGGAGTTTCGGCCAAGGCTCCGCTGGTTCGTCGCAACCAAGCCCGACCTACACCTACACGGCGGCTGGGACGTACACTTGGAGTATGAATGTCACCCTTGATGATGCCGCTTGCAGTCAAAGCGGGACGATCACCATCGCCCCGCGCACCAACCCGGTCGCGACCGTCTCGGCCGCTAGCTTTAGCGGGACGGGTATCGCCAGCGAATCGATCGTCGCGGCCTTCGGCACCGGCTTGGCGACCACTACTCAGTTAGCCTCCGCGCTTCCCTTGCCGACCGATCTGGCTGGGACGAGAGTCGAAGTCAAGGACAGCGCCGGAGCCACACGTCTCGCGCCACTCTTCTTTGTCTCGGCCGGCCAAGTCAACTACCTCGTCCCGCCAGGAACGGTGAATGGCACGGCCACTGTCACCGTGACCAGCGGCAATGGCACCGTCTCTGGTGGCAATCTCCAAATCGAGACCGTCGCACCGGGGCTGTTCACCTTCACCGGCGACGGCCAAGGCGTGCCCGCCGGCTACCTGCTACGCTTCCGCAACGGCCAGCAGCAGCCCGACGAGCAGGTCTATCAGCTCAATGCACAGAACCAGATCGTGCCTCGCCCGATCGACCTCGGCCCGGACACCGACCTGGTCTTCCTGATCCTGTACGGCACCAGCATCCGCCATCGCAGTTCGCTGGCCGGAGTGACCCTGACGATCGGCGGGGTCAACGCACAAGTGGACTATGCTGACCCACAGGGGGGGTTCGTCGGCCTTGACCAAGTCAACGTTCGCCTGCCGCGGGCCCTGGCTGGACGGGGTGAGGTCACTCTGGTGCTGACCGTGGACGGCAAGGCAGCCAATACGGTCAAGCTCAATATTCAATGAAGAGGTTGTCGTAGCGGCTGGGTACAGTCCGGGGAGCGTCAGCGACCTGAGGGCCTCGCGAAAAGCGCTCGACGCAGGCGCCAGGTCGCTGACGCTCCCCGGACTGTACCCAGGCGGCGTGTCTCTCTCATTCGCTCAGCAGGATGGCGCCAACACCGGAATGATGTAGCTCGCCGCGTTCGTCAGCGTCAGCTTGTGCAGATTGCGTCCCTGATTGAAGGCCGCCGGGCTCGTCGCCGCGTTCGGGTGGCGATTGATTACGGCGCCCAATAACCCGACCTCACTCGCCCCCCACAACTTCATCCACCCGGTGCGCCCCGCGGAGATCACCACCGAGAGGCGCGGCGTCGTGCGCGGGAAATTGTCAGAGAGCAGTTGCCTGAGTTGACAACTCCCGACGCTCGAGCCGAAGCTGAAAGCTGCCTCATTGTCATCCAACAGCAGTCCGGAGATCGGGCCGATGATGGCGCTCGCCCCCCCCGCTAAATTGCCGCCGATGCGGTTGACGACCAACAAGGTCGAGTTGCCGTCAACCGGGCTCGCCAGGTTGTCGGCGGCCAGCACGCGCGGCGCATGGTTGTAGCCCACGCCGTCGAAGGCAATGGTCGCGGTGACGGCCGAGGTGTCTGTCCCGGCCGGGCTGGAGGTCAAGGCTGCGAAGGCTTCGGCGCCGAGGTTGGCGGCATGCCCCGAAGTCAGCTTGACGTATTCGTCACCGATCAGGGAGTTGAAGGCAGCCGGCAGCCCCGTCACCCCGTTGACGGCCACTGCGACCAAATAGCCACTCACGCCCGGATCGATGTCCGAAGCGAGGAAGCTCGCCGTCTGATTAGGTGACAAACAGATGCTCGCGTCGGCCACCGAGCAGTTGCTCCCGTCGATGAAGAAGAGGTGGACATAAGCCGTCAGACGCGTGTGAGTGTTCGTCAGATTGAGACGCGTATTCTCCGCATTCGGGTTGGACGCGCTCGAGCTGTAGAAGTTATAGACCAGCACCGAGCCGGCCTTCTGGTCGCTGACCGGAGTATCGGCCAGGAATGGGCTGCCCGGCTCATTCGTCTGGGACCTCACCGAGATGACGAAGGAGACGGTGTTATTCGCCGGATTCGGGTCGGGCGATTGCGGGGCGTCGGGTGTTCTACTCTCAGCCGATGCCTTAAGGGCTGGGCTCGAAAGCGGCGCCGGGCAGTTGCCCGAGGTGACGGTCGCGGTGTTGATGACGTCTATGTTCGGGTAGTTGACCGGCACGACCGCGACGATGGTGATCGCGGCCGAAGTCGGAAAGAGGGTGGCGCACTGCCCTGCGGCGCCGAGGGTCCCGAGGTTGCACGTCGCGGTGCCGGTGCCCACGCCGGTGCAACTCCCCACCGACGGGGTCGCGCTCACGAGCGTGAAGCCCGCCGGCAGCGTGTTGACGACTTGCGTGTTGACGCTGCCCGACGGCCCAAGGTTGTTGACGGTGAGTGTGAAGAGGAAGCTGCCGCCCGGCGCGACCGGGTTGGGCATGGGCGCCGTACTGGTGATCGCCAGGTCGGAGACGGCATCGACCGTGGTCGTGGCAGTGGCCGAGTTATTGCCCGTGTTCGGCTCCGTCGTGCTGGAGCTGGTCGTTGCCGTATTCGAGATCTTCGTCCCGCACGCGACCTCCGAGCAGACTCGGACGACGATCACCAGGGTCCGCTCAGTGGATGGCGGCGAAGGCCCGTTCCAGGTGCAGGAGACGACCCCCGACCCGCCGGCTGGCGGTAGGGTGCAGGAGGCGCCGGCGCTCGCGGTGGCGCTCGCGAAGCGCGTCGTGGTCGGCAGCGGGTCGGTGATGTTGACGTTCTGTGCGATGCCGGGGCCGAGGTTGGTAGATTTCAGCGTGTAGGTCAAATTGCTGCCGGCGGCGGCGACGCTCTTATCCCCAACCTTGGTGAGCTGGAGGTCAATCGGGGCGACGCACGTGCACATGAATCCGTCGGCGACCGAGACGGTATCGATCCACTGGCCCGCGCTCCCTTGGGCCACGACACTGTCGTCGGTGGCCACGCGCCAACGCAGGCGGACGGTCTGTCCCGCCGCAATCGCCGGCAAGTTGACCGTCGTCGTGATGAAGCCGGGAGCATTGCTGGTGCCGGCGCTCAGCCCGGTCCAGGCCATGCGGCCCACAATCGGGCTGCTGAAACCGCTACTGATCGTCCCGGTATAGCCGCCGGTTACGAAGCTGCCGCCCGCCGCGATGATGTCGATGAACGGCCCGCCCGCGATGGAGATTTCCAGCACCGCCCCGTCGAAGCCCAATTCAAGGTTGTACCGGTTGCGGAAGGTCAGCCGGGCGGTCGCGGTGGCGACGGCAATCGGCGGCGAGTCGAGCCGGTTGTCGGTGACGCAGGTGACGTCCGGGGCGAAGGCAGAGTTGGGCGGCGTATCGGCGACCGTATTCGTCGTCACCCATGCGGCCGGGAACGGCGTCCCGTCGGCGCCGCAGGTACCGATTCCTCCATTGATCAACGTCGCTGTCCAACCCGTAGGCAAGCTTGGTGGAGCGACGGCATCGAAGTTTTCTGACAAGATGACCCTCACCGTTCCGGTTTGGAAGACGAAGGTGACTGTGCCCAGATCGGTCGCCCCATCCTTCAAGCTGAGCGTAACGGTCAGCGTCGCGCCGCAACCCAGAGCGGGATCAGCCGTGAAGCTGAAGGGCTTTGAGACCGCAGGTCCGCCAGCAATCAGCATCCCATAGTTCTGCGGGCCGCTGGGCGAGAGGACACCGCCCGTCGGCTGCAAGGTTGCCACCAAGTTGTTCGTATCGGCCGCCCCGGTATTTTTCAGCGAGAGGTTGACGGTCACGGTCTCGCCCGGATCGATGGCGCCGTTAGCCGGCTTGCAACTCTCCGCCGTGATCTCAGCGCCGGCAGCCATGATGATCGGCATCGCGACCAGACAGAGGTTGGCGACGGTCGTCCCGCCGTTGGTAATGACCACGGTGGTCGAGGCCGATTGATAGCCGGAAGCGGAGGCCGTCACGGTGTAGACGCCCGGCGGCAACTTGATCGAATAGGCGCCGGTCGCGAGCGTGACGGTCGAAAATCCGTTGGAGACTTGGACCAGGGCGCCCGCAATCGGGCCCGCGGTCGCGCAATTGGTAATCACGCCTTGCAGCGTCCCCGCGAGCGGCGGGAGACAACTCGGGAATTTAAATTTACCGACCCTGGTCACCCATCCCCTGGAACTGGTCGCCTGGCTGGCGGCGGTGTAGTACTCGTTGGTGTACCAGAAAGTGCAGTCGTCCTCCGGATCCACGGCCAGCATACTGTAATCACCCCAGCGCGAGGTGGGGCTCGTCTGCACCCCGGTGCCGCCGACGAGCGTCGCCTCACCCTGGAACAGCCCGCCCGGCGGGTCCGAGACCAAGCGGCCGGCGTAGCGGATCGAAGGGAAAGTGGTGAGGCTTGAGACGCTGTAACCCACCGCCAGATTGCCCTGGTTATCTACGGCCGCGCTGCCCATCCAACGATTATCGGCGTCGGGGGAGAAAGTTGATTGCTCGCTGACGGTGTAGTTGCCCACGGGCAGGGGGCGGCGTAATTCGTAGTACCGGACCCCAGCCTTGAATCCTGATGACGGGTCTGCGTCCACGGTGTGATTCACGACCAAGGATTCGAAGGCGCCCCGGTTGCGGTATTGCAGCCGGTGCATCAGCCGGTCGGTGATCGCGTCCAGCTTCGCGTCATCGGTCGCCGGGGGTGGCTGGGGGATGTTGTCCTGCCCGCCGGGCGCGATGGGGTTGAAAGGGGCGACGGCCAGCGGGCTCTCGGGCCTCTCAGTAAAGGATGAAGCGGACGGGTTGTTGAAGTCGGCATGGAAATTGAAGAGCCGCAGCCCGTCCATGGCGTCCCCGAACTCGTCGGCCGTCAAATAAGCGAAGACGTTGGGCGCTCCCATCGGAGGCGGAGTCAATCCGTCGAAGTCCGAGGGCAGCCCTCCGGCAATGCCCGCATCCAGCAGAGCGAGATTGAAGTAGATGAAGCTGGCCGTCGGATCGCCGACCAACATCTTGGCCCGGTCGAAGGCAAAAGCGCCCGAGCCGTTGAAGATGAATCCGTTGAGGAACTGGTTGTCCGTCATGTAGTAGCCATCCGGCCAGACGCCGAAGTGCGGGTAATCGTTCAGATTGTTGCCGGGCATGACGAAATCGTAAAGATAATAGGCGCCGGCCGGGTCGCCCGTTTTGGAGATGGCGATGACTTGGTGGTAAGGAGGCGACGGAAAATTCGGGAGCACGAATTGGCTGATCAGCCAGCGATTGGCCAGCGGGTCGTAGAGCACGATCGGGTCGCCGTCATCAAACATGGCGGCCACGCCGCCCAACGGCGCAAACAAGCTGCTGATCTTGAATGGGGCAGTTAATGGGTTGCCCGCCTTATCATAAACGCGCACCAGCAGGTTCACCGCCTGAACGATGTGACTCGGGCCGACGTCCATGTTGGTATCCGGCGGAATGATTCTGAAGCCGAAGGCGGCGAAGTTGTCATCGTTGTTGAGCCCTTCGAAGGTCAGCGCGGGCGACGGGATGAGGTTCGGCCCGGCGGGCGACGGGTGGACGAGCGGGTCGCGTGAGCCGGGCTGCTGCGGGTCCGCCTGCCGGATGGGTTTATTCGGCACCTCGCGCTCCTCGACACTGCGCTGCCGCTTGCTCGATTTGCCGGGCTCGGGCGCCGCCGGCGGGAAGCTCCTGACCGGGGCGGACTCGGCGAACTTGACTGCCGGGTATACCTCCGGGGTGAGCCCGGCGGCTGGCCCGGTAGCGGCTACGGCGGAAGCGGATGAGGCGGCAGTAACGGCGCGGGGAGTGGCTGGAGCGGGATGGGTTTTCTTACTCGCGGACGCCCGAGCCAAGGCCGCGCGTTTGGCTTTCACTGCTTCGGCGCGGACAACCGATCGCGTCGGGCCGGGCACTCTTAAGGCAACCCAGCCCGTCAAGCACAGAAGCACCGCCAGCCCCAGAATTACGCGCGTGTGTGTGGTTCTCATTTCAATGGCTCGGGGTCGGTGGGGTCCAATCAGAGCCGATGGTGATGGCCTGCCTTCATGGCGAAGAGGCTCCCTCATCCCAAACCAGCCGCCCTAGAGCGAGGATCAATAAATAAAGACCAGGCCACCGCAGAACTTGGTGGCGAACTATTAACAGTGCGAATCGAGTGATCCGCACCAAAGAAATCTGTTCGCTGGGTCTACAACCTCAGCCCTGGATCGAGACAGTTGAGATAGAGAGCCTTCATTGAGCTTGCGTGCCGGTGTGAGGAAAGCTCACTAGCGGCGAGGAGTGTAGGGCACAGAGCTGGAATCAGTCAACCTGATTTTCGCCCGCAGCCGGGGCGGTGAGCTCGGAGTTTGGTTATTCGGCTGTGCCCAGACCACCCGAAATTTTAATTTTTCAGCAGAGCCGATTCCACCTCTAAATTGCGACCTATATACATGAGCGATAAAATAAATGAGGGTAGAGCCGCGAGAGCCTTTTCCCGCAGCGCTACCTCAATGAAGCGCGCGACTGCCTGGCATTGAATCGCCGTCAAAGAAGAATTCAATTAATATTGCTAGCCCGATTGATTGTTCTTGAACTCTGAAGGTATGAGCTATGCCGGTCGAATAATTTATTGAACACTGCTCTTACAGTCGAGAAACTGTGTCCCTTTGAATTTGCCCTGTCCCACCATTCTTTAAACCTATCGATTTGCCCCTACCGACACCGTCGTTCGTGAAAGAGGTGCGAATGGAGTAGCAGTTAATCTCTGCCTCCACTCCCTTCCCTTCACCTTAGCCTCACACAAATCTCTTTGCCCAGGTCTCGTTGTGCCCGGCGCACATCTTCACAGCAGCACAATCGTATATGTTTCTGCGGGAAATCGAAATATGAACCCCAGAGTGCAAGCAGCCATGAAGTACTTGGAGGAGCACCTAGACCAAGAGGTTTCGGTTGACGAAGTGGCGCGGTTCGTGAAGCTTTCAGCCTCTCACCTCAGTCACTTGTTCAAAGCTGAGACCGGAAGTCCTCCAATGCAGTGCTTGAGATCGCTGAGAAGGCAGAAGGCGAAGCAACTCCTCGAATCAACTTTTCTCAGCGTGAAAGAAATTATGCGCAAGGTGGGAATTGCTGACGAAAGCCATTTCTCTCGGGATTTCAAGAAGGCATTCGGAGCTTCACCACTACGGTACCGAGAGCGGTATCTCGATCGTGATCGCGGAAAAAAAGAGCAGCTACAATCTAAAACAGCAGGATCCGCCAAGAAATAGCAGGATCCGCCTATTGCACTAGGGGTAGCTTGGGAGTAAGGTGTAACCCGTCGATCAAATCAACAACGAATTTTGCCCTGCCTCTCTTTTGAGACGCACACTCATATAACTGGGCTGGAATTCCAAGAGGACATCGAATCAGCCCTACTCTTTGGCCCATTCCGACAACGTTATCGAGCCAAGGGCTGTTACTACCGGTCGGCGGTGACAGAGCTTTGGCAAGCTATACCTCCGTGAGCGAGTAAGAGGACACGGCTGCAACAGCATGTGTCTTTACCCCAGTGGGGCACAGGTACAGCACTGGTAGGAGGTTACTGTCCTTGATGAGGAGCCACTTCTATGAAGCTATTGAAAACAGGGGTTATTACCATCTACGTTTTACTGGCATTCTTTTTTAACGCTAAGGGAGGGACCGCTAACAGGCAGGATGACCAACGGATCGGTGAGCGACCGGCTCTTGAAGAGCACATTGACCAAGCCGACATTGAGAGTGGGAAGATCAATTTCAAGGACTTGCTGGAGATTGGCGAGTTCATCTTTGCCGCACGGTGGAATAAACTCGACGGTCAAGGGCGGCCTGCCGCCACTGGCGCAGGAACGCCGACCAGGCGTGATCCCGGAAATGACGCAGGCTTTCTGCGCACCTCCGGGCCTGATGCCACCTCCTGTGCTGATTGCCATAATCAACCGGCCATTGGTGGTGCCGGCGGGTTTGTTGCCAACGTGTTTGTGCTCGCCCAGACGCTCGACCCGGTGACGGATTCGGTCTCTGCCGAGTTCTCCAACGAGCGCAATACGCTCGGGATGAACGGCTCAGGCGCGATTGAGATGCTCGCCCGCGAGATGACCGTTGACCTCCAAGCCGCCCGCAAAGCAGCGATAGATAAAGCGATAAGTCTGCACCAGCAAGTAACGCTCCCCTTGACCACCAAAGGTATAAGCTTTGGGCAAATCATAGCCAACCCCAACGGCAGCGTTGACACCTCTGGAATAGAAGGGGTGGACGCCGATCTCATCATTAAACCCTTTCACCAGAAAGGCGTCGTCAACTCCGTGCGCGTCTTCACGGTCAATGCGTATAACCACCACCACGGCATGCAAGCGGTCGAGCGGTTTGGGGTGGGTCAACTCGACAGCAAAGGCAGCCCAATTACGACTCACGATTTTGACCAAGACGGCGTACCTGACGAATTGACCGTCGGCGATATTACTGCGGCCACCATCTTTCAAGTGACAATGAACATTCCTGGTCGGGTGCTCTCAAATAACCCGACTCGCCGCCAGGCTGCCGAGCGCGGGGAGGAACTATTTGCTGTGATCGGCTGCACTGATTGTCATAAGTCGGCCCTCACGCTCAACTCACGCTACTTTAGCGAGCCGAACCCATTCAACCCGCCAGGTAATTTGCGCTTGGTAGAGGTCAAAAGACCCTTCACTTTTGATTTAACCCGCGACATTCCCAAGCCGCAACTGGAACCTGAAGGAGGTGGCGGGGCCTTGGTCCGCGCTTACACGGACCTCAAGCGCCACGTAATCTGCGATGCTATGGACCCATTTTTCTGCAATGAGAAAAGGGTCCAGAGCGGAGTGCCGGTTGATCAATTCATCACGCGGAAGCTGTGGGATGTCGGTAACACCGCGCCTTACGGACACCGGGGCGATCTCACCACAATTACGGAGGCGGTCCTCCACCATTCAGGCGAAGCCCGAACGCAGCGTCAGCGCTTCGCCTCACTGTCGGCCGAGCAGCAAGGCGAAATCATTGAGTTTCTCAAGCAACTACAGGTCTTACCTACTGGCTCGCCGCGGGTGATCACTGAAGATGAACTGAAACAATTGAAAGAGCAGAAGGGTGTGAAGGCATCAGGCTTATAAGGAACAGACAGGAAAACACGGATGTCTCTCAATCGTGGCTCATTTTTGTGGTCAATAACCACATCGATGGTTCAAGACATGTGCCATCACTGGTTGCATTAGATGATCTTCTGTGAGGTATCAAAAGGAGCGATTAAAGGCCCTATCAAACTACCAAGTGACAATAGGCCCTTGACCAATAACACAATCTTTGCCGCCATACGGTTTTGAATGCACTGCCTTGATCGCACGCATTCTAGCTCTAATGGTGGAGAGGCCTAACCTTAAAGGAGTTAAGTTTATGATCCGCATAATCACGTCATCTCGTTTCCAGTTTGTGCTAATTGGATTTCTATCCTTATCTGTTATGTTCCCTTTCCTCTTCATCACGGTTTCGCCCAAACAGCAGGTGCGCGCCCAAGGGAATTCCAACCCCACCCCCAATCCAATTCCAAGGCCGACACCAGGAAATACCAAGACTAGCCACCCCGGCCCTAGCACACAAACGATGTATGCTCCCATTACAGGGCTTCCAGATTCGTCAGGAGCAGAGTTGGTGCTCAATAGCAATAGTGCCCACAACATGGATGTAACGCCGACTTTCTACAAGTCGGATGGCACCGCCGTTGCCGGTCAGACGTTGACACTCAATCCCAGCGAAGTTCGACATTTTGCTATGAGTGATCTGTTCCCTCCGAATCTGCGCGGGCAAAATAAGCTGGGCGGGTTATCACTCAGCTATTTTGGGGGAATGATGGAGGTGGTGGCGCAGATTACGCTCTTCGGACAGGGTCGGGCTGGAAGCGTTGATATTCCTTTCTCGGCCACGATGGATTACCATTCCCTGGTGCAAGAGGCTGTCTGGTGGATGCCCAATCACGGAGTCGCGACCATCATCCTGGGCAATGGGGGAGAGACGCCGATCTCTGCGCACTTTCAGTACGCGTCGGGAGACTCGCAAACGGTCCAGCTTGATCCGCACGCCACTGTGGTGCTTGATCATCGCAGCAATGGCCAACATAATTCACCCTCTCCTTCAGATGGGTTTGCAGACTCGCTGCGGTTCGAAGCTGTAGGACCGGTCGGCAGCCTGAGGGTGACTGGCTTCGTGAGAACGGATGATAAGAGCTTTACCAGCGGCATTCACTTTTACGACCCTCAAACTGTTCGCCAGCCGCATTTGTTTGCCACCGATCTTCGGGTTCAAAATGCCACACCGCACCTGACACTGAAGAATACAAGTGATATTATAGTCACAGCCAGGCCGAGGTTTTTACCGCCGGCCGGGGGATCGAATAGCCCATTGGAACTTGCCCCAGTCACGCTGGCCCCGCGGCAAGCGATTGAAGTTGATCTTAATCCTTTAACCGCAGCGGCGGCGACAAGGTCAGATATGCACATCGTCAGTGTTCAGGTTTTGAACGACGGCCCAGCAGGCAGCCTGATCGGAGGGCTATGCAGCGCTAATGGATCCGCCAATAAGACGTATGATGTCCCGCTACGTGACTCAGGTCCAGTCCGTAATTCGACCGGCAGCTATCCATGGCGAATAGATGGGGATTATACTTCAACCATTTTCATCACCAATGTGGGTTCTGAGCCTGCCAAATTCGTTGGGAGCATCAATTATGATGGAGGGACATACCGCTTCGATGTCAGGGAGTTGGTCGTAGGTGAGACGGCGGTCTTCAGCTTGAACCAGCTCCGAGATCAGCAAATACCAGATAAAGACGGTCATGTTCTTCCTCACACCCTCCAGAGCGGCCAATTTCGCTGGAGTGTGATCGGAGGGCATGGCGCCTCTCGGCTGATCGGACGCACGGAAGTGGTGAGCCCAACACATAACGTGAGCAGCAGTTTCAGTTGCCCGGTCTGCTGTCCTGATCAATTAGGCGACCTTATCGCCAACCCTAGCTCCTTCTCTGTCATCATCAATGGGTCGACTGGCGTGTATATTGACGGGGTCTATGTCGATTGCTCGGGCCATACGACCTGGAGCGGGCACTATTCCTATTCGGTGTCTTGGTGGTGCCAATACACAAGTAGAATCTCATTTTCAGGAAGCTCCAACCAATACACGTGCAATGGCCTTAGCACGGGGTCATCAAATTTCAGTGCAAGTGCTTACGACACTGTCTACGACAATGACGGGATGGATTGCTATGCTAGAGACGTAAATTTTGTAGCCCCTGGCAGTACTGTGGTTATAGATTTGGCGTTTCAAAAAAGTGACGGCTCGGCTTTACCGTCCACGCTTCGGGTTGGGATCACTGCTAATGGGCATGACAGAAAACAGCATCTGAGGGCCGTCGTTGACCCAAGCTCGGAGGCAGCAAATATAACGATTTCTGTCAGCAGCAAATTGCAGCTTTCGAATGTAAGTACGTCGGGCGGTATTATAACCTTTGATGTTGTTGGGGCTACTAAGAGTGACTCTAGGGGAGATTCAACCATAACTGCTAGGCACAGTTCTGGTACAACATTTACAAAATCTACCTCGGTGGTCGTCCCTGCACAGGTTGGGACTCCTCATGACACTACTGGCGGAGGAGTTGTTATTGCGAATCGGGCTCTGAATGTTACAACACTACCGCCTATTATAAACGTGCCATCAAGTCAGGTCGATTTGGTGACTATTTATTCTCGTGCCCTTTCCATTACTTCGACTTTAGACAAAAGTGAGGACAAGACCTGTTCGAGAACAGGCTGACTTGTCGCTCGATTTTCCACTTCAGTACCAGCGATCATTCGTTCTTTGACACATTGGCAGCCTTTTTCCGG
>Ga0070707_100001698_pt1 | contig 21253 bp, 16 predicted proteins | sample KBSK5502metaG_FD_65468 | JGI IMG/M metagenome (GOLD analysis project Ga0070707, IMG submission 65468) | Corn, switchgrass and miscanthus rhizosphere microbial communities from Kellogg Biological Station, Michigan, USA - KBS K5-50-2 metaG | ecosystem: Host-associated > Plants > Roots >...
GAGCGCGATCGTGAAGGCCTCGCTGAGGCACTCGTCGAGACCGCGCGCCACGATCTCGGTCATCTCGAAGCTGCGCATCTGCTGGCGAGCCATCCAGTCAAGCGTCTCGGGCTCCGGCCAATAGCCGCGCAGCCCGACCTGCAGGAACCTGTCACCACGGACGGCCCCCGACTCGATCAGCCTGCGCATCGGCGTGCCGTGCCCGTACAGCGATCCGAACTGCGTGTTGCCGGTGTCGGCGTGCGCATCGAAGTGGATCATCGACAGCCTGCCCCAGCCCACGTGCCTCGCCACGCCGGTGGCGTCAGGGAACGTGATCGTATGGTCGCCGCCGAGTATGACCGGAATCGCGCCGGCCTCGGCCGCGTGTTGCACAGCCTCCTCCAGCCTGCGCAGCGACAACTCCGTGTCCCCGGACGGCATCTCGATGTCGCCGGCATCTGCGATCTTCAGCTCGGCGAGCGGGTCGACGCCGAGTGCCAGGTGCGGCCGGGAACCGTCGTGCGGCAGGTAGTCGGTGAACCTGATGGCCTGCGGGCCGAACCGGGCGCCTGGCCGGTGCGAGGTTCCGCCGTCGAACGGCGCCCCGATGATCATGATCTCGGTGCCGGCCCACGACAGCGGATCGGACAGGTCGGCCGCGGGCACGCCGAGGAAGGTCGCATCAGGCCCGTACAAATTACCGATTCGCGTCATAGCACCCTCCGGTGTCTGACCTTAGCCATGCCAGGCGGATCCCCGCTGCGAGGCACGCAGATGCTGAGCACCGCGGTTGCCGCGCGAACCGAATTGTAACTTTTGCGCGGCGGGGCTGCGCCAGGCCACGGCGGCCGGGCCGCCAGGCCCCGGGGCCCGCGGGGATAGCCTGCTGAAGCGGGGCGGGAGGAGGAGCGATGGCGGGGCCACTTCCCGGCTATCCGTACCCAAGGTCACCGGCACAGGATCCGGCGCCGTGGGGCGGCGTGGCCGGTCTCGTGCGGGAGATCAGCCGCGAGCCGGGCCGGCACATCGCCATTCCAGGCACGCTGAACTTCCGGGACGCGGGCGGATATCCGGTCGCCTGGGGCGGAGTCACTGGCTGGCGGCGGCTCCTTCGCTCCGACGGGCTGCATCGCCTCGGCCGGGGAGCAACCGATCTGCTCGGCGGACTCGGCCTGCGGACCGTGCTCGACTTGCGGACCAGCGCCGAGGCGCAGATGGCGCCGAGCCCGGTGGACGACCTGGGCCGGAACGGCGCCCTCACCATGAACATCTCGCTAATCGGCGATGACCTGGGCGAGATGCCCGGTGACCTGGGCGCGATCTACGATTACGTCGTCGACCGGCGCGGAGCGGTGATCGGCGCCGCCATCAGATCGCTGGCCAGGCCAGGCGCGCTTCCGGGCCTCGTGCACTGCACGGCGGGCAAGGACAGGACCGGCATCGTCGTGGCGTTCGCACTCGCGGCGGTCGGCGTGCCCGATCGCTTCGTCGCCGCCGACTACGCCCTGAGCAGCCTGTACCTCGATCCGCAGCACACGCCGACGATCGGCCGGGTGCAGGAGGGCACGGGGCTTGGCGATCGTCTGACCGCTGCCTTGCTCGCCAGCCCGCCCGAGCTGATCCTGCGTGTGCTTGACCGTGCCAGGCGGCAGGCCGGAAACATTGCCGGCTATCTGGGCGTGCACGGAGTAACCTGCGCTGAGCTGAATGCGCTACGGTCCGCGCTCGTGACAGGAGGCGAGGAACTCGATGACGGCGGCTGACTTCGATGTCCCACGATGAGCTGGACCGGCGGATCCTGCATGCCCTCGTGCAGGACGCCAGGGCCAGTTATGCCGAGATCGGCGCGGTGGTCGGGCTGTCGGCCCCAGCGGTGAAGCGGCGGGTCGACCGGCTCCGTTCGGCCGGGGCGATTACCGGCTTCTCCGCGCGCCTGAGCCCAGGCGAGCTCGGCTGGACCACCGAGGCCTACGTCGAGCTCTTCTGCCGCGGCCGCACCTCCCCGGCCGACATCGCGGCCGTCTCGCGCAAGCACCCCGAGGTCGTCAGCGCGTGCACGGTCACTGGCGAGGCCGACGCGCTGCTGCACATCAGGGCGGCCGACATGCGGCATTTCGAGCAGGTCGTGGAGCGGATCGGGGCCGAGCCTTTCGTGGTGAAGACCCGGAGCTCCATCGTGCTGTCCAGGCTCGTTGACCGGCCAGAGGCGCTGCCGGAGCTCAGCTACTAAACAGCGTCGGCGACGCCTGAGGCGAGGAATCTGCGCTGACCAGGAGGTTAGCCGTGACTCGATCGGCTAAAGTCGGGGCATGTCCGAGCACGACGATCGGTATGCCAGAAGTGATCTGCCGCAGACGACGGCGGAGTTCCGCGCTACTCCTGACCTCTCGGCGAGCACGGCTGAGTTCAAGGCCTTCGCCTCGAAACAGGAAGGCGACGACGACCAGCAGGGCGGGCCGGGCAGCGTCTGGCCAGAACAGCCATGGGCGGGCGAAGCACCAAACCGAGGATCGCGGCGGACCATCGCCATTGTTGGTGCGGTCGTCGCCGTGGTCGTGATCGTCATCCTGATCGCCACGCTCGGCTAGCGCGCCTGGCTGGCTGATGGCTCGGCGTCGGGCTGAAAGCGGTAACCCATGCCCGGCTCGGTCAGCAGCCAGCGGGGCCTGGCCGGATCGGGCTCGAGCTTGCGCCTGAGCTGTGCCATGTACAGGCGCAGATTGCCGGTGGCGTCCGCGTAGCCGGGCCCCCAGACTTCCTGCAGCAACTGCCGCTGGCTCAGCAGTTTGCCCGGGTGGCGGAGTAGCACCTCGAGCAAGTGCCACTCCGTGGGCGTGAGCCTGATATCTCCTGTGTCGCTGGCTCTGAATACACGCTTGGCTGCCAGGTCGATCGTGAGATCACCGAGCCTGACCTGGGGCTCGCTTGGCTCGGCGGCGCTGCGGCGGGCGACCGCCCGCATCCTCGCGAGCAGCTCGTCCATGCCGAACGGCTTGGTGACGTAATCATCGGCACCTGCATCGAGTGCCTCGACCTTGTCCATGCTGTCGGCCCGGCCAGACAGGACGATGATCGGGGCGTCGGTCCAGCCGCGCAGCCCGCCGATGACGTCGACGCCATCCAGATCAGGCAGGCCGAGGTCGAGGATGACCAGGTCTGGCGGATGATGCGCTGCCTCATGCAGCGCCTGCCCGCCACTGGTGGCCGTGAAGACCTCGTACTGCCTGGCTCGCAGGTTGATCCGGAGTGCCCGGACGATCTGCGGCTCATCGTCGACGACAAGCACGCGGGTCATGACGGAACCTGACCAGCGTTCTCCGGCTCGGTGTGCTCGCCGGGGAGGGCGCGCGCGGTGCCGGGGGCAGCCGGCAGCGACAGGGCCATAGTCAGCCCGCCGCCCGGCGTCTCCTCGGCCTCCAGCGTCCCGTCCATCGCCTCGGTCAGTCCCTTGGACAGGGCCAGCCCCAGGCCGATTCCCGAGGTGTTGTCGGTGTCCCCGAGCCGCTGGAACGGCACGAATATCCGGCTCGCCTGCTCCTCGCTGATGCCAGGTCCCCGGTCGATGACGCGCAGCTCAACCCGCTCACCCAGCGAGCTGGCGGTCAGGATCGGCGGCGAGCCTGGCGGCGAGAAGCGCAGCGCATTGGCCGCCAGATTGGAGATCACGCGCTCGAGGATGCCGGGATCGACAAGCACCTCGGGCAGGTCAGCCGGTATCTCGACCAGCACGGCCTTTCCGCCAGGGCCGAGGTCATCGAGCGACCGGGCGACGATCTCCCCGAGGTCGGCCGCTCGGGGGAAGACCGACATCGCCCCGGCCTGGAGCCTGCTGGTGTCGAGCAGGTTCTCCACCAGCCCGGCCAGCTTGTCGAGCGACTCATCGGCCGTGGCGAGCAGCTCCTCGTGGTCTTCGGCTGTCCACTTCACGTCATCGGCACGCAGGCTGGTGACCGCTGCCTTGGCCGACGCCAACGGGGTCCGCAGGTCATGGCTGACCGCCGCCAGCAGGGCGGCGCGCATCCGGTCGGCCTCGGCGATGGGGCGGGCGGCCTCAGCTTGCGCGGTGAGCCGCTGCTGCTCGAGCGCGGCCGCGGCATAGGCAGCGAACGCGCCGAGAACTCGCCGGTCGGCGGCGGGGAGGGTGCGGCCACGCCCCGCGAGGCAGAGATCGTCGCTCACTGGCATGACGAAATCGCCGTCCTCGGGCCTCGTCAGCTGGCCAGCGCCGGACGTAGCAACGGCCAGCCATGTCGCCAGCGGCATCGCGCCCTCGGGCTTGCCCGTCCGTTCGAGGAGGGTGACTGTGTCCATGCCGAAGGCCTCGCGTACCCGGTCGATCACCGCCTGCAGTGGTTGCTCGCCGCGCAGGATGCTGCCGGCCGTCGTCACAAGCAGGTCCGACTCCGCGCTCGCCCTGGCTGCCTGATTCGACCGCCGGGCGGCGTCGTTCACGATCATGCTCACCACGACAGCCACGATGACGAAGACGATGAGCGCGAGCGCATTGTTGGCCTCATTGATATTGAACGTGTAAAACGGCGGCGTGAAGTAGTAGTTGAGGAAGAGCGATCCCACGATCGCGGCAAGCACGGCCGGGATGAGGCCGCCGACCAGCGCCACTGCGATGACGCCGACCAGGAACACGAGCATGTCGCTGGTGAGATTCAGATGCTGCCGCAGGTTCGCGAGCACGAGGGCGAGCAGCGGGGCGAGAACCAGCGCCAGCCCGTATCCGGCCAGCTTGCGCGGCAGGGACAGGCCGCCGCGCTGGGACGGCAGGCCGCGGCCGCGGCCCATCTGGGAGCGGGTCACGATGTGTACGTCGATGTCACCGGAGTCGCGGATCGTCCGCAGGCTGACGCCTGGTCCGGTCAGCAGCGCAGCCAGCCAGCCGCGGCGGCTGGCGCCGAGCACGAGCTGAGTCGCGTTCTGTGCCCGGGCGAAGGCAAGCAGCGCCTCAGACACGTCGTCTCCGACCACCTGGTGGTAGCTGCCGCCTAGCGATTCGGTCAGCCGCCGTTGCCTGGCCAGCGCGGCGGGGTCCGAGCCGGTGAGCCCGTCCGACCTGGTCACATAGACCGCTAGCAGGTCCCCGCCTGAGGATCGCGCGGCGATCCTGCCCGCACGTCGGATCAGCGCCACGCCCTCCGGGCCGCCCGTCAGCGCCACGACGACCCGCTCCCGGGCTTCCCAGGTGCCGTGGATGTCGTGGTCCTCGCGGTACTGCTGGAGTCCCTCGTCGACCTTATCGGCCAGCCAGAGCAGCGCGAGTTCGCGCAGAGCGGCCAGGTTGCCGGCCCGGAAGTATTGGGTGAGCGCCGCGTCGATCTTCTCGGCCGGGTAGACGTTGCCGTGCGCCATCCGCCGGCGCAGCGCCTCAGGCGTCATGTCGACCAGCTCGACCTGATCGGCCGCGCGGACGATGGCATCTGGGACTGTCTCGCGCTGAGCTACGCCGGTGATCTTCTTGACCACGTCATTCAGTGACTCGAGGTGCTGGATGTTCACCGTGGTGATGACATCGATCCCGGCCGCCAGCAGTTGCTCCACGTCCTGCCAGCGCTTCTCGTTACGCGAGCCAGGAATGTTGGTGTGCGCGAGCTCGTCAACAAGGGCGATATGCGGATGCCTGGCCAGGACGGCGTCGAGATCCATTTCCTCGAAGGCCGTATCCCGGTAATCGATGCGTGCCCGGGGCACGATCTCGAGGCCGGCGATCAGCTCTGCTGTGTGCTGCCTGCCGTGCGGCTCGACGAAGCCCACGACCACGTCTGAACCACGGGACAGGCGGCGATGGCCCTCGCCCAGCATGGCGAAGGTCTTGCCGACCCCGGCTGCGGCGCCGAGGTAAATCCTGAGCTGGCCGCGGCGCGCCGGGGCGGCAAGCGCCTTGGCCTGTGTGCTTACCGTCTGTGTCATCTCTTAAATCACGTTACGGGGTGCCGCTGGTCGAGCACGAGATTGAGCAGCAGGACGTTCACTCCGGGCTCGCCGAGGGAACCAAGCTGGCGGCCGAATGTGTGTTGCCTGATGAGCGATCTGACGGTCGCCGGGCTCATGTGCCTGGCGGCCGCGACCCTGTTCACCTGGATCGCGGCGTTCTGCGGCGAGATGTAGGGGTCCAGGCCGGATGCCGAGGCCGTCACCGCGTCCGGCGGGATGGCCGACACGGGTACATGGTCGAACTTGGAGATCTGCGCCTGGCGCTGCCTGATGCCCATCACTAGCTTGGGGTTGTTTGGGCCGAGGTTGGATGCGCCAGTTGCGAGCGGGTTGCAGCCGCCGGTGCCGTTGGTCGGCGAGCTGGCGGACGCGGAAGGGCGCGCCAGGAAGTACTGCGGCAGCGGGTTGCCCTTGGCGTCGGTGAACTCCTGACATAGCAAGCTGGAGCCCACGACCCTGTAGTGGTAGTGCACAAGCGAGCCGTTGGCCTGTTTGCTGAACGCGACCTGGGAGATCCCGAACATGACCAGCGGATACACGATGCCGCAGATCACCGTGAAGATCAGCAGACCTCGGAGCGCGGCAATGAGCTGGCGCACTGTGGAAGGAAGGCGCGACATGTCTATCAACCGCCGAATCCTGGGATGCAACGAATGATGAGGTCGATGAGCTTGATCCCGATGAACGGGATGATCAGCCCACCGACGCCGTAGATCCACAGATTGCGCCGCAGCATCGCCGAGGCCGACGATGGCCGGTACCGCACGCCGCGCAGCGCGAGCGGGATCAGCGCGATGATGATCAGCGCGTTGAAGATGATTGCCGAGGTGATAGCCGACTGCGGGCTGTACAGGCGCATGATGTTGAGCTTGTCCAGGCCGGGGAAGACGGTCGCGAACATCGCCGGGATGATGGCGAAGTACTTCGCTACGTCATTGGCGATCGAGAAGGTGGTCAGCGCGCCGCGGGTGATCAGCAATTGCTTGCCGATCTCCACGATCTGGATGAGCTTGGTCGGGTTGGAGTCCAGGTCCACCATGTTCCCCGCCTCCTTGGCGGCGGAGGTTCCGGTGTTCATGGCCACCCCGACGTCGGCCTGAGCAAGGGCGGGCGCGTCGTTGGTGCCGTCGCCGGTCATCGCGACCAGCCTGCCGCCCTCCTGCTCCTTCTTGATCAGCGCCATCTTGTCTTCCGGCGTGGCCTCGGCGAGGAAGTCGTCCACGCCTGATTCGTCGGCGATGGCCTTGGCGGTGAGCGGGTTGTCGCCGGTGATCATGACGGTCCTGATGCCCATCCGGCGCATCTCGGAGAACCGCTCGGCGATCCCCTCCTTGACGATGTCCTTGAGGTGGATGACACCAAGGGCGCGGGCCGTCCCGTTGAGCCGCTCGGCCACGACGAGCGGCGTGCCGCCAGCGGACGAGATGCCGTCGACGAGCGGGCCAAGCTCGTCGGCCGGGACGCCGCCGGAGCTCCTGATCCAGTCCCGCACAGCGCTCGACGCGCCCTTGCGCACCTGGCGCCCGCCGGCGAGGTCGACGCCGCTCATCCGCGTCTGCGCCGTGAACTCGACGAATTCCGCTCCCTGCAGCTCGCCTTCATGCCGCTCCCGCAGGCCGTGCCGCTCTTTGGCCAGCACAGCGATCGACCGCCCTTCCGGGGTGTAGTCGGCCATGGATGACAGCTGCGCCGCGTCGGCGAGTTTGGCGTCGCTGACCCCGCCCACCGGCACGAACTCACTGGCCTGCCGGTTGCCTATCGTGATAGTGCCGGTCTTGTCGAGCAGCAGCGTGTTCACGTCACCCGCTGCCTCGACTGCGCGGCCTGACATTGCCAGCACGTTGCGCTGGACCAGGCGGTCCATTCCGGCGATGCCGATCGCCGACAGCAACGCTCCGATTGTGGTCGGGATCAGCGCGACCAGCAGCGCGACAAGGATGACCAGCGTCTGCGGCGCCTTGGAGTAGTACGCCATCGGCTGCAGCGTCGCGACGGCCAGCATGAAGATGATCGTCAGCGACGCGAGCAGGATGTTCAGCGCGATCTCATTCGGGGTCTTCTGCCGCTTGGCCCCTTCGACCAGCGCGATCATCCGGTCGATGAAGGTCTCGCCGGGCCTGGAGGTGATCTTCACGACGATCCGGTCAGACAGCACCTTGGTGCCGCCGGTGACCGCCGACCGGTCGCCGCCGGACTCACGGATCACGGGCGCGGACTCCCCGGTGATCGCCGACTCGTCGACCGACGCGACGCCCTCGACGACGTCGCCGTCGCCGGGAATGACCTCGCCGGCCTCGACCACGACATGGTCGCCGAGAGTGAGCCGGGTTCCGGGCACATCTTCAACGCGGATCTGCGCCTGGCCAGGCGTCCAGTCGATCAGGCGCCGTGCCATGGTCTCGCGCTTAGTCCGGCGGAGGGTCTCGGCCTGCGCCTTGCCGCGGCCCTCGGCCACGGCCTCGGCCAGGTTGGCGAAGACAACCGTGAGCCACAGCCAGACCACGATCGTCCAGTTGAAGATCGACGGACTGGTGATGGCCGTGTAGGTAGTCAGCGCGGCGCCGATCTCTACCACGAACATGACCGGGTTCTTGATCTGGACCCGCGGGTCCAGCTTCTTGAAGGCGTCCGGCAGCGACTTCCAGAGCATCTTCGGGTCGAGCAGGCCGCCGCCGATCCGACGATCCGTGCCGACCGGCTGCCTCTTGGTGCCGCCCGCAAGGGTGCCTTGTGCTGTCGTCACGGACATATCAGTGCAGTCCTTCTGCGAACGGGCCAAGCGCGAGCGCCGGGAAATAGGTCAGGCCGACAAGCACGAGGATCACGCCGACGAGCATCCCGACGAAGAGCGGCTTGTGCGTCTGGATCGTGCCCACGCTCGCGGGCACAGGCTGCTGTCTGGCCAGCGACCCGGCCAGGCCCAGTGTGAAGATCTCGGGCGCGAACCTGCCGAGCAGCATCACCACGCTACCGACCGTGTTGTACCAGTCGGTGTTGGTGGTCAGGCCAGCGAAGGCCGACCCGTTATTGTTCGCCATCGAGGTGAAGGCGTACATGATCTCGGTCAGGCCGTGTGGCCCAGGGTTCAGTATCGATGCTTGCGGTGTCTTCATCGCGATCGACAGCCCGGCCGCGGTCAGGATTAGCACCGGCAGGGTCAGGAAATAGAGTGCCGCGTACTTCATCTCGGTCGGACGGATCTTCTTGCCGATGTACTCCGGCGTGCGTCCGACCATGAGGCCGCCGACGAAGACGGTGACGATGGCGAGCACGAGGATTCCGTACAGTCCGGCGCCGACGCCACCGGGTGCGATCTCGCCGAGGGCGATGTCGAACAGCGCGATCCCGCCGCCGAACGGCGTGAACGAGTCATGGAACGAGTTCACCGAGCCGGTAGAGGTGACCGTGGTCGACGCGGCGAAGAGAGAGGACCCTGGCGCGCCGAAATCGACGTTCTTGCCTTCCATCGCACCGTGCGCCAGATCTGGCGCAAGGCCGACACCCTGCGCCTCGAAGAAGCTGATGCCGCCGACGGCCGCCAGCCAGATGATCGCCATCACGGCCAGGAGCGCGTAGCCCTGGCGGTTGTCCTTCACCATCTTGCCGAACGTGCGGGGCAGGGCGAACGCCGTGAGCAGCAGGAGGAAGATCTCGAACCAGTTGGTGAACGGGTTCGAGCTCTCGAACGGATGCGCGGAGTTAGCGTTGTAGAAGCCGCCGCCGTTGTTCCCTGCGTCCTTGATCACCTCCTGCGAAGCCACCGGGCCGCCGGTGATGGTCTGGTGCCCATGTGCGAGCGTGGTCACGAACTGGTTGGCGTGGAAGTTGTCGATGACGCCTGAGGCGACCAGGATGAGCCCGCCCACGACGGACAAGGGCAGCAGGTACCGGAGCGTGATCCTGGTCACGTCGACCCAGAAGTTGCCGAGCCGGTCGGTCTTGGACCGGACGAATCCGCGGACCAGGGCGATTGCGACCACGATGCCGACGGCGGCGGACAGGAAGTTCTGCACCGCGAGACCGGACATCTGGACGACGTAGCCCATGGTGGTCTCGCCGGAGTAGTTCTGCCAGTTCGTATTGGTCACGAAGGAGGCCGCGGTGTTCCAGGCGAGAGCCGGCGGCACGTTCGGCAGGCCGAGCGACAGGAGCAGGTAGTGTTGCAGACGCTCAACGCCGTACAGGAACAGCACGCTGACCACCGAGAACGCGAGCATGCTGCGCACATACGCGGACCACTTCTGGTCGGCCCCGGGATCAACGCCAATCGCCTTGTAGATGCCGCGCTCGACCCGCCAGTGCTTGTCCGTCGTAAAAATGTGGGCCATGTAGTTGCCGACGGGCACATAGCACGCTGCAAGCGCGACTATGAGCAGGCCGAGCTGGAGCCAGCCTGCGGCTGCGACGGACATCAGAACCTCTCGGGCAGGATGAGGGCGAGGAACAGGTAGACGGTCAGGCCGATCGTCACTATCAGGCCGAGCCAGTTGCTAGCGCTCAAACCGCTCGATCCCCCGCACGATGAGGAAGAGGACGGCGAACACCACGATGGTCAGCCCGACAAACGCGAGATCTTGCATAACGCCTCCTCCAGGCGTCGGGGACCGGCCCATTACAGTGCCGTAACCAGCCCTAATACCGCTCCCTTGCGACGCTCATGCGCGCACGGTGCGATCCCTAACGAAGTCCATGCGTGAACCAGGGCGCTGACGTTGCTAAGAAGCACCTGGGCCGCGGGAGCAGTTGTGACAGGCAGCGGTGGCTGGGCATAAACGATCGGTCCGCAGGCTCGCCGAGGGCCATGGAGATTGATGATGGGTGGTTCGCGTCATTCGCCGCACTCGGTGACAGCTTCACTGAGGGTGTCGGCGATCCGCGCCGACGGAGCCGGTTACCGGGGCTGGGCCGACAGGTTCGCGCTGTCGCCGCGCCGAGCGGAAGCTGCCGCCCGGCTATGCTTCCGGCGTGGAACTTGACCTGTCCGCCAGCGCGGGCGACCTGACGGGGCGACTTGTTGACATTGAATCGGTGAGCGGCTCTGAAGGTCCGCTCGCGGAGGCGATCGAGGCGGCGCTGCGCGAGTGCGGGCACCTTAGCGTCGCCCGCGACGGCAACACGATCCTCGCTAGGACCGAGCTGGGCAGGCCGCAACGGGCCGTGCTGGCCGGCCACATCGACACGGTTCCCGTCGCCGGGAACCTGCCGTCCCGTCTCGAGCATGGGCTGCTGTACGGCTGCGGCGCATCGGACATGAAGTCCGGCGTAGCCGTGCAGCTACGGCTGGCCGCCGAGGTGACCGCGCCGGCCGTGGACGTGACCTACGTCTTCTACGACTGCGAGGAAGTGGAGTCTGAGCGCAACGGGCTGCTTAGGCTTAGCAGGAACGACCCGGCCAGCCTGGCCGCGGACTTCGCCATCCTGCTCGAGCCGACCGGCGGCGTGGTGGAGGGCGGCTGCCAGGGCACGCTCAGAGCCGAGATCAGGGCGGAGGGCGAGCGAGCGCACAGCGCGAGGGCGTGGCTGGGCCGCAACGCCATCCATGAGGCGGCGGGCATACTCAACGTGCTCCGGAATTACCAGGCGCGTCAGCCGTCGGTTGACGCGCTGCAGTACCGGGAGGGCCTCAACGCCGTCGGCATCAGGGGCGGGGTCGCTGGAAACGTCATACCGGATGAATGCGTCGTGACGGTCAACTACCGGTTTGCCCCGGACCGATCGGCCGATCAGGCGGCCGAGCACGTGCGTGAGGTTTTCGCCGGCTGGCACGTGACGATCACCGATGTGGCCGGCGGGGCCCGGCCCGGCCTCGGCAGCCAGGCCGCTGCGTCGTTCGTCGCCGCGATGGGCGGCACGCCGCGGGCCAAGCTCGGCTGGACTGACGTGGCGCGGTTCGACTCACTCGGCGTGCCTGCCGTCAACTACGGGCCAGGCGACCCGTTGCTGGCTCACTCGCGTGGCGAGCACGTGGCGGTCGCCGCCGTCACCGAGTGTGAGACGCGGATGCGGGCCTGGCTCACTGGCTGACTGTCAGGGCCTGGGTGAGCCCGCCCCCAAGGCCCTGGGCTTGGCCAGTGCCTGCCGGCCGGGCTCAGCGCGGCGGGGCCTGGATGAGGTTCAGGCTGCCCTTGTGCGTCTGACCGCTGACATCTACCCAGGTGACCTTGACCGACATGCCAGGCTTGAAGCCCAGCATGATTCCGGTCAGCTGCTTCGGCGAGGAAATCTGATTTCCGCCAACCGAGGTGATGACGTCTCCGGCGATGATCCCTGCCTTATCGGCGGGGGTATCGCAGAGCTCGCCGATGATTAGCGCTCCCGCCGCGACCGGGGCGACATTACGCGGAACCCCGGCACTCGCGGAGTTCTGGAGGCAGACGGGCGCTGATGGCTGCACGGGGAACCCGGCCGATCCCCGGTCTTGCTGGAGCTGACGGTCCCTCTGCTCTTGCGGGCTCTTTACCTGGCTTGCCTGCCCGGCCGGGACGAGCACGCCGAGGAACCCGGTCGAGCCGATCTGGATCGACGGGCTGGACTTCCCGTGGATTATCTGGTTGGCGATCCGCAGCGCCTTGTTGATCGGGATCGCGAACCCGACATTCTGTGCCGAGGAGCCGAAGCTGCCCGTGGCGGCCGCAGTGTTCATGCCGATCACCCGGCCAGCCGTATTTGCCAGCGGGCCACCCGAGTCACCTTGCACGATGCCCGCGTTGGTCTGCAGCATGCCGTGCAGCGTCTCCTTGGTCGCCGCGCCGCTGTCGCTCGCCGTAATGGTCCTATTTCTGCCGGTGATCGTGCCGGCGACGGCCGGGAAGCGTCCGGCCCCGTAGGCATTGCCGATGGCGATCACGTGGTCCCCGAGGCGGACGCTGTCCGAGTTCCCGAGCGGCACCGTGCGCAAGTTGTGCGCCCCGACGAGCTGGATGACGGCAACGTCATCGGCCGCGTCATAGCCCAGCCACTTCGCCGGGAACTGCTTGCCAGTCGCCACGACCTTGGCGGTGAGCTGGGTGGTGTCGGTGATGACGTGGTTGTTTGTCAGCACGAGGCCGTTCTTGTTGATCACCATGCCTGTCGCTGCGGCCTGGCTGCCCTGGTAGGCGAGGTTGCTCGAGATCTCGACCAGGCCTGGCCTGACGGCGCTGAGGACAGCGCGCTCGGTCGAGCTGCTGACGCCGCGGTGGGAGCCCCCGCTCGGGAAGTCGCCAGGGAAGCCGCCTGGATTGCCGCCGGAACCGCCGGACGGCGCCCCATTCGCCGACGATCGCGCCGGGTTTCCGCTGAGCGCGTAACCGGTCAGGCCTGCGCCCGCTGCCGCCGCCACGGCTGCGACCGTCAGGTAGGTCAGCAGGGTCCGCCTGCGACGGGCCCTAGTTCCGGGCTGCGGATAGTAGCCACCGCCCTGCCAATAACTGCCGGGGCCATAGCCACCTTGTCCATGGCCCCCTTGCCCGTAGCCGCCCGGCCCGTAGCCCCCGGGCCCGTAGCCTCCCGGCCCGTAGCCGCCTGCCGCGCCGAGCGGGGTCGTCTGCCCGTAACCGGGCTGGCCGCCGGGCTGGCCGTAACCGGGCTGGCCGTAACCGGGCTGGCCGTAACCGGGCTGGCCGTAACCAGGCTGGCCGTAACCAGGCTGGCCGTAACCAGGCTGGACGTAACCGGGACCGTCGGGCTCGGCATTGCCAGCACCTGCCCGTCCGTAACCGGCACCAGGCGGGCCATAATGCGTCTGGTCGTCGCCAGGCTGCGAGTGCGTCGGCTCGATGGAGTAGCCGGACTGCGCAGGCTCAGCTTCGTTGTGGCCAAGCTGAGGGTCATCCGGGCCCGTGCCTGACGGCGCGGGCCCGGATTCCTCCGGCATCTGGCCTTCGCTGCTGCCCTGATTGTCCCGCATCTCCACCACCCTTTGCCCGGTGCCAGCGTACTGCTCGGCTGCCCCTTGTCCGATCCGGCTGGTCCGTTGACCCGCTTGGCTCCTCTCAACGCGCCCGAGCTGCCCGGCCGCGGCTAGCCGGGCAGCTACGGGCGACGCTGCATGCGGGACCCGATTCCGCCTGGGCCTCGCTGACACAAGTAAGCCCCAGCAGCCTGGAAGCTAGCTGAAGGCCCGCTCAGGATCATCTGTCGTTGCTGAAGCCCCCCGGACTCGTGCCGCGCTCGTGACCGACATCATCTCTGCGCGTTGACGCGCGGTCCGTAACATGATCCCCGGCATTCACGCTATCCAAGCCTGGGCCAAGTCGATATGAATCGTTCACTGCCTTTGTGCCCAGAACTAGCTTTAAGACCGATCTAACATTGGTCGCCATGATCTGGGCTCATCTGGCTTTAATCTCGTCTGGTGCAATTGCGTAAAGATTCGCTATGGTGCATTAGCGCTGGATGCACCGAGCATGCGCATCAGCAGATCGCCCGGGACCGCCAGGCCGGGAGTCCTGGAGAAGGGAGCGTCGTTGGGCTGGCCTCGCCGCCGGGTACTGCTGGTACCTGGCTCGAGCAGCACCAGCCGTCAGGCCGCGGCCACGGCCTGCGCGACATCGCTCGAGGCTCTCGGCTGGACTACCTCCATCCTGGATGCCACGTGGCTGGGCAGTCATGGCTGGGGGCCGGGCACGGAGCTTGCCTTCCGCAGGGTGCTGAGGGTACCCGGCCTGCACGACGCCTTTCACTACGCGTCCCTGCGTACCGGGAATCAACTCGCGCTGTACGCCGACGCCGTGACCCGGCTCAGGCTGGTGCCGCGCCTGCGCGACTACCTGGACCGTCATCCGGTCGAGCTGGTGATATCGATCAGCCCGGCGGGAGCGTCGGCGGTGAGCACAGTCGCTCCCCGCTACCCATTCATGCGGCATGTCGTGTTGTGCACCGACGCCTCGCCGCATCGCCTCTGGATCCACCCGCGCGTCGATCTCTACCTGGTCAGGTCGTCGGCGGCTGAGCCAGCCGTGCACCGGTTCCAGCCCGAGGCCCGCGTGGTCGTCATCCCGCCGCCCGTGCGGGCCCCATTCTATCTGCCGCCCGTTCAGCGGACGGCGCGGATCGGCCTTGGCGTGTCCGAGCAGGAACGGTGCGTGCTGCTCATGGCCGGGAGCATGGGCGGCGGGCCGCTCGCGGACATCGCGGACGCTCTTGCGGCCGCGGGCCTCGCCGTGCTCGCGGTTGCCGGCTACAACGACCGGCTCGAGCGCAAGCTGCGCGATGTCGCCAGGCGGCGGCCCAACGTGCTCGTCTTCGGTTTCACCGACCGGGTGCCCGAGCTGATGGCCGCGTCTGACCTGGTGATCACGATCCCCGGCAGCACCTGCCTGGAGGCCCGGACGATCGGCCGGCCGCTGCTGCTGCTTGACTTGGTCCAGGGCCACGGCAGGGACGACCTGCTCTACGAGCTCGAGCTCGGCGACGCCGCGGTGACCTCCAGGCGCCCGGCCGATGTCGTGCGGTCGGCCCTCGCCTTCCTGGAGCGGATCAAGCCCGCGCCGCCGGGCCCGACCAGGTCGCTCGCCGACTGGGAGGATAAGCTGCGGCTCGCGCTGGAGACGGTCCTGCCCTGACCGATCCAGACTGGCGCGAACCCGGCGGCCCGTACAGAAAGCCGCACAGGCGGGCAAGTGACGAGCCGCCGGGAACCCTACGGGCGCCTGCACCATTCTTGATGTATGACGCGAAGGCAAGAGCCGACGAGGCGCGCATTCCTTGGCAAGGCGGCGGAGGCCGCTGGCGCCGTCACCGCCAGCGCGGTAGCCGGCGGAGCCATCACGGCGGCGATGTCCGGGTGCACGGGTTCCGCCGGTGCGCACCCGGCGCCGCGCAATACGAAGATCCGGCTCAAGACGTCGAAGGCGGAGAACTCGCTGCCTGGCGAACCGCACTGGTGGATCAAGCACGTCGGCGCGCCGGACGCGATCCAGGGCTTCACCGGCCAGGCCAGCGTTCTGCCTGGCGAGCCGGTCACGCTCTTCGTCTCGACGACCGCCCGCGAGTTCCGGGTGAACGTGCTGCGAATGGGCTGGTACGGCGGCTCCCTCGCCCGGCTGGTCTGGCGGTCGGGCTGGCTGCGCGGGTACAAGCAAAAGCGGCACACCGTTTCCGGCCAGACCAGGACCGTCGGCTGTGACTGGCATCCAGTCCTGACCATGCACACGGCCGACTGGCCCGAGGGCACCTACCTGCTGCGGCTGGACGCCTCGTCCGGCGCTCAGCGGTATGTTCCCCTGACGGTCCGGTCGCTCAGCGCCGCGGGCAAGGTCGTGCTCAAGAACGCCGTCACGACCTGGCAGGCGTACAACGCCTGGGGCGGGTACGACCTGTACACCGGGCCGGGAGGCTATAACGACCGGTCGCTCGCGGTCAGCATGGACCGCCCCTACGACGGCAAGGGCGCCGACCAGTTCCTTGTCTTCGAGCGCAAGCTGATCAACCTGGCCGAGCAGCTCGGGCTGCCGCTCGCCTACACCACCAGCATGGATCTCGATCGCGACCCGCACGCCCTCGGCGACGCGAGCGCGCTGATCTCGATGGGGCACGACGAGTACTGGTCGCCGGCCGAGCGCGCGCACGTGACAAGCGCCAGGAACGCGGGCGTGAACGTGGCGTTCCTCGGGGCTAATGCGATGTTCCGGAGGATCAGGCTCGCGCCGACCAAACTCGGCCCTGACCGCCTCGTCATCTGCTACAAGACCAGCTACACCCAAGATCCTATGTACGGCAAGCACAACGCCTTGGTGACGAGCGACTGGCGCGAACCGCCTGACCCGAGACCCGAGTCGTCGCTGACCGGCACCCTGTACGAGTCCAACCCGGTCACGGCCGACTACGTGGTGGTTAGTCCGCAATCATGGGTGTTCCGGGGCACCAACGCCAAGGTTGGCACCAGCCTGCGCGGGCTCGTGGGCGACGAATACGACCGGGTAAACCCCGTCTACCCGGTTCCTAAGCCGATCGAGATACTGGCGCATTCGCCGCTCACCTGCCGCGGTACCCGCAGCTACTCGGATACGGCTTATTACACTCACGCGGGCGGCGCCGGGGTCTTCAATACCGGCACGATGCGCTGGGTTCAGTCACTCGCTCCGCACTACGGACGGGAACTGGCGCATCAGGACGCGCGTTTCACCAGGAAGGTAACGGTGAATGTGCTCGATGCGTTCGCTCACGGTCCCGCCGCGGCCAAATACCGGGCAAGGGACAACCTGGCCGCGATGCACGAGTGGCCAGGCGACCCGATCGCGGCGAGCCACAACCTGTGGCCGCCCGTCGTGCGCTGACAGCCCGGATGATCACGCGGTTATGGCTCTTCTATCAGCGACACCCGCGTGATCACGAACGGGCTTTGGCACTTGCGGCTGGGTATGCTGGCGAAGCTAGGGTAGCTGGGCGGCTGGCCCGAGGAGGGAAGCGCTATGAGATGGCGCCGGTTCCGCAGCAGGCTCCGCTGGGCTCTTCCCGGCAGTGCGCTGGTCGTGGCCGGCGGCGTGCTGGCCGGCACCATGCTGGCGAGCGCGGCCGCACCGTCATTGCCGAGGCAGACGCCGGCCCAGTTGCTCGCCGCCATGCGGCAGGCCAGGCTTCCCGCTGTGATGTCCGCCGCCGTGTCGGAGAGCGCGGATCTCGGCTTTCCCGCCCTGCCCGACATCGGCGGGCTCTCCGCCTCACCGCTGTCAGCGGCTTCCCTGATCTCCGGGACCCACACCGTCCAGGTTTGGTACGCAGGGCCACGTCACCTGAGGATCGCGCTGCCTGTCTCGTTCGGAGAGACGGATTTGCGGATCAACGGAACTCAGGCCTGGCTGTGGCAGAGCCAGGGCCAGAAGGCTACGCACGTGATCATTCCGGCCTCGCACGAGCTGGCCGGTCCAGACCAGCCCGGCGCCGGCGGACCGGCAGCCCCAGGAGCGCTCACCCCGCTGCAGGCCGCCAGGAAGCTGCTTGCCCTGGTGAACCCAGACACCCGGGTCACCGTCCCGGGGACAACCGTCGTCGCGGGCCGGGACGCCTACCAGCTCGCCATCGTGCCGCGCAGCAGCCAGTCGCTGGTCGGCAGGATCCTGATCGCCGTCGACGCCAAGACTCACCTGCCCCTCAGCGTCCAGGTCTTCGCGCGCGGCGCTTCGAGCCCGGCATTCCAGATCGGCTTCACCTCGCTGAGTTTCGCCCGGCCGGCGATGTCGAACTTCACGTTCACACCGCCGCCAGGCGCCAAGGTCAAGACCGTGAAGGTACCAGCCGGCCACTCGGGATTTATGCCAGGCACTGGGATGCCTGGCGAGCCAGGCATGTTCCGGCCTCCCGGCAGGAAAATCCTGCCCGGCCACGCGTCGCTTGCCGGTGTCCGAACGCTCGGCACGGGCTGGCTGACGGTCGTGGCAATCCCGGTTGGCCTGATGACTCATATCCCGGCCGCTGGCCAGGCCCACCCGGGATTCGGGCCATCGGGCGGATCGAACCAGTCACAAGCGTTCTCCAGCGGCCCAGGCCAGGGGGTGTCGCTCTTTAGTTTGCTGCTGAAGGCCGCGACACCGGTGCACGGTCCGTGGGGACACGGGCGGCTGCTGCGCACAAGCCTGCTCTCGGTTCTTGTCACCAGCAAGGGTGAACTGCTGGCCGGACCGGTTACCCCAGCCGTGCTGTATGCCGACGCGGCGAAGGTCAAGTGACGCTGACCGAGCCTGCTCCGGCTGAGCCAGTACCATCCGATGCTGGGCCATCCGAAGCTGGCCTGGCCATCGGCACCAGCGGGCTCGCGATGCGGTTCCGCAGCGGGCAGCTCGCTGTCGACCACATCGACCTGGCGGTGCCGCCTGGCAGCGTCTACGGTTTCCTCGGGCCGAACGGCTCGGGCAAGACCACGACGATCCGGATGCTGCTCGGCCTAGTGCACCCCACGGCAGGAACGTTCCGGGTGCTCGGCACCGACGCCAGGGACGGCCTCAACTCTGTGCTGCCGAGAGTCGGCGCGCTCGTCGAGGGCCCGGCGTTTTACCCGTTCCTGTCCGGCCGCCAGAATCTGGCCAGGTGCGACGCCGCCGATCCCAGCGCGGACCTGCGCACCGCGCGGTCGCGGATCGACCACTCGCTGGATCAGGTTGGCCTGCTCGCCGCGGCCGACAAGCGGTACCGCGCGTACTCCCTCGGCATGAAACAGCGGCTCGGCATCGCGGCCGGCCTGCTCAGGCCGCGGGACCTGATGATCCTGGACGAGCCGACCAATGGCCTGGACCCGCAGGGCACCCGTGAGATCAGGTCCCTGGTCAAGCAGATCGCCGCCGACGGCACCACCGTCTTCGTCTCCTCCCACCTGCTGGCTGAGGTTGAGCAGATCTGCTCTCACGTCGGCGTGATGAGCACCGGCAAGCTGGTCTTCCAGGGCACGCTCGCCCAGCTGCGCAGCCGCGGCGAGCCACGGATCCTGATCCGCAGCACGGACGCCGCTGGAGCGGCCGAGGTGCTCGGCAAGCTCGGGCTGGCCGACATCTCCGTCGCCGACGGCCAGGTGAGCGCGAGCCTGGCCGAGTACGCCCCGGAGAAGATCAACGCCGAGCTTGTCCACGGGGGTGTCCCAGTAGCCGGGCTGGAGACCGTGCGGCCCAGCCTGGAGGACCTCTTCGTCGAGCTGACCGGGGAGGGCTTCGATGTCAACGGCTAGCGCCACGGGCATCACCGGCTTCAGCCCAGGGCGGCAGGCCGCGCCGGTCCGGCACTGGCTCCGGCTGTTCGGTTCTGAACTGCGAAATGTCTTCCTCAGACCGCGCAACCTCGCGATGCTCGCCGTGCTGGCCGGAGCGCCGGTCTTCCTCGGCGTGGTCATGTGGGTGAACACACCCGCTCCGGGCTCTGGCGGCGAGGGAGCCGGGGTCTTCGTCGGGCAGATCGCCGACAACGGCGTGTTCCTGTCGCTGTTCGCGATCTACGTGCTGCTGACTGTGCTGCTGCCGCTCGCCGTCTCGGTCGTCGCCGGCGATTCGGTGGCCGGCGAGGCGGGGCTTGGCACACTGCGGACGCTGCTGACCGTGCCCGCCGGGCGGGCCAGGCTGCTGGTGACGAAGTACGCGATGATCGTGGTGTTCTGCTTCGCCGCGACCCTGCTCGTGGCGGGAGTCGGGCTCCTGATGGGCGCGATCTTCTTCCCGGTTGGCCCGGTGACGTTGCTGTCTGGCAATACCGTGTCGCTGGCGGCCGGTCTCGGCCGGCTGGCGCTCATCGTCTGCTATGTGGCCGCCGCACTGTCGGCGCTCGGCGCCATCGGCCTCGCGCTGTCGACGTTCACGCAGCACGCGATCGCGGTGATGGCAGCGATCCTCGTCCTGGTGATCGTCAGTGAGATCCTGGACGCCGTGTCGCAGGTGGCGGTCATCCATCCGTACCTGCCGAGTCACTTCTGGTTCTCGTTCGACGCGCTGCTGCGGATGCCGATCGACTGGTCGCAGGTGCTGCACGGGCTCGCGTCGTTCGCCGCCTACATCGTGGTCTTCGGTGCGGTCGCCTGGACCCGCATGCGGCGCGCCAACATCACCTGCTGAGGGCGCCATCGCGCGCTGCGCGCGATAGCGTTCTGAGCCATGCCCTCGGTTCCCCTGGAGCCCGCGTTGCCCCCGCTTCCTTCGGAGCATGCCGCCGATATCGCCAGCCTGCTCGCGATGGCCGTGGCCGGGATCGGCGGGGCCGAACGGCCCGGCCAGGTCGCGATGGCCAGGGCGGTCCAGGCCGCGATCGAGACCGGCGAGCACCTGGCCGTCCAGGCCGGAACCGGCACCGGCAAGTCGCTGGCGTACCTGGTGCCGGCCGCGCGGCATGCGGTCAACGAGGAGGCGACCGTCGTCGTATCGACGGCGACCATCGCGCTGCAGCGGCAGCTCATCGACCGGGATCTTCCGCGGCTGGCCGAAGCGATCACGCCCGCCCTGGGCAGGGAACCGATCTTCGCGATACTCAAGGGCCGCAGGAATTACCTCTGCCTGCAGCGGCTGCGCGGCGGCCCCGCCGATGATGAGGGCCCCGCGCTGTTCGATCCGGGCGCAGTCTCGGCGATCGGCCGCCAGGTGCAGCGGCTGCACGATTGGGCTGCCACGACGAAGACCGGCGACCGCGACGAGCTCGTGCCGGGGGTGGGGGAGCAGGCCTGGCGGCAGGTCTCGGTGAGCGCGCGGGAGTGCCTGGGGGTCCAGCGCTGCCCGTTCGGCACGCGCTGCTTCGCCGAGCTCGCCAGGGACGAGGCAGGCCGGGCCGACATCGTGGTGACCAACCACGCGCTGCTGGCGATCGATGCCCTCGAGGACTTTGACATCTTCCCCGAGCACGACGTCGTGATCGTCGACGAGGCCCATGACCTAGTCGACCG
>Ga0070707_100001700_pt1 | contig 21229 bp, 23 predicted proteins | sample KBSK5502metaG_FD_65468 | JGI IMG/M metagenome (GOLD analysis project Ga0070707, IMG submission 65468) | Corn, switchgrass and miscanthus rhizosphere microbial communities from Kellogg Biological Station, Michigan, USA - KBS K5-50-2 metaG | ecosystem: Host-associated > Plants > Roots >...
GTTCCGTCGGCAGCGGCTCGGCCTCGCCACGCTCCGCCATGTCTTCGTAGAACAGGAGCAGCAGCTCGGCGGCTAGGCGGTGGTCGACAGCGATCAGGGCGCCGTCCTTGAATTCCGTCCAAGCCTTTGGTGGTGAGCGCCGGACGAGTTGGCTCCAGGAAGGGCCGTATTGGTCGAGATCGCCGGCGCGGTCGAGCAACCACTCGGCATCGGCGCGGGCCTGGGCGGGGGAGTAGTTGAGCCGTCGGCTCATGTCGACGGGGTCAAAGCCAGCCCGGTATTCCTGCCAATCTTCGGCGTCGCTGTTCACCAGGCGGAGCCACTCAGGGTCGAGCTTCGGCAGGTAGCGCGCCTCGAGGGCGGTGGCCGCGATAGCAATACGTCGCAACCTCGCAGCGCGCTGCAGGGTGAAGGCGTCCGGTACTGGCAGCTTGGTTAGCCGGCGGCCACTGCGGCGGAATAGCTTCCGTTTGTTGAGGACACTTTGCGCTTCATGCAGCGCCAACAGCTGGTAGCGGGAGTAGATCAGACCGTTCCACCACCAGCGGCCGGCGCCTGGCTTCTCGAAGCGCAGCCGCGGCTTGAAGGGATGCGCAGCGAGGTCAATCAGTCGGCCGCGGCTACGCCCAATCCGCAGCTCTGTCAGGGTGGTGCCGTGGCTCGGCGGCTCGTCGGCGATCGAGTCGGGTAGATCGGCTACTTGGTGCGGGCCGACGTAGACAAAGGGAACGATGAGTTGGTGCCGATAGAGTTCGCGCAGCGCCGATAGGTCAAGCTCAAAGCTGCGCTTCTTGGCCTCATCGATGAAGTCTTTGGTCGTCAGCGGATGGCTCTGGCTGAAGGCCCAAGGCAGGTTGGCGACGGCCACCGACGACGCGATCTCAGCTGCCGGTTCGACGTCGTCACATTGGCCGCTGCCTTCCACGTTTCGGGATCTTACGGCAACCGGGTTGACGGCTATCGGTGCCGCTCAGGCGGCGAATCAGCCGTTGGCTTGATTTTTGTCAACCCTGAGTGGCCCCGCCTGGGTGGAGGTAACTGGCCCCACCGTCAGGTAGTGCCAGCTGGGTCGTCGTTCCCCTGGATCTTGCCTGTTTCCAGGGGGAGGGCTGCGGCGTAGGCGGCTGCCAGGCGTTCGGCTGTGCTCGGCCCGGAGCGCAGTGGGAGCGGTGCCCCGAGGTGCTCGGCGCGGAGCTCGGCCATGAAGTCGTCCCAAAGATCGGGCCCGCCGTCAGCCAGCAACTCGGCCCGCACTCGCAGCGATGGCGCTGTGGGGCGGTGGCGTGCGCCCCACCTGCCGAGTGCGGCCATGACGGGGACGAGCTGGATCGCGGCCTCGGTGAGGCTGTATTCGGCCCGGTGGCCGCGGCCGGCTTGTGCCCGGGTGAGTAGACCGTCGGCGACCAGCCGCCGGAGGCGGTCGGCGAGGATGTTCGAGGCGATGCCCTCTTCGGAGCGTTCCTGCAGTACGCGGAAGTGTCGCCGGTTGCCGAACATGACATCGCGCAGGACCAGCAGCGACCAGCGGTCGCCGATCACTTCCACCGCGGCGTTGATCGCGCAGCCCGAGCGCGGTTGGTCTAGCCTCCGCGTCACATGCCGTGTATAGCACTTGCGGTTTACCGCCACCTGCTATCGTCCGGACGTCCGCTTGAAAGTCGCAACTACTTGGGGCTCATGGTGTCGGACACCACCTGCCACATGTCGATCTCACTGGACGGCTTCGTCGCCGGGCCGGACCAGAGCCGGGAGGACCCGCTGGGCAAGCGGGGGCGGGAGCTGCACGGCTGGCACATCGGTGACCCGCGAGCCAACGATGCCGACAAGGTCGCGAACGAGTGGCTCATGCGCCCGCGGGGCGCGTATGTGATGGGGCGGAACATGTTCGGCCCGATCCGCGGGGACTGGGATGAGGAGTGGACCGGGTGGTGGGGTCCCGAACCGCCGTATCACGCGCCGGTGTTCGTGCTAACCCATCACGGACATGACCCGATCCAGATGGACGGCGGGACGACCTTCCACTTCGTCACCGAGGGCTTCGACGCGGCCTACTCCGCAGCGTGCCAGGCCGCCGGGGACAACGGCGTGGACATCGCCGGTGGGGCCTCGACCGTCCGGCAGGCGTTGACCGCCGGCGTGATCGACGAACTCACCCTCGACATCGCGCCCGTCCTGCTCGGTTCGGGCGAGCGCATCTTCGACGGGGTTGAGTCCTTCGGCTTCGAGCCTGCCGAGGTGCTTCACTCACCGCTGACCACCCACATCCGGTACCGCCGCGTCAGCTGACTCCGCGGCCCGCCGCCCCGCTGCGCAGCAGCACGGGTCATTCACCCGGCCCGGGATGGTAGGCGGCGAAGCCGAAGCTGTCGGTGAACAGCCCAGGCGGGAGGGGTGGACGCCCTCGGCTATGAGGAACGCGCGGAGCTCGGCAAGCACGGCCGGGCTAGCGTTGGTGAAGAATCGTTCGCAGAGCTGCAGCAACTCGGTGGCCAGGGCAGCGCGGGGCGCGGCGGCCAGCGTGACCGGCTGGCCGTGAAGCGGTCGAGTCGGGCTCATTTGCTGCCTCCGTTCGGTGTCCGGAGACGGTTGTCGGTGCCGTTCCGGGCGGCGAGGGCGTGGGCGAGACGGTAGCAGCCGGTCCGGTGTCAAACACCGACGCGAATGCCCGTTCGGGATTCCGGCCGTTCTCCGACCACAGTGGGTCGTACTCCTCGAAAAAGAAGTCGCTCGGCTTCATCGATCGCCCCGCAGGCGGAAGCTAGCCGCCAGGTGGGGCCGCTGGGCCAGCAGTAGTTCAAGGTGGCTGACTGGCGGCATCGTGCCGGGCAAGGCTCGTTGGAGTGACATGCGCCGCCACGTGAACATCGGCCAGGGGATTGATCTGCATGACATCGCCAGGCACGACTGGCCGTCGGTTCGCACGGAGATCGAGGCCAACCTGTATTCAGAGCTGGAACCCCTACCGGTTGCTGCCGAGAACCTCGCCGATCTGGTGCGCCTGAAGCCTTCCGGCTCGGTCACTACCAGGCTGAATTGGGCAGCAATCACGGCCGAGGAGTTTGAGCGGCTGCTATTCAACATCGTGACCAGTGCCGACGGCTACGCCAACGGGCAGTGGCTGATGCACACCAACGCGCCCGACCACGGCCGGGACATATCCGTCGAGCGGGTCAGCACGGACAGCCTCAGCGGCGTCAGAAATCAGCGGGTGATCATTCAGGCCAAGCACTGGCTCAGCAAGTCGATCCGGCCGGTTGACGTGTCGGACACCTTGGTGCAGGTCGCGCTATGGGCCCCGCCGCGTGCATGTACTGGTGATCGCCACGAGCGGCCGGTTCACGGCCGACGCTGTGACCTGGATCGAAAAGCACAACGAGGCCGGCACGCAACCAGTCATCGAGATGTGGCCCGACAGCCGTTCAATCTGGCGCAGGGTGTCAGCAAGGCGCTCCCACCGGTCATCCCTGATGGGCTGGCGGTCGCGCGCGTAGAGCCGAACGAGTTCCTTGAGCAACGGATCGACGACACCCATCAGCCGAGTGAGGTGATCACGCACCAGTTCGCGCCTGGCCTGGATCAGTGCGGCGTGGTACTCCTCGATCTCGAGCGCCGGGGCATTGATGTCCGCTTCGACATCGACCTCGGCCAGGCCTTCACCCCATAGGCGGGCATCCAGACGCGCCGGCCCGATGTCGTTCAGCTCCCAGGGCGCTGTCTCAATCGACCGAGCACCTATCGGCGGCAGCGCCTTGATGATGGCCTGATAGGCGCGCAGTAGCTCTCGGTAGCGTTGATCCCCCGGGCTGGTGTTGTCAGTGAACTCCCGGTCGCCGGCACGAGCTGGCGGATCTCGTCCCAGATCTTCTGCAGGCGACGGACATTGGCCTCCACGATATCGAACTGCTCGAGTGCTTCTCAAGGTCCACGGCAATGACACACCTTTTCTGAAGTGTGTCCCGATCATACAAACGGCTGCCGACAGCTGGCCTAAACGAGACGTCCCTGGGTGACGGACGGCCAATCAATTTGGTATTGCGTAAGCGGTGCTACTAGCGTCAGTTGCACCGGCTGGCGCGACATGCCGCCGCGTGGGCCGGGCTTTGTTAGCTGAGGGGATGCTGCAGCCACCTCAACAATTATTACATACGCCCACTAGGAGAAATATTACAGCAATAAAATTAGACTTCTTGTCGGATGGTCAATTTGAGCCCAGTGCACGCTGCGGTGGCCAGCGCGCTTGCCCAACGCCAATGAAGAGGGCGCGCCGCTCAGAGCTGGTCGTTCGGCGTCGGTGAACCTGCGCGAAGCGCAGTTAGCTACCCGCGCCAGAATCGGCAGGGCGCTTTCGGTAGCGAATGCCGATTGGACGGTCGGATGCTCCGCGTGATCGTCGGCCGTTCCCGCAAGCAAGCGCCGGGTCGACTTGCCGGCTCTGATGCGCGCGCGGATTGCCGCGTTCCCATTTGGTTCAGCGGTGAAGGTCGATGAGCCATGCCCGAGCCTCACGTGGGGAGGTGAATCGGAATCGCTGGAGGTGGGTAACCTCTGGCCGTGCCAGGAGCGCGGCAATCTCTGCGTGCCGCGCTGCGTGCGTCTGGGCGGCCCAGCGCACCGGGTGGGAAGGCGCCCACCACTTCCAGGGCGGGGCGGTGGAGGTGTGCGCCCCGTCGCCCCGACGAGTAAGCCACAGTCGGAGAGAACGAGCCACGACGCGGCGCCATACGATCCGGCGCGGATAGTCCAAGGCGACCAGCGCGCCGGCGTGCGGATACACCAGCGCCTCAGCGTTGTAGGGCGCACCATCGAACACCCATCGCCGGCCGGCGGCCTCGACCGCGGCAGCGACCAGTCCAGCGAAGCCGGGAGCCTCGTCATCGCCGAGCGCGTCGCGCTCGATGTGCCGCGCGTCTAGTCGCACCGCAAGCTCGCGCGACAGCGTCGTCTTTCCGCTGCCAGCGCAGCCGATTACCACGACCCGCTCCGGGATCAGCCGAGTGAGGACCGGACGCGCGTTCATGGCCACGACGGTACGTCGCGAGAGGCAGGCTCCCAAGACCGGCCAGGCACCTTTGCAGCGTGTCGCATGTTCTGTCCGTCGTCCGCACAGGCGCCTGCGAGCGGGCTCCGGGTCATCCCTAAGGCGTGGCCAATCGCGTGCAGGGATTGGCACGAACAGGCGGCGCCAGCCTGGCCCGGTAACCAGAGACTGACGGTGTGGCTGCAAGCCCGCCGTGCCAGGCAGCTATCAGCTGACACCTCAGCTGTGCTAGGCCTGCCCATAAGTGGCCATTCTGAGTAGGCTGCTCTAGCCGCCGCGAGAGCTTCCGAGCGCACCGCGTCGGCGTTATACGCTGCGGCAGCGCACCGTCCAGCTCACGGCCTACCGACCGGGACCATCGTGCACCCGCAGGCCGTCCCTGCGACTCGGCCTGGCTAGCTTCCTTTGGCCGCCTGGTACTGCTCCATCACGCTGGCCGGGATCCGGCCGCGGGCGATTCCCTGGTCTTTCGCCCAGACCCGGACCTCGGCACTCCGTTGCCGGCCTGCCGCAGTCCGCGAAGCCCGGCGTGCCGGGCCACGCCCGGGCTTGCGGGCAAGCTCGACGAACGGCGCGAGCTGCGCGCGGAAGGCCCGGGCGTTCTTCTCGCTCAGGTCGATCTCATACTCGGTGCTTTCGAATCCGAACCGCACCGTCTCGTCCGCCAGGCTGCCGTCCAGGTCATCTTACAGTTCGACGGTCACCTTCTGAGCCATCTCCTACCTCCGTTGCAGCGACCGGGTTCACTGGGCCGTCGGGGGCGATTATCCGCGATACCGGCTGCAACGCCGCAGATCACACGCCGTGCAATTACTTTCCCGCCCAGTGACGCAGTAGGGGGCGTCGAAGGTAGTCGGGGTGTTGGCCAGGGTGGCGAGTGCAGATGGTGGTGCAGGATGCATGCCAGTCCGGCGCATCCCTGTGCCGAATGCGTGCCCAAACCCTTGATAGCCACGACGTCTGCGCAGGTCAGGAGAGTTCACGTACAGGTCTTGATGCGATGAAGGGGCGGAGCCTCCCGCTCCCTGGCGGATGCTGGAAGGTGCGAAGTATCCGTCTCGACCAGGTTTAGGAGGCTCCGATGGAGACAGCGTATGACGGCCGGCAGGTGGTGGGCATGGACCTGCACCGGCGCCGGTCGGTGCTGGTGCGGATGACCGAGGACGGCCGGCGGCTGGGCACGGTCAGGATCACCAACAGCCCGGCGGAGCTGCGGGCGCAGATCGCCCGCGCGGGCAAGAACCCTCGGGTTGTTCTCGAGGCAACGTACGGGTGGTACTGGGCGGCCGACACCCTCCAGGCGGCCGGGGCGGAGGTGCACCTGGCGCACCCGCTCGGCGTGAAGGCGTTCAGCTACCGGCGAGTCAAAAACGACGAGCGAGACGCCGCCGACCTGGCGGACCTGCTCCGGATGGGCCGCCTGGCCGAGGCGTGGATCGCCCCGCAGCCCGTGCGGGAGCTGAGAGAGCTGACCCGGTACAGGCAGAAGCTGATCGGCCTGCGGACCAACTGCAAGGACCAAGTGCACGCCGTGCTGGCCAAGCTCGGCATCCCGGTCACCCACTCAGACCTGTTCGGGACCAGCGGGCAGCAATGGCTGGACGGGCTGCGCCTGCCCCAGCCTTACGCCGGCAAAGTGCTCTCGCTGCGGCAGCTGATCAGCGAGCTCACTACCGAGATCACCATGCTCCGCGACGTGACCGCAGACCTGCTCGCCGCCGACCGCGGCTACCAGGTGATCCAGCAGCTGCCCGGCATCGGCCCGGTCCTGGCCGCGGTCATCATCGCCGAGATCGGCGACGCCACCAGGTTCAAGACCGCCGCCCAGCTGTGCTCCTGGGCCGGGCTCACCCCGCAGCACCGCGAATCCGACATCAAGGTCAACCGCAGGCACGTCACCAAGCAGGGATCCAGGCTGCTGCGCTGGGCCGTCATCGAAGCCGTCCAGCGAATCCCGAAAGACTCAGTCATCGGCGCGGTCAAGGAAGCCATCATCACCCGCCGGGGCAAGGAAGCCCGCAACATCGCCAAGGTCGCCGCCGCGCGGCGGCTGCTCACCCTGATCTACTACGGCCTGCGCGACGGCCAGATCCGCTGCCTCACCCCGCCCACCCAGCCGCCAGCCCGCGCGGCATGAACAGTCTTCCCTGGCCAGCGGCCAGGCGCGAGGTCGCCCGGTTTTCTGCCCCGCCGCCCCGCGGCGCGGGCGTCGTTTTGATTGACCCCGCCTGACCGCCCCCCTGACGCGGACCCGCCCCATGCAACCCCGGCCACGGCCGGGGACACGCGAAGGGATGAATGCAGCCAGCGGCACTGCCACCCGCCAAAACCCGAACCACTCTGGGGACCGACCCGAACGCTAACTGAATATTCCTGCCCGCTAAAGCCCGGCTCCGGTTTCCCGCCGCCCCACCATCGGGCTCCCGGCCAGCCGCCTCAAGGACGCCTCCGGCGCCGCCCCCCGGGCGGCCGGGCCCCTGGCCCGGTCCCTGACCCGGCCAGCCGCTCGCCACGGACATGGCAGCTACCAGGAAACCCCAGCCGCCAGTCACGCACGCCCGCACCCCAGCCGAAATCCCCGCAAAACCATCCTTGACACGGCCCCGCCCCTTCAGGGATGAAAACCGCTAGGGGGCGCGAGCCGGTTAAGCCCCGAGCTGACAGTACAGGAGGCGATCCTCGCGCAGGCTTGGGCTGCGGGCGGCCAGGTGTTCGCCGCCGACGCCGGGGAGAGCCACGCCGATGACGCTGACGACCCGATGCGCACCGCCATGCGGCAGATGACGGGAGTGTTCGCGCAGCTGGAGCGGGGCATGATCCGGGCGCGGATGGCCAGGGGCAAGCGCGCGGCGGCTGCGCAGGGCCGCTACACGAGCGCGAATCCGCCAGCGGAGAACTCGGGAAGGGTAGGGCTGGCCATCCGCTTGCTCCCCTCCGCGCCGGCCCGCCGCGCGGGTTCACCTGCGTGCGGGCCTACAGTCGGGTCGTGAATTATCAGTGGATGGAGGAGAAGCTGACGGCCTATTACAGCCTGCTCCGCGACTACGCAGTCGGCGGAGCGCCAGGTGGCTGGTGGCCGGAGAACGAGACTAAATCGGAGTTGCGCCGGAAGGAACCAACTGCCAGGCAGATCCTTAAGCGCCTAGACCCAGATCTTGCAGACTTCGAGTCCGAGGGTCTGGAAGGCCCGTATGGCGCAATGCACGCGATTGAGCGTGGTCTCGGCATCCTTGCAGATCAGGAAGAGTGGGCAGCGAACCTCGCTCCCGAAGGTCCCGTCATAGCGGCCGACCAGCTCCATCCGTGGGTCTGGGCGAGCGCGAGCACGCTCTGGGACTCCGGGCACTACCGCCAGGCCGTCCAGGCCGCTGCAACAGCTATCAACGCCAAGACGCAGGCGAAGCTCGGCAGGCGCGACGTATCGGACGACAAGCTCATGCAAGACGCGTTCAGCGAGAACCCGCCGCAGCCAGGACAGCCGCGTCTGCGATGCCCCGGCGACCCGGCCGACCAGACGATCCGGAGCCGGCAGCGCGGAGCGCTCCAGTTCGCTGTCGGATGCTTCTTCGCGATACGCAACCCGGCGAGCCACGAGGAAGGCGAGTGGGAGCCGCAGGTCGCGATCGAGTGCCTGGCCGCGCTCAGCGTGCTAGCGCGCTGGATTGACGAGTGGGAGGTCGTCAGTGCAGCCTGACCACCTGATGCAGCTCCGCGCGTCCTAGTACCCCGCTTCTTCGCGCATGTATCGCTGCCATTCCGCGTACTGATCCAGCACGCCCGATACCCCGTACAGCACCATTGTTGCGGCATCGCGAAGCACCTCGGCTACACCAACAAGATCGAAGTACCTCTCGTCGGGCCGGGCGCGGATCAGCTTAGCCTGCTTGCCCTTCCCGGTCTTGACCTTGCTGTACCGGAGCGCCTGGCCGCTTTCGTCAAGCAGGTGCAGGCTGCCCAGTACCTCAAGCGTCTCTGCAGGCAAATGGTCTTCCGGCCGAAGCCGCAGGCGATCAAGGTAGTCGCTCAGGGTCGTGGTCAGACGGCCGATCGAGTGAGTCTTCGATAGCTCATCGTTGACGGCATCGGGCAGCAGTTCCGGTTCGTCCCAGCCATCATCGCGCAGGCACGCAGCCGTGTCGCGGATAGCGTCCTTGAGCGCAAGCTCGATGCCGTGCCGGTAGTTGGCGAGTATTGGCACCGCCAGGCCGTCATATCGCCGGCCGGACTTCCAGTGCTCCACCAGGATGTCTCCGGCTTCGAGGTAGCCCATCGCCAGGGTGGCGTCGCCCTCCAGCGGTCCACCGATGATCGCGGTGTTCCGCCAGTCCTGGCCATCCTGCACCGGGCGGAGCAATCCGCTCTTGCCGTCGCCTGCCATCCCGCCAGTATCGGGGGTTCCGCACCAGTGAGCCAGCCATTTCTGGCCGTTCCTTGCCCGCATCTCTGGCAGCAATGTGGTTCAGGCCGCGTCCTCCCGGTCCAGGACGCTCAGCACGACGTACCGGCTGTCGGAACGCGGCATCCGAGGTGCACCCTCCGCACAGGAACACCCGGTGCCACCTGCCCGGCTCGGAGACCCGGCGTATAAGGCCGGTGTGCGCGCCGCCTTCGCGGCACCGCTGGCGCCTGCCGTGCGCGGTGGCGTAGTTCAACTCCAACGCTACGGCGTCCACTGCGTGCCTCCCTCTACGGAATCGCCCGCGCCGAGCAGTTCGTCAATCGCGGGCTTCGGCTTGTCTGCTTCTGATACCGCCCCGCGGTGCGCAAGCACGTTACTGTCCAGCAAGGACTCAAGGTCCTCCACGGGTACCGGCTCTGGCTCAGCCTGAATGTCGCGGATACGCTCCAGCAGCCGCCTCGACTCCTCCTTAGCGGACAGCCGCGCTCGCGCGGGTATCTTCTGCCGCAGCGCCCTGGCCCGCGCCTACTTATCAGCCCTCAGCAGCCGGATGCACAGCTCCATGCCTTGTATCTGGCCAGCGGTCAGGCGCGGGTAACCGGGCACTGGCTCTGCATCACAAGAGTCAACAAGCCCTGTTGCGCGGCATGTAGGGTTTGTTGACTCTGAGGAGGCAATAGCTGACCTGATGGAGGCAGAGAGCAGGTTGTAGACGGTGGTGCGGGTAGACGGGTGCTCGGGGATTGTTGCCCTGCCGACCGTGACGCCGATGCCGGCGCGGAGGAGATGCTCGCGTGCCCGCTTGGGGATGATGCTGAAGTCGTACGGGTCGGCCCCGGTCACAAGCGCGATCCCGACCACGGCGACGCGGTGACTGAGCAGAACTGACGGGCCATCGTGGTCAGCCCACGCGAACAGCAGCCAGACCAAATCCCGCACGGCCGGCGGGAACGTGTGCCAGTAGCCACGGTAGATCCCCTTCCACGCTAGCCTCAGCCGGCCCTGCTCGCCGTCCAGGTATACCGCCACCTTCTCCAGCAGATCACGGATGTCGCCGCCGTGCTTGCGAACCGGCACCGCGCGTAGCCACGACCGGATCTCCGGCGACTCGCGGAATCTCACCAGAGCCGCGCCCTCAGCCGTGCGCGCGTCCGCTCCGTTGACCTCAGCCTTGAGCATGAAGGGGTGCCGGCGGAACTCCGCGATGGCGAACCGCATCGTCTTGCCGTGGCGCTCATGCCGGTTCAGCAGTGCGAACAACTCGGACGCCGCGATAATCGCCTCGCGGTCCTCAGGACTGGTCTTTGGTGCGCCCATGGCGCGAATCTCCTGACAGTTCGGCTGAGCGGCCGGGCCGGAACGGGGTTGCGGGTGCCGTCTTCCAGCAGGCTGCTCGCCTGGCGCGGGCTGGGTGTGCCCAGGCCGCAGACGACCACGTCCTTGCCCGCGACGGCCGGGCCGAGGCTCATCGGGTCGAGGACGTCGCCGCGTACCTTCACCACCGGCTCTGCCGGGTTCGCGCGGGCCGGATCGCGTACCAGGGCGGTGACGTCATGTCCCCGCTGGGTGGCCTCGGCCACGGCGAAGCGGCCGAGGCTACCGGTTGCCCCGCCAACCAGGAACCTCATCCCCAGAAATGGCGAATCTGCATGCAGCTACCTGGACGACAGACTCGGCAATCAGTCGCCCGGAATCGTTATGCGGGGATGATCACCCGTGTATCACTCGATAGGGAACCGGTCGGCTTACCGGCCAAGCTCGCTAGGTCGAGGCCGAGCCCGCGCGGTCTCCGGCGCGCGTCAGTCAACGGCGGCTGACTCGCCGAACTGGTTACCGTGACGAGGAGCACGGTCTCAGGCTTGCATGCCGAATGCGTGCCGAAGACATGGCCGCGGCATCCGAACTGCCATGTCAGGGCGGTGCCGCGCGCCCGCTTACAAGACGGCTGCTCTGCTATCTAAGCTCCACCGTCGGGGACGTGGGCCACGGCGCCCGAAACCCGGATGACGTGCGCATCGAGGCGTTGAGCTGGGATTGCATCGTGCGGCTGGCATGGCTTGATGGGGTCTGTCCGCGTGAGGTGGTGTCCGGCTGCCACCTGGTCGGACCACCCCGCCTGCCCTAGCGAGGTCGAGGTTGTTCAGCGCTGTGCCCTCGCCGTGCCGATCCAGATCTGCCGGTCAAATGGCGGCGGCGCGGTCGCCCGGTAAATGGCTCGCCGCAGCCAGTGCGGGCACGTTAGGTTGTCAGCTCGTGGATGATCCAGATGGGTACTTCGGGGAGAGGGTCGCGGCGGGCTATGACGACCCGGCCAACCGGATGTTCCAGCCAGAGGCCATCGATCCGGCGGTCAGCCTGCTCGCCGAGCTGGCGGGCAGCGGGCCTGCCCTGGAGCTGGCCATCGGCACCGGCCGCATCGGGCTGCCGCTATCGCAGCGTGGCGTGCCGGTGCATGGCATCGAGCTGTCCAAGGCGATGGCGGCCAGGCTTCGCAGCAAGCCGGGCGGCGACGCTATCGCCGTGACCATCGGCGACATGGCCACCACCAGGGTCGAAGGCACGTTCACGCTGGCCTACCTGGTGTTCAACACGATCAACAATCTCACCAACCAGCAAACGCAGGCCGCCTGCTTCCGCAACGTCGCCGGGCACGTCGTTGCGGGTGGCCGCTTCGTGATCGAGACCAGCGTCCCGCCTCTGCGCCACCTGCCGCCCGGCCAGGACATCCTGGGATACCGGGCGGGCCCTGGCCTGCTCGTCTCCTACAGCTTTGACCACGCCACCCAGCAGTACAGCGGCCATTACGCCGAGTTCACCGACGGCACCGCCGAGTACCGGACGATCCCGTTCCGCTACGCCTGGCCGTCCCAACTCGACCTGATGGCCCAGCTCGTCGGACTGCGGCTGCGTGACCGCTGGGCCGACTGGAACCGCGAGCCCTTCACCAACGACAGCCGCTCGCACGTCTCGCTATGGGACAAGCCGACCTCCTGATGCACGGCTGAACCATGGCCCCGAGCAAATTGGCCATGGCGGCCGCGGAGCTGCAGCAGGTGCAAGGTTCTGGCGATCAATCTGATCCTCACGCGTCCACAGTCCATGTCCGAATTTGGGAGCGCAATGGGAGCGGCGATCCGACGGCAGATGCGCTCAGGCGCCGTGACCTGAACCAGGAGTAGGTCCCTGACCTGCGGATCCGCCCGTGAGTAGCAGTTTTCACCGACCCCGCGCCTGGTTCGGGACGAAGTGTCATCTGGCGCATCGCCGAGCGTGTTTGAATCTGGCATGTCGATCAAGCAGAGGAGTCCGTATGGCGCTGCGCATTGCGGGCGCGACCGTCGATGATCCGATGCCGATCTGGCGTGCTTACGCGCGCCTTTATGCCGGCACGATCCGCGGATATGACCTCCGACGTCCGGGGGATCCGAACGTCTTGACGCCGGATGAAGCCTGGTGCAGCAGGATCGTCGGCTCCCGCATGACCAGGAGCGAGCGAGACGACCTTGTACGGCGGGCCGCCGAGCGGGCTGCCCATGGGGCGATGTCAGGGCAGACGCGGACCTGGCGGACGCCGATCCTGTCGCGGCCGGCGGTGACTTCGACCACGCGGCAGATCTGTACTGGTACTTCACATCGCCCGACCGGATACGCGGCGTGCGAGTCGCCAAGCTCCACAAGGTCTTGCACTTGAAACGTCCGGGCCTCTATCCCATCTTGGACAAGCGGGTGCGCAACCTGTACCGGGATCACGCCACGCCATGGGTGGGCGAGCTGGCCCGCCTGCCGGTGACGATCAAGGACTCGCCGCCGTACTGGGCCGCGATCCGCGACGATCTGGTCTTCAACGGGCCCCAGCTACGCGCTTACCGCCAGGAGCTCTCAGCCAGCGCCGATGAGACGGCTGTGCTCTTGGCCCAGCTTACGAACCTGCGGCTGCAAGACATCGTGGCTTGGCATGTCGCCCCGCGGGCCTGACTGCGGTTCGGTAAGCAGACGTCGGCGGCCAGGGTGTCATGACTGGGGTGTGCGACGAGCCGGCTAGGTCGTCATGCATCGCGTGGCCGGGACCACGGGTTGGCACCGAGCGTGGCGTCCCGGATGGTCATGTTCTGCTGGCGGCCATTCGGCACCCGGTATCCGGGGTCGCGCAGCCGCCGGTCACAGGCGGCCTTGACCGCGCAGAACTTCTGGGTGGTCGGGCCGGCGAACGGGTACCCGCACCGCTGGCAGTATTCCTGCAGCCGACCCGCCGCACTCGTGCATGGCGGTGTCAGCTGGGCGGGCCGCTCGGCTGGGGCGGGCGCGGTGCGGCTGGGAGGCGTTGTTGTCGCGGGCACTGTTCGCGGGGTGAGGTCGGTGATGACGATGGCGTGGTCGCTGCCGGCGTGGATGGCGTCGTCGTAGAGGTGGTCGATGTGCTGGACGGTCCAATGCGGGGTGATCCAGATCGAGTCGAAGCGCCGCCCGGTTCCGGGGGAGTTCTTGCGCTTGCCGGTGCGGTGGGTGATGGCGAGGGGCCCGAGCGGGCGGTCGGCGGCGACCGCGGCCGCGGCGTCGGGATGTCCGGCCAGCCACTGGCGGAGCGCGTCGTCCAGGCCGTGGATCTTGCCGGGGCCGAACAGCAGGTCATCGCCTGGCTCGCCGCGCAGGTGGCGGTCGCCGGTATGCCAGTGCGTGCGGGCGAGCGCGAAGTCCGCCGCGTCGGTCTCCGGGGTGTTGGCGTCTGCTCCCAGGATCACCGGGCCGGTGACGGTGGCGAGCCAGGACGCGAACGCGACGGCTTGGCGGGGTTTGATCAGGCCCCAGCTGACACCTGGCGGGGCGTGATAGGAGACCGCAGTCAAAGGCAGCCCGCCGAACTTCATCTGGGCAGCGAGGATGCGCTCGGGCAACGCGACGGCGGCGGGCAGCCAGGCGTGGTGCGGCGGCTGGCCGCGGCCAGCGATGGCCACGCCGCGCGATCGGACCGGGCGGTCATCCGGATCCCGGGACCTCAACTCGACGGCGCGGATCAGCCAGTCCGCCCCGGCGGCCTGCCCCAGCACGTCAGCTGAGCCGCGGTTAGCCTCCTGCAGCAGGATCAGGTCGGGGCTGAGCGTGCGGAGCAGATCCCCCTGCCGCTGCGCGGCCGCCCGCCCGCGGAACGCTACATTCCACGACACGACTCGCATCGACGAATCGTCCCGCGGCACAGCAATACCAGCAAGAAGGGATGCGGACCGGGCGACCTCAGCGCCTCGACCTGCTTACCGCGGTGCTGCGACCGCCGCTCGTGGACCGGGTCGTCGACCGGGCGCGATCGCCGTGCTGCGCCGCTACTCTCCTATTGCTCCGGCCGGCGTCGGCATGATGCTGGCGCGCCGTCTCGGCCAGGCTGTCATCCTCGACCTGTCGCGTCACTTGTGTCGGAGTGGTGAAGCCTGGCGGTACGTGGGTCAGGATCGTTCACGGCGATGATCAGCACATCGAGGTGGACACGACCGTAGCCCGGCAGGGGCGCTTCGCCAAGGTCGACATGTTTAACGGGAACGGTAGGAGCGGCAACACGCCTCGCGTATTCCTTATAGATATCGAGCGCCCTGTGACGCTCCGGGCAGCGTGCTGTTCAGCCAAACTCATGACGTCTCTTACGGCCCGCTCTGGAACTCCCAGCCGCAGCAGAGCGGTCGCGGCTATGGCTAATATGTCGATTCGTGCCAGCGCCAACGTTTGCTCTCAGCCTCCTGGGTTGGAAGCAAAGCGGCGGCAAAAACAAGCTCGGCTGGCAGCGGGTCCCTAACAACGCCGACATCGATAACCGTGAGAGCTTGCAACTCAGCGCGGCCATGCTGGCGGCGCTGTCGGCGCATGCTGGCTACGAGCTTCCGCTGCCTCCGTCAAGTCCTGGTGCGTTGCTAGAGGAAGCGGTGCGAGTTGACCTGGCGCGAGAGTTGGAATACCGAGACAACTCTCGCCGTTGGACGGCCCGGCGCGGCGCCTTGGTGACCGACTACAGCCAGTACGTCCACCTGCTACACCTCAATCAGTTGGTGATCGACAACCCAACGCTGTCAGTAACCATCGGCCAGGACTACCTCATTAAGCCGGATGTCGTGATCGGCCTTGAGGACGTGCCCACGGTCAACGGTCTGCCGCTGCTACACGCCGCTGTCTCGTGCAAGTGGACTATCCGCTCCGATCGAGTCCAGAATATCCGGCACGAAAATAATCAAATGGTCCGTCATCGCCGCGGTCGGCAGCCCCACCTGGTTGCTGTCACAGCTGAACCGCTGCCAACCCGTCTCGCCGCAATCGCCCGAGGCACGGGTGAGGTCGACGCGGTGTATCACATCGCATACGACGAACTCCACGCAGCGGTTCAGGCGTCGAATAACGGCGGGCAGCAGGCGGCTTGGGCGGAGATCACGGGTCAAGGCCGGTTGCTCAACTACAACCTACTCGGCGAACACCTCGCCTGCTGGTAGCAGCTACGCGTCGCTTGTCTGGCCAACAACCGCTTGCCGGCTACCTTCCGAATCATGGCTGACTCACCGGAGCTGCCCGAACCAGATAGCGAGCAGATCGCTGCCCTTGTTGGATCTACGACGCAAAGGCTCCTTTACGGCTTCTTGTACCGGCGGCGTGACAATCCCCCAACAATGGTGGAGCTGCGCTTTTTCGTCACCAACGCGCTTGGTGAGGACCAATCTCAGACTGATCGTCGCGTCCGCGAGCTGCGACGCTACTTCGAGATCGAAGCCGCGCGGATCGACAACGAGAGCCGATACGTCCTCCGAGGCTGGTCCGCGACCCGGCCGCACAGCGCAGGCGTCGCGATCAGCCTGCGGCGCCGCGCCGAAGTGCTTGCACCGCAACGGTGCGCGCAGTGCGGCCGGACGCCGCTAGAGGATCGTGTCAAACTAGTGGTGGACCACAGAGTGCCACTGTCATGGGGCGGAGACAACGAGCCCGAGAATCTACAGCCGCTTTGCGAGGAGTGCAATGCCGGCAAGCACGATTACTTCCGCTCGTTCGAGGCTCACGCCGAGCAGATTCGGGCAGCGATTGGCTATGACGAACCGCAAAAACGCATCGGCGAGCTACTAAGAGCGTTCAACGGCGGCTGGGTGCGCTCGGATCTTCTCGGCATCGTTGCCAGCGCAAAGAACTTCCAGGAGGACTGGCAACGCCGTTTGCGTGACCTGCGCTTCCTGGGCTGGGACTACCAGCATGAGAAGCGGTATGACGAAGGCTCGCGGGTGTGGACGTATTACCGCTTGACGAAGTCAGTTGCCTGGCCGGAGAACATCTCACAAGCCATCCGGGCCGAAGAGGCCAGACGAAGGTCAGGAGAGACCCAGCTGTCAGCTGGCCCGGATTAGGCGGAGCGGCTTAGATCGCGCGCCATCGAGTGCTGCCTTGATCTGGACTCCGATTGCCTGTGCGACGGGGGGCGGGAAGGCGTTGCCGATCTGGCGGTACTTGGCAGTTTTGCGTCCTGTGAATTCCCAGTCTGAATCGAAGCCTTGAATGAGGGCAACCATCTCGCAGGTGAGGCGGGGCAGGTAGTTATCGGGTGCATCTGCAGGGGGCGCGTCCTCGGCGATGCTGCGGCCTTCCACGCCGAGCCGGAGCCAGTCCGCACGGGCCCGGGTTGGCCCGAGATCTGGGCCCCCGTGTTTGCGGGAACCGCCTACGATCGTCGGCGCGATGCTGTTTGCCCGCTTGGCCCACGCTTTGGCACCGCGCCAGCCGTTGGCAGCCATCAACGGATACAGAACCTCACCGACGGTCGGAGGGATGCTCGTTGGGGTCGGCCAAGTGAAGTGCGCAGCGTACCGACGTTTGATCGCGACAAGAACGAACCTCGGTCGCAGCTGCGACACGCCATACTCGCAAGCGTTGAGCACCTGCCAGTAAATCTCGTAGCCGAGGCGTTCAAGCTCGTCGATGACCCCTTGGCGGTAGTCGCTGAACTTGCGCTCAGCTAGCCCTTTGACGTTCTCCAGCATGACGGCCGCCGGGCCGGCTTCCCGCACGAGCCGAAGTGCTTCCGGGAAGAGGTCCCGCTCGTCGGCAGCACCGAGTTGACCGCCTGCCACGGAGAACGGCGGGCACGGAACCCCGCCCGCCAGGAGGTCGACGCCATGGAACTGCGCACCATCGAGGTTCCGGACGTCGTCCTTAACGATGTTCCAGTCAGGCCTATTAAGGCTCAGCGTCTCGACAGCATCCGAGTCGATCTCGAGCGCTACGGCATGGCCGAACCCAGCGAGCTCCAGACCGCGCGACTGGCCGCCAGCACCAGCACAAATTTCAAGACACGTCAGTTCTGACACGTCCTCGCTCCTTGCGGCCTACCACTGACGGACGCCCCTACTGGTTCGAACAGGGGTGCGATGAACGATCCTGACACACATTCGTCACTAAGGCTGGGAGGCACGACGGCGACAAGTCGCAGCGTATCGGTTCCGGGCGACAAAGCTGGGGGCCGCGCCGAATCCTGATTGGTCAAATTGGCTCAGTCCGACGGCCGGGCGCCGCGCTCACCGGCGAGCTGGCTGGCGGTAGTAAGAAGCCGGACCGCGCGGGTCTCGCCGAGCCAGTCTCAAAGGTGGACGCTTCGATGGTCGCAGCAGAGGCGGCCCACACGACAGCACGTCTTCATACGGCCGTGCTGTGATATACGGGTGGCCACTGCCCACTCGAGGTCCTGAGGCACCAGCATGTTCCCAACTTCGTCGCTGTCGGGCAGCGTCGCCATCCCTAGCGCTGCCACGTTCTGGATGCCGAAGCTAGAGGACATCGACGAAGATGGAATCGGCGCGTTCTGCCACGATACCTGGCTGATCAAAGACGTGCCCGTTCGCGAAGCTCGGCGACTGAGGCAAGAGGAACGCCGCATCGCAGAGGTTGTGGGCCGCCTGGCGACCACAGCCGAGGACTTTGACCGTCTAGCTCATGCTGTCGAAGACGGCTACGACCCTGACGAGGGCTATGACCTGACCTCCACCGAACGAGCAGAGCTCGATGAATTCCTATCGGACGATGAAGATGAAGCTCCCGCGCTTGAGTCCCTCGAACTCGGAGTCGCGGGTCTGGTTTACGCGCTTGCCACCGTTCGCATCATTCCGGCTGCAAGCTGTCGCGGGCATCCGGGTGACCGGGCCTGGTCCGATGTGCCAGTCGTACTTTTCGCGACGCCGGAGTACCGCGCTAGGGCGCTGCAACCACTCGTAGAAGCCACTGCTTGCCAGTTCGGCATCGACACTGCTCGGCCCGACCTGCTCGCCGTGATGGGGCGCTCGATACTCGACACGATGGCCTTGACGGATGCCGTGCTGGGATCCCGCCATACTTTCGTGCGGCCTAGGCCACGTCGCCATACTCAGCCTCGCGACGCGCATGATCAGGAACAGCTGTTCTAGCGGCCGCAAGTCCTGCCCAATGTTGGCCCCGCACAGGGGCCGCGCACTCTCACTGTTGAGTAGTCAAGTTGCCAGCCCAGAGACGCCTTGTCACTTCGACGGCGCCAACTGCCGCCCAGCCACATCAACAAGGGCAGGCAGCAATAAGGCTTAACGACGTTCAGCCGAGTGCCAGGGCGCACTGGCGGCCAATCGCCTAGTCTCAGTTCTAGTCTCATTCACCTCTGTGCGCGGCCGTTCATCAGCGACCACGGCGTGGCCTTCTGCCCAGGTCACGGACGGTCGTGGCCAGTGGCGGACGGCCGTGCCCAGTCCTCGAAAGCGTGCGAAGGGGCAACCCCACCGTAGCTGTGAATACGATCTCGACCAGTTGCCTTCCGGCAACCGGTCCAGCCGGCAGAGGATTCCGGGTCGTCGGTGATCCGGCCATCGCAGGGCCGGGGCGCCCCTGACTGCCTGGTCGAGTAGTTCGGCGGATGCGTCCGGGTCGAGGGTGGTGATGTCGACCAGCCGGGCACCGAGCCCGGCCAGGGTGTGTGCGAGGTCATCAGCGCCTTTTGCAGCCCGGCACCGGGCAGCAGCGGCCCGACCTGAGCCTCGGACGAGGCATTGTCGGCGATCACCAGCACGGGGCCGCTCATCTGGGCCAGCGCCGACCGGTACAGCGCCGCTCGCTCGCCGGCAGTCGGGGGATGTGCTTAGCCGGCCCCCAGCGCCCGCAGCAGCCCATCCAATGCCTGCGCTGGCTCGACCGGCGCCTCGTCATGACCGTGCAGGTCCGGCGTGGGATGATAGCACCACCCGCGATAACGCGATCATCGAGACGTAAAGACACCACTGGGTCAACGTGTTAGTACGGCCATTGATACGCAACCGGGGGCTACTGGCATGGCATTGCAGAATTCTTGATGTAGGCATTGCATCGCAGGTCATCGCCTCTTCTTCTCTTAGCTGATAACCGTCACCATGGCCGTATGCCATAGGTCCCAAAGCTCAAGAAAGGGTGAGCCTATGGCCAGCGGCAACAGCTTTATCGTCGTGATCACGCTCATCGAGAAAAACGCATTTGAGGACGCCTGATGAACCCATATGACGTGGCCCGGCGGGCAAGCGCCCTTCCCGATCAGTTCGCGACCCGGTTGCCCGAGGACACCTTGGCAGGACTCCGGCTGATGGAAGAAGGCGGAGAGTACGGCGAGCTCGCAATCGAACTCACGGCCACACTCGTCAAGACCGGAGCTACAGTCAGCGCCCCGGAGCAGCGCGAACTGCGCGCCCTGCTGGAAGCCACCGGCATGCCGACCCAACTGCTCGAGCAGCTGGCGGTCGGGGACTGATTCCATGCCGGCCGAAAGACGTTGCTCGGCCGGACTCTTGAGCCGCGGGGTTCGCGAGCACGCTACCAGTGAACTCGGGCAACCCGAGGGAGGAGGCGGTGATGCCCTGGGACCCGTTCGCTGTGCTCTGGCTGCCGCATGAGCCGGTGCTGCCACCATGGCGCTTGCTGCGGGCGTACGTGCGGCGGATGAACATTATGCACCTGACGGTTCCGGACCCGGAATTGTGGCCGGGCGAGGCGGATCGGATCAGCCACGCGGCCTGGGCGCTACGGACGCAACGCAGGCGCCGTGAGATCCTGGCAGACCTGGCGGCGCAGCGCGGCCTGCTCGACTTCCTCCTGGAGCCCGAAGTGCGCGCTGCGCTGGGCCGATACTGTTCTGACGCCGCTGCGCGGGCAGGGGGGCCTTGAGGAGGCGTGCGACCGGCGGGCCCTGGAGCGGGAGGCGGCGCTGATGCGGCTGGAGCGGCGGGCAGCAGGTCGCCGGCCATGGCCGCCACCGATCGATCCCACTAAGTCCCGACCTTCGCGTCGCAAGCGCGACCGTCGCTAGATCGATCTCACGAGGCATGCCGAGGTCGAGCCACACGCGATCGCGCCCAAGCCCGGGTTGTCCAGTTGCCGCTATCAATACACAAGTAAGTTAGGCGATCCGACTGAGATGCCCGATGGGGGCGACCGCGCCTCCCGACTGTTGGCTCAGTCCTGCGGACCTCAGGTGGCGGCGGTGGTTCGCCTCTTCTTGCAGCGCACGGTACCTGCGCCTTGCCCAGAATTCGGGTCCGGCGCTGAGCTGGGGAATAGATGATCCATCAAATCTGCGCCGGACCGGATCACCGGACAAAGCTTGTGCCGGTACACGGTTTCGGTGACGACTGTGGAGCTGTGCCCGACCAGGTGGGAGATTTCCTCGATCGCCATCCCGGTGTTACCGGCATGTTTATCTGGCTACAGATCGATGATCAACGGCAACGCTAATTGGGGATGGCTGGCGTTCAGGCCCCGAACACTTCCGAGGCCGTTTACGTGCTGACCGCCGTCAGCGT
>Ga0070707_100001701_pt1 | contig 21211 bp, 29 predicted proteins | sample KBSK5502metaG_FD_65468 | JGI IMG/M metagenome (GOLD analysis project Ga0070707, IMG submission 65468) | Corn, switchgrass and miscanthus rhizosphere microbial communities from Kellogg Biological Station, Michigan, USA - KBS K5-50-2 metaG | ecosystem: Host-associated > Plants > Roots >...
CCCCGATCACGGCACTCGCCATCGGCCCGATTATGCTGCCGGGGATGCGACTGGCCGACCTGGCCGCGGGGGTGCCCGGGGCGACGGTCGAGGCCGGCCCGGACCACGAGGTGAGCGCCGTCCTCTACGACTCCCGGCGGGCCGGGCCGGGCGACCTCTTCGTGGCCGTGAAAGGGCTGCAGAGCGACGGTCACGATTTCGCGGCCGACGCCGCCGCCCACGGCGCGGCCCTGGCGCTGATGCGCGCGGCGTCCCTGCCGCCCGCCACCGCCTGGATCCGCGTCCCCGACACCCGAACGGCGCTGGCTGAGCTGGCGGCCACGCTGCTCGGCCGTCCCGCCCGCCGCCTGCTGGTGGCCGGCGTCACCGGGACCGACGGCAAGACCACCACCACCCACATCGCCGGGCACGTCATCGAGCAGTCGGGGCGCGAGGTGGGGACCATGAGCACGGTCGCCTTCCGGCTGGGCGCCAACGAGACCCACAACCTGAGCGGCCAGACCACGGTCGAGGCGCCCGAGGTCCAGGAGTGGCTGGCCCGGATGGTGGCTGCCGGCGTCAAGGCCGCGGTCATCGAGACCACCTCCCACGCCCTGGTCCAGCACCGGGTGGGCGCCTGCGACTTCGACGTGGCCGCTTTCACCAACGTGGGCATCGACCACCTGGACTACCACCGCACGTGGGACGAGTATCTGGCGGCGAAAGCTCGGCTCATCCAGCTCTGCGCCCAGGCGGCGCCCAAGGGCGTGCCCAAGACCGCGGTCCTGAACCGGGACGACGTCTCCTGGGACCGGCTCGCACAGTTCGAGATCGAGCGGCGGTGGTCGTACGCGATCGACAACCAGGCCGACATCCGGGCGCTGGAGACATGGGGCGACGCCAACGGCTCCCGCTTTCGACTCCTGTCGCCGGTCGGCGAGGCCGCGGTCGAGCTGCGCCTGCCGGCGCGCTTCAACGTCTACAACGCGCTCTGTGCGGCGGGCGTCTGCCTGGCGCTGGGATTGAGCATCCAGGAGGTGGCCGAGGGGCTGAGCACCTTCCGCGGCGTGGAGGGTCGGCTGGAGCCGGTCGAGCTGGGGCAGGACTTCAAGGTCTATATCGACTTCGCGCACTCGGCGGGTGCGCTGACCAGCGCCCTCGCGGAGCTGCGGCCCTTCACCCGGCGGCGACTGATCGTGGTCTTCGGAAGCACGGCCCGCAGCGACCACGACCGGCCGGGCATGGGGCGCGCCGCCGCCGAGGCCGCCGACTACTTCGTGATCACGACCGACGACCCCCTGGACGAGGACCCGGCCGAGATCGCGCGCGACGTGCAGGCGGGCGTGGGCGGCCGCCAGCCCGGCCGCGACTACGACATCGTGCTCGACCGCCGGATGGCGATCCGGCGCGCGGTGGCCCTGGCGCGGCCGGGGGACGTGATCCTGCTCGCCGGCAAGGGCCACGAGCGGTCGATGCTGACCGCCGCGGGCAAGGAGCCCTGGGACGAGCGGGCGGAGGCCGAGGCCGCCATCCGCGCGGTGCTGCGCTAGTAGCCTCGGCCGCCGCCGACCATCCGGACGACTTCGACGACGTCCCCCTCGCGCAGCTCGGCCGCCTCGAACTCGGCGCGCTCCAGGATGCGGCCGTTGATCTCGACCGCCACCGCGCGCGGGTCGACGCCCAGCTGGCCGAGGTAATCGAGCAGACGGGTCGGACCGCCCAGCTCGACGGCGCGGCCGTTGATGCGCAGGTTCACCGGAAGGCCCCGATCGCCGCGAAGCCCGCGGCGCCCGCGCGCCGGCACTCTTCGGCGCGTTCGAAGTCGACCCCGCCGATGGCCAGCACCGGGACCGTGACCGCCCGGCAGACCTCGGCCAGCGCCTCCAGGCCGGCGGCCGGCCGCCCGGCGTGGGAGGCGGTCGGGTAGACGGGGCCGAAGACCAGGTAATCGGCGCCTTCGGCGGCCGCGTCCCGAGCCGCCGCCGGCGAGTGCACGGAGCGCCCGACCAGGCGGTCGCGGCCCAGGAGCCGGCGGGCGCCGGCCACCGGGATGTCGGTCTCGGGCAGGTGCACGCCGGCCGCGCCCACGGCCAGCGCCACGTCCGCGCGCGAGCTGATCAGCACCGGGACGACGGCCGTGGGGATGACGGCGCGCGCCTCCTTCTCGTAGGCGCGGCCCGTGCCGCCGGGGATGCGCAGCTGCAGGATGCTGGCGCCGCGGGCCAGGGCGATGGGCACGGCGGCGGCGGAGTCCACCAGCGCCATGGCCGCGGGCAGGGTCAGGAGCGGCGCGATATGCCCGTGGCCGGCGAGCTGGCGACGGCCTGGCCGCCGCGCGGGATGCGCCCGGCCAGGAAGCCACGGCGGCCCGCGGTGACAGCATCGCGGATGGCCTCCGCCATCAGCGGCGGGTTGGCGGCCTTGGCGATCGCGGTGTTGACGAGCACCGCATCGGCGCCGATCTCCATGGCCAGGGCGGCGTCGGCCGGCCCGCCGATGCCCGCGTCGACGACGACCGGGACCCTGGCGTTGTCGATGATCAGCCGGATCTGCTCGATGGTGACCAGGCCGTTGCCGGAGCCGATCGGGGAGCCCAGCGGCATCACGGTGACCGTGCCGACCTCCTCCAGGCGGCGGGCCAGGACCGGGTCGGCGTTGATGTAGGGCAGCACCTTGAAGCCTTCCGCGACCAGGACCTCGGCGGCCTTCAGGGTCTCCACCGGGTCGGGCAGCAGCTGCATGCCCTCGGGGATGACCTCGAGCTTGACCCAGTCGGAGAGGCCCATGGAGCGGGCCAGGCGGGCGATCCGGATCGCTTCTTCGGCGGTCGCGCAGCCGGCGGTGTTGGGCAGGCAGCGGTAGCGCGTCCAGTCGATCAGGTCGAGCAGCGTCTTGCGCTCGGGGTGGTCGAGGTCGAGGCGCCGGATGGCGACGGTGACGACCTCGCAGCCCGACGCCTCCAGGCACGCCAGCATCTCCTGGTCGGAGCGATGGCGGCCCGTCCCGGTGATCAGCCGGGAGCGCAGCTCGACGCCCGCGATCACCAGCGTGTCCGGCTGCGTGAGCACCTGCACGGCTACAGATTAGATACCCAGCGGCCGCCTGGCCGGAACGCCCGGCCGGCGCGGGTAGGCGGCCGGCGTGGGCGCGACCTTGGCCACCACCACGACCACTCCGCGCTTGCGCAGGGGGCTGGGCGCCGGCACGCCGCGGGGCTCGCCGCCGCCCAGGAGCCGGCTGGCGCCGGCAGCCGCGCCCAGGTCGCCTTCGGTGCTGAGCGCCAGCAGCCTGCCGCCGGTCCGCACCAGCGGCAGGCATAGCTCGAGGGCCACCGGGAGCGCGGCCAGGGCGCGGCAGCAGGCGGCGTCGAAGGTCTCCCGCAGCGGGCCCCGGCCGGCGTCCTCCGCGCGCTGGGCGACGACCCGGATCGCTATCTCCAGGGCCGCACCGGCCTGCTCCAGGAAGGCGGCCTTGCGCTGGTCGGCTTCGACCAGCGTCACCCGGAGGTGGGGGCGTGCCAGCTGCAGAGGGATCCCGGGCATCCCCCCGCCCGCGCCCACGTCCACCAGGCTGGTCACTCCCTCGAGGTGAGGGAGCAGGACCAGCGAGTCGGCCACCAACGCGGCAGCGTCCTGGCCCCGCCCGACCAGGCCCGGCCAGCCGGCCAGCAGCCGGGCGTATTCGGCCAGCTTAGAATCCCGTTCAATGCCCATCTACGAGTACCGGTGCGAGAAGTGCTTGTCGCAGTTCGAGGTGCTGACCTCCTTCGCCGAGCGGGATCGCGCCCAGGTCTGCCCGGCCTGCGAGTCGACGCGGACGCGGGTCCAGGTCTCCAGCTTCGCATCCTTCGGGACCGCCGAGGGCGCCGGGCCGCTGGAGGTGAGCTCCGGGGGCGGCGGTTGCTGCGGCGGCAGCTGCGGCTGCGGTTCGCGTAACTAGCTCCGGGTAACCGCTTTGCTCCTCCCGGTGACCTACCGGGTGGGCGCGCACGGCCGCATGGAGGTCGGCGGCTGCGACCTGCTCGAGGTCGCGCGCCGGTTCGGCACCCCGCTCTACGTCTACGACGAGGAGACCGTGCGCGCGCTGGCCCGGGAGTTCCTGGCCGCCATGGGCGCCGCCGGCCACGTCCTCTACTCGGCCAAGGCCTTCGCCAGCCCGCAGTTCCTGCGCGTGGTGGCCGAGGAGGGCCTGGGGCTGGACGTGGTCTCGGCCGGCGAGCTGGAGCTGGCGCTGCGCTCCGGCTTCCCCCCCGAGCGCATCTACTTCCTGGGCAACAACAAGAGCGCCGACGACCTGGAGGCGGCCTGGCGGGCGCGCGTCACGCTGGTGGTCGACGGCTTCCAGGAGTTCGACCTCCTGCGCCGGGTGGCGCCGGCGGGCGCCCGGCTCCGGGCCGAGGTCCGGCTCGCGCCCGGCGTCCAGCCCGCCACCCACGAGTACATCGCCACCGGCCAGCTCGACTCCAAGTTCGGCTTCTCGATCGAGAACGGGGCCGCGCGGGCCGCCGTGGAGCAGGCGCTGGCGCACGACCGCCTGGAGCTGGTGGGCCTGCACTCCCACATCGGCTCTCAGATCTTCGACCTCCGCGGCCACACCGCCGCCATGGCGATCATGCTCGACCTGGTCGCGGAGCTGCGCCGCGACCTCGGCTTCACGCCGCGCCGGCTGGGCGCGGGCGGGGGGCTCGGCATCGCCTACACCCAGGCGGACGACCCGCCCACGCCGCGCGAGTTCGTCACGACCCTGCGGGCGGCCCTCGACGGCGGCTGCGCGCAGCGGGGGCTGCCGGTGCCGGAGCTGGTCGTGGAGCCCGGGCGCTCGCTGGCCGGGCCGGCGGGCCTCGCCCTCTACACGGTGGGGGCGATCAAGGAGATCCCCGGGGTGCGCACCTACGTGGCGGTGGACGGCGGCATGGGCGACAACATTCGGCCCAAGCTGTATGAGGCTCGCTACGAGGCCATCAAGGTGGACGACCCAGAGCCCGCGGAAACGGACCTGGAAACGGTCACGATCGCCGGCAAGTACTGCGAGTCGACGGACATCCTGGTCACCGACGCCAGGGTCCCGGAGCTGCACGCGGGCGACGTGATCGCGCTGCCGGCGGCCGGCGCCTACTGCCTGGCCATGGCCAACAACTACAACGGGATGCCGCGGCCCGCGGTGGTCATGCTGCGCGAGGGCGAGGCCCGGCTGATCCGGCGCCGGGAGACGTTCGACGACCTCTTCCGTACGGAGGTCTTCTAGAAAGCCCTACTTCTGGAGCTGGATCTGCTGGTGGAAGCAGTCGTCCGCTCCAGGCTGCTGGCCCGGGCTGAAGATGCAGGCCACCAGCTCGGCGTTGCCGGGCTGCAGGCTGGTGGGCACCGTGACGGTGGCCGACCAGGTGCCGTTGGGCTCCACCTTGGCGGGAGGCTGGAGCGCGGTCTCCTTGCCGGCCTGCGCGACGCCCAGCGTGTACTGCCGCTGCGGGTCGTACCCGTGCCCGTCGACCCGGATCGTGGAGCCCAGCTTGGGCGCGGTCGAGGAGACCAGGAAGGCCGGGTTGAAGAGGTGGGCAGGGGACGGCGTCGGCGTCGAGGCGGCCCGATGCTCGGGGAGCACGCTGATGCTGGCGCTCGCGTGGCAGGCGCTGCTCCAGCACAGCTCGAGGTCGTGCCGGCCGCTGAGGTCCGCGGGAATGCGCACCGCGAGGTCCAGGTCGCCCTTGGCGTCGGCTTTGAAGGTCGCGATCTGCTGAGGGGCGCTGGCGATGGCCACCGTGCCCTGCTGGTTGGCGGGCAGGTTGTGGGCGGTCACGTGGATGGTGGCGCCGGCGGTGACCGTGCTCGGCGACGCGGTCAGGGTCGGCTGGCCGGCGACTCCGCGCAGGATCAAGAGGAGCGCGGCCGCCACCAGGACGATCACCGCTCCCACGGCCAGGGGCACGACCGGCCACGGGCGGCGGCTCCCGGGGGCGGCGGGCGGCGCCATGACCATGGTCGCCTCGACCGGGGCGGCCGCCGGGCTCCGGACCGGCGCCGGCGCCACCGCCGGGGCCACGGCGGGCGCCGCCGGCTCCCCGGCCAGCGCCTTCTCCAGCGCATCGACCATCTCCCGGCAGCTTTCCCAGCGCGCTTCGGGCTCCTTGGCGAGCCCGTGCAGGAGAACCGCGTCGACCGCGTGCGGCAGCTCCGGGTTGCGCTCGGAGGGCAGCGGGGGCTCGCGGTGCACGTGCGCGTAGAGGAGCTCGAGGACGCCCTCGCCGGTGAAGGGCGGGGCGCCGGTCAGCAGCTCGTAGCCCACGACCGCCAACGCGTAGCGGTCGGCGGCCGGGCCCACCGCCGAGCCCTTGACCTGCTCGGGTGCCATGTAGGCCGGCGTGCCGGTGGTGACCCCGGTCATGCTCTTGACCGAGGCCGACTGCAGGAGCTTGGCCAGCCCGAAGTCGGCCAGGATCGGCGCGTCGTCGCGGCCGAGGAGCACGTTGGCCGGCTTCACGTCGCGGTGCACGACGCCCAGCCCGTGGGCGTAGTCGAGCCCGGCGGCGAGGCCGCGCAGCAGCGCGGTCGCGGCGCGCGGCTCGAGCGTGGTGCCCGCTTTCAGCCGGTCGCCCAGCGACCCGCCCGGCACGAACTCGACGATCATGTAGGGGACACCCTCGAAGTCGCCGAAGTCGAAGACGTTGAGGATGTTGGGATGGCGCATCTGGGCGATCGACTGCGCCTCCCGGCGGAAGCGGGCGGTGGCGTCGGCGTCGGGCGCCAGCGCCTGCAGGACCTTCACCGCGGCCGGGCGGGCCAGCGCCTCGTGCCAGGCCTTGTAGACGACGCCCATGGCGCCGCGGCCCACGAACTCCTGGACCTCGTAGGCGCCCAGCCGGGTGCCCTCCTCTATCGGCATGTCGGGCGCATTATGGCGAGCGGGGCGGGTCCAGCCATCCCCCTTTGCCGCCCCTGCGCACGGCCACCAGCCCGGCCAGCATGGAGAGCGCGATCTCCTCGGGCGTGCGGGCGCCCAGGTCGATCCCGACCGGCGACTGGATGCGGCTGAGCGCCTCGGGGTCGAAGCCGCGTGCGGCGAGCGCGTCCAGGTGGTGCCCTGTGTGCCGCCGGCTGCCCATCAGACCCAGGTAGCGGGGCGGCGGCCGGCGCCGGAGCAGCTGCTCCAGCACCTCCGGCAGGTCGCGGGCGTCGTGGTTGGTGTGCACGACGTAGAGGTCGCCGCCCAGGTCTTGGGGCAGGTCGTCCAGGCCCGTGGCCGTCAGCACCCGAAAGCCGGTGGGACCGGCCCAGGCGGCCAGGGCTCGGGCGACCGGGGTGTCGGCGACCACCAGCAGCGTGGGCAGCGCGCCGTGAGGCTCCAGGTACACCTCGATCGAGCCGAGGTCGTGGCGGTAGGTGCGCAGCCCGGGCTGGCCGGCGTCCAGGAGCTCGGGGGCGTCGGCCAGGGCGGCGGAGTCGAACTCGGAGCAGCCGAGCGTGCCCGCCAGCGCCCGGTCGCGCGCGAGCAGGGCCTTGGCGCCGGGCTGCGAGGGCGGGCTGCCGTCGGTGCGCACCACGGTCGCCAGCACCACCTCTTCGCCCCGCTCCAGCCGGCGGGCCAGCTCGATCTCGATCTCAGGCAAGTGCGGCCATCCCCTCGAGGGCCGCCAGCGCGCGATCGATGTCCGCGTCGGTGGTTTCCGGGCCGACCGTCAGGCGCAGGCTGCCCAGCGCCTCGGGCATCGAGAGGCCCATCGCCAGGAGCACGTGCGAGGGGTCGAGGGAGCCGCTGGCGCACGCCGAGCCGCTGGAGGCCGCCACCCCGGCCAGGTCGAGGCTGAGCACCAGGTCCTCGCCCTTGATGCGCGCGAAGGCGGCGCTGGCGAAGTTGGGCAGCCGCGGCTCGCCGCCGGTCTGCCGCCCGCCCAGCGCCCGCAGCGCGTCGCGGAGCCGCGCCGCCCGCGGCCGCGCCGCCGCCGACCAGGCGGCCCGATGCCGGGCGCAGGCCTCGAGGGCGGCGGCCACCGCGGTGGCCGCCGCCACGTCCTCGCGGCCGGCCCGCCGGCCCCACTCCTGCGGACCGCCGAACTGCAGCGGCTGCAGGGGCGCGTCCCGCCGGGCCAGGAGGAGGCCGCCGCGGCCGGCGCCCAGCTTGTGGCCGGAGAAGGAGACCAGGTCGGCCAGCTCGACCGGCGGCCGCACCCAGGCCGGCCCCTGGCAGGCGTCGAGGTGCACCAGCGCGCCCAGCTCGCGGGCGCGGCCGGCGACCTCGGCCGCCGGCTGCAGCGTGCCGACCTCGTTGTTGGCGAGGCCGATGGAGACCAGGCCCGCGTCCTCGGGCAGGTCCGCGGCGCCGGCGCGGGCCGCGCCGTCGACGGGGAGGACGGCAACCGGCCGCCCTTCCGCCTGCAGCTGGCGGACGGCGCCCAGCACCGCCTGGTGCTCGGCTTCCCAGGTGACCACGCGCCGGCGCGCGGGCAGGCGGCGACCGGCGCCCAGAAGTGCCAGGTTGACGGCCTCGGTGCCGCCGGAGCAGAAGACCAGGTCGCCGGCGGCCGCACCCAGAGCCGCGGCAGCCCGGTCGCGGGCGGCGTCCAGAGCGGCGCGGGCGGCGCGGCCTTCGGCGTGGGGACTTTGGGCGTTGGCCTCGGGCAGGACGGCGAGGGCGGCGCGCACCTCGTCCAGCACCGGCGCGCCGCCGGCGTGGTCGAGGTAAACCCTAGCTTCGGGGTTTCTCAGGCTGCTTGAGGAGGTCGGTGAGTGAGCCGTCGAACGCTCGCAGCATGAGGTGGACGTCGAGCAGCTCGTCGAGCTCGATGGGTCCCCGGTCGTCGCCGCCCGCGCCCGCCTCCACGCGCAGGTCGTCGACCTCCACCTCGACGTCGGCGTCCTGCACCATCTCGATCCCCTGGCCCTGGATGGCGAGGATCACGATGAACGTCACGTGGCAGGAAGCGCAGGTGACCTGCACCGTGAAGCGGTCGTCGACGTGGTTGAGCATGCGGACCTCGCACCCCTTGAGGTTCCGCCCGCAGACGGGGCAGTTGTAGTACCGCGCGCGGTCCTGGATGAACTCGATGATGCTCATCCCGGCGCCAAGTCTAACCCCATGCTCAGCGGCGCCCCTCGATGCACTCGCACCCGCCGGGACCGGCCACCGCGGAGTGCCGGGCGCCGGCCGGCAGCACCATCCTGTCGCCCGGTCCCAGCTCGAGGTCCCGGCCCGCGTCCTCCAGCCGGAAGGTGATCGAGCCCGCGACGCAGTACAGGACCTTCTCGTAGGCGTGGGCGTGGGCCGCGTACCGGTCGCCGGGCCCGTTCGACCAGCCGTAGCAGTCGCGGGCCTCGGCTTCCAGGCGGCGCATCAGGTCCTGGCGGGCCACCGTCCATCACCATAATCGGCGCATGGTCAAGCTCCGGCTGCGCACCAGCCGTCGCGAGGAGGCGCTCGACGTCACCGAGCGCGTGCGCCGCGCCATCGCCGAGAGCGGGGTGCGCGAGGGGACCTGCACGGTCTTCGCGCCCCATACCACCTGCGCGATCGCGGTCAACGAGGGGCACGACCCGGCCGTGATGGAAGACTTCCTCAACCACATCCGGGAACTGGTGCCCCGCGAAGCCGGCTTCGAGCACGCGGAGGGAAACTCCGACTCCCACATCAAGGCACTGTTGGTGGGGCCCAGCGTGACCGTGCCCATCACGGCCGGCGCCCTCACGCTGGGGCAGTGGCAGGCCATCTTCATGTGCGAGTTCGACGGGCCCCGCGAGCGCTCGCTCTGGGTCTCCGTCGCGGGCGAGGGCCACCGGTGAAAAACGTTTTACGCCGGCTGCTGGCGGGCGAGCTCAATGTCGACGAGGCCGAGGCGGAGCTGCGCAGGGTGCAGCTGGAAGACCTCGAGGGCCGGGCCCGGCTGGATGTCGGCCGGACCGTGCGGCGCGGCCTGCCCGAGGTGGTGCTGGCGGCCGGCAAGTCGGCGGCCGACGTGGGCCGGCTGGCGGTGTCGCTGGCCCGCGACCAGGGCCAGGCCTGCCTCAGCCGCCTGGACGCCGAGCAGCGGGCGGCGGTGGCGGCCGCGGCGGCCGGTGCCGGCCTCGAGGTCGTGTCCTACGGCGCCGCGTCGGCGCGCGTCAGGCGGGCCGGATTCGCGCCGGCGCCGGCCGGGGGCCGGGTGGCCGTGATCACGGCCGGGACCTCCGACCTCGAGGCGGCCGCCGAGGTCCGGATGCTGATCGAGGCCTGCGGCCACGAGTGCCGCCTGGAGGCCGACGTCGGCGTCGCCGGCCTCCACCGGCTGCTGGGCCCGCTGGCCGAGCTGGTGGCCTGGGACCCGGACGTGGTGGTCGTCGCCGCGGGCATGGACGGGGTGCTGCCGGGGGTGGTGGCGGGGCTGGTCGAGCAGCCGGTGATCGGCCTCCCGGTGGCCACCGGCTACGGGGCCGGCGGCGAAGGCCGCGCGGCGCTCCTGACCATGCTCCAATCCTGCTCGACCGGGCTGACGGTGGTGAACATCGACAACGGGGTGGGCGCGGGCGCGGCCGCGGTGCTCATCGCCGCCCGCGCGGCCGCAGCCAGGCGGCGGCGACCAGCGCCAGCGAAGCCGCGATCAGGAGCAGCACCAGGGCGGCGGCGAGCAGGATCGCCCAGCGGCTGAGCTCGTCGCCGCCCGGCAGCCGGTAGAGCAGCCCCAGCAGCAGCGCCAGCGCCAGGAGCGTGACCAGCAGCCCGGGGAAGCCCCGCCGGCGGCGGCCGTAGAAGAACAGCCAGAGCCGGCCCGGACGCCGTCCCCTCACAGCCGGCCGGGCAGCTCGGCCAGGCTGCGAATGGCGGGTATCCCGGGCGGGGGCGAGGCGCTCACCAGCAACGCCTGCATGCCGACCCGGCGTGCGCCCTCGTAGTCCTCGGCCACGCGGTCGCCCACGTAGAGCGCTTCCTCGGAGGGCACCCCGAGCGCGGCCAGCCCGGCCCGGTAGAGCTCGGGCGCCGGCTTGCGGCGGCCGACCTCGGCCGAGAGCACCACCGCGTCCACCGCGTCCAGGAAACCGAGTCCGCGCATCTGCCGCCGCATCATCTCCGGCGGAAAGGGGGCGTTGGAGACGATGGCCGTGCGCAGGCCGCGCTCGCGCAGCGCGCGCAGTGTGGCCAGGGCGCCGGGGGTGGGGCGCACGTGGCGATCCCACACCTGCTGCTCGCGGTCGAGGATCCGGTAGAGCAGGTCGCGGCCGGCGGTGACCCCGGCCCGGCGCCAGGCCCGCTGGTAGACGTCGAGGTAGTCGACCTCGTCCTCGCCGAAGGCGTCCAGCTCCGCCTCCAGCGGCAGCAGCACCTCGCGCAGCGCGGTCTCCGCGTCCGGGGCGCCGGGGCCCAGGAGCGGCAGCGCCTCCCGCATCGCGGCCAGCAGCTCGGCCTCGGGGTATTCGAACTCGACCAGCGTGTGCCCATAGTCGAAGAGGACCGCGCGGAGCACCCGCATATCCTTTCCCAATGGCCGACCGCAGACAGGCTCTCACGCACCTCGACGAGAGCGGCGCCGCGCGCATGGTCGACGTGGGCGGCAAGCCGGTGACGCGACGTGAGGCGAAGGCCGAGTGCCGGGTGGTGATGTCGGCGTCCACGCTGGCGGCGGTGCGCGGCGCGCAGCTGGCCAAGGGTGACGCGCTGGCGGTGGCCCGGGTGGCGGGCATCCTGGCGGCCAAGCGCACTCCCGACCTGATCCCGCTCTGCCATCCCTTGCCGATCACCGGGGTAGAGGTCGACTTCGACTTCGAGGCGGAGGCCGTCCGCGTCACCGCCACGGCGCGCGTCGACGGCCAGACGGGCGTCGAGATGGAGGCACTGACCGCCGCCGCCATCGCCGGCCTGACGCTGATCGACATGGTCAAGGGCGTGGAGAAGGGCGTCTACCTGGAGTCGGTGCGGCTGCTCAGCAAGAGCGGCGGCAAGAGCGGCACCTGGACGCGTTAAAGGCGCTCGTGCTGACCGTCTCCGATCGCGCCAGCGCGGGCCGGCGCGTCGACGAGAGCGGCCCCGCGGTGGCCGCCCTGCTGGCGGCGGGCGGATTCCAGGTGGCGCCCGTGGAGATCGTGCCCGACGAGCGGGAGCGGATCAGCGGGGCCCTGACGCGGGCGGCAGAGGGCGGCTACGGCCTGGTGGTCACGACCGGCGGCACCGGCCTGGGACCGCACGACGTGACGCCGGAGGCCACCGCCGACGTGATCGACTTCGAGGTCCCGGGCCTGGCCGAGGCCATGCGCAGCGCGGGTCTCGCGAAGACGCCGCTGGCGGCGCTCTCGCGGGCGCTCGCCGGGGTGCGGGGGACGGCTTTGATCGTCAACTTACCCGGCAGCGTGAAGGGCGCGTCGGAGTCGCTGGAGGCGGTGCTGCCGGCGCTGCCGCACGCGGTCCGGCTGCTCCAGGGGCAGACGGAGCACTGAGGTGAACATCAACTCCGACCTCGGTGAGGCCGTCGGCTTCGACGAGGAGATCCTGCCCTTCATCGACAGCGCCAACGTGGGCTGCGGGGTGCACGCCGGCTCCGCCGGGGAGAGCATCGCCACCGTCCGCCGCTGCCGTGAGCTGGGCGTCGAGGTGGGCGCCCACCCGGGCTACGACGACCGGCCCAACTTCGGGCGCCTGGAGATCGCGCTGGAGCCGGACGTGCTGGCCGACCTGCTGCGCTTCCAGGTGGGGGCGCTGGCGGCAGTGGCGCCGATCGCGTACATCAAGGCCCACGGCGCCCTCTATCACTACTGCCAGCACCGCCCCGAGATGGCCGATGCCCTGGCGCGCGTGGCGCGCGAGTTCGAGACCGGGCTCATGGGCCAGCCCGGGTTCGAGATCCTGGCCGCCGCCCGGCGAGCAGGCGTTCCCGGCTTCCGGGAGGGCTTCGCCGACCGCGCCTACCTGCCCGACGGCGAGCTGATGCCGCGCCGCCAGCCGGGCGCGGTGCTGCCCCCCGAGCAGGCTGCCGCGCAGGCGCTGCGCTTCGCGCGCGAGCAGCGCTTCGACAGCATCTGCCTGCACGGGGATTCGCCCGGCGCCCCGCAGGTGGCGAGGGCGATCCGGGAGGCGCTCGAGGCGGAGGGGATCGAGACCGGGCATCTGAAAACGGGCGCTCGGTAGACTCCACGACGCATGCTGGAGGTGGGGACCCGGGCGCCGGACTTCAAGCTGGCCTCGACGGGCGGCCAGGAGGTGGAGCTGGCGGAGGCGGTCAAGCGGCACCCGGCCACGATCGTCGCCTTCTACGTGCTCGACTTCACCCCCGGTTGAAAGACCGAGCTGACCGAGTTTCGGTCCAGGTGGGATGAGATCCAGGAGGCCGGCATCGGCCTCTACGCGATCAGCGTCGACTCCGTGTACAGCCACGCCGCCTTCGCGGAGCAGCTGGGCGGCCTTCCCTTCGAGCTGCTGGCCGACTTCGAGCGCTCGGTGGTGACGGACTGGGGCGTGCGCCGGGACGATGTCGAGGGCTACCGGGGGATGCCCCGCCGCTCGGTTTTCATCCTCGACCGCGACCAGAACGTGCGCTGGACCTGGGTGCGGTCCCAGGAGCAGCCGCTGCCCAGCATGGACCAGGTGATCGGCGAGGCTAAGAGGGTGGCCGCCGGCTGACGACCAGGGTGCCGGCCACCATGTCGTGGAGGGCCTGCTTGCGGTCTGTGATGGCGACCATCAGGAAGCCGATCCCAAGCATCAGGAAAGAGATCGCCTTCGACCAGTAGCGGGCGTTGGCGCGCAGCCAGGAGATGCGCGCGCCCGACTCGCCCGTGACCTTGATGCCCAGGGCGTGCTTGCCGATCGTGCCCTGCCAGCCGGAAGCCTCCATGAAGGTGTAGTAGAGCCAGGTCATCACGAACCCGACGCCGTAGTAGGCGAAGCCGAGCCAGCCGGGCACCGCCTGGTTGAAGTTGTCCGCCGTGCGGCCGCCGGCGAGCAGCACGCCGACGACCACGAAGGTGACGGCGAAGACGAGCGCGGCCCAGGCCGCGACCCCGATCAGGGTGTCCAGCAGGAAGGCGGCCGTGCGCCGCCAGAAGCCCGCGTAGGGCGAGGGGCGCACGGCCACCGGCGCGTAGCCGTACCCCGGTGGGAAGTACTGGGGCGGTGGCGGCGGCGGCGGCATCGGCATGGGCGCGTAGGTCGCGGGCGGGAAGCCGGGGGGCGCCTGCGGCGGTGGCGGAGCCTGGGCCGGGGGCTGGGGGTCGGGCGGCCCCACGCCGGCAGCGGCCCGGGCGTTGATCATGGCCAGGTTGGCGCCCTGGCCGAGGTCCAGGGTGCGGAGGGCGGCGGCCGCGGCCGCATGCTGCTGCTCGCGCACCCCGCCCAGCTCCCGGCGCGCCCAGTCGAACCACTCCGCGTAGGTGCGGCGGCGGAGGTCGGGGTGATCCGACTGGGCATGGGCGCCGCTGGTGACCGAGCGCCGGGCGGCTGCGATCGCCTGCTCGCGGGTGCCACCCGACGCGATCACCGCGCTGGCGGCGGCGGCCGCGCCGTGGCAGACGGAGCTCTCGATGGACAGGTTGCGCTTGGACCACACGTACCAGTCCGCGTACTCGCGGTACTGGTCGAGGTCGGGGCTGTTCAAATGATCGCTTCCAGGTTGGCGCGCAGCGCGCGCCAGGCGTCCTGGGCCACGGTCACCGGGGTCTCGACCATGCGCAGCCGCTGCCCGGGCAGCAGCTGCGCCGCCAGCGGCAGGGCGGCTCGGGCGACCCCGGCCACCGCCGGGTAGCCGCCGGCGGTCTGGTGGTCGGCCATGAGCAGGATCGGCTGCCCCGATGCCGGCACCTGCACGCAGCCGAAGGCCAGCCCGAAGGAGATCAGCTCTGGGCCGCGCACCTCGAGCGGCTCGCCCTGCAGCCGGTAGCCCATGCGGTCGGCGTCGCGCGACACCTCCCACCAGGCCGCGAAGAGCCGGCGCCTGGCGGCCGGCGCCAGGCGCTCGTAGTGGGGGCCGCGAACGGCGACCAGCGCCGGCTCGGCGCTGTAAGCGGGGCGTCGGTCCTCGGGCAGGCGACGGCCGCTGATCCTGGGGTGGGCGGGCTCGCCGGCCAGGGCCAGCCGGTCGCCGGCGCGCAGGGGCCGGCCCTGGATGCCGCCCCGGCCCACGAGCTGATAGGTCGCCACCGAGCCCAGCCAGCGATCCCCGGCCAGCCCGCCGCCGACCGCGATGTAAGCGCGGGCGCCGGAAGCCCGGCGGCCGAAGCCCAGGCGGTCGCCGGGCGCCAGCCAGAGGCTGGTCCAGCCCGGCGCCTCCGCCCCGTTGACCAGGGGCTGGAAGTCGCCGCCGGTGACGGCCACGAGGCAGCCCTCGAGCGCCACCAGCGCGGGCCCGTCGAGCAGCGTCTCCAGGGCCCCCGCGTTGTCGGGGTTGCCCACCAGGCGGTTGGCGGCGGCGATGGCGAAGCGGTCCATGGCCCCGCCCGGGGGCACGCCGGCGAGGCGGTGGCCGGGCCGGCCCAGGTCCTGGAGCGTGCAGTGCACGCCCGGCTTCTCGACCTGCAGCACCGTCTCGCCGGTCAATTGCGGGCGAAGAACTTGACCCGGTCCCCGGTGCGCAGGAGCAGGGGAGGGTCGTGGTCGGGGATGAACATGGGGAGGTCGGTGCGCCCGATCAGGTGCCAGCCGCCCGGGGTCGGCAGCGGGTAGACGCCGGTCTGGGCGCCGGCCATGGCCACCGAGCCCGCCGGCACGTGCGTGCGGGGCACGCTGCGCCGAGGCAGGCGCAGGGGCTCCGGGAGCGGCCCCAAATACGCCCAGCCAGGCACGAACCCGACCATGAAGACGCGGTAGGTGGGTGTCGTGTGCAGGCGGACGAGCTCACCCACGTCGAGCCCCAGGGCGCGGGCCGCCTCCTCCAGGTCGGGCCCGTCGTAGGTGACCGGGATGCGGTGCAGGCGTCCCGGCACTGGAGGCGCGGGCCGGGCCCGGAACAGGTTGCGAACGGTCGCCTGGAGCTGGGCGAAGGTCACCTGGTCGGGGTCGTAGTGGATCGTCACCGAGGCGTAGCCGGCGACGGCCTCGCGCACGCCCCGGCGCTTGCGCAGCGCGGCCGCCAGCCCGATGGCGCGGGTGTTGAGCGCGGTGTCGACGCGACGGCCGATCTCGACCAGGGCGGCGGCGTCACCCAGCGCGTGCAGGCGCGGTCCGCGGGGCGAGGCTCGCCGTGGCATATGCAGAGACAAGGATCGCGTAGAAAGCACCCGGCAGGAAGCCGAGGCAGAGCAGGCCGGTGGCCGCGAACCCCAGCGCCCAGCCGGTCACCATCGCGACCGAGGCCAGGTTCCAGTCCAGCAAGCGCTCGCTCACCCGCCGGAAGGCGAGCACGGGGTCGACCAGGTCGCCGAGCCGGCCGCTCACGGCGTAGGCGGCCACGTTTGCGGGTACCAGTAGGAGCAGGACCAGGCCCCAGGGGATGGCGATCAGCACCCCGCTCGCCAGCAGCGCGTAGGCGCGGTCGAAGAAGGCGTCGTGTGTCGGATGTAAAACGTTTGACACCGCCGCCGACGCGGTCCAGGCCAGGGCCGCGAAGGGGACTGTGAGGACCAGCACCAGCGCGCTGGTAGCGGCGCCGTCGAGCAGGAGCCGGCCGTCCGGGCGCAGCCCGGGCGGGGGCGCCTCGGGGTCGGCCAGCGCCGCGCGCGTGGCCTGCAGTGCGTAGCCGAAAACGAGCACGAAGGTGAGCGGGAAGAGCAGCAGCAGGGGCAAGCCGGCCAGCCAGGCCCGCCCCGCGCCGCGCCGGAACGGGTAGCCGAGGGCGTGGGCGGGGCTCAATCGGGGTCCCCGCAAAATCGCAGATTTTGTGGGGTTTTCAATCGGGACGCAGCTCGCCGACCAGGTAGAGCGAACCGCAGACCAGCACCGTGCCCTCGGCCCCCGCCCCCGCCCGGGCCTCGGCCAGAGCCTCGGCCGCCGGCTCCACGACGCGCCCGCCCGCCCCCCACGCGGCCGCCAGAGCGGCGGGGTCGGCGGCGCGTTCCCCCGCGGAGGCCGCCCGCGTGAAGAGCACCACCGGCGGCCGGAGCCGGCGCAGCTCGGCCAGCATGGCGGGCAGGTCCTTGTCCGACATGGCGCCGAAGACGACCACTGGCGCGCGCTCGCCCGCCAGCAGGTGCTCGAGGTCGCCGGCCAGGCGGTGCAGGCCCTCGGGATTGTGGCCGCCGTCCAGCAGCACGCGGGGCGAGCCCGCGACCACTTCCAGGCGGCCCGGCCAGCGGGTTGCCGCGATGCCCTTCCGCACGGCCTCCGAAGTGGCGTCGCCGAGGGCGTGGGCGGCGGCCACGGCCAGGGCCGCGTTGGCGGGCTGGAAGGAACCGGCCAGCGGCACCCGCAGCCCGCGGTGCTCGAAGCCCGGCCCGCGGAGGTCGATCTCGGAACCCTCCCAGCCCCGCCAGCGCCACTGCAGCTCCAGCTCCTTGCCCAGCCGCCAGAGCGAGGCGCCCACCTCCCGGCAGCGGGCCTCCACCACGGCCAGCGCCGGGCCTTCGGCCGCCGTGAGGCAGGCGTCGCCGGGCTTGACGATGGCGGCCTTTTCGGCCGCGATCGCCTCCACCGTGGCGCCCAGGTGGCGGGTGTGGTCGAGCGCCACGTTGGTGACCACGGCGACGCCAAGGTCGAGGACGTTGGTGGTGTCCAGGCGGCCGCCCATGCCGACCTCGATCACCAGCCGGTCCACGCGCGGCCCCAGCCAGTTGAGCGCCAGGGCGGTCAGAACCTCGAACTCGGTGGCTTCTCCCAGCCGGGTCGCAACCGCGGCCAGCGCCGGCTCGATGGCGTCCAGCGCTTCCGCGAACTCGTCCTCGTCGATGGGGACGCCGTCGACCTGCACGCGCTCGGTGTAAGACTTGAGGTGAGGGCTGGGCATGGTCCCCGCGCGCAGCCCGGCGGCGGCCAGGATGGAGGCCAGGAACGCGCAGGTCGAGCCCTTGCCGTTGGTCCCGGTGACCAGCGCGCCCCGGAGCCCGGCCTCGGGATGGCCGAGCTCGGCGAGCAGGGCCTGGGTGCGCTCCAGCCCCATCTTGACCCGGAACCGGCCCGGGGCCGAGATCCGGGCCACCGCGGCCTGGAACGGGGTCAGGGGGGTGGCCGGGGGGAAGGGCTTGCCCGGCCCGGCCAAGGGGGGAGTCCCCCCAATCATGGCCTTCGCGTTTCCTCCGCGGCCAGCGTGTTGGCCATCAGCATCGCGCGCGTCATCAGGCCGACCCCGCCGGGCACTGGTGTGATCCAGCCCGCGACGTCGGCCACGGCCGGGTCGACGTCGCCGCGCAGCCTGCCCTCCACCGGGGTCGCGCCCACGTCGACCACCGCCGCGCCCGCGTGCACCATCTCCGGCTTGACGAAGTGGGGGCGGCCCAGCGCCGCCACCAGCACCTCGGCCTCCCGGATGCGATCGGCCAGGTCGAGCGTGCGGCTGTGGGCGATGGTGACGGTGGCGTGCCGCTGCAGCAGCATCAGCGCCACCGGCTTGCCCACGATGTTGCTGCGCCCCACCACCAGGGCGCGCTTGCCGGCGAGCTCGATGCCCGCGTGGTCGAGCATGCGCAGCACGCCGGCCGGCGTGCAGGGCCGCAGCCCGGGCTGGCCGAGCAGGAGGCGGCCCGCGTTGACCGGGTGGAAGCCGTCGACGTCCCGCGCCGGGTCGACGGCCTCGACCACCGCGGGTACGTCGACCTGGGGCGGCAGCGGCTGCTGGACCAGGATCCCGCTCACCTCAGAACGCGCGTTGAGTGAGCGCACCAGCTCGACAACGTCAGCGGTGGTCGCGCTCTCGGGCAGGCGGTGGTCGGAGCTGGCGATGCCCACCCGCTCGGCGTCCTGGTGCTTGCCGCGCACGTAGATCTCCGAAGACGGGTTGTGGCCGACCAGGACCACCGCCAGCTGGGGCCGGCTGAGCCCGGACTCCAGGCGGGCGCGCACGCGCGAGGCGACTTCGTCGAGAACCTGGTTGGCGACCTCACGGCCGCGGATGACGATCGCGCTCACAACGTGGTCATTCGATGCCGAGCTCTTTGCGCGCGGCGGCCTCGGCCGAGCGCGCGACCAGGCGCACGTCCGCCCCCGCGTCATGCGCCAGCTTGCGCACGTCCTCGTACTCCGCCGTGACGTCGATCGGGTGGCCCGCGGTCTCCTTGACCTTGACGCGCGCCTGCCCCCAGCGCGTCATGACCGTCATGACGCGGCGGCCGGAGATGACGCGCTCGACCTGGCTGATGCGCAGGCCCAGGGTGGTGCTGCGCTCCAGCAGCGCCGAGGCCATGGCGTACTGGCGCTCGGGTTCGCAGATCAAGGTCAGCGCATGGCCGGGGCGGCCCTTCTTCATCAGGATCGGCGCCACGCTCACGTCGAGCGCGCCCTCCGCCATCAGGTCCTCGAGCAGGGCGGCCACCAGCACCGGCGACATGTCGTCCAGGTTGGTCTCCAGCACTGCCACGGTGGCGGCCTCCCGCACCGGCTGGCCGAGCCAGACCCCGAGCGCGTTGCCGGGCTCCGGGCGGCTGCCGATCCCGTAGCCGACGCGGTCCACGCGCATCGCCGGCCGCTCGAAGCGGGCCGCGGCCGCGAGCAGGGCGGCGCCGGTCGGCGTCACCAGCTCGACCTGGCGGGAGTCCGGCTGCAGCACCGCGCCCGTCCCCTCGAGCACGCGCAGGGCGGCCGGCGGCGGCAGCGGCAGGTCGCCGGCCAGGCCGTGCGGTGCCGGCAGCGGCCCGGCGTACACCGTCTCCACGCCCAGGGACTCCAGCAGCCAGAAGGCGCCGACCAGGTCGACCAGGGTGTCGGCGCCGCCCAGCTCGTGTAGGTGCAGGTCCTCTACGGCCTGGCCGTGGATGCGGGACTCGGCCGCGCCGAGGCGGCGGATGGCGTCAGCCGCCAGCTGGCGGGCGCGCTCCGGGACGTCCGTGGCCCGCTCGACGGCGGCGACCAGGTCGGGCACCGTGCGCGAGCCGCCGTCGCCGACCTCGACCAGCACTCGCGTGCCGCCCAGGTGGCCCCGCTCCTCCTGCCGGGCCTTGACCTTCACCTCGGCGTCGAGGCCGAGGGCGGTGACGGTCCTTTCCAGGATCGCCAGCTCGCCGCCGGCGTCGAGCAGGGCGCCCAGCGCCATGTCGCCAGAGATCCCGCTGAAGCAGTCGAAATAGGCGATGGTCACGCGCGCGTCCTTGTGAGCTCGACGCCGAAGGCCCGGAACTCACCCTCCAGCGGCGGGCGCTTGTGCACCCGCACCGTGGCCCGGTCGACGCGCGGCAGCTCGAGCAGGCGGCCGGCGATGCGCTCGGCCACCGCCTCCAGCAGATGGCAGGGCTCGCCCTCGACGACCTCCTTCACCAGCTCGTAGGCGCGCGCGTAGTTCACGGTGTCATCCAGGCGGTCGCTGCGGCCGGCCGTGCGCAGGTCGGCCTCCAGCTCCACGTCCACCGTGAAGCGGGCGCCAAGCTCGCGCTCGGCGGGGAAGACGCCGTGGCGCCCGAAGAAGGCCATGCCCTCCATGAGGATCCGGTCCACGAGGGAAAGCCTAGCGGGGGGCCTACCTCACGCCGCGGGTCAGGGCGTCGTGGGCATAACTGCCCACCACGGCGCTGGCGATCCCGATCCCGACCCCGGCCACGAAGTAGCCGGTCCAGCCGAGGAGCTCGCGCAGCAGCAGGTCGTAGCCGAGCAGGCCCAGGATGGCGGCCACGATCAGCCAGATCAGGCGCACCATGCTCAGGGCACCGCCCCCACCCCTGCCCCTCCCTAGGGGGAAGGGGACGCGCTGGGGCGCACTCGGCCACCACCGCCAAGCGCGGCCACGATGCTCACGGCCGTCGCGCTGACGATCCCGTCGGCGCCGGCCTGGCCGACCACGGTCACATTGACGCCGGGCTGGAGGTCGGCCGCCGAGCCGGCGACGGTCCTGGTGATGGTGGTGTCCGCACTGAGCTGGACCTTGGTGTCCTGGCCGGTCTGCGGGTTGTGGACGGTGAGCACATTGCCGTTAACCGCGGTCACCTGGCCGGCGGTGCCGCGACCTCCGAACCCGCCGGAAAGCCCGCCCTGCCCGCCCGCCGACGAGGTGGGCGCCGGGGTGGCGAAGGTGATCGCGGCCGTCGGCGAGCCGCCGCTCGAGATCTTCGACTGGGAGTACTTCCAGCCGCTGTAGAAGCCGCCCAGGACGGCGATGGCGATCACCAGGGCGATGGTCAGGTTCCTCATCTCATTCGTACCTCAGAGCTTCGATCGGGTGCAGGGCGGCGGCCCGGTTGGCGGGGTAGATGCCGAAGAAGAGACCGATCCC
>Ga0070707_100001704_pt1 | contig 21195 bp, 4 predicted proteins | sample KBSK5502metaG_FD_65468 | JGI IMG/M metagenome (GOLD analysis project Ga0070707, IMG submission 65468) | Corn, switchgrass and miscanthus rhizosphere microbial communities from Kellogg Biological Station, Michigan, USA - KBS K5-50-2 metaG | ecosystem: Host-associated > Plants > Roots >...
CGCACCGGCCGCCCCAGCGGCTGATACAATAACCCCGCCCCGTTCACATCCGTTGCCTCGGCGCTGTAGTAGCCCGTGACATCGATGATGAAATGCGTCCCGCCGGAGGCGAAGAGGTTGAAGGCGCCGTCCGCCCCGAGCCCGACCGTGAAGGCGTTGGCCACTACCTGGCTCGCCCCGTAGTTGAGGTTTGAGACTGTCGGCATCGCTGCCCCACTCGGGTAGAGCGTGAGGTAGCCGCCGGCTGAGAGGGTCTTGCCGCTGCTATCGAGGTTGACTACGGTTGCATTGCCGACGATGGCCTGGGCTGCGGCCGGGATGGCGAGACCTTCGCAGTTGACGCGCGCCGCCTCGGTCCGCGTGGTCGCCGCAGCGAGCAGCGCGCCGGGGCTGTCGCAAGCGGAAAAGCCAGGCCGCGTGTCGAGCAAGCGCACCGGCCGCGGCAATGGATGGTAGTACAGGCCGCCGGCTCCGGGTGGAGCATAGTAGCCCGTGACATCGATGATGACATGCGTCCCGCCAGAGGCGAAGAGGTTGAAGGCGCCGTCCGCCCCGAGCCCGACCGTGAAGGCGTTGGCCACCACCTGGCTCGCCCCGTAGTTGAGGTTCGAGACTGTCGGCATCGCGGCCCCGCTCGGGTAGAGCGTCACGTAGCCGCCGGCTGAGATGCTCCGGCCGCTGCCATCGAGGTTGACCACGGTCGCGTTGCCAACCAGGGCTTGGGCCGCGGCCGGGATGGCGAGCCCCTCGCAACTCACCCGCGCCGCCTCACTGCGCGTGGCGCCAGCGCCAAGCGGGGCACCCGGGGTGTCGCAGGCCGCGAAGCCAAGCCGTGTATCGAGCAGCCGCACCGGCCGCGGCAGCGGGTAGTACTGTAAGCCGCTGCCGGCCGTTGCCCCAAGATCATCGTCGGCAATCGTCACCGTGGCCGCATTCGGGGAGCCGACCTGGTAGTCGCTTCCACTCGCCAGCGTCAGCGTCACCGTCTCCGGGCCTTCCACCAAGCTGTCGTCTATCGGCCGGATCACAATGCTGGCGGTCGTCGCCCCGGCCGGGATCGTCACCGCACTCGGGATCGCCTCGTAATCGACGCCGTTGGTCGCCGTCCCACTGATGCTGTAGCTGACAGTGAGGGCGGCCTCGGGCGGGCCGCTGCGCGTCAGGGTGAAGGTGCCGGTGTCGGTGCCGGGCTCGGAGGCCGTCGGGTCAGTGGCGAGGATGGTGACCGTAGGCGGCGTCGCGGTGAAGTTGGCGGTCTGATCCTGACTCAGGTTGTTGAAGATGAGGCTGGGCGGGGTGAAGATGAAGTTGGGCCGCGCCGGGCTCACCGTGTAGTTGCCGCCAGAGGCCAGGTCCGTAAAGGAGTAATCACCGCTCGGTGCCGTGGTCGTGGTCCGGCTCGCCGAGCCGCTCAAGGAGACCGTGATGCCGCCGAGGCCGTTGCCGTCAAGCGTGACCCGGCCGCGGATGGCGGCGGTGAGCGGGATGGCGGTGAAGTCGACGGTCTTCTGATTCTGGCTCAGGTTGGAGAAGGTGCGACTGGGCTGCGAGAAGGTGAAGCTGGGGCGCGCTGGGGTGAGCGTGTAAGTGCCGCCGGCGGAGACCAGGAACGAGTAGTTACCGTCCGCGTCGGTCAGCGCAGGCGGCTGCTGCGTGCCGCTGATCGCGATGGTCACGCCGGGCAGCGGTTGGCCATTGGTGGCGCGCACTTGACCACTGATGAGGTAGGTCTCGCTGGCAGTGAAGTCGGCCCCGACCACATCACCAACCAGCGCGCCAAAGTAGCGGTACGGCGGCGCGAATTGGTAGACCGAGCTAGTGGGAGTGACGACGAAGTTACCTCCGGTGTCCAGTTCGGTAAAGAGGTAACCACCGATGCCGTCGGTCACGATGGTTCCTGATCGATCGCCGCTCAAGACGACAGTCACACCCGGTAGGCCGTTCCCCCTCGCGTCCCTCACCAGTCCTGAGACCCCCACGACAGGGGACACCCTATCCAAAAAGAGATCAGCGTTTTCAACGTCACCGGAGAGCGGAGAATAGCTCAGCGGAGCAAATGTGGAGGACAAGCGCACGAAATCACTGGTCACAAATGCCTTCACTGAATAGCTGCCACCAGCCCGCAGATTGGCGAAGGTGTAGTAGCCCGCCGCATCCGTCAAGACGGTCCGCGATTCATCGCCGCTTAAGACGACCGTCGCAAAAGGAACCTTCCCCCCGAAAAACATGGTTGCCCGGCCACTGATCCGCGCCCCCACATTCCATCTGAGGATGATGTCGCCTGCCCGTCCACCGAGCCCGTCCACTGCGATCCAGTAGATAGTCCCCGCCGTCGCGGTGAAGGTCACTTTGCTCGTCAGCAATTTCATCTGCGCGTCATCGTCGTTGCTGGCGACCTGGGTCAGCGTGTTGACGGCCGTGCCGGTATAGACGGCGAGCACCGTGTCGAGACTACTGCCGAAGGTGCTGAAGGTCGCCGGGCCGCTTGAGGGCGCTTGCCAGCGATACCAGATGGAGCGCCCACCCGGCTGGCCGGCGTGGTTCGGCTCGCCCGGCTCCTTCGTCGCACCGTGGTTATGGCTGACGGCAACCCCGGTGATCCCGATAAGTGGCTGGGCGTCGGCAAAGCGGTCGTTGGGCGGCGCATTCAAATGCCAGGTGAGCACGACCTGGCCCGTTTGACCGGCAGTATCAAAAACGTCTTTCCAGCCGTCCACGGCGATCAAGTAGGTCGCGCCCGCGGCGGCGGCAAAGGTGACCTGGCTGCGGCCCAGCGCGAAATCGTCGTTGCTGACGACGGGCGAGAGCGCATTCAGACTGGAGCCGGCGTAGACCGCCAGGAGGGTATCGAAGCCGCTGCCGAGAGTGGTGAAAGTGACAGGGCCACTCCCTGGCGCTTGCCAGCGGTACCAGAGCGAGGTTCCCCCTGCATTGCCCGCATGGTTGGGCTCACCCGTCTCTTTCGTCGCGCCCAGGTTCCCGAGGTCGTCGGTGATAACGCTGCCGGCGGTGCCGACGAGCGGCTGCGCGCTGGCGAAGCCATCATTGGCAGGTGCGCCGAGCCGCCACTTGAGAACCAGCTTACCTTGTTCGCCGAAACCGAAACCTCGGTCGTCGAAACCGACACTTCTTACCCCATCCACTGCGATGAAGTAGGTCGTGCCAGCCGCGGCGTTAAAGCGCGCTTGCCCATTTCCAGTGGCGCTCGCAATAGGGGTCAAGGCATTGACGACGGAGCCGGTGTAGACGGCCAGCAGTGTCCCGAAGTCGCTGCCGAAGGTGGTGAAAGTGGCGGGGCCACTCCCTGGCGCTTGCCAGCGGTACCAGACTGAAGGGCCGCCCATCCTGCCAGCGTGATCAGGCTCGCCCGGCTCGTGGGTCGCGCCGGAGTTGGTGGCTGTGAGGCTGCCTGCACCCCCGCTGATCGGCTGCGCGTTGGCGAAGCGGTCGTTAGCCGGCGGTGGAATCAGCAACCACGTCAGGACGAACGGTCCAATGCCACGGGACCTCCCATCCACCGCGATCTGGTAAATTCTCCCAGCTTCGACGGCGAACCGCACCTGGGGGTCGGCTTTTACTACGGGCGTCAGTGTGGACAGGGTGTTGCCAATATAAACAGCCAGCGCCGCGTTGAAGTTGCTGCTATCAACAGTGAAAGTGACATTCCCGCTTGAGGGCGCTTGCCAGCGGTACCACACCGACGCACTACCAAAAGAGTTTGTGTGGTCAGGTTCGTTGACCTCCCTGGTCGCACCGATGGTGCTGCCGGCGACGCTGCCGGCGGGGCCACTGATCGGCTGCGCGTTGGCGAAGTTGTCATTGCCCGGCGTCGGAGCCCAAGCAAGCACGAGGTCTCCCATTCCCCCTCCAAAACCGTCCACCGCGATGCGGTAGACCGTGCCGGCGACCGCGTTGAAAGAAACGACGCTGGTCAAGTCGCCCGGCCGGTCGTCGTTGCTGGCGACCCCGGCCAGTATAAGGATGCTGGAGCCGGTGTAGACGGCCAGGAGGGTATTAAACTGGCTGCCGGCGGTGGTAAAAGTGATGGGGCCGCTCGTGGGCGCCTGCCAGCGGTACCAGACTGAGGCACCACCAGAGTTGCCGGCGTGGTTCGGCTCGAACAATTCTTTGGTCGCATTGACATTGCTGCCGGTGACGCGGCCTGCGTTGCCGTTGATCACCTGCGGGTTGGCGAAATTGTCGTTGGGCGGCGGAGGGGTGAATGACCAGTTGAGGGTGAAGGAGCCCATCCCGTTGAAGCGGCTCCGCACTCGGACATAGTAGGTCGTCCCGGCCACCGCGTTAAAGCTCCGAAAGAGCTCGGCCAGGGTGTTCAGGCTGGAGCCAATGTAGACATCCAGGTCCGGTTCGAAGCTGCTGCTGGTGACACTGAAAGTGACCACGCCGCTGGCCGGCGCTGACCAGCGGTACCACACTGACGCGCTGCGGGGCACGCGCGTCAGAGCCAGTTCGTCCGGCTCTATGGTCGCGCCGATGTTGTTGCCGGCGACGCTGCCGGCGGGGCCGCTGATCGGCTGCGCGTTGGCGAAGTTGTCATTGGGCGGCGGTGGCGACCAAGTGAGCCTGAAGTTGCCAGGTAGACCGCCCGACCCGTCCACCGCGATGCGGTAGACGGTGCCGGCGACCGCGGTGAATAAGACGGCGCTGGTCGTGCTGCCGACCTGGTCGTCGTTGCTGCCGACCACTGCTAGCGTATTGAAGGTTGAACCAGTGTAGATCGCGAGCAAGGTGTTGATCTCGCTGCCGGTAGTCGTGAAGATAACCGGGCCGCTTGAGGGCGCTTGCCAGCGATACCAGACCGAGGCGCCACCGAAGTTGCCCGCGTGGTTCGGCTCGCCCGGTTCTTTGGTCGCGCCGATGTTGTTGCTAGCCACGCTGCCCGTGTTGCTGAAGATCGGCTGCGCGTTGGCGAAAGCGTCATTCGCGGGCGGTGGCGACCAACTGAGCACCACCACGCCCGTAGCGTTATTGTAACCATCTACTGCAATCTGATAGGTCGTGCCAGCCACCGCGTTGAAGGTCACACTACTGCTTCGCCCAACCCGGTCATCATTGCTGACTACGAAGGAAAGCGCGCCCACGCTGCCGCCGGTGTAGACCGCGAGCAGCGTATCGAAGGTGCTGCCGAGAGTGGTGAAGGTGAAGGGGCCACTGGAGGGCGCCTGCCAGCGGTACCAGACTGAAGCGCCGCCCGCGTTGCCCGCGTGGTTCGGCTCATTCGGCTCTTTGGTGGCGTTGACGTTGCTGCCGGTGACGCGCCCGGTGCTGCTGTTGATCGTCTGCGCGTTGGCGAAGTTGTCATTGGCCGGCCGCGGGCCCTGTGGTGTTGCGAGGCTGGTCAGTACAAGCAAAAGCAGCATCACGACCGGGAATTTTTTGCTCTCATCTAGCCGGGGCAAATGAGCCATAGCGACCTTCCCTTCGTCAGGAGCCCTGTGTGCAGCCTCTCGTCACCATTCCAGGCCAACGCCGGACGATATTCAAAATACGGAAGCCTGGATGCATCGCCCAGGTGTGAGGTTGTCCGCGTCGCCGGGCTGAAGCCGACCACACCACTTCACGATAGCCAACCAAGAGCCGGCAGGTATTTAACGATCATGGCTCATGATGCGGAAGTCGCGCAATTTAGCAAACTGCGCGACACCGCATCGGCTCACTTGATCTTAACTCGCACACTGTTGGCCGGCTGGCCGTCCACCTTCAAGACCACTTCCACCACGCCCCGGCCGGCCAGGCTCCGCGGCAGGCGGAGATTGACCTGATCGAGCCCCACCAATCCGCCTTGCTCGCCGGCGTAGAGCACTTCTGCCTCCTCCTCCCCAATCCGGGAGCTGACTGCCGCCAGCGAACTGCGGTGCCTGATCCCGGTGCCGTACAGCACCAGAAACACCTGATCCGTCGCCGAGCCGAGATCAATCGGGGTGGCGACGAACCGGTTTTCTGTCGCCTCGAACCTGCCGACCGGCTCGAAGCTCAGGGTGCCGTCAGCTTTGACTCGTTGCACCACCGCGGCGGCCACCCCCGTCCCGCTCCCATCGACAGCAAACAGCCCTGGCCCCGTCGCCGTCACCTCCACCGTGCCGACCGCAGCTCTCGTTCCCTCCCTCGTGACCGTGATGGTGGCCGGCCCGGTCAGCGTGCCCAGAGGGATTTGATAATTGACCTGCGCCGGGGAGACGAAGAAGAGCGGAGCCAGACGCTCGGTCCCGGCGGCATCTTTAACACTAACTGTCGTCCCGGCCAGAGTGGTGGGCAGTGGGATGGCAGTCGCCGCCTCGGTAGTGGCGGCCAAATCCAAACCGAAGGCTGCCACGATCGACTCGGTGGCCAGCGCCGAGGCGCTGTAATTGGCGGCTGACACACTGGTCACCAGATGACTGAGGGCGACGCTCACCGGGCTCGAAGTTGGAGTTGGGCTAGAGGTGTCTGTGGCTCTGGCTGGTAAGGTGTCGTTGCCCGCCGGCAGGTTCCCCACCGCTTTGCTCGCCGTGCTGTCACTGTCGGCGGCGGGAACGCCCAGGCTGCCGGCCCCCGCCGCGGCATAATAGCCCGTAACATCGATGATGACATGCGTCCCGCCAGAGGCGAAGATGTTGAAGGCGCCGTCCGCCCCCAGCCCGACCGTGAAGGCGTTGGCCACCACTTGGCTCGCCCCGTAGTTGAGGTTCGAGACTGTCGGCATCGCTGCCCCACTCGGGTAGAGCGTGAGGTAGCCGCCGCCTGAGATGCTCCGGCCGCTGCTGTCGAGGTTGACCACGGTCGCATTGCCAACCACGGCCTGGGCCGCGGCCGGGATGGCGAGGCCTTCGCAGTTGACGCGCGCCGCCTCGGTCCGCGTGGCCGCCGCAGCGAGCAGCGCGCCGGGGCTGTCGCAAGCGGAAAAGCCAGGCCGCGTGTCGAGCAAGCGCACCGGCCGCCCCAGCGGCTGATACAATAACCCCGCCCCGTTCACATCCGTTGCCTCGGCGCTGTAGTAGCCCGTGACATCGATGATGACATGCGTCCCGCCGGAGGCGAAGAGGTTGAAGGCGCCGTCCGCCCCCAGCCCGACCGTGAAGGCGTTGGCCACTACCTGGCTCGCCCCGTAGTTGAGATTCGAGACCGTCGGCATCGCTGCCCCACTCGGGTAGAGCGTGAGGTAGCCGCCGCCTGAGATGGTCTTGCCGCTGCTGTCGAGGTTGACTACGGTCGCATTGCCGACGATGGCCTGGGCTGCGGCCGGGATGGCGAGGCCTTCGCAGTTGACGCGTGCCGCCTCGGTCCGCGTGGCCGCCGCGGCGAGCAGCGCGCCGGGGCTGTCGCAAGCGGAAAAGCCAGGCCGCGTGTCGAGCAAGCGCACCGGCCGCGGCAATGGATGGTAGTACAGGCCGCCGGCTCCAGGTGGAGCATAGTAGCCCGTGACATCGACAATGACATGCGTCCCGCCGGAGGCGAAGAGGTTGAAGGCGCCGTCCGCCCCCAGCCCGACCGTGAAGGCGTTGGCTACCACCTGGCTCGCCCCGTAGTTGAGATTCGAGACTGTCGGCATCGCGGCCCCGCTCGGGTAGAGCGTCACGTAGCCGCCGGCTGAGAGGGTCTTGCCGCTGCTGTCGAGGTTGACCACCGTCGCATTGCCAACCACGGCCTGGGCCGCGGCCGGGATGGCGAGACCTTCGCAGTTGACGCGCGCCGCCTCGGTCCGCGTGGCCGCCGCGGCGAGCAGCGCGCCGGGGCTGTCGCAAGCGGAAAAGCCAGGCCGCGTGTCGAGCAAGCGCACCGGCCGCCCCAGCGGGTAGTATTGTAAGCCGCTGAGGGTGGGAGTGGGGACATCGTCGTCGGCAATCGTCACGGTGGCTGCATTCGGGGAGCCGACTTGATAGTCGGCTCCACTCGTCAGTGTCAGCGTCACCGTCTCCGGGCCTTCCACCAGCGTGTCATCTATCGGCCGGATCACAATCGTCGCCGTCGTCGCCCCGGCCGGGATCGTGACTGAGCTCGGGATCAGCTCATAATCGACGCCGTTGGTCGCCGTCCCGCTGATGGTGTAGTTCACCGTGAGCGCCGCATCAGGAGGGCCGGTGCGTGTCAGGGTGAAGGTGCCCGTGTCGGTCCCAGGTTCGGAGGCGGTTGGATCAGTAGCCAGGATCGTGACGGTCGGGGGGGTGGCATTGAAGTTGGCAGTCTGATCCTGACTGAGATTGGTGAAGGTCTGGGGGGGTGGCGAGAAAATGAAATTTGGGCGCGCCGGGGTTACCATGTAGCTGCCGCCTGGCGCGAGACCTGAGAACGAGTAATTGCCACTGGTGTCAGTCAGGATGGTGCTGGAGGCCGCGCCGCTTAGCCTCATCGAGACGCCGCTGAGTCCCGTCGCGCCGACGCTCACACGACCGCTGATCGCATAGGTGATCAGCGCGGCGATGAAGTCAACCGTCTTCTGGTTTTGACTCAGAGTAGTGAAGGTTTGGCTCGGTTGGTTAAAGGTGTAGCCGGCGCGCGCCGCCACGACCGTGTAATTTCCTCCGGCCGGGACCGTGAATGAGTAATTGCCGTTGGCGTCGGTCTGCGCAGGCGGGGCTTGCGAGCCGAGCAGCGTGATTGTGGTCCCGCCCAGGGGCGCGCCGTTACCTTCTCGCACCTGGCCGCTGATCGTGTAAGCCTCGCCGGCCGTGAAGTCGGCGCCAAGCACATCGCCCGCCAGGTTCCCGAAGATGCGGCGCGGCGGCGTGAAGCTGTAAGTCGGGCTACTCGGCGTGACGATGTAGGAGTCGTTACTCAAGAACAGATCCGGCAAATCATAGTTGCCGGTCGCGTCGGTCACCTGTGTGGTCGAGAACGCCCCGCTTAAGACGATGGTCACTCCCGACAAACCGGCACCTTTAGCGTTCTTCACCTGGCCGGAGATGCTGAGGGTATGAAGTACGTTGCCGCCAAAATTAAAGTCGGCATCGTCGACATCGGCCAGGAGCGGGGTGTAGCTTCGTCGCTTTTCGGCAAAGCCTTTCCCAGTGGGGAAGGCGGTTACTGTATAGTTGCCGCCGATCCGCAGGTTGGCGAAGGTATAATAGCCGCTCGCATCCGCCACCACCGTCTGCGAGTCATCACCGCTCAAAACCAACGTCGCAAACGGCAGGCCGGTCACCGGTCGGCCGGTCACCGCGCTGATGAGCGAGACCTGGCCGCTGATGCGTGCGCCCACGCTCCATCTGAGGAAGATGTTCCCGGTCCGCCCAGCCAATCCGTCCACCGCGACAGAGTAGACCGTGCCGGCGACCGCGTTGAAAGTAACTTTGCTCGTCAACAAGCTCGTCCCCGCCTCATCATCGTTACTGGCAATCGTCGTCAAGGCATTGACGCTCGTTCCGGTGTAGACGGCGAGCACCGTGTCCAGGCTACTACCTGCCGTCGTGAAAGTCACCGGGCCGGTACCGGGGGCTTGCCAGCGGTACCAGATGGAGTGGCCACCCGGGTTGCCGGCGTGGTTGGGTTCGCCCGGTTCCTTGGTCGCATCGAGGTTGTTACCCCCGACGATGCCGGTATTGCCGCTGATCGTCTGGGCGTTGGAGAAATTGTCATTGATGGGCGCGCCCAGGTTCCAGGTGAGCATGACCGCCCCCGTTTGGCCCCGGAAGCCATCTACGGCGAAGTAGTAGGTGACGCCTGGCACGGCCGCGAAGGTGACGCTGCTCGTCCCCCTGAGAAAATCATCATTGCTCGCGATGGGTGAAAGCGTGCTGACGCTCGCGCCGGTGTAGACCGCGAGCAAGGTATTGAAGTTACTCCCGAGCGTCGTGAAAGTCGCGTTGCCGCCGCCGGGCGCTTGCCAGCGATACCAGATTGAGGCGCCGCCTGTGTTACCAGCGTGGCTCGGCTCACCCGGTTCCTTAGTCGCTCCCAGATTATTGCCCGTCATACTCCCGGTGCGGCCGTTGATTGCCTGCGCGTTGGCAAAGTTGTCATTGGCCACCGCGCCCAGCCGCCAACTGAGTCTGAGCTCTCCTTCTTGGTAGCCGTCGAAGACCACGTCTCCATCCACCGCGATGGAGTAGGTGACGCCGGCCGTCGCATTGAAGCTCAGCAACTGAGCGCCAGTCGTGCTGGCCACCGGCGTCAGCGCGGTAACGCTCGCGCCGGTGTAGACCGCAAGCAGCGTTTGGAAGCCGCTGCCAAAGGTGGTGAAGACCGCCGGGCCGCTCGCGGGCGCCGCCCAGCGGTACCAGACCGAGGCATTGGCCGCCTGGCCAGCGTGGTTCGGCTCGCCCGCCTCGCGGGTAGCACCCACATTACTCCCAGCGGCACTGCCGCTGCCGCCGCCGATCACCTGCGCGTTGGCGAAGTTGTCATTCGTTGGAAGGAGGGTGGGAGACCAGGTGAGCACGATATTACCCATCGCCCCATTTTTTCCGTCCACCGCGATGTAGTAGGTGGCGCCTGCCACCGCCGGGAAGGTCACGCTGCTGACCAGTCCGAGCCGGTCGTTGTTACTGACGATTTCGAAGAAGAAGCTGGTGCCCGCTGAGAGTAGCGTGTTGAAGTCGCTGCCGATGGTGTTGAAGGTGAAGGCGCCACTCACCGGCGCCTGCCAGCGGTACCAGACCGAAACGCCGCCCGCCTGGCCGGCGTGGTTCGGCTCGCCCGGCTCCTTGGTCGCGCCCAGATTGCTGCCTGTGACGCTGCCGCGATTGCCGCTGATAATCTGCGCATTGGCGAAGTTGTCATTCGTCGGCGCGGGGAACCATTTGAGGACGATGTCACCGGTGAAGCGACCGTCCACGGCGATGCGGTAGGTCTGGCCGGCGATGGCGTTGAAGCTGACCAGACTGGCTGTTCCCAGCCGATCATCGTTACTCGCGACCTCGGTGAGCGCGCCCACGCTGTTGCCGGTATAGACGGCCAGTAAGGTATCGAAGCTGCTGCCGATGGTCGCGAAGGCGATAGCGCCGCTTGAGGGCGCCTGCCACCGATACCAGACCGAAGCTTGGCCGGCGACGCCGGCGTGATTGGGCTCACCCAGCTCTCTGGTGGCACCCGCGTTGCTGCCGGTCACGCTGCCCGAACTCCCCGCGATCATCTGCGCGCTGGCGAAGTTGTCATTCGCCGGCGACGTGGTCCAGTTGAGCGAGATGACGCCCGTGTCGGTGAGGCCCCCGTCGCCACGATATCCGTCCACGGCGATGGAGTAGGTGACGCCGGCCGTCGCCCTGAAGCTCAGCAACTGAGCGCCGACCGCGCTACCCACCGGCGTCAGCGCGCCGACGCTCACGCCGGTGTAGACCGCGAGCAGGGTATTGAAGTTACTGCCAAGGGTGTTGAAGATGAAGGGGCCACTCGTGGGCGCCGTCCAGCGGTACCAGACCGAAGCGCCACCCGCGTTGTCGGCGTGGTTCGGTTCGCCCGCCTCTTTCGTCGCGCCGACATTATTGCCGGTGACGCTGCCGGAGCTACCGCTGATCGGCTGCGCGTTGGCGAAGTTGTCGTTGGCGAATGAGGGCAGCCACTTGAGCGCGATGCCCCCGGTGATGCCGTCGAAGCCGTCGACCGCCAGATAGTAGACGACGCCCGCCTGCGCGTTGAAATTGACCAGGCTGGTTTGGGACCGCAGGCCGAGATCGTCGTTGCTGGCGATCCTCGCGAGCGTGTTGACGCTGCCGCCGGTATAGACGGCCAACAAGGTATTGATCTCGCTCCCGCTGGTCGTGAAAGTGACGCCGCCGCTACTCGGCGCCTGCCACCGATACCAAACCGAAGCGCCGCCCGCATTCCCCGCGTGATTCGGTTCACCTGTCTCTTTCGTCGCGCCGGCGTTACTGCCGGTGAGGTTCCCTGCGCTGCCGCTGATCGGCTGCGCGTTGGCGAAGTTGTCATTCGGGGGCGCCGCCGTCCAATTCAGCGCCAGGTTGCCGAAGTCGCCGTTGTACCCATCGACCGCCACGCGGTAGGTCATGCCGGCCAGGGCATTGAACGTGACGCTGCTGGTAAAGCGCAGGCGGTCGTCGTTGCTGACAATCGGCGTCAGCGTGTTGAGGCTGGAGCCGGCGTAGACGGCGAGCAAGGTGTCGAAGTTGCTGCCAAAGGTAGTGAAGGTGAAAGGACCATTGCTCGGCGCCTGCCAGCGATACCAGACCGAGGCCCCGCCCGCGTTCCCCGCGTGGCGCGGCTCGCCCACCTCGCGGGTCGCCGCGATGTTACTGCCGGTGACGCTGCCCGCGGGACCGCCGATCACCTGCGCGTTGGCGAAGTTGTCGTTGGCCGGCGAAGGAAACCAGTTGAGCACCAGCGTGTGACGACCCAGGGGGCTCACGCTATCGACGGCGATCTGATAGCTTGCGCCGGCCACAGCGTTGAAGGTCACCACGCTGGCGCCCAGCCGGTTGTCGTTGCTCGCGACCTCGGCGAGCGCCCCGACGCGGCTGCCGGTGTAGACCGCCAGCAGCGTGTTGAAGTCGCTGCCGATGGTGGTGAAGCCGAAGAGACCGCTTGCGGGCGCCTGCCAGCGGTACCAGACCGAGGCCCCGCCCGGCTGGCCGGCGTGGTTCGGCTCGCCCGGCTCCTTGGTCGCCCCTTCGTTGCTGCCAGTCACTCTGCCCGCCAGGCCGCTGATCGCCTGCGCATTGGCGAAGTTATCGTTCGCGGGCGCGGGCGTTATTTGCGTGCGCGCTGAAGTGACAAATAACGCGCAGAGAAGGATCACCGCCGCGGGATACTTGGTGTCCGAAAGTTGAGAGAGAGGCGGCATATGCTTCTTCCTTCAAAGAGAAGTGACCAAGTTGCTCATTCCATTTCTGACGTGCGCTGCGGCTTGGTGTTTCGCCGCTCGGGAAGATGTGACATGTGCCTCCTCTCCTAGACCGGACTAGCTTCGGCCTCGCCCTCCGTTTCAGACAGGCGCTGAAGCGGGCGCTTAGAATACGTACTTCACCGCGAATTGGATGCGCCGCCCCGGCGTGACCGTGCTGACGGCCTGGCCGAAACCCGGCGCTTCGAGGAGGCGGACCGGGACCCCGAAATTGGCGCGGTTGATGAAGTTGAAAAAGTCGACCCGCAGGTTGAGTTGCTGTTGGCCGAAGGTGGCGAAGCTTTTGATCACGGCCAGATTGAGTTCCAGGACGCTGCCGGCGTGAAAGGTATTGCGCCCCACTCTTCCGTCCCGCCCGAACGGCGCCAGCAGACTGAGCGGGTTGTCTGTGGTCAAGCGCAGCGGCTGGCGGCGGTCGCCGGTCACCGCCAGGCCAGTCATGGTGTCCAAACGGTCTGTGAGGTTGCCGTCGAGATTGACATCGAAGACGCTGTTGACGGTGAAGGGCTGGCCGGTCTGGAATTGCCCAGTACTCGCCACCTGCAGCCCGCTCACCAGCCGGCGCCAGGTGCGGAGACTGTCACTCAGGGCGGACAGGTCATAGGTGAAGTTGTAGACAAAGCGGTGGCGGGCGTCGAAGTTCGCCAGCCCGCGCTCGGCCGCCAAATTCAGGCTGTCTTGCGGCAGGACGAAGGCCCCCGCCAAGTCAAAGACGTCTGACACATCATCGCTGGCTTTCGAGAGGGTGTAGGCAGCTTGGTATTGCAGGGACTGGCGGAAGCGTCCGCGCACCTGCAACTGCAAGGAGTCGTAGCGTGACTCGGCCGTGGTCTCGAAGCGATTGATCGCGCCGATGCCGGGGACGGGGCGCACCGGGGCGTTCAGCCTGCCGCGCACTGAGGGGAAGTTCAAATCGCGCTGCAACACCTCGAAAGAGGTCAGCACGAGGTTTGCCCCCGGGCCCAGGTTAGGGGTGGTGAAGCGGAGCAGGTGACGGCCCTGCGTGCCGACATAGGCCGCCGAGACGGCGAGGTTCTGACCTAGTTGCTGCTCGACGGTGAGGTTGTAGTGATGAGCTGTGGGTGTCTCAAGACGACGTGATGGGAGAGTCGCCCCGAGCGCGCTCGGGAAGCCGCTGTTGACCAACTTGAGCAGGCAGTCGAGCGGCAAATTTGGATTGAGTCTCGTGAGACTACCCGGCTGGAGGATCGGGATGAGGCTGCCGTTCGGGATGACGACCAAGGTCCGGGCCGGATTGAAGAAGCTCAGGGGGAATTGGCCGCTCGAGCCGAAGGCCCCCCCGCCGAAGTTGAGCGGCAGGAAGGTCGGGTAAACGTTGCGCGACTGGCTCACCACGGCGCCGAGAATCTGGTCGTAGAAGAGGCCGTACCCGGCGCGGACGACAGTGACCAAGTCTTTCCCCAACAGCTTGGGAGAGTAGGCCAGGCTGACGCGCGGGGCGAAGTTGTTGCGGTCGGGGTCAAAGATCTCGGTCCGGCCCTCGATGAAGCTCCGCAAGCCGGGGGCGAGGTTTAAGGCCTGGTCGTTGAAGGTGCGCTCGATCCGGCGGTTCAACTCGCGCGGCGGCGTGTTGTACTCGTAGCGCAGCCCATAAGCGAGTGAGAGGTCTGGTCGGAGGCGCCATTCGTCCTGGGCGAAGAAGTTCAGTTGGTAGAAACGCAGACTGAGCTTGGAATCGTTGTCGGTCGTGTTGAGAGTCAGGAAGAAATTACTGGCCGCCCCGAAGGCCGCGAGGTCCGTGGGCCTGAGCACGGGGTTGGGGTCGAGAACTGTGGGAAAACGCAATGTCCCGTTCTCAGGGTTAACGATCAGCCGCGGCCCGCCGTTGAAGGTCACCAGTGGCCGAGCATTACGTGGCAGATCGCTGTTGAGTTCAGTGCGGCGGTGGTCGGTCCCAAAAGCCAGGCTGTGGTTGCCCACCCGCCACGTCAGCACGTCGGCGAGCTGATAGGTATTGTTCACGCGCTGCTGCGGGAAGTTGTAGACATCGACCCCGAGCGGGCTGAAGCCGGCGATGATCACCTGCCCCACCGTGCCGATCTCCTCCTCGACAGTTCTGATGTCTGATGGGGTGCGGTAGAGGACCGGGCCGGCATTGGCGATGCCCGGAGCGCTCGGCGTTGTGCTGTTGAGTTGCAGGGGCGCGTTGAGCAGAAAAGGGGCATTCGGAAAGCGCCCGCTCGGGATCAGCAACTGGCGGTCGCGGACCTCTCGGAAGTCAAGGCGAGTGCGGCCGTAGGAGAGACGCGCTTGATTGAAGACCGGGCGGGACGAGTTCGGCCCGCTCAGCTCACTGTTCAGGAAGATGGATAGGTTCTGTGTCCGCACTCGCGGCCGGAGCGTCGAAAAGATGGCCTCACCCGTCGCCGGAATGTCGCGCCGGTCGTTGCTGAAGTTATAGCGGGCGGTGACCGATTGCTGCCGCCCACGGGTTTTGAAGTTGCCATCGAATTTGCCGGAGAGCACCAGGCCACGACCGCTGGCGGGCAACTCCTGGGTGAAGGTGTTGAGGCCGTAGACGCCCTGCGGGTTGTTCGGGAAAGGAAAGAGGTTGAAGACGGCCGAGCCATTCCGGCTCACGGGAATGGTGGAGGTCAGCTTCGGCTGGTCGGGTAAGGGGATGGGATTCAGGAAAATGCCGGTCGCCCCGCTGCCGAACGCCCCTCGTTGCTCCACCGTCGGCACGGCGAAGCTCTCTTCTTGCGTCGCGTTGATCAGTTGGCCTTCGGCCGAGAGAAAGTAAAACATCCCTTTGCGCCGGAGCGGCCCGCCGAGCGTCAACCCGGCTTGGCCGAAGGTGAAGGAATCTTTGCCGCCGCTCCCATTGCGCACCATCACCGGCTGGCCGTCAAACAGCACCGGTTGGCCGCTGCCCGTGCGCAGCGGCGTGGACGCCCCGTCGCCTGTCCGATCGAAGAAGTTGCGCGCGTTCAACTGGCTCGAGTTGAAATAGCCGTAGACCGTTCCGTGCGTCTCGCTGCCCCCGGACTTCGAGACGGCATTGACCTGCGCTCCCAGGTTGCGCCCGAACTGCGCCGGCGCCAGGAGCGTGATCGCCTGGTACTCTTTGATCGATTCGATCGGCTGCGGGATGAGCGCCACAAACCCCTGCCGGCGCACCCCGATGTCCTCGTCGTTGTTGTCCGAGCCGTCGACGGTGAAGTTGTTGGCCCGCGAGCGCAGGCCGTTGACCGCGAACTGCCCGGCCGAGCCGACCCCGGCCCCCACGCCCGGCCCGGCGACGCTGCCCGTGGTCTGCGGCGGCGGGGCCACGCCCGGCAGCAGGAGCGCCAACTCGTCGAAAGTGCGCGTCAGCGTGGTCGCGCCCAACGGCAGAGCGGTGACCTCGTCCTCCGGGAAGGCGCCGCTGCGCCGCGCGTCGGTGGTATTGATCCCCGCTCTGATCTCAGCCTCGGCGACAGAGGTCGTGGCAGGGGGCGGAGGCGCAGTGGCCGGGTCGAGCGTCACGGGCACGGGCACGACTTCACCGGTGCGAGAGACATTTAGACGCTGGAGCGTTTCTCTGGTTTGGAAACCTGCCATCGAGATGCGGATCTTGTAAATCCCAGGGGCCAGCAGCCCTTGGTAGAAACGCCCCCGCGAGTCAGTCTGCTTGAGGATGACGCCCCCGGTCTCCAGATTGATAATCTCAACCGCTGCCCCTTCGACGGGGCTGCCGGTCTGGCTGCCAGTCACAGTGCCTTCGAAGGCGCCGGTCACCGTATCTTGCCCGTATGAAGTTGTCGAGCCGGCGCCGACGAAGAGCAGCAGCAGCAGGTAAGAGCTGATCCGGTGGGTCAATGCCAAACTCATAAGTCAGGCCCCCTTCGAGATGATCTAGCTGTGTGTTGAAGCGAGCTTCCCAAGCTCTAGAAAGACGAGAGAGGGAAGGACTATGCTAACGCCATATCCCCGATCCTTGCGGCGAAGCCGCCGCTCGGGAGCAAGATGCCGATCGCAAATGGCCGCGCGATCAGAGTGTCTCTCAAAGCTCGTGAGCGGGGAGCATTTTACGGCCCCGCTCGAAGCGGAGTCAATCGTGTGGGCCCTAAATGTGCTTGAACTTTACGGGGATGACCAGAATGCTGCCCTTGCCCTTCGCGCTCGTCAGTTCCTGTTGGTCATCATTTTTCACTTCGACTTGAGAGGTTGAATGAGAGGTTAGGAATTCGCGCACCCGATTGTTTTCGCTGGCCTCTTTAATTTCGCCCCGGTCTTTGGCATTGGCCCATTTTTTGACCAGCTCTAAGGCGGGCACAGGCTGATCGGCCAAAACCAGCCACAGAACTTCCAGACCTTTTTCGCTATCAAACTGAAACCTGGGGATCACCAGCGGCTGATTCTCCGTTAACCTGGGCGACCCTTGGTTGACGATCGGTAAAGGGAAGAGCACGCTATAGCTGGACGCATCGCCTGAGGCCGGCCTTTGATTGACGATATAAAAACTACCCGATTGCGGGCTGCTCACCGTTAACTGAATGCGGTCATCCTTCTCAAACGCCACGGTCTCGCCATGAAGTTTGGCGACCTCTCGAAGCTGCCCGTGACGGTTCCTATAGAGCGTCACCCAGTAATTCAACGTGCGTTCCGGGAGCTGCTCGGGTCCTGGAGTCGGGGGCTGGGACGTGGTTGACGCCGCATTTGGGCGCCCTGGCCGATAAATAATCAAACCGATAGTTGCCAGAACTGCGGTGACGCACAGCGCCGCGACGACCGCCCATTTTTTATCCCACCGTGGACCGGGCCTGCTGTGCGAGGCGGCGGCAGGCAAGGGCCTCCTCAGCAATTGCGCTGGGGCTTGCGGGTTACCCAATTCTTCGTGGTAGAAGTTAAAGAGGTGCAGGCGTAAGCCCGAGCGCACCTCTTGCTCGCCCAGGTCGTGCAGCCACGCGGCCCAGTCACCCAGTTGACTGAGCATATCGGCGGCGATTCTCGTCAATAAAATATGACCGGCGTCCCCGCAGTCCATCGCCTGCTGGGCGAGATTAAGCCCGCCCCCAGCCACGTGTCTGTTGGCGTTGATGTCAGCCAGGCGATAGACCGGGCCGGTGTGGATCCCCATCCGCAGTCTGATCTGCGGGCTACTTCGCAAGGCGGTCGAGATCTCGACCGCGCATTGAACCGGGGCGATGGCGCTGCGAAAGAAGACGAGCGCCAGACCGTCGCCGGTGGGCAGACAAACGAGCTGCCCCTTCGCCTGCGCCCGGCGAAATTCATTAGTCTGACGGACGATCTCCTGGAGCTGCCGGAGGCATCGGGGCTGCTCTTCGATGGGCAATCCCGAGAACTCCGGGATCTGCATCGACAGCACATGCGCTACCTCCAGGCCCTGCCCTACCTCCGGGATCTGGAGTTGGCCCGGATCGGTCAGCGCATCACTGGGGTCAAATCCGGGGGGGGCAATCAGGGCACGCGCCAACTCTTCGCCAAAGTCTCGCGCCCGCAGATAACGGGCGCTGGGGTCATAGGAGAGCGCCTTCAAGATCGCTGCCTGGGCGGCCAGAGGCAGGCTTGGGCGCAGATCGATGGGCCTCACTCTGACCCCGGCTTTTTGGATTTCCAGCAGGTCATACGGGGATTCCGAGGTGAACGGGGGCCGCCCGGTGACCATCTCATAAGCCACCACCCCCATCGAGTAAACATCACTCGCGGCCGACGGCCTGCCCCGTAATTGCTCCGGGGCCATGTAGGGCAATGTCCCGGCCGCCTTCGTCAGATCCTTGCTCGTCGCGGCTTGCGAGTCTCTGACCGTCGCAATCCCAAAGTCAATCAGCTTGACCTGCGCTTCTCCCTCCCCCAAAGTTTGGAGCATGATGTTTTCTGGTTTGACATCCCGGTGGTAAACCCCTTTCTCATGCGCCGCGCTGAGTGCCTGCCCGATCTGCCGCATGATATGGGCGACCTGTGCGAGGTCCATCCCTTGACTTTTCATGACCGCCCGCAGGTCCACCCCTTCCACATACTGCATGACGAGATAAGCCTTGCCGTCAGGCATCTCGCCTGCATCCAGCACCCCCACCACACCCGGGTGGTCGATCCGCGCGAGGGCCTCGATTTCCTGGCGAAATTTCTTCTTGAACCAAACGCGGTTCTCCGATGCCTCAAGCTCATCGAGCAGCACCTTGATCACCACCGGCTTTGAAAGTAATTGCTGGTCACGCGCTAGATAGACCACGCCAATCCCGCCACTCCCGAGTCTTTTCTCGATGAGGTAGCGATCTTTCAGCAACGTCCCCGGGTATTCAGCCTCCTTGAGGGGCAAGCCTGGCTTCTCCCCGGTTACAGGAGGCAGGCTCGGGTCCGTCGTCTCATGATGATCTTTCTTGGTAGACATAATCGACTTCGCGCGGATCGACTTGGCTCTGGATCTCGCCCCGAATCGCCTCCAGGTGGGGAGCGAGAAGATTTTGGAGTCATGCTTCGATTTGCTCGATCACCACTCTGGATTGTTACGACTCGGGCAGGTCAAAGTCAAGGTGAATCGAGTTGGTATTTGCGGAGTTTATGGTAGAGCGTGGTGCGCGTCACGCTGAGGATTTCGGCCCGATGCAGGTCACTTTTACTGGTTGCGTGCCGATATTGACACGATGGAAAAAGCTCGATAAATCTCTCGGGATTTGCCCCCCGCCGACCGGAGGATTTATGTGGCCCGGCGGATGAAGGAAGAGATCAGGCACTGGAGCCGCGAAGGGGCGGATCCGGTGGTCCAACATCGAGCAGCTTTCATCAACCAACACTCGAGGGATCGGACTGGCCCTGATGACTTGGCTTTTGGTCAAGATTTCTGTCAGTAAAAGTTACCTGCATCGGCGCAACCAGTAAAAGTTACATCCGTCGAGTTAAAGACACGTAATTCTTTGACAAGCTCTCCACACTGCAATAAGCTTCTGCCATTCCCCTGGTTCGATGATTAGTATTTTCGAGACAGTGGTCAAAGCAAGGATGAAATACTGTCCTCAATGCCAGCAGAAGTACTCTGACGCACAACGCTTCTGCTTGGAAGATGGTGAACTCCTCTCGTTGCGTGACCCTTACCACTTGGTCGGCCGCACGCTGGCGGACAAGTATCGCCTCGACGCGCTCGTCGGGGTCGGCGGGATGGGGGCCGTTTATCGCGCCTATCACCTGGGACTCGACCGCCGGGTGGCTTTCAAAATTCTCCTGCCTCACCTCGCGCTCGGCAACGAACGCACCATCGACCTCTTCGAACGGGAGGCGAAAATGGCCGGCCGCCTCTTCCACGAGAATATTGTCAGCATCTTTGACGCCGGGCGGACGCCCGATGAGATCGCTTACATCGCCATGGAGTGGCTCGACGGCCGGACGCTGGAAGAGGAACTCTTGGCGTCTGGCCCCTTGAGCTTCGGGCGCACCGCCGAGATCCTCAGGCAGATGGCCTCCGCGCTCGAAGAGGCGCATGCCAAGCACATCATCCACCGCGACCTGAAACCGTCAAACGTCATGATCCTGCGGCGGGCGGACGGGCGGGAGCAGGTCAAGGTGCTGGATTTCGGCATCGGGAAAGTGATCAGTGACACGGCCGGCGCCGCAGTCTCGACCTTGATGGGGACGCCGCATTACGCCAGCCCGGAGCAGTTTCAAATCGGCGGGCAGATCGACCGGCGGTCAGACATCTACTCGCTCGGGGTGCTGCTCTACCAAATGCTCACGGGCGCGCTCCCTTTTAACGCCGCTTCGGTTCACGAGTTGATCCGGTCGCATACGACCGTCCCGCCGCCGCCACTCCGCAGCCAGCGCCCTGATGCCCCAGCGGCGATTGAGCAATTGGTGGCCCGCATGCTGGCCAAGGAGCCGGACCGGCGGCCACAGCGGGCGAGTGAAGTGAGCGCGTTGTTCGACCAAGCGCTCGGCGGGCCGCAGGTCCGGCAGGCGGAGACGCTGATCGATGGCCTATCCCCCCAGACGCAGCTACAGGCGCGCGAAGCCACACACAGGCTAGCGACTCACACTGCCGCCACGCCTGGCTTGCCTACGCCAGAGAGTCCAGAGGCAGAGACGCGGCTACGCTCGAAGACTGATGCTCGAACCGGACGCCGGACGCCAAGCGAGGCGACGCCCAGGCCACAAACCTCAAGAAGATCGCGGGTGGTGATGATCGCCCTTGGCCTCATCGCCGTCTTGGTTTCGGTGCTGGCCGTCCTGCGCTGGGGCAACAAGCAGACAGTGTCGCCCCCGGAGTCGCGGGCGAATATGAGCAGTCCGGCCCCGCCGACCGCAGCGCGCACCGAAGCGCTGCAATACTATCTAGAGCGTGTCGCATAAATGCGGCGCAAATTCGGAGTGCTTTTCAACTCATCAGAGTTGAAAAGCACTCCATCTCTCTGATATTTCCTGTGGTGTGACCCAGACAGGAGAAAATC
>Ga0070707_100001706_pt1 | contig 21190 bp, 19 predicted proteins | sample KBSK5502metaG_FD_65468 | JGI IMG/M metagenome (GOLD analysis project Ga0070707, IMG submission 65468) | Corn, switchgrass and miscanthus rhizosphere microbial communities from Kellogg Biological Station, Michigan, USA - KBS K5-50-2 metaG | ecosystem: Host-associated > Plants > Roots >...
ACAACGGCATTCGGCTTACCGGAATGCCCGCGTGGGGCACAGCCGAAAAAGACGAGGATAGCTGGGAACTGGTGCTTTTTATACGGCATCTGCCTCAGCTCACGCCAGCGGAGGAGCGTGAGATGGAAGCGCTTAATCCGAAGGGTGCACGTGACAAACAAGAGCAATTGGAAGAAGAGCAGTTCCTGAATGAGGGCCAACCTGGTAGCCAGGCACCCAAACCACGAACACAGCACAATCACTGAGGAGAAGGCTATGAAACGCACGATTACACTTGTTACTTTGTTGTTTGTATTGTCCCTGATGGCGGTCGCCCATGGAAAAGAAAAGCATGTCGTGGGCACGGTCACCAGTATCTCCGATAGTTCCATTACCGTTGAAACCAAGGACAAAAAATCCGTAACGGTAGATGTGAATGACAAGACTAAGTTTGAAAAGAGCGGTTCACCGGCCATCTTGAAGGATCTCAAGGTTGGGGACAAGGTAGTCGTCCATGCAGATGTTTGGGGCGACAAGCTGGTCGCAAACGAAGTCCACTTTGGCGCTATGAAACACAAGAAGTCCATGGAAGGGATGAAGGGAATGGAGGGGATGGATCATAAGTGAAAGTGCGCAAAAACGGGGCTGTGCCCGGCACGGGGAACAGAGTCAGCAATCCCCGGGGATCGCTTGCTTTGTGCCCGTGTTGACCCAGTTGATGTAGGCAAACACGTGAAACCATCATCGAACTCTTACACTTCTGCACTGGGGTATCACTGGCTAACGCGGTTCTATGATCCCGCTGTCCGGCTTACTACGCGTGAGGCTACATTCAAACAAGCATTGCTCCAGCAAGCGAGCATTCAAGATGGACACCAAATCCTCGATTTAGCCTGTGGAACCGGCACCCTCGTCGTTCTCTTAAAGCGTGCCCAGCGAGGTGCTGAAGTGTTCGGATTGGATGCCGATGCAGAAGCCTTGACACTTGCGAGAACGAAACTGCAAGAGGCCGGCGTCAAGGCGCAACTGGATCAAGGACTGGCGTCGGCTCTGCCGTACAGTGCGGGATCATTCGACCGAGTTTTTTCAAGCTTGTTTTTTCATCACCTGGCCTCGGAATTTAAGCTGAAAGCCATGCGAGAAGTTCTGCGTGTTCTACGTCCGGGCGGAGAATTCCATATTGCTGACTGGGGAAAACCAACAGGCGTCGCTATGAGGCTGGCTTTTGTCGCGGTCCAGCTTCTCGACGGTTTCGCGACAACGGCTGATAACGTGAATGGTCTGCTGCCAGAGTTCCTCGGGGTCGCTGGATTCGAGAAGGTCGAAGTCACAAACTGCTATTCAACAACGCTGGGAACGCTATCGCTTTACCGGGCAAGTAGGTCCTCTACTTCAATCGGCTGATTGCTCCAACCGCGTGCGAATCAGCAGTGACTACGTTTTTGGCGAAAATAGGCTTTGCGGGAGATTAAACATGCTGCAACGCTACAAGGCGGTTTTTTACGGTCTGCTATTTGGGCTCGGCGCTTCTTTCATTGATGTGAGCAATCGAAACGACTTCAGTCGCTGTGCGACCGGCGGGAGTCCGCCGATATATGAGCGGGCTAGATGTGGTGGGTCCCTGGCTTCTCAGTAGCCAGAAATCGGAAGAACTTCCGCAATCGAATGGAGAACAGCATGAGAAAGGGAATCGTAGTAGCTCTGATTCTGCTTTGCTGCGTCGGTTTCACAGCATTTGCTGAAACGGATTCTGATGAAACCCAAGTACGCGAACTGGTCAACCAATTCGAGTCTGCTTTAGAGGGAAAAGATATTGCGAAAATTGAAGGTCTCGTGTCGCCTCAGATTATCGTCTTCGAAAACGGCTATCGAAATGATGGCTGGCAGGACTTTCGGGACAACCACTTGATCCCGGAGTTCAAGCATGCAGCTTCTCAATACTCAAGCACTCTCATAAAAGTGGATGTGACTCCGTCGATGGCGTGGGGATACTCCAGCCTGAAACGTGTGCAAGTTCCAAAGAAAGACGCTCAGCCTGATGTGTGGACGAGCTACATCCTTCGAAAGGAAAACGATAAGTGGAAAATCGTAGCCTTGAATTGGAGCGTCAGACGCACGAGTGAGTAGTTGCACAAAGCCCCGAAGGAAACCGTAACCCCTAAGCGGAGATTTTGATGATAAGGATCAACTGGAACCCGCTTCCGCATCTTGGCCCCTTGCCAGTTAACTGGTACGGACTGAACTGGGTGTTGGCTTTTGTTGTTGGTTTCATCCTCCTCCGGCGATGGTCAGACCAGTGGCCAGAACTTCGAACGAATCTGGAATCGTTGTTTGTCTGGATCGCCGCAGGCAGCGTGACAGGCGCGCGGCTCTACTATGTAATCCAGAATGAGCCATCGGAGTACTCCACGCATCCTCTACGCATTCTGGCCGTCTGGGAAGGCGGACTCGCCTACTTTCGCGGCCTATTCGGTGGAAGTTTCGCAGGTTACCTTTGGACCCAACGGCATGGCCTCAGATTTTTGAAAGTCGCAGATATGTTCGCACCTGCGATTGCCATTCCATCCGCGATAGGACGGATAAGCTGCTGGCTGGACGGCATGGATTACGGAACTGCTACGTGGCTGCTGTGGGGAACTGTTTATGTCAGCCCAAACAGTTTTGCACCAATCGACGGCATTGCCCGGCATCCGGCGCAGCTGTACGAATTGGTTGGCGACTTGATAATTGGATTTGTGCTCATACGATGGCGGCGTAAGCTGCCCGACGGCATGGTGTTTTGGTCGTACCTAGCAAGTTTCAGCATTCTGCGCTTTCTTGTCTTCTTCGTGTGCGGGAATGTCAGGCCGGTATTGTTTGGCTTGAAAAACGGCCAGATCACGGCGCTCGTTCTATTAGCTATAGCGCTGCCGTCCATGGTGGCGTCGTTGCTGCGTTTGCGCAGAACTCGCGAGGGCGCGTTCGGAAGAACTTAAGCAGAGCCGAGGAGGACGCGTGGAGACTCTAGAACGGCAGTCACCTTTTTGCGAAAGTGATCGCGACGAGCACGCATCCCGACAACCAAATCAACGAAACCCAAAACAGAAAGGGCAGAAACCAGAAAATAATCATATAGCTGCCTGCTGCCACTTGGATGCTGTCCCCCTGTGAGACGGGACTGATTTTCAACAAATATCGGTTTCGACGCACTTGAGAGTTGCCGCCTGTTTGAGCGCAGCAATGCAAGAGGGGCGCCAGTAGACGATGTTTATTCACCTGATTGGCTACGCATTGGTCGTTTGGTTCGTATTGGCTGTGTTATCTACCGCGTACGTCACCAACGCCCAATGGTGGAACAACCCGGAGCCCAATATCATCCGGGCGGGTTTCGCCCCCATCTGGAGGCAAGGGAATACCAGCACGATTCATTGCGTCGCTGGGGATGCGACCGGAATCATCCTTGGCGCTGCCATTGCCGCCTCTCTGGGGTTCCCCATGTGGATTGTATTCTTGGGCGAATACACAAATCCTTGAAGGCAGTTCCAGCAGGGTTAGGTTTACTCGTTTCGCAGTTCAAATAGGTCACATGACACAGCAAGGACACGTACAGGTGGCCGGCCCACATCCTGGTCACAAAATGTCGGAGGGCCACGCTAGTCACGACCGTCACGCCGGACACTCCGTCGCCATGTTTCGTGACAAGTTTTGGTGGAGCTTCGGTCTCACAATCCCAGTGGTCTTCTGGTCGACCGATGTCCAACACTGGCTTGGGTACAGCGCACCATCCTTTCCCGGTTCGAACTTGATCGCTCCAATCCTCGGAACGGTGGTCTTCGTTTACGGCGGTCTCGTTTTCATCCGTGGGGCATGGAACGAGCTTGCAGACCACAAGCCGGGCATGATGACTCTCATCAGCCTGGCGATCACAGTTGCCTTTGGCACATCGCTCGCCGCAACATTCGGCCTCTTCGAGATCGATATCTGGTGGGAACTCTCATCTCTGATTACGATCATGCTTCTCGGCCACTGGCTGGAAATGCGTGCTATTTCCCAAGCCCGTGGCGCACTCAACGCGTTAGCCGCATTGCTCCCGGACACTGCCGAACTCGTAAGCGATGCGGAATTTCAGACTGTTCCGCTCTCTGAGTTACACGTAGGCGACATTGTCCTCGTCCGACCAGGAACCCGCGTCCCGGCGGACGGCATAGTCGTCGAGGGCACCGCCGATGTTGACGAGTCGATGATTACTGGCGAGTCCCGGCCAGTCTCCAAGGCTCCAGGTGCAACCGTCATCGCGGGAACGGTCGCCATCGGTGGAAGCCTTCGAGTACGCGTCACAGCAGTCGGAGAGCAGACAGCCCTGTCCGGCATCATGCGCCTCGTTGCCGCTGCGCAGGCTTCTAGGTCTCGCACGCAAGCGCTCGCTGACCATGCAGCCGCAATCCTTTTTTACGTAGCAGTCGCGTCTGGCGCGATGACGTTCATCTACTGGTGGTTTTCGGGAGACAAAGAACACGCCTTGATCAGAACGGCAACCGTCCTCATCATTGCTTGCCCCCACGCCTTGGGACTGGCGATTCCACTCGTGATTGCAATCTCGACATCGCTCGGAGCTCAGAACGGTCTCCTCATCAAGGACCGACTCGCACTCGAACGCGCTCGTAATTTGGACATAGTGATTTTCGATAAGACCGGAACGCTCACTCGCGGGTCACCGGCAGTGTCGGGAGTGGCGGCTGTGCCCGGCACCAACGAGAGTGATTTGCTTGCCCACGCTGCCGCCGTCGAAGCCAACTCCGAACACCCGCTCGCTAAAGCAATCGTGGCCGACGCCAAGCGCCGAAACCTGCCCGCATTGCACGGTGCCGACTTCGAAGCGCTGCCCGGTCGAGGAGCAAAGGCACTCGTAGACGGCAAGAGGGTCTTAGTGGGCGGACCGCGTCTGTTGACGGAGTCCAAGGTAGTAGTGCCGCCAGAAGTTCAAAAGTTGACGACGGCGTGGGCAGCCGAAGGAAAGACAGTTCTGTATGTCGTCGAAGGGCGAATGATCGGCGCTTTGGCCGTGGAAGATGAGATTAGGCCCGAATCCTATGAAGCGGTCACGGAACTTCATCGGCTTGGTATCCGGGTCGCGATGATCACCGGAGACGCGAAGACGGTTGCTGATTCGGTCGCCCGACGCATCGACATAGATCAGGTCGCAGCCGAGGTTCTTCCTGCTGAGAAGGCATCGGCTGTGAAACGCTTTCAGGCAGGCGGCAAGAGGGTCGCCATGGTTGGTGATGGCGTGAATGATGCGCCAGCGCTGGCGACCGCGGATGTCGGAATCGCGATTGGCGCGGGAACCGATGTGGCGATTGAGTCAGCTGGAATCGTGCTTGTGCGTAGCGATCCCCGCGATGCTGTGGGAGCGATCAAACTATCTCGGGCTACCTATCGAAAGATGATTCAAAACCTCGTTTGGGCGACCGCCTATAACCTTGTTGCCATCCCTGTCGCAGGAGGCCTTCTCGTCCGATGGGGACTCGATCTGCCCATGAGCGTTGGGGCAGTCGCAATGAGTCTCTCCACCATCATCGTGGCCGCGAATGCACAGTTGCTCCGCCGGGTGAAATTGTGGCACGCGGCCCACTAAAAAAAGAAATCTGTCCGGGAAACAATGCACCAAGCATCTTGCAGCTGTTCGGTGCGCATGCCTTGAAGCAGCGGGTATGAAAGCTCGAGCTTTAGGCATGAATCACCTCCACCATTCTGATCCTGCTATTCGGATTTAAGAGCTTGGTTCTGACACGGTATGGTTCTACCCAGACTTCTTGGTGTGGACGGCAAGAGAGGTTTGGGCGTTTGACCCCAAGGGTAAGCACCCCCTCCAATCCGCAATCGCTGAAAAACGTTAGCCGGCCCGAGGGCGTGCTCAGGTCCAGGTGGTCTCGCAGGCTAATAAAGGCCAAGCCTAGAGCCTCACGGCGTCGACCAAATTCCACTGCCGCTGAGAGCCGGATTGCTGTCGCGGGACCAATTGAATGTTATACCACCGTAAAATAAGCCAAATACAGGACTCGAATCAGGACCAAGTCCGACTAGCTGTCCTAGATCCACAGGCGTGCTGCCCCCGAACGCATCGATAGCAGCACGACTCGTCGCCAGGTTCGAACTGTAATTAAGACGGAACTCGTTGCTGAGACGGCTGGAGAAAGCGCCACTTACACCAGCCGTGTAAGTCCGCAGACTGGAGGCTGTCTTAGTGTCCTGAGTCGGAGGGCTACCACCTGTCGCTCGGACCGCCGAACTGGACGCTGTGTCACTGAAACGGAAGAAGACTCTCAACTTATCGTTGATCTTCTCGTCGACGCGAACGCTAGTGGAGTTAAGCGAGCTCGGATTTGACCAAGCTCCGAGGAATTGAGCAAGCCCGTTCGTAGCATCGTCCAGCCCACTGGGGCCGGGTAAAGGGAACGCGTTCAGGACTGGCTGCAGGGCGCTGGAGCCTGGATTTCTCCCGGACGGACAGGCACCCATCCCTCTCATACAAAGGTCCGGCACGAACTCGTTGTTTGTGGCTTCTTGTGGCTGAATCAGACGGAGCCCCTCATACGAAACAAAGAAAAACGTTTTGTCTTTTCCGTTGTAGACGGCCGGGACCCTGACGGGGCCTCCCAATGTGCCGCCGAAATCATTCTGGCGGAGGGCGGGCTCCTTCACACCCAAATAGTTGTTGAACCAATCGTTGGCATCGAAATAGTCGTTCCGTAAATAGTCGTAGGCCGTGCCGTGCCATTGATTGGTGCCGGATTTCGTGTCGAACGCGAATTGCCCGCCGGGACTGCGCCCGTATTCTGCCGAGTAGGTCGAGCTCTGCACGCGAAACTCCTGGAGGTCATCAACGGAGACCAACGCCTGCGTGGTCCCTAAAGTCGTCGCAGCAGCAACAGAACCGCTAGGCCCTGCGCCCAGTAACATCCCCAAACCGGGAGCTGCCCCCACATTGCCGCTTACGCCGTCTACGGTGTAGTAATTGGATTCTGTTCGCTGACGGGTAAAGTACGGGTCAAGAGGTCCGCCATGTCGATATGCGAAGTGGCGGACCCTTCTAAACCTCAAAGTAGTGTGGTTCAATCCAGGCGCTGGACAATCGGACAGTTGATTGAGAAACCAGAGCTCCCAAACGCTGCTCCACCCGGGCCGGTGAGCAATCCATCCTGCACAAAGTTGAGAATCTGGAACTCCTCACGCAATTGGCCCCGGAATCCTTGGTCGACTGCGCTCTGGGTCCATTCGAACAACTGTGCGTCCCAGTTCGGGCTATAGTCGAGAGCGATAGTTGGAATACCGCCGAGGACGTTGTTCGGCCTGAAGCCATCAGCCAGATCAGCCGACAATCCTTGTCGCAGCGGATTGTTGCATGCGCCTGACTCGGGTCCATTGGTGCTGATGAAGATGCGCTCGACCGGGCTAGCGAAGCTGTCATCATGGCCCAATAGCAGATTCTGCATCAGCGGAGCGAAGGTGTTGTGTTCAATGGCGGCGCCCAGAGGAATACTCGTGTCCATGGAGAGATACCAGACTGGACGGCCGAAGCTGAAGCCGTTGATCAGATTAATGGTGACCGTCATATTGGCGGGGTCGATCGCTACTACCTGGTCATGCACTTTGGAATAATCGACGTTGCCGTTTGGGAAGTTGATCTGGCTCGCGTCCACACCAAACGCGACCATGGGTGCGTTGTAGATAACGTTGCCGGCATTAACGATTCGGACCAACGGCCCGTAATGTGAGTCGCCGACAGAGCCTGGCTGCGCAAACTTCGGCGGAAATTCGGCACCAGGAGGTCCCGGAATGATCTTGCGACCTGGCGCAAAATTCACCGTACCGGCGTCGAACACGATATTGCCCTGCGCATCCAGGTTTCCTGTCCTGGCAGCAAGAGAGGAGAATTGGAGTTTGGTGGAGAAGTTCAGTCCCAACGCGGCGGCCACGTTGGAATCACTGACGTCAGTCAAGATGTACCAAACATTCTTGTTGGTGTGGGCGAGCTTGCCCTGATATAGCGGCAGGGTAATGGTTCCGTGACCCGCGTCCACCGTGCCCGATCGTAGCAGTTGAACTGGCCCGACAAAGCTCTGGTTGACGTCGGACGGCGGCGGTCCGAAGTAGGAGAGAGGAACAGTCGCGCCAACGGAGGGTGGTGCAGGAAATAGGTTACATCCTGGACCAGGACCGATTGGGCCGGGGCCGGGCCCCTGGTCGGAATTGAATGTGGTTGATGTCGCGGTGGCAGCAGTTGCAATTGTAAGATCCGAGCCCGCTGGCGACGCAGCGGTAGGACGCTTCGCCAATGTATGCATGGCCATGATTTCTGGCGGGAGTGGGCGACTTACTTGGGTTTGCCTCAATGACGTTCGGTGTGAATCTTGAGCAAGTGCTGAATGGGTTAAGAGATTAAATACAACAAGAACAGCGAGGGCCGTGATAACTGACCTACCCGTTCTGGCATACCACGATGTGCTCTTGCAGGACTTGTCTCCAGATCTCAACAAGAGTGCGCAGACTACTTCTTGCATTTACTTCCTCCTGGGTGTTACTGGATGTGCGTGTCAGGGAGTTAGGGTGAACTCAAGACGTTGGTACTTGTTCTCCGGCTCCGTGTCGCGTGACGAATAAGAGCAAACTGCGTATTAAAAGTTTCGACCTCTTTGTCAAAACTTTGTCTTCGGATTAGAACGAAGCTCTCGTGCGCAAATGGCGTTGGTAGCCGTCACCGAGAAAACGGATTTCGCTTTAAGAAACACTCATGGCTTCCGATGAACGAGTCGATTGATCGGCGCCCAGGTTGCCGTGAGTTCATCTGAGCAAATCCGTGACTGCCAGAAGAGGTTGTCACCGAATTTTTCGTGCTGTCGTGCGGCCTCATCCTGGCTAGTTTCGCCAGGCTTGCAGTAGCCGGGGCCTCTTGGCAATGGTGTACGTACCTACTTGCGCCTTCACTTCGCTGAGTAGGTATGTGTCGCCCACACGTTCGAAACTCAGGCAGACATCATCGACCGGGGGAACCATCGAAAGCAGCAGGCTGCAGCAGCAACGAACTGTGGCTATGGTCGGAAATAACCAAGGGTGAGTTTGAGTTTGTATCTGCCGAGTTTCTAGTGACGGTGTACGTACGTGCAGATAATGTGATACTTCCAGCAATGAACTCGAAGGGAACGGTGTCTCCCGCTTTTGCTGGCCATGACGAGATCTGCATAGTCAGCCGACACCCCTGGGGGCCGCGGCTCACTGTTGCCTCATCTTTGAACATCGTTTTGCTCCCGAGCCGAAAATATCGGGCTCGCAGCTTTGCTACTAATGAAAACCGGGATGGCACCGATTTTATTCCGGACTATTGGGGTTGGTCAGTGATTGGCTTTCGCGGAAAATACAACAATCCAATTTCCCAAGTGCCGATTTTCGGGAACTCACGCCGAGCGACAGGACCAATGCAGTCTGCGTCGAAAAACCGGTGCTGCCCACAAACCGGCGGTCGTTTTGCTCCGATATCTCCCTTGCGCTCGCAGACCCTGCCGTACGGTTCCATTTTGAGCGATCTGTATCAAAAGTGTGACGAAACGCCCGAGTTGCGTGTAACTTATCTCCGACTCGCGAATCACACTCAAGTTGAACTTTAGCCTCTCGGAGACGCTCCATGTATCGCCGTATCGATCAGCGCAAATTCAAAAGCATGAGCCGCCGTGAGCTGCTCAAGCTCACACCCGTGGTGGCCTTGGGAGCGTTAGCCATCCCATCGGTACGGAAGCCGTTGCTGCGTCTCGGACTCGGATTTAGCGACTGGGCTTCGAAGTTAATGTTTCGTTCCGGTCATCTGACGACTACGTTTTCGGACTCGGACCTCACTCCTTTTGAGAAATTTCCTATCAATGATTACGACGTGGATGACCCTGGAGTCGATTTCGACCGATGGACGCTCACAGTTAGCGGCGCCGTGCAGAAGCCCGGAGATTACAAGCTTGACCAAATTCAGGCCCTTCCAAGGCTCCGCCAAAACACTCGACATGTTTGTGTGGAAGGCTGGGATGTCATCGGACGTTTTGGTGGCGCGCGACTTTCGGATTTCTTGAGGAGTATAGGAGCTGATCCGACGGCTCGTTACGTTTACGTTGAATGCGCGGACGATTATTACGAGTCTCTCGACATGGCTACTGCGCTGCACCCTCAAACGCTACTCTGCTACGAAATGTACGACCAGCCACTCACGCGTGAGCACGGAGCACCGCTTCGGCTCAATATTCCAACAAAGGTTGGTTACAAGCAGGCGAAATACCTCACGGATTTGAAGGTCACGAATGTGCTTCAGCGAGTTGGCTATTGGGAAGATCAAGGCTACTCCAAGTTCTACGGCCTGTAACGGAGATTCATTATGGGAACGTCAGCCGTTGCGATCGAAGACACGAAAACCGGCGAAATTACAGAGGCCGTTTACGAGCACCCGTTCATCGTGCGTCTTTGCCATTGGGTGAATGCAGTGGCGGTGTTTGTAATGGTTGGAAGCGGTTTGCAGATCTTTCGTGCGTTCCCAAGTTTCGGGGCGAAAATCCCGGAAAAAGTTTTGGTTAACTGGCCGAAATCTCTTGCGATTGGCGGCTGGCTTGGAGGTGCGCTGCAGTGGCACCTAACCTTCATGTGGATCTACATTGGCACAGGCATCGTATATCTCGGTTATCAGATATTCAGCGGGAACTACAAGCAAGTTCTATTCCTCCCGCGTGACATTCGCGGAGTTTGGCCCATGCTACGCCACTACTTCTTTTTCGGGGCCAAACCGCCCGTCCGAGAGGCCTACAATTCGCTCCAAAAACATGCCTATACATCAGTAGTTGTCCTTGGTGTGTTGTCGGTCGCGACAGGATTCGCGATCTGGAAGCCCATTCAATTTTCATGGCTGGCGTGGACGATGGGCGGCTTTCACTACGCTCGCCTGTGGCACTTCATCGTCATGTGGGCGATGCTGGCTTTCGTTTTCGGTCACCTGGTGATGGTCGTCCTGCACGGCTGGAACAACTTTATCTCTATGCTGACCGGATGGAAGAAGGACCCGGAATACCTTGCAAAATAGCAGTTCGGAACCAGTAACTCTGAGTCGTGCAGTGAGGGCGAGTGGCCGCAGGAACGGGACCGTTGGAGCATCCAGCGCAGCAGGATTACGAACGACGGCTGATTCAGCGCATCGGAGACGGCGAGCACGAGGCGTTTTATGAGCTTATCCGGCCTTATGAGAGGCGCGTCTATGCAGCCGCATTAGCCTTGCTTCGCAATGACGCGGACGCAGAGGATTGTGCTCAGGAAGCCGTGTTGAAGGCATTCCAGAATATTCGGCAGTTTCGTTCGGAAGCAAAGTTCAGTACTTGGCTCATACAGATCGCCATCAATGAGGCACGCATGCGAAGGAGGAAACAACGCACCGATCTCATAGAGCCGATCGAAAAGGACCAGGGCCAGGAGGGCACCTACGTCCCTCGGGAGTTTGCAGACTGGCGGGAGATTCCCTCCGAAACTCTCGAACGAAAGGAAGTTCGCGAAAAATTGGCGGAGGCACTCTCTTCTATTGGTCAAATTTACCGTGAAGTTTTTGTTTTGCGCGACATGGAGCATTTGAGTATCGACGAAACAGCTAAAGCTCTCGGAATTTCGACTGCATCGGTAAAAACCAGGTTGCTGCGGGCACGGTTGATGTTGCGCGACCTGCTGACGCCGGGACTGGGCGGGCCCTGGAGCAAAGACCTTTCATTCGCCAAGGGGGCAAAGCCATGGTAGTCAACTGCGAACACGTCTGGCGCGAGGTTTCCAATTATCTCGATGGCGAAGCGGATGCAGAACTGCGAGCTGCAATCGAAGAACACCTTCGTGGATGCAAGCACTGCACCGCCGTCGTCGATGGCATGCGCAATGTGGTCCAGCTATACGGGGATGAACGCATGATGGAAGTGCCACTTGGGTTCAGCCGGCGTCTTCATCAGCGACTGGAAGGCGATATGTCGCGCAGCCGGAGAACCTTCCTTGGTTGGGCCGTGGTCGCAGCCGCCTCTATATTCATTGCTGGCGGTATCGAGGTCGCGCGATCATCGGTCTTTAGCCGTCCGGGCCTGCGCTCCGAGCATGCTCGCACTTCGAACCGCGTTCCTCCTGACATGATGGTGATCGTTGCGGACGATGGAAAGACGTTTCATGTCGCTGGCTGCCCCTTCATTCACGACAAAGCCAGACTGCGAACGATTCCTGCTTATGAAGCCGAGCAGCAGGGCTACGCCCCGTGTGTTCGTTGCATGAAGAAGTATCTGGATGCGACCGCGAGTTCCCATCGCTGGCACGAAATGTCTGATAAGGATGCGACTCTCGGATGATGTGAGGACAACGGAAACTGAATTGAAAAGCATCGGGGTAGCCGGAGGCTGATGAGTAGTCCGCAGCTACCCCAGAAAACGAAATATAACGGCTAGTTCTGTTTCGTATTGTCGTTTTTCATTGTGTCGTCGTGTTTCATATCGTCGTCTTTCTTCATCTTGTCGTCTTTCTTGACTTTGGACTTCTTTTTGGGTTCCTTCTTGTCGTCGTTCATCTGATCGTTCTTCATGTCATCGTGTTTCATGTTGTCGTCATGCTTCATCTGTTCCTGTTGCGATTGGTCCTGCTTCATGTTGTCGCCGGACTGGGCAACTGCCGCGAGCGGCACGGCCAGGAAGCACATAACCATCAGCCTGCGGAGCATTTTTTTCATGTTCTTTCTCCTGAGAAGATTGTCAATTCTACGAACGCACTGGTCGTAGGACAGTGGGGATGCACGACGCTTGCGAAAGTTACACAGGGGGGAGAGGGACTGTAATCATGTGGCATAGTGCACATCCAATGCCGTGAAATATTTGAAGTCCTCGCTGAGTTGAGGCCGTGGCAGCAACCGGCTGAGGCTGATCAAGGAAGCGCATGAAGATAGCGAATTTGGTTACGTCGTTCGGAATCTCCGAACCATCCTCATCAAAGTGAGTGATGTCTTCGGGAGTTCCGTTGAACTGGCAACCTGCGGTCTGGTCCCGCTCGTCCTGAAATAGCTTGCCGCATGAAATTTCCGTTTGGCCAAAAATTGATGCATCAGTTCCATCAGTTCCAAAAAGTCGAGAAGGGCAGGTAATCGAAGTGAAATTTGGGAAATATGATACGAATGAGATTGTGATACGATGCCCATGTTTACTGGGTTCTCGGCTATCTCCATCTTGTACAAGGCGGTAGGAAATAAGCGCGGTTCGAATCCCACTCTCTCCGCCACTACCTTTGTAATCTGGTAGTTGAAGCACGGTGATACCTACACTGATACCTAAGTGGAGGATCGCCATTGAACCGAGAAGTCAATGTAACCAAACGTGTGCAGACCAACAAAGGGCTGCGCTACTGCCCAGTAGTTCTCTCTGCGAATGGTCGCATCAAGCCTGATGCCGTGATAGTCAACGGCAAACAAGAACGCCACGCTGAAGGTGCGTACTACTTGGAATGGAGGAAAGGCGCGAAGCGCGTGCGCCTCTCAGTGGGCAAGGATGCTGCCGACGCCAGTGCGCGACGGCTTAGCAAGGAAGCCGAACTGAACGCAGTCAACAATGGTGTGGCGGTGATTGGACCAGATGAGGACAAGGACGGGCATCCTACAATCGCAGCCGCGGTCACCGATTTCTTAGAAGAAACCAAGCTCAGCAAGAAGCCTAAGATCCACGCAGCCTACTCGAAGTCGCTTGAGTACTTCGCGGAATCCTGCACCAAGACGCATTTAGCGGACATCGAGCGCAAAGACATGCTCAGGTTCGCAGCGTTCCTAAAGGGCGAAAAGGAGCTCCATCCCAGAACTTGCTGGAACAAGTTTTCAAACGTCATGTCGTTTCTGAAGGCACAGGGAATTCGCGGTCTGGTAGGTAAGAATGACTGGCCGCGCTACGTGGAAGAAGAACCGGAAGTCTATGAACAAGAAGAACTCGACACGTTGTTCGCGGCCTGTGACGAGCAAGAACGGCTTTGGTTCGACTTTTTCTTGATGACGGGAATGCGGGAACAAGAAGTGATGCATTGTTCGTGGGAAGATGTGAACCTGTCTCGAAGCACCGTCACGGTGCGTTACAAGCCGGAGTACGGCTTTAGCCCAAAGAACTACCGTGAGCGTGAGATCCCCATTCCTACCAAGCTCGTAAAGAGTCTGAAGGCATCGAAGGCAAAGTCCGATAAGGCCTGTGATCTTGTGTTTCCGACGGCGGGTTGCAAGCCCAAATTGGATTTTCTAGACACTCTCAAGGCAGTTGCTGACCGTGCCAGGCTTAGTAAGGATAATTTCTGGCTCCACAAGTTCCGAGCGACGTTTGCAACGTGGTCGCTCTGCGCAGGCGTAGATCTACGAACGGTGCAGCAATGGCTTGGCCATTCAGACATGGAGTCAACGATGCGGTACCTAAAGCCGTCGCGTAGTCAGCAGGTGCGTGAAAAAGTGAACGAGATCTTTGCTTAACCCTTGCTGGACATCGATTTTACGCCTTGCCCGATCAGCCATCTGCTGATTGCGGCAGGGTCAAACCTAACGCAGCTACCCACACGAAACGATGGTATCGTGCCTCTTTTTGCGCGTCTCAGAATAGTGATACGCGAAATCCTTAATAACTCTGAAAGCTCCTCAGCGGTCAAGGCGTGATGTATCCCCCGGATGCGTGAAGCCAGGGATTTCAGCTGGTATGGGCTGTTGTTATCGATTAGCTATTCGCCACTCCTCTGCCTTTCCCCCGCTGGCTCGGCGTCTTCTAACCCATGTGAAGATGTTCCAGTGCCCGGGCTACGCCATTGATCCATCAATTGTGGCTGAATCTGCATGCAGGAGGAAGTGACCAAGGTCATGCTGGACCTCTGTGGGTTCCGAGGACTCTTCGACCGATGTGGAAGCATGAACGCGACCTAAAGGCGCGTGGGTCCAGCTGACGGACGGTCAGTCGGCTACCAGGCAAAACCCGCACGAAATCTTTATTGGCGGTGTGCCAGTTGTGCGCCGGAAATTGGGTTCAGGCACCTTCGCGAGATAGCAGTAGGGCAGCGCAGGCTCGGTAATGATCTAGCGCCTATCCGACAGTCAAAGGCGTCCCCATGGTGAGCACAACTGTCAGAATTCGGTCCAGCTGGGAAGCGGCAGCTCCGCTTAAGATAACTCCCAGCTCCATTCGCGATCGTGAGCTCGAGACTGTAATATTGACACTGCCCGATCCCCCGTCCCTTCCTCCAACAAAATTCCCCGTGGGGCGAGCTTGCGATGCGGCGCGGGAAGCATTGCAAAATTCGGCCCCCGAATAAAGAGGATGCGTTCCCCATGGAGTGAGCAGAGCAGGTGGGGGAGCTACACCGAGGGTCGCAGTGTATTCGATACAAACCACCGATGCCCTGCGTGCGAACCGCTGGGAACAGAGGGCCGAATTCTCTTCGCGCCACCCGTGCCGGAGCGAGCACGGGCGCGACGGGTGGAACACATCAACAGAGCGAGCGCGGAAGGTGAAATCCTGCCCGTCGTCCCCAGGGGAAGGACTAGACGCTTTGGAGCCAACAGGAAGCGTATGGCGATTAAAGCGCGTGGCTTTCACACGTTGGCGGTCGTGGCGAGCCCACAAGCCGCATACACTTTGCGTCTTACAGAACTCCAGTGGTTTAAAGTTGTACCGTCGGGGACGCCAAGCCTTTTCAGCAACTTACGGTTTCCTCTCCTCCTTTATATAGGCGCAAAAAAGGCACACTTCTCGCCATCAATGCGAATGCATTTGAAGCGGCAGTATTTTCGGACCGATCGCGCCATTTCGAGCAGGCAGAGATTAGGAACACACCCCCAGCAGACCAGTCTCAACCAGCAGCCGTTGTGGACGCCTGGAGAAAACGAATGACGCTGCTCTGCGCTCGCCGCTTCTGAACTGTGACGGCTTGGGTATAGGTATCCAACGTGACCCGGCTGGAGGCGTGACGAAGGAGTTCTTGTATCACCTTGATACCTGTCCTGTTTGCTCTGAGCAATGAAGAATATGTGTGCCGGAAGGTGTGCCACCCGATGCGTTGTACAGCTTGATTTCGTTCCAAACCTACCCCTTAGGGGCCTGTTCCATAGCGGTCAGTGTTCAGGTCGCGCGTCGTCACGAGTACAATTGCCTATCCGCCCGCAACGCATGCCCCCCGGGTGTATTTTGTTGACAGCCCGAGTTCTGAGGAGCGTGGTTCTGCGCTCCCAGACGTTGAGACAGGTGTGAAACATTGTCAAATCGGAGCCGCCAGATAGGGATGAGCGACATAGACCAAAGCGCGGCCTGGGCGGCGGTAACCGAGCGATACGAAGCTCTCTTCCGGGTTTCGCAGACCCTGATCTCAATCCGCTCTTCGGAGGAGTTCTTCAGGCTTCTCGCACGCGAGTTGCGCGCGGTGGTGAACTTCTATGTCATGGGCGTCGGCGTCTATGACGAAAATGCGCATCAGGTCCATCTCACGTCGTACGGCGAGCCCGGTGTTCCCCTCCAGGTTCCACAATTCACGCCGGAAGAAACCTTCACGTGGTGGGTGTACCAGCATCAGCAGCCGTTGATAATTCCGTCGTTGGACTCGGAGACTCGATTCCCAGCGGTAGTCGAGATGCTCAAGAACCGCGGGGTTCGGTCGGTATGCGTGCTTCCTCTGACGACGGTACATAGGCGCCTCGGGGGACTCGCCCTGGGTAGCACAGAAGCCGATGCCTATAGCGAGGAGGAAGTTAAGTTTCTCTCGTTCGCTGCCAACCAAGTGGCGCTGGCGCTGGATGACGCATTGAACTTCGACGCCTTACAACGTGCCGAGCAGGCGCTGCGCGCGAGCGAACAGAATTTTCGCCGGATCGTCGATAGTATCCCCGGCCTCGTTAATACTACGACGCCCGAAGGCGAGTTCGAATTTGTCAGTCAGCAGTGCTTGGATTATTTTGGCACTACTCTTGAAGAATTGAAGGCTCAGGAATCGAAAGGATGGACCACCTCCAACATTGTTCATCCCGATGACCTTCCTCGCATGCTGGCCACGTGGAGGCGCTCGGTCGAAACCGGGCGTCCATACGAGTCTGAGTACCGTGTCCGTCGTAGCGATGGCGTGTACCGCTGGTTCTATGTACGCTCTCTCCCTTGGCGGGACAAGGACGGACGTATCATCCGTTGGTATACGCTGCGGACAGATATTGACGATCGCAAACAGGCGGAAGACCGTTTGGAGTTGCTTCTCGAGGTCACCAATCAGCTTGTCTCCAATTTGCAGCTCCGCGACCTCCTGGGTGCGATCTCGTCTAGCGTCCGGCGCGTCATGCAATGCGATCTGGTGAGTGTCTGCTTCCCCGACACGGAGGTGAAAAGATTGCAAACGTTCGTGATCGATTTTCCAGACAGCAAGGGATTCATTCGAGAGGAGCTTATATCGATAGAGGGGTCGCTTGGTGGTTTTGTTTTCCGCACTGGCAAACCATGGGCGGGCAATGCGACAGACCTCCGTCAGTCGGGGCTCAAGAATGAGCCGGCCATTGCCGAGGGTCTCAAAGCCGGCTGTGTCTTGCCACTTATTAGCCGGAATGTCGTTCTCGGTGTATTGGCGCTTGGGCGCCGCGAGAACAATCCCTTTAGTCAAGTCGATATTGGGTTTCTTACACAGGTGGCGAACCAGATAGCCATCGCGGTTGAGAACGCCACTGCCTATGGCCAAATCGCAGGAGCCAGGGCCGAACTGGAAAAAGCTTTCGAGGAAATTAAGGACCTGAAAGACCGTTTTCAAGACGAGAACGTGGCGCTACGGGAGCAAATCGATCAGGCCCTCATGTTTGAAGAGATTGTGGGGGTCTCTCCCGTCCTGCGAGCAGTGCTTTCTCGCGTGTCCAAGGTTGCGCCAACAGATTCCACTGTTCTGCTCACGGGTGAAACGGGCACAGGCAAAGAGTTGATCGCGCGCGCAATTCACAAGAGATCTCAGCGGTCGTCCGGTGCCTTCGTCAGCGCGAATTGTGCCGCAATTCCGGCTTCCTTGATTGCATCGGAGTTGTTCGGTCATGAGAAGGGTGCTTTTACGGGGGCAACGCAACGGCGACTGGGTCGGTTCGAGCTTGCGGAAGAAGGCACCATTTTCCTCGACGAGGTTGGTGAGCTACCCGCGGAAACTCAAATTACGCTATTGCATGTTCTGCAGGAGCGCGAGTTTCAGCGTGTGGGCGGCAATCAGTCTATCCGAGCGAACGCCCGGGTCATCGCCGCCACCAATCGCGACTTGGAGGCTGCCATCGTTGAGGGTATATTTCGGAGCGATCTGTTCTACCGCCTCAATGTTTTTCCGATTGAGATACCTCCTCTGCGGGAAAGAAAAGAAGACATTCCACTGCTGGTCGAGTACTTCATCGACCGTTTCGCAAGAAAGGCAGGAAAGAGCATCCGCGGAATGAACAAAAAGACGCTGGACCTTTTTCTATCCTATCCCTGGCCAGGTAATATTCGGGAATTGCAGAACGTCGTGGAACGTTCTGTCATCGTTTGCGAAACGGAGAATTTTTCCGTTGATGAGAGTTGGTTGTCACGGAAGCCTCTTGCAAACGAACCGAAAAGTCAGTCGGAACTATCTCAGAAGTTTGCTGTACAGGAGAAAGAGATGATTGAGGCTGCCCTGCGCGCAAGCGGAGGGCGAGTGGCCGGTCCCTCCGGGGCGGCTGCAAAGCTGGGGCTTCATCGATCGACGTTAGAATCGAAGATCGCATCACTGAAGATCGATAAGTATCGCTTCAAAACCGTAAACTCCTCCAAAGTCAGCTAGCCGCATTTCTACCCGCCCGCAACACAGTCGCCTCTGAAATCTGCTGCAGGGAATTTCAGCAATTGACGAAGACTCCGACATTTCACAAACCGCTAAGACGTTGAGTTCAAAGATCTTGCAGTTGGAACTATGATTGCCATAAGACGGCGACGGGCGACAGCGGGCAAAGGAACATCAACAGAGCGCAGCGAAGATGCTCAGGATCACGAGGGCAACGAACGGAGAAGTGATCTTTACCGTGAGCGGCCGAATGGACGCTGAACATCTGGCCGAATTGAAAACGCTGCTCAGCTCGGAAGCGAACGGTTGCAGCATTAGTTTGGACCTAAGAGATCTAACCCTAGTGGATCAAGACACTGTCAGTTTTCTGGGGCGCTGCGAAGCCGGCAACATCCAGCTCAAGAATTGCCCAGCATACATCCGCGAGTGGATCACGAGAGAACGACGACAGAGTTAGCAGTTCATCACACTTTGCCGATCGATCAGCAGCTATGAGCGACAAGCGGTCAATGGGAGCGGTGATGGAGGTAGTGCTATTAAGAATGGCCTGCGTACTCGTCGCAACACTGTGCCTGTCGCCTTGTGCCAGCGCGCAAGGGAGCGGTGGCAGGGCACTGACGCTCGACGAAGCGCTCCAACTGGCGCGTTCAAACAATCGAGACCTTAAGCGGTTCGGACTTGATGTAGGCAAGCAGCGAGAAGCATTGGGCGAGGCCAAGACGCATTTGTATCCTAGGTTAGACACCTCTGTGCTTGCGGCCGAGTTGCTTGCACCGCTCGATTTCTCAATCAGGAAAGGGCAATTCGGTACTTTCTCCGGAACGGGCCCGATTCCGGGATCCAACACTGATCTTCATACGCCTGCCCGTCCAATCGCGATTGCCTCAGTCACAGCAACCCAGCCTCTTACGCAACTCATTCGCATCCATCTGTCCATCGCGGACCAGCGGCTCAAGGTTGACGCGGCGCAGTTGTCCTTCGACCAACGTGAACAGAAGCTAGATGATGATGTTCGCCAATCGTATTATCAAGTTCTGCAGTCGCAAATCCAGTATGAATCCCAACAATCGGTGGTGAAGTATCTGGAGGAGTTACTGCAACTCACGGACCGTCGCTTCGACCAACAAGCTGCTCTCAAAGCCGACAGATTGAGTGTCAAAGCCGAACTAGCCAAGGCGACGTATCAGCTGACCACGATCGAAGACATGCTTGCAGACAGCAAAGAGGCCCTTAATCACCTCTTGGGTCGCAGCGTGCAGACGGAGTTTTCGGTTGAACCCGTTCCAGCGACGTTCCCTGAGCAGGAGGATCTATCTGCCGCCCGGGCGACGGCACTCGAACGTCGTCCAGAGGTGAAACTGGCCGCAAATGGTGTTCGTCAGGCTGAGCTTTCGACCAAGAGCGAGAAAACACATTACATCCCGGATATCGCTATTCAGGCGGGCTACTTCAGTACAGCCAACATCAATTTTCTACCGCAAAACATAGGCTCCGTGGGCGCCTTGCTTACCTGGCAGCCGTGGGATTGGGGAGAGAAGCGTCATAAGGTTCGACAAGCCGCCCTTGTAGAGCAGCAGGCGGGACTCTCCCTTGAGGAGACACGTGAGCAGATTCTTCTTGATGTGAATTCGAAGTTTAGGCACCTCCGCGAAGCACGCTCGCACCTTGCAGTCGCGGAGGCAATTCGTGATGCCGAGCTCGAGAAGATGCGGAACCAAAAGGAAGCATATTCCCAGCAAGCGATCCTGCTCAGCGACTTGCTAAAGCAGCAGTCTTCTCTGGCAGAAGCGGAGGGCGAATACCATCAGGCGGTTCTCGCCTATTGGAGCGCGCGCGCTGATTTCCAGAAATCGCTGGGTGAGGAGTAGAGCCATTGAAGGCCTTCACGATCCCGCGTCACAGACTGGACACACCACTAACCCTCTTTGTCCTATTGGTGACGGGAGTATTGGGCGGATGTAGTCACGAGTCGCAGATACCTTCGCAGCCGCCTAGGGCCGTCCGGCTCACGACCGTCGCGGCGCCCCAAACGAGCGCAGAGACACTGCGCTATTCCGCGTCCATTCTCCCCTATGCGCAGGTAGACCTCATGTTTCGATCATCCGGCTATGTGACGAATGTAAGGGAGGTGCGAGGAGCGGACGGGCGAACTCGCAACATCGGAACCGGAGATTACGTGAAACAAGGTCTCACCCTTGCGCACATTCGCCGGGAAGACCTGCAGAATCAAGTGGCACAGGCGCAAGCCCAATTCGATCAAACTACCGCGCAACATACTAAGGCCGATCAAGACTTCCAGCGCGCGAAAGCGCTCTATTCGACGCAAAGCATCACCAAGCCAGACTACGATCAGTCGGAGGCGGCCTTCAATGCAACGCGCGCTGCAATG
>Ga0070707_100001707_pt1 | contig 21190 bp, 17 predicted proteins | sample KBSK5502metaG_FD_65468 | JGI IMG/M metagenome (GOLD analysis project Ga0070707, IMG submission 65468) | Corn, switchgrass and miscanthus rhizosphere microbial communities from Kellogg Biological Station, Michigan, USA - KBS K5-50-2 metaG | ecosystem: Host-associated > Plants > Roots >...
CGCGCGCGCTGCCGGATGTGCCGAGCCGGTTTCCCAAGCTGCCGCGCGCAGAGATGCACGTGCTCGCGTGGCTGGAGAAGTACCGCGGGGAAATCGCGGCCGCCGCTTCGGCCTACCGGGTGGACCGCCGCGCCGTGGCCGGAGCGATCGCGTGGGAGGCAATCGAACAGGTAAAGACCTGGAGCCTGCGGGCGGAGGGTCCCGGCAAACCGCACCGCTTTGAGTTCCGAGGAAAGTCAGCGGTGGAGGAAGTCGAGGAGCGCGGGAAAATAGCCACGCCGTCGGGGAAGGAGGAACGGATCGAACAGCTCAAGTCCCCGGCAGGCTCGAGCAAGTACATCGCCGCCATCATGGGCGAGTGCGCAGATATCTCCGACAAATACAGCTTGAACATCCGCAGCGACCCGGGCGTGCTCACCACGGTGTATCAGGGCTGGTCGCCGAGCGAATGGGAGACTCATATGGCCGACAAGGCGAGCGAGCAGCCCGGCGTGTTAGCTCGGCCCGTGGTGGCGAATCCGATGGGACTCTGGGTGGAAGAACACCTTCCCTACCTGGAAGAGGCGGTGGGATTCACCCCGGCCGAGGCGAAAGCACTGGGCGAGCCTCGCCACCCGGGAACGCCATCCGGGACGCGGTGAGCTCCCCCTATGGGATCTCCCAGGGGTTGCACCGCGGCACTCTGGCCCAAGTCAGAGCTATTTGCCAGATTAGAGTCCCTGCGAAACCAAGCTGACTGACCCGCGACCCAACAGACATACCCGTGACCGTTTCCGTCCCAGGCACAATGCCCCCCGCTCCGATTCGCGTACTCCTCGTAAGCGACGTGCGACTCTACCGCGACGGACTGGTCTGGGGCCTTGCGGCGAGCGGACGACTGCAAGTTGTAGCAGCAGTGGACCGGGCGCCGCTCGCGCTGGAACGCGTGGCGGACTCCATCGAAGTCATGCTGGTCGACATGTCGATGGCCGAAGCGCGGGCACTGATCCGCGCCGCGCGAGTCGCCCAGCCGGATACGTTCATCGTGGCCTTCACGGTCGGGATGGAGGATCACGCCGCGCTCGAGTGCATCGAGGCGGGGGCGCACGGGTACGTCAGCCGCAACGGCACGATCGAAGACCTGATGACGACGGTGGAAAGCGTGGTCCGTGGCGAGGCACGCTGCTCGCCGGGGCTGGCGGCTTCGCTATTTCGCCGGGTTGCCGCGCTGGCGAGCGAGAACGAAGGCGCCTGCTCCCTGCGGCTGCTCACCGAGCGAGAGCGCCAGATCGTCGAGCTGCTCGCGCAGGGGCTGTCCAACCGGGAGATCGCGGAGCGGCTGGGGATCGAGCCCGCGACGGCCAAGAACCACGTGCACCACATCCTGGAGAAGCTCCAGATCCGCCGCCGGAGCCAGGTCGGCTCGCGGCTCGGCTGGCGGGGCGAGACCGCGCCGCGCGGCGACCGGGCCGATCGGTCCAGTCCGGTCCAGAGCCCGGTCTAGGCGCTTCGATTCATTCCGCAGGGCTCCAGCTCGCGTCACCATGAAGGATGCTCGGCGAAGGCGGGGGAGCGGCAGGCAACGGGCACGGTGTGCCTGGCGATGGCGCCGGGCTGGGCGGCGCGCTCCGCTGGCTCGACGCCCGGCTGCTCGCGGCCGTAGAGCGCGCCCGTGAGCTCTGGGGCGGCGAGCCCGGCGGCGATCGCTTCCGGGGGCTCTACGTCTCTGATGCCGATGTCGACCGATTGCTGCGCGGCGACATCGGGGTGCCCGATTTCGGGGAGAACGGCAGTCTCGACACGGCGGCGTTCGGGACGCGCTTTGCGAGACTAACGCGCAGCTTCGGGCTCGAGGCGCTGGACCGGGCAGTGCTGCTGCTGGCCGCAGCACCCGAAGTCGATCTGCGCTATGAGCGCATCTACGCCTACCTGCAGGACGACATCACCCGCAAGCGTCCCACCGTCGATCTCGCGCTCAGTCTCTTTACCGCCAGCATCGCCGATCGGCTCGCCGCGCTCGCCCGATTCCTGAGCGACGCCCCACTGTTCCGGCACAGCCTCGTCGAGCTGGTGCCCGATGCCACAGTAACCCGCCCGCCGCTACTGGCCCACACGCTGCGGGTGGACGAGCAGATTCTGCTGTTTCTCCTGGGGTTCGGCTCGCTCGATCGCCGGCTGGCTGCGTACGCCACGATCACACCCGCCGAGAACGACGGAGCGGACCAGGAGGGACTCGGTGCGCTGCTGCGGCAGGCCCACACCGCGCGGGAACCGCAGCGGCTCTACCTCCAGGGCGCGCCGGGCGCCGGGAAGCTCGCGGCTGCCCGAGCCGCGGCGGGCAAGGCGGGACAACCACTGCTCGAGCTTTCCGCCGTCACCTTTCCGTTCGACGACGAGGGACGGCTGCTCGCGCTGGCCATCCGGGAGGCCTGGCTCCGGGATGCGGTGCTCTACCTGGGCGACGTCGATACGCTGGCGACCGCGGGCTCGGCGGCGCAGCACGAGCGGGTTCGGGAGGCGTTCGAGCGGTTCGAGGGCACGCTGATTCTCGCGGGCAGTGCTCCCTGGGTCCCCGGCACCATGGGCCTGTCGAGGGTGACTCCGATTCCGTTCACGCCGCTCGCGCCGGAACACCGGGCACAGCACTGGGGCGAGAGCCTCGCGCGGCTGGGGTGCCGAGTCGAGCAACCGGTGCTCAGCGAGCTCGGCGCGCGCTACCGCTTTACCAGGCGACAGATCGATGACGCGGTCCAGGTGGCGGTGACCGGCGCCAGGCTGCGGGTTATGGGAGCCTCCCGGCGCGCACGAGCTCCGGCGCCGAGCAGCGGGGAGCTGGCGCTGGCGGCGCGGCGGCAGTCGGGGCATGCCCTCGCGACGCTGGCCAGGCGGATCGAGCCGAGGCAAAGCTGGTCGGACCTGATGCTGCCGGAGCCGGTGCTGCAGCAGCTCCGGGAGCTCGAGCTCCGGGTCGTGCACCGCGAGCGGGTACTGGGGAGCTGGGGGTTTGGCGAGCGGGTCTCGCGGGGCAAAGGAGTCAACGCCTTATTCAGCGGGCCTTCGGGCACCGGCAAGACCATGGCCGCCGAGGTCATCGCGGGGGAGCTGGGACTCGACCTGTTCCGGGTGGAGCTGGCGGGTGTGGTCTCGAAGTACATCGGCGAGACCGAACGCAACCTCGATCGCATTTTCGCGGCGGCGGAGCGGACCGAAGGGATCGTGTTCTTCGACGAGGCCGACGCCCTGTTCGGCAAGCGCTCCGAGGTGCACGACTCGCACGATCGCTATGCGAACCTCGAGATCAGCTATCTGCTGCAACGGATGGAGGAGTATGAGGGCGTCGCCATTCTCTCGACGAATCTCCGTGGCAATCTCGATCAGGCCTTCGTGCGCCGGTTGGCGTTTTCGATCCACTTTCCTTTCCCGGACGAGGCGGGCCGGCTGGCGATCTGGGAGCGGGTCTGGCCGGAGCAGGCTCCGCTGGCGGAAGACATCGACCTGGCCGCGCTCGCTTCACGCTTTCTGCTGAGCGGCGGGAACATCCGGAACGTAGCGCTCGCCGCCGGCTTCCTCGCGGCGGCGGACGGCGGGGTGATCACGATGGCCCATCTGCTCCAGGCGGTCCGGCGGGAATACGAGAAGGTAGGCAAGCTGATGAGCGAGGCGGAGCTGGCGGGCACCATCGAGGGCTAGCGGCGACCTCGTGCGAAGGAGACGGATCGTATGAGTCACAGCCGGCAGAAAGCTGCTCCGCCCAGTCACGTCGTGCCAGCGGTCCACGCGAACTCGGGGGCTCGTAACCGCGATGAGGCGGCGGGAGCTCCGAGTCCAGAGCTGGCGCTGCCTCGGATGGTGGGGAATCAGGCGGTCACCGAGGCATTGCAACAGACCCAGGTTGGTCCAACTGCGTCCCCATCGGTCAGCAAGACAGGCGATCGATTCGAACAGGAAGCCGAATCCGCGGCTTCGCGCGTGACCGCCAAGTCCAACCTCGAAGCGCAGCCGGCACGACTTCACCGTGATGCGACGGCGGCGGCGGCGGCTCGAGCGCTCCGGGCAGATGCGTTCACGGTCGGGAGAGACATCTTCTTCGCAGCCGGAAAATACCAGCCGGGAACGTCGGCCGGCCGCGAGCTCCTATCCCACGAGCTCGTGCACGTTGCGCAGAACGAGAGCGGGGCTTCCACGGCCGGTACGCCTACGATCATGCGCAAGCCGTCGATCCCCTCGGCCAAGGAGGCCGAGTCCGAAGTGGCGGACCTACGGACGAAACTCACCGAGTTGCAAGAGGAAGAGCAACGGGAGGGAAAATCGCTTCCGGAGACCGCGGGCATCGCGCAGCGGCTGCAATGGCGGGAGGCGGCCGCGGTGGCAACCAATCCGGACCGGCGGGAGATCCTGTATCGGCGAGGACGACTCCGGGAACTTCGCCGCGATCTCAAGGCCGCCCCTCCTTCATCGCAAAAGGAGGAGATCACCAAGGAGATCCGAGGGCACGAATCCGCGCTCGTTGCGGTCCTCAAGACCGAGATTGTGCGCCTCGAAGCCGAGGTCCGGCGGCTGCGGGATGAGCGCGGGAGTGCGATGGAAAGCAACCCCGACCGGGATCGGGCACTGGCCGACGCAGAGGCGGAGCTCATCGAGGACCAGCAGGAACTCGAGATCTCCTCACGTGTCTTTACGCCAGAGAAGGCCGCCGTCGTCGCCGAGAAGTACAAGAAGGAGGTTCGACCACTCCCGGGAGGCGGCTGCATGACGGCGGTCTACAAGGGGATCGAAGCACTCTACTCGAAAGACGAATCGGCGGCGATCAAGACTGAAGTACAGCGCGAGTCAGCCAAGGTACTGAAGCGCACGAAGGTAGACACCAACAGCATGGATCGCATCGTCGAAACTTTGCGGAGCCACGCGATGGCCGGCCCCGAGATCGATCTAAAGTTCGATGCCAGAGCCGACCGGTGGACGCCGGGTCTCGAATCCACAGTATTGAGCAAAGTCAACTCGGATCATCCGGGCTGGTACTTCTTCGGGCTTTCGGTCTCCGGCGCCTATCACTCGGTGATTCTCGCCGTCGACAACGCGGAGGGAGGTGCGCCAAAGATCTATTGGATGGACCAGTATGCGAAGGGGTTCAGCAAGAACGTCACCGGGAGGCTTGACGCAGAGCTCAAGGACTGGAAGCCCTCGTACGGTTATGCGACCACCAAGGTCTGGCCGCTGCTCCCGACAGAGAAGAATGCTCTGGAGGTAGAATGAAGTGAGCGGCAGGAATGCTCTTTCGCCTAAGGGGAAAGCCTCCGCCGGCACCGCGCGGAACAGCCGAGCCATCGAGCCGGAGCCACTCAGGAAAGACAGCGAGAATCCTCTGCTGGCTCTGCAGCGCTCCGCCGGGAACCGGGCCAGCACCGCATTCCTGAATCAGGCGGCCGGGGCTCCAGACGTCGCCGTTCCATTCTCCCTTCCGGTTCCCATCGAGACCGATGAAGCCGAAGCCGATGCATTGGCCGATCGCATCGACGCGGTAGTTGCTAACCCGCCCGCTCCGCCGTCGCCGCCCGGTACGGGAGGCGGTGACCCGGGATCATCCGGTCCGCCTCCACCCGCCGATCCGGGATCCGGCCTGCCGCGGCCCTTGCGCGACTGGCTGGAGCGCCTGACCGGCCACGATCTGAGTGATGTCAGGATCCGCGCCGACGCCCGTGCCGCCGCGGCCGCCGAGCGGCTGGGGGCCCAGGCGTTCACCGCGGGCCGGGAGATCTATTTCGCGGCCGGCGGCTATTCCCCCGCGACTCGCGCCGGCGCGCGGCTGGTGGCGCACGAGGTAGCGCACACGGTGCAGCAGGCGCAGGGCGGCGCACGAGGTCCACAGCTCAAGCCAAAGAAGCCCGCGGCGGCCGAAACCGTTGCCAAGGTGCAACGGATCACTTTCTACATCGACACCGGGCTGGTCGTCTTCGAGCTGAGCGACGGGACCAGCGCGACGACCGATGCCACCTACAATGGCAGACCTAACCCGAATACCTATGCGGTCCGCCGACAGGGCGACCACTTTCCCGCGCCGGCCACGGCCGGTGGCCAGCCCAACGACAAGAACCTCATCATCGGCTGGATCACCCCTACGCGGGCGACCTTCGACGGCGTGAATGCCTACACGCTGCGGGTGCTCGGCGGCAAACCGGGTCAAGGTGGCGTTGTCGGTGGCACTGGCGGCGGCGGCGGCGAGTCGGGAGGTGTCGGCGGCGCGAGCGGTGCCGGAGGAGGGACGAAGGATTCAGCCCAGCAAAAGGGAGGGCCGGACAAGGGTACGGGCAAAGGCGACCAGCCGACGCCGCCCCCGCTCACTCCCGAAGAGGCAGCGCGCTGGCAGGAGCTGTACGCAAAGCTGACCGGTGGAAAGAGCACTGATGAGCAAGATCCGCGTGAGCTGCTCAGGCTCTACCAGATCCTGCGCGACAAAGTCGAGGATCCCACTTTTTCCAAGACCCAGGGCGAGCCCTGGGACCGCTTCGCAAAGTTTCTCGATCAGAACAAGGGAAAGATCGAAGGGATCCTCCAAAGCGGGGAGGACGGCAAGCTCACCCAGGCGAAGATCGAGAAGATCATCGCGGAGTACCAGACGTTCGTCGCCGGCGAGCCTTGGACGCCGGAGGAGAAGGAGCAGCTCAAGAGCTTCCAGGACTTCGACAAGGAATTCGCCTACGATCCTGGCTGGCAACGGCTGAGCAAGGCGGACAAGAAGCTGCTGCTGGAATACAGCAAGATGTCACCCGATGAACTGTCGAAGGCCAAAGTCGATTTCTCGCGGGTGACTGTGGATATGAAAGTCGGAATGGCCCTCAAGCTGTCCTGGAAGAGCTGGCCGGCGGAGGTTGCGGAGGCGGCGAAGACCGCCTTTACCGATCCGAGTTTCATCATCACTCTCGTGGTAACGATGGCGATCTACGTGGGACTCTGGCTCACGCCGGATCCATCCGCCGTCACCAAGGTGCTTGCCGGGACACTCACCGCGGTACTGCTGACACAGTTCGCGTGGTCGGACATCGTCGGATTCGCGGTAGCCTGGTCGGATTTGATCGATGCCTGCGCCGTCGCGAAGACGGTGCCGGAACTCCAGGCCGCGGGGGACCGCTTTGCGAAGAAGGTCGGCCAGGTCGGATTCGACATCATCCTGATGCTCGTGATGTGGCGGATCGGCAAGCGGGTCGGCCCGAAGGTCCAGAAGATCGGCGCAGCTCGCGGGGTCGTGAGAGCCGAGGCCGGAGTGCGCACGGCGGAGGCTGCGCCGGGATCGGGGCGAGTGCCCAAGAGCGCGGAAGGTGCGGCCAACCCGCTCGACACGGCGAAAGCGCAAGTCGACGCCGCGACCGCACAGGCCGCCGCAGCCGGCCCGACGACCACAACCGGGCCGACCACAGCGGAACCCGGCACAACTACGACGACGGGGCCGACCACGGCGGAGCCGGGCACAACCTCCACCAGCCAGCCGCCCGCCCAGCAGCCGGCCACGACCTCAGCGACAGGGCCTGCGGAGCCCGCAACGCAGACGGCGACAGGGCCGCCGGTCAGCGAGCCGGGTTCCACGACCAGAACCGCCGAGCCGGGTCCGGGTCAGAGCACAACGACAGAGCCTTCGGCACGCGGTCCTGCGGCCCCGGCCCCCGAGACCGCGGTACTCGACGCGCTGTCTCGTCAGCTGCCGAGCGATGCGCAAAGTGCGCTGGCGGAGTTCCGCTCGAAAGTCGGCGATGCGAACGCCCTCAAGGCGCTGGAAGGCGCCAGGAAACAGGGGCTCGACCTATCCAGGTTCCTCACCGAGAAGACGGTTCCGCCGGAAGTCCGCGCCAAAGCACGGGCCGAGCTGCTCAACGCCGAGGCCAAGCTCGCCCGCGCCAAGATCATCGAAGCCGAGGTTGCCAAGGATCCGGCTCTGCGCAAAGCAGTGATCGAGGAGCACGGCGGTCGTTTGCGGATGCTGCTGAATGAGCTGGGCATTCTGGACGGACCGGACGTCCAGAAGCTAGCCAAGCAAGGCGCGTTGAACGAACTGGTGGGTGTTCTGGGCGAGGCCTTGCAGCGGCAACTGCTGGGAACGGAGTTCCCGGCGTCGAAGGGCAATCGGGTTATCTCGAATCTCGCGATCGTGCGGCGGGTCCCGGGCTTCCGCAGCATCGCGGAGTGGGCGGAGGCGCGCCGAGCCGCCGGCATCGACGATAAAGTGGTGAGCAAAGAAGCGGCAAAGCTCTTCGAGAAGGATGGGGTGGTGTACGAGGCGCAGGGAGAAGTGGATTCGATGGTGACCGAGCCGGGAGCGGGCGGCAAGCTCCGTCCAACCCTGATCGAGGAAGCCAAAACCGGCGCGGCAGATCGGCCTTCCGCGGCACGCGCCCAGGCAGAGAACGCGCGTGCGGCGCTCAAGGAAGCGGGGACCAATCCCGAGGTGCGGGTGTTCGAGCGCCCAGGGAAGCAGACGCTGGGGGCCGACGTCACTAACACGCTCGAGCTAGGCGCCGTGGAGGCGACGCAGGTCCGGGCCCGGGGACCCGCGGGGAAAGGATTCGACACGGAACTGGGCTACGACAACGAGGTCCTGACAGAGGTAGCAAAGCGGCTGATCTCCGAAGGCCTGCCACCCAAAGCCCCGCAGCCGGCAGTTGCGCCGGTGCCACAGCGGAAACGCGAGCCGGCCCTGCCGTAGAAGGTGTGCCTGGACCAATCGGTCCGGATCCCCGTCAGAATCGCTCGCTGTGCCAGTGGATCCATGTTGCTCCGGGCGCCGACGCTGCAGTATCGACTGGTACTGCGACCCGGGAGCGCCGGTGGCATCACCGATTCGGATCGTACTGGCCAGCCTCCCGCGGATGCTCGGGGAGATTGTCCGGAAGGTCCTCGGTACCGCGGCGGATCTCGAGATCGTGGATACGGTCGCCTCGCTGGAGGAGCTGGGGAGCGCGCTGGCAGTGCACGCAGCCGACGTCGTGATCGCTGGGGTATCGCGCCCGGATGGCCGCGGAAAGTTCGATGCGCTGCTGCGCGCCCATCCGGCGGTCCGGGTGTTCTCGCTCGAGAGCGACGGCCGGGAGACCGTGCTCTACGAACTGCGGCCGCACTCGGTGGCGCTGGGGAACGTGTCGCCTGAGGCATTGGTCGCGGCAATCCGGGCAACCGCTCCGGCGGCGAGGCGCTGATGTTCGACCTGGTGGATCAACTGCTGCGCGATGTGATCCTGGCGGCCGGGATTCCGGGGATCACCCAGCCGGCGCAGATCCGTTTTCAGCCCCCGGACGCGATGCTGCGGACCGATGTGGTGAACCTCAACCGGCGAGCCCTGTGCGCTTATCTCGTGGACCTTCGAGAGCACCGGAAGCTCCGCACCAACGAGCGCTTTGCCACGAGGCTGGGCGACGAGATCGTCGCGCTGCCCGCGCCGGCGCGCGTGGACTGTCACTACCTGATCAGCGCGTGGAGTCCGACCCAGCCCGCGGCGAACGTCGAGCCCCTGCTCGAGGAGCATCAGCTGCTCTATCAGGCAGGGGCCGCGCTGTTTCAGGCCGGCGCGCTCAGCCCATCGCGCACCTATGCCCCCGGGTCCGCGAGGCTGCTCGCGTGGCCCGCGGCGTTCCGGACCGACGAGCTCCCGGCGACGATTCTGCCGGTGGAGGGTTTCGGCAAGCTTTCCGAGTTCTGGACCACGATGGGCCCCAACTCGCCGTGGAAGCCCTGCCTCTACTGGATCGTGACGGTTCCGGTCGCGCTGCTGCGCGAGATCCTCGGCCCGATGGTCACCACGACGATTACCGACCACCGGGTGTGGGATCCCGGGGCGCCGGGAGTGGAGGGGGACGTGTGGGCCCAGATCGGCGGACAGGTGCTCGACGTGGCTAACCCGCTACCCGACGGCACGCCGCGGCCGCTGCCGGGCGCCTGGGTGCTGCTGGAAGATCCGGCGGGCCCCGTGCTGCAGCGGGCCGTCGCGGACGGCAACGGCCGCTTCATCTTCAGCCGGATCCGGCGCGCCCAGTACCGGTTGCGCGCGGGGGTGGTGGATCGCGGAGAGCAGAACCGGCTGATCGACGTGCCGAGCGAAACCGGCGAATACGAGCTGCGATTTCCGTGAGCGCTTTCAGCAAGGAGTGAGCGATGGCGGTCCAGACCACGTACCCGGGCGTCTACATCGACGAGTTTGCCCCCGGCGCCCCGATCGAAGGGGTCGGCACCAGCACGGCGGCATTCATCGGCGTTGCCAGCAAAGGCACCTTTGACGCACCGACGAAGGTCACCAGCTGGGATCAGTTCCTGAACGAATTCGGGGCGGAACCGGTCCCCGGGTTCTATCTCTGGTACGCGGTCCGCGGTTTCTTCGACAACGGCGGCCAGATCTGCTACGTGGTGCGCGCGAGCAACGGCGCGTACGACGAATGGAATCTCGCGGTGCGCGCTGCCGCGGGTGGCACTGCCCTGCAGGTGCGGGCCCGTAACCCGGGCGCGACCGGAATCCAGCTCACCGTGGCGGACCGGGACCTGCTTCCGGCCGGCTCGGTGGTCTACCGTCCGGGAGCCAGCGCCATTGCAGCGGTGGTCAATGCCCGGGAGATCACGCTGGGATTGAACCAGGGCGCCCAATTCCGGCCCGCCGATTTCATCTCGATCGGCGGCAGCGCCACGCCGATCCAGGTGATCGGACGCAGTGGAGACACGCTACGGCTGGGGGCGGATCCCAATCCGGTCGCGGCTATAGGAGATGCGGTTGCCCTGGCCAATGTCTCCGCCGGCGCCAAGACCGTCCGGATCGACGTTCCCGCTCCGCTGCCCGCCGATTGCCTGGTGCCGGGGGCCCTGCTCACCCTCGATGCGACGGTGCAACCCGGAGGAACTACCGATACGCAGGTGATCGATTCGGTACAGACCGAGTTTCTGAATGCCGGAGCCATCTCCTATCGCGTGACGTTCCGTGAAGGGCTGCGCATGGGGTTCGGCCTGGCCCCCGCCGATGCCGCGGTCGCGGTCCGGTCGGAAGGGTTCTCCCTCACCGTGACGCTCGGCGCGAACAGCACGCTCTACGACAATCTCTCCCTGGAATCGGCCCACCCGCGCTACGCCCTGCGGCTGATCAACAACGATTCCGCCGCCCTGATCACGCTGAGCCGGCCGCAGCCGCCGCCGCCAATCAGGCCTCCCGGCCATCTCCCGCTGGCGGGAGCCTTCGCGGCCAATCCGGTGGGCACGAACGAAGACCTGACCACGCTCGCCGACGTCGACTTCACCGATTCGCTCGATACCCTGCGCGAGATCGACGACGTCAACATGGTTGCCGTACCGGACGCAGTGGTGGTGCTGCCGGCAGGCGGGATCAATATCGCGACCATCCAGCAGGCCGTCATTGCGCACTGCGAGCAGCTGGCCGACCGCTTTGCCGTACTGGATGCGCGCCCGCCGGTTCCGGCGCCGGCGCCCCAGTCGGAGCCGCTCTTCGGCGTGGGCAGCGTCGACGAGCAGCGCAGCGGGCTCGATTCGACCCGCGGCTACGCCGCGCTGTATTACCCGTGGGTGCAGGTGCGCCCCGCGCGGCGCGGCGACCCCATGCTGGTGCCGCCCTCGGGACACGTCTGCGGCATCTTCGCGCGGAGCGACACGCAACGGGGGGTCCACAAGGCGCCGGCCAACGAGCTGGTGAATGGCGCGTTAGGCGTGCAGCGCACGATGAGCGACATCGACCAGGGTCAGCTCAACATCCGGGGCATCAACGTGCTGCGGGTGTTCGCGGCGGGGGGCCGGATCAACCTGTGGGGTGCCCGCACGACCGCGACCGACCGGAACTGGCAATACGTGAACGTCAGACGACTCTTCCTGTACCTGGAGGAATCAATCCAGGAAGGCATCCGCTGGGCCGTCTTCGAGCCGAACAATCCCACGCTCTGGAAGAAGCTCAAGCGCTCCATCAGCGATTTCCTCATGCGGTCGTACCGCGATGGTGCCTTCGGGGGCAGTACCCCGGAGGATTCGTTCTATGTCCGCATCGATGAGAACCTGAATCCCGAGTCGGAGCGCAGGCTGGGCCGGCTGTACATCGAGATCGGGGTGCGACCGGCGTATCCCGCCGAGTTCATCATCGTCCGCATCGGCATCTGGCTGGGCGGCAGCGAAGTGACCGAAGCCTGAGGAGGATCCCGACATGGCCGAGACGGGAAAGAGGGTCGACCCCTATGGCAACTTCAACTTTCTGATCGAGATCGACGGGATCAGCCGCGCGGCGTTTCACGAGGCGAGCGGGTTCGACTCGACGATCGACGTCGTCGAACATCGCGAAGGAGGCGACAACCTCACGCCGCGCAAGCTGCCCGGCATGACCAAGTACAGCAACATCGTGCTGAAATGGGGGATCACCGACGACGCCCAGCTGTATCAGTGGCACCTCGATGCGGTGAAGGGCAAGGTCGCGCGCAAGAACGGCTCGATCGTCCTGCTCGACCGGCAGGGTCAGGAGAAGCTCCGCTGGAACTTCGTGGGAGCCTGGCCCTCCAAGTGGAAAGGGCCCGACTTCAATGCGGAAGGGAACGACGTCGCCATCGAGACGCTGGAGCTGGCCCACGAAGGCTGCGAGCGCGCCTGAGTCTCCGGGAGGGACCAATGTTCAAGACCGAACACGATTTCACGCTGCCGATGGGCTACCTCGATGCCGAAGGCACGCTGCACCGCGAGGGGACCATGCGACTGGCCACCGCGGCGGACGAGATCCTGCCGCTCAAGGATCCACGGGTGCAGAAGAATCAGGCCTATCTCGCGGTGCTGCTGCTCTCGCGCGTGGTGGTGCGCCTGGGCGGCGTCGACCCGGTGACGCCGAACGTCATCGAGGGATTGTTCACCGCCGACCTCGAGCACCTGCAGCGGCTCTACAACGAGATCAACCGAGTGGATGACGAGCGTGGGATTACCTGCCCGCAGTGTCGCGCGACCTTCGCACCGGAGCACGCCCTCGCGGGGGGGTCGTAGGCTACCCCCTCGAGCAGCTCCATGAGGAGGTAGCCTTTCTGGCCTATCACTTTCACTGGCCGCAGCAGGAGCTCATGGCGATGGAGCACGCCGAGCGGCGCAGCTGGGTGACCGAGGTCTCGGCCATCAACCGGAAGGTCAACGGAGAATGACGGGGATGGCAGTGCGGAGTACGGCGCACTTTGCCGGGCGGATCGCGGCGCGGTACCGGCGGGCACGCATGCGGCAGCCGCCGCTAGTGCTGGCCTATCTGCGCGGACTGCCGCGCGGGGTGCGGGCACGCCAGAGCGGTCAAGGCTCGATCACTCGGATCGGCGCGTACAACGTGCGACTCGGCCCTCTGTATCTCTCGCACTCTACCGAGGCAGGCGCGGCACGCGTGACCGCGGTGATGCTGCGACCAGGCGGCAGACCACAGAGTGCGGTTCGGTTCCCACGGCTTCGCACCCCTTTGGCGCAACTGCTCGCACGCTCGGGCGAGCGGCAGGCCAGGCTGCATTCCGGCGGGCCGATCACTCCTGCGCTCCCTCCGCGGCTCGATCGAGTCACGGTGGCGCGAGCCGCTCCGGTTCCCATGGTGTTGCGGAGGCCGGTCGTCAGCCCATCCAGCCCCCTCCCCGCTTCGCAGCCGGCAGCGGCCGAATCGACTCGGGGAGCGCCGACTCCGGCGCCGCGCGCGATAGCGCTGGCTCCCGCCGAGGTGGACCGGCTCACGGCGCACGTGCTGCGGACGCTGGATCATCGAGTCACCGCGTTCCGCGAGCGCCGGGGAAAGGCCTGAGCCGGTATGGCGCTCGAGAAGGCGGTGCTGACCAATACCAACACGGGCGTGCGTATCCCGGTGCAGTTCAATCCCGAGGAGTACGCGCTGAACCGGGACGTGAACTACGCCCAGGTGGCGGTTCCCGGACTGAGCGCTCCCTTGCTGCAGTTTGCCCACGGCAACATGCAAACCCTCGACCTCGAGTTGCTGCTGGATACCTACGAGGCCCACAAGTTCCCCGGCAACACAACAGCGGCGGGCGACGATGTCCGCGATCTGCTCAAGAAGCTCACCGCCTTGATGGACATCGATCCCAAGACGCACGCTCCGCCAGTCGTCTTGTTCACCTGGGGGTCGCTCTCGTTTACCGGAGTGCTCGCCAAGGCCACACAGCGCTTCATCATGTTCCGCCCCGACGGCAAACCGGTTCGGGCGCGCGTGCAGGTGACATTCAACGAGTTTCGCAACGCCGAGCTCGAGGCCAAGGAAGTCAAACGGGAAACCTCCGACTACAGCCGGTGGCATGAGCTCGCTCAGAACGAGACGCTGAGCGACCTGGCCGGGCGGGTGTACGAGAACCCCGCCCTCTGGCGCGCCATCGCCATCGAGAACGACATCGAGGACCCGCTGGCGTTGCCCGTCGGCCTGCGGCTGCTCATTCCTCAGCTCCCGTTCCAGGATCCGGAAACGGGAGAGATCCTCCGCTGACGTGCTCGCCCAGCCGCGGTTCGCGCCGGACTTTCGCCTGCAGATCAACGGGCAGGACGTGCCTGCCGCGTTGCGCTCCTCGATCACCAGCGTCCGGTATCAGGACGGCACTCAAGCCGCGGATCGCGTGGAAGTCGGCATCGCGAACGTTGATCTGCGCTGGCTGCAGAAGCACATCCGCGGGCTGGGATTTCAGCCGTTCCCGACCGGTGTCCAGCTCGGCCCGGTCCGCATCGGGGCGACGCCCGACGGGCTGTTCGACGTGGATAACCGGCTCGAGCTGGAGCTGGGGTACGCTCCCGATGGACTCGAGCCGGTCTTCAAGGGCGACATCACCGGGGTGGAAGCGAGCTTTCCCAGCGGCGGTGTGCCGACGATGACGCTGGTGGCGCACGACTATCTGCAGCGGCTGACCCACGGCAGCTGGGCGCGCGGGTTTGGCCCGCTGCCGGACGCCGTGATCGCGATGATCCTGAGCGCGGAGAATCTGCTGATTCCTCAGATCGACCCCGCGGTGGTCGCCACGTCGAGCGCACTCGCGGCGATCAACTACGTGTTCGGCGGCGCGGGGCGCAAACAGCGGGGGCAGAGCGATTTCGACTTTCTCAAGGAGATCGCCGCGCAGTACGACGCCGATTTCTGGGTCGATGGCGATACGCTGTATCTCTCCCGGTTCTTCCTCAAGGAGTACACGCCGCGGCTCACGCTTCGCTGGGGGGAGTCGCTGCTCGAGTTCTCGCCCAAGGTCAGCACGATCGGCGCGGTGGAAGCGGCATCGATGAAGTTCACGCTGCGAGAAATCCCGCTCAGCTTCCTGGTGAGCGTCTTCTTCGATTTCGATCGTGAAGTCCTGGGTGTGCGGGTGGTTCCGGGGCAGGGCACGGCGGGCGCGAAGATGGTGGTCGGCACTTCACTCACGCTGATCGACCAACCCGTCGCCACTCCGGTCGACCTCATCAACAGCGCGCTGGTCATCGTGCGCGAGCTCCGCAACAAGCTCAACAACCGTCTCACGGGCTCGGGGTCGGCGGTGGGAGATCCGCGGATCCGGGCGGGGGCCGTGATTCGCCTCGAGGGGCTCGGTCCCGACTTCAGCGGGGACTACCGGGTTTCGAGCGCCGTCCACTCGATCGACACGGGGGGATATCGCACCAGCTTCGAAGTTCGCAAGGAGATCATTCCGTGAGCATGCTGGAGGACGTGGTCGGAGCGGTCGAGGACTCGATCGAGGGCATCAACCGCAAGTACCCGGGTGTGGTGACCGGCAAGGTGGTCAGCCTGGACGATCCGCTGAGCCTGGGCCGGGTCCAGGTTCAGCTGCCGTTCATCGACGCCAGCGACACGGCTCCCTGGGCACGCGTTGCCGCGCCGCTGGCCGGAATGCTCTATGGCCACTACTTCCTCCCGGCGGTCGACAGCGAGGTGCTGGTGGCCTTCGAGCACGGCGACGTGCGAGTCCCGTATATCCTCGGCGGGTTATGGACGGCGATGGCTCCGCCGCCGCTGTCGTCGAATCAGCCGGTCATCCACGCCATTCGCAGCGAAGCGGGCAACCAGATCGTGATCGAGGAGAAGCCCGCCAAGCTCACCCTGCAGAACGGATCCACGCCGCCGCAACAGCTGCCGGCGTCGACCTCGACCACGGGCCCGCACAATACGATCGCCCTCGGACCAAACGGGGTGGAAGTGGCGTCGCCGACCAAGCTGGACGTCGGAGTGCAGCAAACCAAGCTCACCGTAGAGCCAAGCAAGATCGAGTTGAGCCTCGGGTCGAGCAAGATCACGCTGTCGCCCTCGGGCGTCGAGATCCAGGGGACGACCATCAAGATCACGGCATCGGGTCCCCTGACACTGCAGGGTACTCCGGTGCAGATCAATTAGGAGCGGACTATGCCGCCTGCCGCGCGAGTAGGAGATCCGACTTCACACCCGGGAACAGTGGCCGGTCCCGGGGTGGCGACGGTCCTGATTGCGGGACAGCCCGCGGCGGTGATGGGTGATCTGCACGCGTGTGCGATGCCGCCGACCGCGGGACCACATCCCCCGAATCCGTTCGTAAAGGCCAGCACCACGGTCCTGATCGGCGGTCGCGGCGCGTTGCGGATCGGAGATACCTCGGGGTGCGGTGGGGCGATCGTGTCAGGTGCCTTCACCGTGCTCATCGGAGGCTGACAGATGCCGACCGCGCCAGCGCCGGAATTCCTCGGCATCGGCTGGGGGATTCCCCTGACCACCGATCCGGTGGGTGAGGTCCGGATGTCCGCATACGAAGAGGATGTCCGGCAGGCGGTCCGCATCATCCTGATGACGGGCCGGGGCGAACGCGTCATGCGGCCCGACTTCGGCGCCGGCCTGAACCAGATGGTATTCGAGCCGATGAATGGCACGACCATGGAGCTGGTGCGCCATCGGGTGGAGGAATCGCTGGTGCTGTGGGAGCCGCGGATCGACTCCATTGCGGTGGAGGTGACCGCGGAGCGCAGCTTGGGGCGGCTGCAGATCGAAGTCCGCTATAGAGTGCGAGCGACCAACACGTTCTACAACCTGGTATTCCCGTTCTATCTGGAAGAAGCGAGGACGGTGTGAGCTCTGCGCTGATTCCGACTCTCGATCCTTGGGACGCCGAGTCCCAGGTCAAGAGCGCCGAGCGCAAGCTCCCGGCCTTTGTGCCGGGCTGGAGAATTCTCCCGACCGGGCCCGGCGCCGCAGTGGTGCAGGTCTACGCCCGCTTCCTCAAGGCGCTGGCGGACCGCATCAACCAGGCTCCCGAGAAGAACAAGCTGGCGTTCTTCGAGCAGCTTGGCCTCGAGCTGTTGCCCGCGCAGGCCGCGCGGGCCCCGGTGGTGTTCTATCCGGTCAAGGGCATGCCGGACACGCGCGTGCCCGTGCGCACTCAGGTGGGAGCCAGCGTACCGGGCCGGCAGGAACCGCTGATCTTCGAAACCGAGAGCGCCATCGCGCTGGTGAAGGCCAAGCTGGCCCAGGTGGTTTCGCTGTGGCCGGGACGGGATGCCTGGGCCGATCACAGCGCCGAATTCGCCGCGGGGCGGAGCGTGCGACTCTTTGATCGTCTGAAGCCGGTTCCCCACGTCCTCTATCTCGCCCACGACGCGCTGCTCGCGCTTGCGGGCAAGAGCTCGCTGGAGCTGGCCTTCGAGCTGGCCGCGCCGGGCGAGCAGGCACTCGCGATCGAATGGGAGTACTGGGACGGCGTGATCTGGCGACCGTTCAAGACGCCGGCGCCGCCGGGCAACGCCGGGGCGGCGGAGTCCAGCGACGGCACACTCGGCCTCACCCGCAGCGGCACGGTGGCGCTGGCGACGGGCTGCGGCAGCTCGGCCAAGGTGAGCGTCAACGGCGTCGAGTCGTGCTGGGTGCGAGCCCGGCTCTCCCGCCCGCTCCCGCCTTCGCCCGGGTCCCGGCTTCCCCAGGTCGAGCGCATCAGTATGCGAGCGGTGGTGGACCGATCGATGACCCAGGCGGATTGGTCAGGTGGCGGCGGAATTCTACCGGAGCAGGCCTACGCGGAGCAGACCAAACTCGACCTGACGAAAACCGTCACGCCGCTCGGCGCGCGGCCGCAGATCGGGAGCGCCCTTTATCTCGCGTGCGAAGAAGCCATGTCCAGAGCGGGTGCGCTGGTCACCCTGCGTTACCGCCGAGTGCAGACGCCTGAAGAGGTGGCCGATCTGCAAGGCGTCAACTTCGAAGCAGATACCATGGCGGCGCAAGCCATCGTGCTCGAAGCTTCCCGGCAGGCAGCCAACGGGCTGCTCAACGTCACCGATACGCTCACTACCATCGAAACTGGCCCCAACATGATCTGGCTGCTTCCGCAGATCACGGTGGCTCGAGCGGCGTTGGTGGCTGCGCGGAACACACTGCAGCCCGGTCACCTCGAAAGAATCGCCGATGTCGACGCCGCGGCCGAGGCGCTTCGACTGCTGCTCCAGCAAGTCGTCACTGGTCTGCAGACGCCCCTGGGGCTGGCCTGGGACCTGTTCAATCTGCCTGACTTCAACACCCTCACTGCAGATGACATCCTGAACAGCTTCGGACAATTCGACTTCGTGAACCAGACCCGGGTCATCAACGCGGGCAACAAGTCGAAAGCCGCCGCGGGAAGTCTCCGCAATGTGCTGGACCAGCTCGAGGATCTCACCCCCTTCAGTGCCGCGCTGGCGGCCGGTGCCACGCTTCCCAGCATGGGTGCTCCCCAAGTGGTCTGGGAGTACTGGAACGGGCGACGCTGGACCTCGCTGGGAGCCACCCCGAGCGCGGCTGCGCCGCGCTCACTCAGTTTCCTGGAAACCAATGCCGAAGTGACCTTTACGGTTCCGGAAGATGCCGAGGTCTCGGAGTACACGGGCACGAAGGCGCGCTGGATCCGGGCACGCTTGATCGCGGGCGGGTATGGTCTGGTCCGAACGGTGAGCTGGAAGGACGCATCCACTTCGAAGCTGAATTTTTTCCCGATCGTCGAGGTCCGGCCGCCGCACATCGAGCTGCTCCGCGCGGGGTACACCTGGCGATCCCGTTCCGCTGCGCCGGAACGCTGTTTTGCCGAGAACGACTTCGCCTTTGTGGACCAGACCGAGGCAGCCACCACGCTGGGGACGCCGTTCGAGCCGTTCCAGCCAATGGCCGACGTCACGCCGGCGCTCTATCTCGGGTTCGACGCGCCGCTCCCCGCCGATCAGCTCAGTCTCTATTGCGACATTTCCGAAGTCATCGGCGAGAGCGACGGACCGACGCTCGAATGGGAAGCCTGGGATGGCACGCAATGGGTCCGGGTTCGCGTACGCGACGGCACCCGCGGCTGGGCCGTGCCGGGAATGGTGGAAGCGCCGTGGCCCGGCGCGGTTACGGGAGCCGACCCGCTGCTGGCGCGATTCGGGACGCCATTCGCATGGCTACGGGCTCGCCGGGCTTCCGACGGAACGCCCCGGCACGCAGCGGTGCGGGGGATCTGGGTCAACGCCGCGTGGGCGGCCCAGGTCCGGACCTTCGAGGGTGAGAGCCTCGGCTCCAGCTCGGGACAACCGGAGCAGACCTTCTTCGCACGCAATCTCCCGGTGCTCGAAGGAGAGACACTGGAAGTCCGCGAGCTGAGCGGCGCGCGCGCTCGTGTGGAAGAGCCGATGCTGCGCGCCGAGCTGCTCAAGAACGGAGTTCCCGAGGACGACATCAGAGTCGTCAAGCATCCGCGAACCGGCTTCACCAATGAGGTATGGGTCCGCTGGCGCGCGGCGGGATCTATCCGCGCCAATGCTCCTGCGGGCAGGGTCTACGAAGTGGAACGAAGCACGGGTCGCTTCCGGTTCGATGGCCGCGCGACTGGTGTGGTGCTTCCGCCGGGAACCGACAATGTCCGGCTGTCCAGCTATCGCGCGGGGGGAGGCACGGCGGGCAACATCGCCGCGGGCGGCATCAAGCAGCTGCTGGCCGGGGTCCTGGCCGAGCGCGTGAGTAACCCGGTGCCCGCCGAGGGAGGCGCTGACGGCGAGCAAATCGCCTCAGTGCTGGATCGCGGCGGAGCCACGATTCGCAACCGGCATCAAGCCATTACTGCCGGCGACTATGAAGAGCTGGCCCGCGAAGCTTCTCCGGCCGTTGCCGTCGCACGGGCGCTTCCGACTACGCATCCCAGCGGACGCTTCGCTCCGGGATGGGTTACGGTCAAGATCATTCCACGGAGCAGCGAGGCGCTGCCCTGGCCCTCATTTGAATTGCGGGAGCAGGTACGGCGCTTCATTTCGGCGCGAGCGCCGCGCAGCATCGCCCGCCAGATCGCCGTGATTCCCGCCACCTATCTGCCGATCGGGGTTGAAGCGGTCATCAGCGTCGAGGATCCCTCCACGTCCGGAGATCTCGTCGCCACGGCGCGCAAGACGCTCGCGGATTTTCTGCATCCGCTCACCGGCGGTCCCGACGCCAAAGGCTGGCCGTTCGGCCGGGATGTCTTCGTGAGCGACGTCGCCGCGAAGCTCGAGGCGCTGCCGGGACTCGATTTTGTGGAGGCTCTCTCGCTGGTCGAAGCGGGAACGCCCGTGGGTGACCGAGTCCGGGTACCGGAGGACCGGCTCGTGGTTGCAGGACCGATCACGGTCAGGCTTTCGGGTGGGGAGGGCTGAGGATGCCGCTTCCGCTCCCTAATCTCGACACCCGCCGCTGGGCCGATCTGGTCGATGAAGGTCGCGCTGTCGTTCCGCGCTACGCGGGCACCTGGACCGATCATAACGTCCATGACCCGGGCATCACCCTGATCGAGCTGTTCGCATATCTGGTCGAGAATCTCCTCTACCGCGTCAACCGGATCCCCGAGCGGCACCGGAGGAAATTCCTGGCGCTCGCCGGCTTCGTGGCCCGGCCGCCGGCAGGTGCTCTGGCCGTGCTGCAAGCCCGCCTCGAAGCGGGCGCGGGCCACGTCGAAATTCCTGCCGAGGTGATCGTGATTGCGGCGAGTGAGCGAGGTCCGCTGAGCTTCTCGACGGTTGCAGCGACGAGCCTACTCGAAGTCGAGCTGCGGTCAGTTTACGTGTTCGATGGAAGCGGTTTCACCGATTGCAGCCGCTTCGCGTTCTCGGGCGTCGGCTACCAGCCCTTTGGAAGCGATCCCAGGTCGGACGGCAAGAGGCAGCCGGCGCTCTATCTCGGGTTCGACCGACCGCCGCCGACGGGGGCCGAAGTGAGCCTGTATATAAGGACGCCGCGCTCATCGCCGGACACCGCTGCGCTACTGCGTGAGGAGGAGGG
>Ga0070707_100001709_pt1 | contig 21183 bp, 19 predicted proteins | sample KBSK5502metaG_FD_65468 | JGI IMG/M metagenome (GOLD analysis project Ga0070707, IMG submission 65468) | Corn, switchgrass and miscanthus rhizosphere microbial communities from Kellogg Biological Station, Michigan, USA - KBS K5-50-2 metaG | ecosystem: Host-associated > Plants > Roots >...
CAAAATTTCTGTGCTTTTTGTGCCTTTTTGTGGCTTCCTTCAACGCATGGAACTGCGCATAGCTGAAATCATGCGGATATTGCCGCATCGGTATCCGTTTCTCCTGGTCGACCGCGTTCTGGAGGTCGACCCGGATAAACGTATCGTCGCGCTCAAGAACGTCACCATCAATGAGCCATTCTTCAACGGCCATTTTCCGGGCGCGCCGGTCATGCCAGGGGTTTTGACGATCGAATCCATGGCGCAGACCGGCGCGATTCTGGGCCTGCTTGAAAAGAACGCCGACCTCAGCAAAACCCTTGTCTACTTCATGGGTATCGATGAAGCCAAATTCCGGCGGCCGATCGTCCCTGGAGACCAGATGCGGATTGTGGTCGAAGTGATTCGCCGTAAGGCCATCGTCTGGAAAATGAAAGGAGAAGTCTACGTCGGCTCCGAACTGGCGGCCGAGGCCATTCTGCTTTCCTCGATAGGTCAGCAACCGTGATCCATCCGACAGCGATCGTCAGTCCTGAAGCGGAAATTGCCGACGACGCCTGCATCGGACCGTATTGCCGCATTGGTTCGCGCGTTCGAATTGGTAAGAACTGCCGCTTCGAGTCACACGTCGTTGTCGAAGGTCCGACCACAATCGGTGAGGATAATCAGTTTTATCCCTTCGGAACGATTGGCCTGCAGCCTCAGGATCTCAAGTTCAAAGGCGAAGAAACATTTCTCACCATCGGCAACCACAATATTTTTCGCGAATATGTCAACGTTCATCGCGGAACGAAAGGGGGCGGCGGCAACACGCGGATCGGCGACCACAATTTCCTCATGGCATATGTGCATATCGGCCACGACAGCGTTCTCGGAAACCACATCATCATGGCGAACGCAGCGACATTGGCCGGCCATGTCACCATCGAAGACCATGCGACAATCGGCGCGTTTTCCGGTGTGCATCAGTTCTGCCGCGTCGGCACGCATGGCTACGTCGGCGGCTACAGTGTCATTACCAAGGATGTTCTGCCGTATTCGAAAACAGTCAGCGAGCGCAACACGCAAGCGTATGGGCCCAACGTGCTCGGTCTGGAACGAAGGGGCTTCACGCCGCAACAAATTCAAAATATCCGGACAGCATTTCGGCTCCTGCTGCAATCGAAGCTGAATACCACGCAGGCAGTCGAAGCGATCAAGACCCGACTCAATTCGCCGGAAGTTCAGATCATTCTGGACTTCATTGGGAAATCCGAACGTGGAGTCATCAAGTAGGTACGGCCTCATTGCCGGAAATGGCAAGTTTCCTTTCCTTGTGCTGCAGGCTGCGCGCAGCCAGGGAATCGATATGGTCGTTGCGGCTATCAAAGAAGAGGCATTTCCTGAGATCGAGCAGCATGCGAAAACCGTGCACTGGATGTCGCTCGGCCAGCTCGGCAAGCTGATCAAGACTTTCAAATCTGAAGGCGTGGATCGCGCGATCATGGCCGGTCAAGTGAAACACAAGCAGATCTTCAATTCGATCATTCCGGACTTGAAGATGATTCAACTGCTTGCCGGACTCGCGATCAAGAACACGGATTCGCTGATCGGCGCTGTCGCCAGGACGCTCGAAAACGAAGGAATCCACTTGATCGATTCAACACTTTTTCTTCGCCCGTTGCTGCCGGATCCCGGGGTGTTGACAACGCGTGCACCGTCCGAGGAAGAGAAGCGCGATCTCGATTATGGCTGCAAGATCGCGCGAGAACTCGGACGACTGGATCTTGGCCAGTCCGTTGCCGTCGCGGATGGCGCCTGCGTCGCTTTGGAAGCGATGGAAGGCACGGACGCGGTCATGGAGCGAGCAGCGTCGCTCGTGAATGGCCGGCCGCTTCGGGTTGTAAAACTTGCCAAGCCGAATCAGGACTTGCGCTTCGATGTACCGGTTATCGGCCCGGCTACCGTTCGGCTGATGGCGCGTCTAAGCGTCACGGCTCTGGCGATTGAAGCGAAAAAGACACTGATGATCGACCGCGAAGAATTGATTCGGGAAGCGGACGCGGCCGGCATCGCCATCATCGCCGTGGAATGAAGGAATGTGTTAATGAAGGAATTCCCCTCCTTGAAAAGAAAGGGTGGCGCGAAGCGCCGGGGTGGTCAGTTCGGCGGAATGTGCCGCCGGTCTGACAGCATCTTTTGATGGCTGCGCCCTATCGGGCTTGCGCGGGCTCCGCCCGCGGTCTGCGCCTTTAGCGCAGCCGAACCATCTTATACAGACATGATGAAGGTTGCCGTTATCGGAGTTGGACATCTCGGAAGACAACACGCGCGGCTGTACGCGGAGTTGCCGGGAGTTGAGCTTGCCGGCGTCGTCGATATCCTCAAGCCGCGCGCTGAAGAAATCGCGGGTTTAAACAAAACCACGGCGTTTACCGATTACCACGACATCTTCGGCAAAGTTGATGCTGTCAGCCTGGCGGTTCCGACCACCCATCACGCCCGGATCGGCATCGATCTTCTCGAACACGGCATCGACGTTCTTGTCGAAAAACCCATTGCCACAACTCCCGAAGAGGCACAGGCCCTGATCGACACGGCTGCGCGACACGGCCGCGTGTTACAGGTCGGCCACGTCGAGCGATTCAATCCCGTCGTTGCCGCGGCGCGCGAGGCCGCAACCCGTCCGCAATTTTTCGAAATACATCGGCTGGCGGCATTCTCGCCGCGTAGTCTGGACATCGATGTGGTGCTCGACCTCATGATTCACGACATCGATATCGTCCTCAGCCTCGTGCCCGCGCCAGTTCGGGAGGTTCGCGCAGTCGGGATTCCAATACTTTCACAGAAGGCCGATATCGCGAATGCACGTGTCGAATTCGAAGATGGTTGCGTGGCGAACTTCACGGCAAGCCGCGTGAGTTTTGAGAAAACAAGAAAGTTGCGATTTTTCCAGCCGCACGATTACATTTCGGTCGACTACGCGAGTCAATCCGGGATTATGGTTTCTTTACGGATGGGAAAGGTGATCGAACGCAAGCTCGAGCCGTCAAATGAAGAGCCTTTGAAGCTCGAATTGCAAGCTTTCGCGGAGTGTGTACGAATGCACGGAAAGCCCGCTGTGTCGGGAGAAGACGGGCTGCGCGCCCTTGAATTGGCGATGCGTATAAACTCTGCCATCGCCGAACGTCTTGTGTTACGTTGAGGCTAAGCTGCAGGCAGCTTAACCCCGCCGCGCCATCCGTGGCAGGCGCCAACCCGTCCATGGGGCGCCGCGTTCCCATGGATGGGTTGAACGCGTGCCATGGATGGCGAACTGCGGTCAAGCTGGTTCCAGCTTGGAGCGGGAAAGCGGAATTGTAAAATGTTGTTTGATAACGATGAGAGCCTCGAGCTTCAGCCGCGGAGGACTAAAACTCTCCTGATTTCGATCGGGATTCACCTGATGTTGCTGGTGTTTCTGGCATTGAACCCGGAGCTCTTGACGTCCACCCCGAAGCGGATCATCCGCATCATGGGGCAGGACTACGATCTCAGCAAGCAACAGCTCACTGAACTCGTCACGCCTCCGGATGCCGTGCGTCCGAAGCCGCCGGCTCCTGCTCCTCCGCTGATCGAACCGCCTGTACCGAAACCCGAACCACAGGTGGCGCCACCACCACCGCCGCCTCCTCCACCGCCGCCGCCGCAAACACCGCCACCCGTTATTGGTCCCGAGGACGTGATCAAGGAAGGAGCGCGGCCCGATGCGCAGCCGAAGCCTTCAACCGGCAATACGACCGAGCAGGCACGCGCGGGCGGTGGCGCACCAGAACAGCCGAAACCGGAGCCGCCGAAGCCGCAGCAACAGGCGGAGAACAAGCCGCCGCAGATTGCACAGAATACGAACCCGAATGCGATGCACCTGCCGAGCCTGATGGACAGCGCCGGACGAATCGTTCAGGAATCGATCGACGAAGCCCGGAAGCGCTACACGCAAGGTCCCCGGACAGGCGTGCCGGGTGTTCAGGAAGATCCTAATTTTTCGACTGAAGAGCCGACGATTCTGTCCGACACGCGCGGTTACGATTTCGGTCCATACATGAATCAGGTTGTCAATCGCGTCCGCGTGAACTGGTATACGCTGATTCCGGAGATCGCACGGCTGGGCAAGAAGGGCCGCGTCGTTATTATTTTTACAATCACGAAGACCGGGATCATCGACGATCTTCGTCTCGTCGCCAATTCCGGAACCGATCCTCTCGATCGCGCTGCCATGGGTTCCATCACCGCGTCGAATCCATTCGCAAAGTTGCCGGCCGGTTTCGACGGCGATCGCCTGGTTCTTCAGTTCACGTTCTTGTATAACATTAGGTAATGCGCAAACGCATCGCCGTGGCGTTGCTCCTCCTGGCAGGGGCGTTCTATGACCGCCCGGCGCGGTCGCAGACCGTGCCTGCAGTCCGAATCGGCCTGTCGCAAAACGCCACGACGGTTTCAGTCCGATCTGCAAACCCGTTTACAGTTCAACAAAACCCGACACGCACCGCGAAGTTCTCAATGATTCTTGCGGTGGATCCGGCCATCGCCAATCGTTTACTCACCAAAACCGACCTTCAATACCGCGCAATCGCTGAGATCGATGGAGGGAAGATTGTCGTTCTTCCAAGATCGGCAAAAGTGCGAATCGATCCCGCAGGCAGCGCCCCGATTGAAGTCGAGAACCGAAGTTATCGCGGAGCGATCGAGGTGTTTGGAAATTCCAGGAACACATTCACGGTCGTGAACGAGCTGCCTGTCGAAGATTACCTGCTCGGCGTTGTTCCGAACGAACTCAGTCCGACGACGTACGGAGAAATCGAGGCATTGAAGGCCCAGGCGGTCGCCGCGCGAACGTACGTGACGCGCAACATGGGCCAATCGAAGAACGAGGGATACGACATCTGTTCGACCGACGCATGTCAGGTGTACCTGGGACAGGGCACGGAACATCCGCTGTCGACGCAGGCGGTGACGGAAACGCGCGGAGTGATCGCGACGTACAAGGATCAGCCGATCAACGCTCTATACAGTTCGACATGCGGCGGTCGAACTGAAGATGCCGAGAATATCTTCGACGAGAAATTTCCGTACCTCGTTTCGACCATTTGTGAATACAAGCATCCGATGCCGCTGCCGTTTTCGACCACGCGGTCATTTCCCGATTGGAAAGACGCTGTGCTGGTCGTGGCGGGCGTTTCCAGCTTTGCCGACGCGCAACGATTCATGGCACTGCCGGTTCGTGGCGAACCTGCCGGAACGGACATTGCCGCTCTTGCGACCTACATTCGCGAGTCGTTTTTTCCGGCGGTGCTCACTCCGTCCGATCTTTCCTTCCTCACAGAGCAGGGGATTCTCTCGCCATCCGGCAACATTTCCGAAAAGGAAATTCTCTTTCGACTCATCGACAGGAAAGGCGCCTTCGAGTGGCAGCAGGGCGTGCTGGTCTCCTGGGACGGCACGATCATGCGGCTGCTGATCAACGGACAGCCGAAGGAGTTCAAGCTCAGTCCGGACGCGCCGATTTACCAGCGCGTTGGCGATGAGCGGCTGGCGACGAAACAGGGTTCGTGGGTTGGCGGCGAGTTGATGGATTTCCGCGCCGCCGGCGACACCATCCAGATGCTGGTGTACCGGCTGAATTTCGCCAATCCCGCAGCGGATCGTTATTCACGTCTGGCGTTGTGGCAGGTCCACAAAACGCGGCAGGAAGTCGATAATGCCTTCAAGGCGATGAATATCGGCGCCTTCCAGGATATGCGCGTTCTTGATCGCGGTCCTTCGGAGCGGCTCGTTATGACCGAGATCGTTGGAACGACCGCCCGCCGCACTGTTCGGGCGCTTCGCCTGCGAACGCTGCTCGGTTTGCGTGACAGCCTGTTCTCGTTCGATATCGAGCGCAACGCCCAGAGCGACGTGCTGGGCATCATGTTTTACGGCCGCGGCTGGGGGCACGGCGTCGGCATGTGCCAGGTCGGCGCTTACGGCATGGCCCTTGACGGCGCAACGTATGAAGAGATACTGAAGAAGTATTACAAGGGAATCGAACTGAAAAAGCTGTATTGAATTTCTGCCATTCCCCTCCTTGAAAAGGAGGGGTGGATGCGCCAAGTAATAAGAAGTCGCGGAGCCACCGAAGCGGCGCAGACGGGGTGGTCAGTTCGGCGAAATGTTCAGGCCTGAAGATTTCGCCGAACTGACCACCCCGTCCGCTCCTTTCAAAGGTAAGCTTCGCGACGTCTTCTGATGTCGCGGCCACCCCTCCTTTTCAAGGAGGGGAATGATTTCCAGCGGCCCGCCTCATCTATGCATCCACTCATCGCGATCGTCGGCCCCACAGCCAGTGGTAAATCGGAACTCGCGCTGTTCCTGGCCGAACGTTTTTCCGGCGAAATCGTCAACTATGATTCCGTCCAGATCTTCCGCCACCTCGATATCGGAACCGCGAAACCCGCACCGGCAGAGCGGCAGCGGGTTCCGCACCATATGATCGACCTGCGGGAACCCACCGAAGTCTTCACGGCAGGAGACTATCAGCGAGAGGCGCGCCGCGTGCTGAACGAAATTCGTGAACGCGGCAAATTGCCGATTCTTGTCGGTGGCACCGGTTTATACCTGCGTGCCTTGACGGAAGGGTTGTTCAATGGCCCTGCACGTTCAACGTATTGGAGGAATCGCCTGGAGATGATCGCCGAACGCAAGGGTCGCGGATATCTCCACAGGCTCTTGACGAGACTGGATCCAGCGGCCTCCTCGCGCATTGCCGTGCGCGACAAACCGAAAATCATTCGCGCCCTGGAAGTGCGGCTGGAAACCGGCAAGGCGCTTTCGCAGCACCTGGAGGAGCGGCCGCGGCAGCCGCTGACCGGATTCGAAGTGCATTTCGTCGGGTTGAATCCGCCGCGGGAAGAGCTGTACCGGAGGATTGACGATCGTGTTCGCCGGATGATCGATGCAGGCCTGATTCAGGAGGTCCGGCAACTGCTGGCGGCAGGAATTCCGTCGAGCGCAAAACCCTTTGAAGCGATTGGTTACCGCCACGTAATTTCCGATCTCGAATCCGCTACCCCGCGGGAGGAAACCATCCGTATAATCCAGCGTGACACCAGACGATATGCCAAACGTCAAATGACCTGGTTCCGTAAGCAACCCGATGTTCAGTGGTTTGACGGACCTGGAGATAGCGATGAGATTAAGAACAAGGTCTGTCAGTATTTAAAACCGTTTGCAACTTTTTAGGGAGTTCCTATGGAGAACAAAACACCTTCCCAAAACATCCAAGACGTTTATCTCAACACCGTCCGCCGTGAAAAAGCTCCGGTCACCGTTTTTCTGATCAGCGGTGTAAAATTGATTGGAAAGATCAAAGGATTCGACAAGTACTCGGTGATCCTGGAAGCGAATAATCAGGAACAGTTGATTTTCAAGCACGCGATTTCGACGGTCACCACGGCAAAGATGGTTTCGGCGCCGCCTCCACCCCCAGTGCCGCAACCCCAGACGGCTGCAACGGAACGCAGCCCGGCGTAGCCACATATAGTAAATGGAGAATGCAATACTGGTTGGTACGCACGCTCTCGATGAGTTGCGTGAGTTGGCCACCACGGCCGGCGCACGCATCATCGACGAGGTGATCCAGCGTCGCGATCGTCCCGACCCTGCAACGTTTATAGGTAAGGGCAAGGTCGAGGAATTGCGCGAGCAGGTCGTGGACGAAGGCGTCGATCTCGTCATTTTCGATGACGAGCTGTCGCCCGGCCAGGCGAAGAATCTCGAGGAGGCGCTCGATACCAAGGTTGTCGATCGCACGGGTTTGATTCTCGATATCTTCGCGCGCCGGGCCCGCACGAAAGAAGGCAAGCTTCAGGTCGAGCTTGCACAACTGGAATATCGGCTGACGCGATTGACCGGCCATCGAGAATATCTCTCGCGTCTGGGCGGCGGAATCGGCACGCGAGGTCCCGGCGAAACCAAATTGGAAATGGATCGCCGGCAAATCCGCCATCGGATCAGCACGCTCAAACGAGATATCGAGCAGATTCGCAAGCACCGGCAATTGCATCGGGAGCGCCGCCGGCGGGATCGGTTGCCGCTGGTCTCACTCGTCGGCTATACGAATGCCGGCAAATCCACTTTGTTTCGCGCCCTCTCAAAAGAAAACACGCTCGTCTCGAGCCGCCTGTTTTCCACTTTGGATACGCTCATACGCCGGATTCACTTCGGGCAGAATTCTCCGATTCTGGTCTCCGACACTGTCGGATTTATTCGGAAACTTCCGCATCAACTGGTGTCCGCATTTCGAGCAACATTGGAGGAAGTTGTCGAAGCTGATTTGATTCTGCACGTCATCGATGCTTCGGATCGCGACTGGAGAGAAAAGCGCGAGGTCGTTCTGAGCGTATTGCAGGACATCGGCGCAGGAAATCACCCGATGCTCACGGTTTTTAATAAAATGGATCTTGTTGCTCAATCGCAACCTGACGAACCCGGCGCCATTTACGTTTCCGCGGTCACCGGCGAAGGACTCGACCGGCTTGTTGATGAAATCGTTCAAGAAGTGAGTCCTGTGCGCGTATGAACACATGCCTGGTCGCGTTGCTGTTCCTTCAGTCCGCGTTGCTTCTGCCGGCGCGCGCAGAGATTGAAAATCCCGCTGCCGTATCGCAGGTCCCTGCAAAGCTTCAGAAGGACTACAACAAAGTATGGTCTCGTTTCCTGAGCGGGCAGTCAGACTCGCAACTGACGAAGGATCTCGATCTTCTCATCAAGAAACAAAAGAACTTCGACCCTGCGATGACGATTGCGGGCTTCCTCGAACTGTATAAGGGCAACGATGCGGGGGCGGCTCAAAAATTCCAGCAGGCCTTCGACGCGAATTCCAACAACCGCATTGCGGTGTACTACCTTGCGGAGCTCGCGTATGCGCACAAGGATTACATCCGCGCGAACACGTTTTATTCGATATTGCTTTCTCTGGACAGAACGCGAACGGATGTCGAAGGGAAGCGACTGAGGGCACTGCTGCTTGCAACCGATGACCTTGTTCGATCGGCAGCGCGCGCTGAAACGGAGAATCGACTGAGCGAGGCCGAGGAGTTCTACCGGCGAGCGCTGGCGATGGCTCCCAAAGAGCCGACATTACATCTCCGCCTTGCAGATCTCCTGGCAAGGGAGAACAAAGCGGATGAAGCCGCCGTGGAGCGCAAAATCGTTGAAGATCTGATGCCGCGCCGGGCGGGCAATGCCCCGGCCAATACGGAACCTCGGGGCGACGACCTCGAGGACCTGGGCCGGTGGGGCAGTGATATCGCCGTCTTTCGCCAGATTCGAAATGCTCCTGTCGTCAGTCGCGAACAGGTCGCTGCGGTCATCGTAAAGTATTTCCCCCAGGTCGTGGAGCATCGCCAGACGCCGCAGATCGTCACCGACATTGACTCGTCCTGGGCAAGAACTGAAATTCAAGCCATCGTCGATGTCGGCCTGGTGGATTTGCTAGCAAATCACACCTTCGAGCCCGGAGCCGCGATGACGCGGGGTGATTTTGCAACACCATTATCGCGTCTGATCCGCATGCTGGGCTTATCTCCGGCCGTTGCTCAGCCGATTCCCACGCCGGACGTGGCTCCCACAAACACGCAATATGCGGACATCCAGCTGGTGCTGGGTTACGCGCTGATGAGCGTCCAGGATTCAGGCAACTTCGACGTTTCCGGCGACGTCTCCGGTCGAGAGGCCGTCCATGCAGCAGATCGGCTGCTGCGCACTTTTCAACAGGCTCAACACTGATTCAGCCCTGTCCGAAAAAGGTGCAAATTGCTATAAGCCATCGGTTTTGTCAGGGCTTATGTGGTCCAGGCCGCACCTTTTCCACAGGGTTATGCACATGTTCTGTGGAATCGTGCTGCCACTCAAATTGTCTTGAGCCACTGCCTCGCCTCTTCGAACTCGCGAAACCTTTTCTCCTCTGCTTTGAATTCGGGTGTGTGAACCATGAGGCGGGAGTCACGAACGCATGACTGATATTTGACGTGCAGCATCTCGTGAAAGAGGACATACGCGACGACGCATCCCGGAATGCCTGGCCCATCGAAGAGGCGGCTGATGAAAATCATGTTGTGCGTGGCATCGTAGCGGCCGAGCACGCGGCGCGATCGTTTAGCCGACCACGAAAGCCGCGGCTTGCATAACGACCCGCCGAAGTATTCTTCATTCAACCGATCGAACAGCAATTCCAGATCGACATGCTTTCCACGCGCACCCCTCACGCGTCTCTGACGGCATCGCTCTGTGCGTGCAATCCGTGCGCGATCCTGGATATCGTCGGTCAGAATGAAGGTCCGGTAGGTCCGGTGATGGCTATTGTCGACGGTTTTGCGATACAGCTTTGCCAGCAGAATCAGCGCAAGCGAACGGTAGACGTCGTGAGGCGCGTCCGTGAAGATATCGCTCAATCGAACCAGCAGGCGATTCTCGTGCAGTCGTACCGTGTGATTGAGGCCTGCGAAGGGAAAGAATTCGATTTTGATTTCAGGAATCGGCGTTCGTGGGCGGAGTTCGCGATGCGCTGTTGCGAAGATTAATTGAAGCTCTTCCATACAGAGCACGGACTCACGGCTGTTTCCGTTTCTTCTCGGTCTTCGGAACGGATTTCAGCGCGTCAACGGCCTGTTGCTTCACCTCGTTGGCCTTTTCCATCGCATCTTCCATGGCGCGTTTCTCGACATCATTCTTCGGCTTGAATTTTTCAAGGACGGGAATAGTTTCGCGTGTGAACTTCTCGAGATCTTCCAATTGATCTCTGACATCGAGCTTGCGGCTGTAGGCATCATCGATGTTGGTTGTGACTTCTTCGAGCGCCTGGATGTAGCCGCGAAGCAGCTCTGGAGACGTGAAGTCTGCAAGGTAGGAAGTATCATCCGGATCGACTTTATTCGACGTCGCGCGCGTATCGCCGGCCTTCTTCTTTTCCTTCTCGCGCTTTTCCCGCTCTTTGCGTTCCTTTTCTTTTTCCTTTTCGCTCTTTTCCATCAGCCCGAGGAAGATGAGCCGCCTCTCGGCCAGTTTGAAGTAAACCGGAACGCGCTGGCTTAGTTCCTGGGCATCGCGGATGAGATCCAGCTCATCTTCGGTGAAGTATTCCTTCTTCGCCGCGAACAGGGACGTCACGAGCAACAGAGCAATGGTGAAGCAGAGACTAGCTTTTGTGGCTCGGCGCATTTTGTTCTCCGAAGAGTGCTTTCAGCAGGTCATCCCGAATGTCGGACGCCTGTTGTTTCGCCTTTTCTACAGGCTCGCGCTGATCAAACGTAAGCCCCTTTCCGATGTCGTCGAGAATCCGGACCTGGCGGCGCAATGAGATTTCGAGGTCCTTAAAACCTTTGGGCTTGCGATGGGCATCGCGACCCGTTTTGATCATGGTCTGATGGGCGTCCTGGATCGCTTCGACATATTCGCTGAGACGCCGCCCGAGGACTTCCGGTTCGCCGCTTTTGACGGCGTCGCTGATCAGGCTGAGCAGAATTTCAGAGATGTCGATATCGATCTTGGTGCGGTCAACGGGGTCGGTTGCGCGTTTGAGTTTCTCTCTGTCTCTTTCAAGCCGCTCGAGGCGTTTGTCGAATTGTTGCGGGCGAAGGGAAACAGTACGGACAGCGCATGAATTCAGAGCGACGAGGATAAGCAACAGTGCCGAAGATCGAGGGATACTTCGCATCGCGATGACCGTTTCACCTCTTCTGACGCCGTTCGAGCGTCCTTGCGCGCTGCCGTGCCTGAAAAGACCGAGCGTCGTTCGAGCGGTCGTCGAGTTCCAGAAATTTATTATATTGCACGATGGCGTCCTTTGCGTTTCCTAAATTGTCCAGACATGTTGCCAAAACAAAATGAGGCAGCGCTTCGCGCGGACGCAGTTCGACCACGCGGCTGAGTGCCTGCGCCGCCCGCGCCCAGTCCTCCTGCGCGTAGTAAACCGCGGCAAGTGTCGCGTAGGCTTCGACGCCATCGGGCCTGACCCGAATAGCCTGCTGGAGCACAGCCGCAGCCTGCGGGTAAGCCTTGAGCTGTTCGTAGGATTTTCCGAGCAGATATAGATAATCGGCGTTCCCCGGTTCCGATTTCGCAAGCTCGATCAGCACGGGGACGGCTTTCGCGTACTCCCTGTCTTCGAAGTATGAAATAGCGAGTTGCCGGCGCAGATTCGTGTTGGTCGCATCGAGAGAAATTGCTTTTTCGAGATATTCGCGCGATTTGGGTTCATTCTTCCGCGTGTGCTCGAGTTCGCTCAAAGCAAGGTAGAGCTCCGGAGTATTGATGCCTTTCTCGAGCGACGCCGTCAGGTGAGGATATGCCTTCTCCCCATTGTTGGCGCGAATGTAGAACATTCCAAGATTGAGCTGCGCCTGCCCGTCATCGGGACGAAGCGCCAGCGCTTTCTCGTACTGCTCGCCGGCTTCATCGCGCTTGCCGGTTTGATCGAGCAGGATCGCCAGATTGACACGCGCTTCGTAGATGGTTTCGTTCTGGCCCAACAGCGTGCGGTAGTTCGCGATGGCTCCGTCGACATTGCCCGTCTTGGTGTAGCAAACCGCAAGACTGAATCGGGAGGGGATGTGGGAAGGATCTTCCTTTAAAACGGCTTCGTACTTCGAGGCAGCCTCTGCCCAGCGCCCGGCGTCGAAGTCCGCATTTGCGGAGTTGTATACATCCTGAATCGACTGGAGAAGCGCCAGTATGAGGATGATGCTTTTCATTTAAGTAACGAGGACGTTCTTCAGAAATTGTCCCGTGATCGAATCTTTGTTCTCGGCAACCTCCTCGGGCGCGCCTGTCGCAACCACGAACCCGCCGGCGTCTCCGCCTTCCGGGCCGAGATCGATCAGCCAATCGGCAGATTTGATCACGTCCAGATTATGTTCGATGATCAGCACCGACCCGCCCGCCTCAATCAGACGCCTGAAAGCGATAAGCAGCTTGTTGATATCGTCGAAGTGTAAGCCGGTGGTCGGCTCATCGAAAATGAATAATGTTTTCTCGCTGGTCTCGCGCGCCAGATACGAAGCGAGCTTGATACGCTGGGCCTCGCCGCCCGAGAGCGTTGTGGCCGATTGTCCCAGGCGGAGATAACCGAGACCGACTTCCTCGAGGACTTTCAACTTCTTGGTGATCTTGGGGACAGTCGCAAAAAACAACAGCGCTTCACGTACGGTCATCTGCAGCACTTGATAAATGTTCTTGCCCTTGTATAGAACTTCGAGCACTCCGCTTTTGTATCGCGTGCCTTTGCATTCTTCGCAGATCAGTTCGACATCGGCCAGGAACTGCATCTCGACCGTGACGGTTCCATCACCCTGGCACACCTCGCAACGGCCCCCGGGAATGTTGAACGAAAAACTTCCGGAGTTGTAGCCACGCGCCTGCGCTTCGCGAGTCGATGCGAACACGTCGCGAATGTGATCGAACGCTTTGATATACGTTACTGGATTCGAGCGCGGTGTCCGGCCGATCGGGCTCTGGTCAACAAGAACCACGTCCGTGATCCACTTCAGACCGTTTTCGATCACGCCGGTGCCGAGGCCCGGATCGCTTCCATGCAGTGCAGCCTTGATTGCCTCGAACAGGCAGTCATGAACGAGCGTGGACTTGCCGGAACCTGAAACACCCGTGATGCACGTCATCAGCCCGAGCGGAATTTCGATGTCGATATTCTTCAGATTGTGCGTTGACGCATTTCGCAGCTTCAGCATTTTGGGTCCTGGCGTCCGCCGCTTCTTCGGAATGGGCACCTTCAGCTCGCCGACCAGATACTTGCCCGTGAGAGAGCCAGAGGATCTGGTGAGGCCCTCGAGGGTTCCTTGATACACGAGATTGCCGCCATTTTCGCCGGCCCCCGGACCGAGATCGAGGATGTGATCGGCAGCCCGCATCATTTCCGCGTCGTGCTCGACAACGAGCACGGTATTGCCGATGTCGCGCAGGCGCAGCAGGATATCGATCAGCCGTCTGCTGTCGCGCGGATGAAGCCCGATCGATGGCTCATCAAGCACGTACAACGCCCCCACCAGTGACGATCCGAGCGACGTCGCCAGTTGAATGCGCTGAGCTTCGCCGCCCGATAATGTAGACGAGAGCCGATCCAGCGTCAGGTATTGCAATCCGACGTCGTTGAGAAAACGAAGCCGTGATTGAATTTCGAAAAGAATGCGCTCCGCGATTTCGGCCTGCCCCGGAGTCAGCGTCAAATGCGAAAAGAACTCGTGGCTCTCCTGAATCGTCATCCGGCACACATCCGCGATGTTCTTGCCGTTGATGAAAATGTCCCGCGCTTCCTGCCGGAGCCTGGAACCGCCGCACTCCGGACAAACAGTGTAGCCGCGATACCGGCTGAGGAAGACCCGGACATGCAGCTTGTATTTTTTCGTTTCCAGATAGTCGAAGAAATCGCGAACGGCATTCATGACGAATGTGCGTTCGTCCGGCGAAAGATCGCGGAACGGAACATCCATTCGAATGCCGCGCGACCGTGCGCTTTTCCTCAAATCATTGAAGTAAGTTCGATAACGCGGCTTCGTCCACGGCTCGACGGCTCCCTGGTTCAGCGACTTGCTTTTGTCCGGGATTACAAGATCGAGATCAAGGTCGATCGTGTTGCCAAACCCCTGGCAGCGCGGGCATGCGCCAAACGGGTTGTTGAATGAAAACAGTTTCGGCTCGGGATCTTCGTAACGAATGCCGCACTGTTTGCATTCGAACGATTCGGAGAAGCGAAACTGCTTTTCACCCGGCGCAGTGCCGTTAGAGGATGGCCAGTCGAGAACTTCGAGAATGACTTCGCCATTATTCTCGCGAAAACAGATTTCGACCGAATCGATGAGGCGCTGCCGGATGTCGGGAGCGATTTTCAGACGATCGACGAGAACGTAGGCCGTCTTTTTGAAATCCACATCCAGCAGCGACTCCGGCTGCGAGTAATCGAACGTTTTTCCCGCCTGGTAAATCCGGCTGAAGCCCCGGCGCTTCAGGTCCGTTAAAAGCGCCGCGAGCTGATCCTGCGGCTGATTTTTCGGTAACGGATACAGGACGTAGAACCGCGTGTCGGCGGGCCACTGCATGACGGTGTCGGCGATCTGATCCACCGTGTCCTTCTGCACGACCGAGCCACACTTTCGGCAGACTGTGACACCCACACGCGCGAACAGCAAACGCACGTAGTCGTATACCTCGGTCGAGGTGCCGACCGTGGAGCGAGGTGTCCTGGCCGTGTTCCGCTGGCGAATCGCAATTGCCGGCGCGATGCCATAAACCTCGTCGATTTCCGGCTTTTCGATGCGTTCAAGGAACTGCCGGGCATAAGCCGACAGGGATTCGATATACCGCCGCTGGCCTTCCGCGTAGATCGTGTCAAACGCCAGCGAGGACTTCCCGGAGCCGCTGACCCCGGTCACGATCGTCAGCGCGCTATGCGGTATTTCAAAGTTGATGTTCTTGAGATTGTGGACCCGCACGCCGCGGACAACAATGCTCTCCGTCCCTGTGAGGTTCGCCGCTGTGGCCATAAACCAGCCATTATACAACGGCGCCGGAATTCCCTAATTCCACGTCGGACGCATAATTACCGAATTAGTTTTCAGGTCGTTTGGTGCTAATTCGGTAATCATGCGTCCGACGTGGAATTACGGAATTCCTATCCGGTAAAGTCTTTGATGTTGTTCGGCGTGATATGCAACTCACGCACCTGGCCGGGTTTACCGAGATTCCTGGCGGGCATATCGTTGATTTTGAGGACCAGGCCTGACGCATTTCCAATGGTGAGGAAGATCGACTTCTGCGCGCCGAACTGCCGTGTCATTCCCGGCTCGAGAAGCTCGCCGGGATTGACTGGATTTCCGTCGACCTCCACTTTGATCCAGGTCGGTTCTTTCACGTCCATATCAATCCGCAGTGGCCCGGCCACCGGTGCTGGCGCAGGAGGTTCGGGCTCTGGCGCAGCCGCCGTGGTTTCCGGCGTTGTCGGCGGAGGCGCAGCCGCGGGAGCAGGTGCAGGAACTGACGCGGCAGGAGGAGGTGGAGTACTCGCAGTTTGCGCGGTGTTCGACGTTTCTCTCGTCACTACGTAAAAAATGATGATGAGCAGAACCAGGCCGCCAATCGCGACGGGATATAAATTCCGCTCGCTTCTCTTTTCCCGAGTAACTGGCGCAACCGTTGTTTCGGCCGCCGGTTCGCGAACCTGGGCGAGACGTTCGTATTCGGCAACGGCCTGATCGGGATCGAGTCCTATTTTCTCGGCGTAGCTGCGAACGAATCCGCGATTGAAAATTCCGCCCGGTAATAATTGAAATTCTTCGTTTTCGATCGCAAGAAGGAATCGAGTGCTGATCCGAGTTTCCGCTGCGATTTGATCCAGCGAAACCCCTCTGGATTCACGAGCTTCCTTGAATCTTGCACCAAAATTGGCCATGTCGCCCGGCAAGGCGCCGCGTTCCTTTGACTTACGAAAAATCATATGGAATCGCCATTATTCGGTCAATTGCTTTTGTGGAGCGTTTTTGCTACCGTACGCGCCGGGTTTCCCGCACCACTACCCGAAAAATATGAATGAAGCATTGGGAATGGTTGAAACGCGTGGATTTATCGGGGCGGTCGAGGCGGCCGACGCGATGGTGAAAACGGCGAATGTTGTTCTCGTGGGCAAGGAATACCTTCTCAACGGTTATGTGGTGGTTCTGGTTCGCGGCGATGTGGGTTCTGTGAAAGCCGCGACTGAAGCGGGTTCCACCGCTGCCCGGCGCGTGGGCGAACTCATCAGCGTTCACGTCATTCCACGCCCTTTCGACGAGACTGAGAAACTCCTGAAACATTGGTCCGGCGGAGGCACGAAGCCCTCCGACGGCACGCCCGGCTAATGGACAAAGATCTCGAATCCGTCCAGGAGGCGCGAAGCCTGCTCCAGGCGTCGCACGATGCCTGGCTCAGGTTCGAAGAATTCACCGAAGACCACGTCGAGAAGATTCTTCTCGAAATCTCAAAAACCGGCATTGCGAACGCGGAACCCCTCGCCCGGCTTGCCGTTGAAGAGACGGGTTATGGAACCGTCGAGCACAAGACGCTGAAGAACCTTTTCTGCGCCGACAACGTTTATCGCGCCATTCGGCCGATGAAAACCGTCGGCATTGTCAGCGAAGACAAGGAAAAGAAAGTATTCGAAGTCGCCAGCCCGATCGGTGTGATTGCGGCGATCATTCCATCCACGAATCCGACGTCCACTGCAATCTACAAGGCCCTGATTGCGCTCAAAGGCCGCAATTCCATTGTCTTCAGTCCCCATCCGTCGGCCGTGCGCTGCATCAGCGAGACAAGCCGTCTCATGGCAGAGGCTGCAGAGCGCGCGGGGGCGCCGAAAGGCGTTATCGCATGCATGAAACTTCCGACGATGGAAGGGACACAGGAATTGATGAAGCACCCGTTGACGTCGCTCATCCTCGCAACGGGTGGAACGGGTCTCGTGAAAGCCGCATACAGCGCCGGCAAACCGGCGTTTGGCGTGGGTCCGGGAAACGTTCCTTCGTACATCGAGAAAACGGCCGAGGTTCCGAAGGCTGTCCGCGACGTTCTCACGGGAAAATGTTTCGACAATGGCACCCTGTGCTCATCTGAGCAGGCCATCATCTGCGATGAAGCCATCAAGGACACGGTCCTCGACGAACTCAAAAAGCAGGGAGGGCATTTTTGTAATTCGCAGGAAAAGACGCTGCTGGAGCGCACGATTCAAACGCCGCGCCGAACACTCAATACGAAAATTGTCGGGAAGTCTGCAGCGAAGATCGCGGAGATGGCCGGATTCAGCGTGCCCCCGGGCACGCGGGCGCTGGTCGCGAGTGCGGATGGTGTCGGCCCGGATTTTCCAATTTCAATGGAAAAGCTTTCGCCGACGCTGGCTTTCTATGTCGTGAAGGATTGGCGCGAAGGTTGCGCGAAATGTATCGAGATTCTGAACTTCGGCGGATTGGGCCACACGCTCAGTGTCCACACGAAGGATGAAGAAGTCGTCCGCGAATTTGGATTGCGTAAGCCCGCGTTTCGCATTTGCGTGAACACGCCCGCGGCCCTCGGCGCAGTCGGCTACACGACCAATCTGTTTCCTTCGATGACGCTCGGCTGCGGCGCTGCCGGCGGGAACATTACGTCGGATAACATTTCGCCGCTCCACCTGATCAATCTCAAGCGTGTCGCCTACGGCGTGCGAGATGTCGCCGCTCCTGCCCCGGCGGCGTCCGCGCCGGCGGACGGGTCACGCGCAACGATCGAAAAAGTTGTCGATCAATGGCTCGGCCACCGTCCAGCTACAGCGGCAGCCGCAGCCAAACCCGCGCCGGTTTCCATAAGTCCTCCACCTGCTGCCCCTCCGTTGTCTTCATACACGGAACTCGAACCGCAAAAACCCAAGGTGGAGAAGAAAGAAACCAGGCCCGTCGGTTTCGTCTGCGAAGAAGACGTGCGGGCCGCCGTTCGCGCGAATTCGAAGATCGTGGTCGGAAAGAAGACTATCATTACGCCATCCGCGCGTGAACTGGCCGAGGCGAACGATATTTTTGTTGTATCCGACTGAATCAGGGTAGCGGGAAACTTCGCACGACTCGTGCAAACTTCGCACGGCTCGTGCGAAAGATATCGCACTCCTGGGGAAGATCGCAGGCCCCGTGGAAACTTCGCACGACTTGTGCAAAGATATCGCACTCCTGGGGAAAGATCGCAGGCCGCGTGGAAACTTCGCACGACCTGTGCAAAAGATATCAGACGCCGTGCAAAGTCGTCAGGTCAGCGTCTTAATCCTGCGTTCGAGGTCCTGGCGTGGAATCAAATCAATCACTTGAATGCGGTCGGGGAGTAAGCGGAACAGCAGTCGAAAGTCGATACCGACGCGCTGGCGCACAACGTTCGGCCGGCTTTTCAGGCGCTTGGCGCCGCTGAATGCGGCCGAATCCCCTCCGGCAAGCCGGCCGAGTATGACCATGGCGCCGCGCGCGACGTGGTGTGGAAACTCGTTCAACCGCTCGTGGAAATTGCGCGGGAATTCGATTAGGCGGAGCGGATGATTTTCCTCGGCGCTTTGCGGCAATAACAAATCCTCTTCCTCGTCCGCCTCCCTGTCGTTTGCTGCTGAAGTGAGTTGCGCGCGTTCCTCATTCAGCGCTTCGACTTTCGCCTGCACGATCTCCAGACGCCGCTGGAGGGCATTCCGTTGCTCGTGTCGTTCCTTGAGATCTGATTCGAGATGCTTCACCTTCTGTCGCAGTTCGCGAAGCTTCTCCTCGCTTTCTGGAACGGCCGGAACGGCTGTCGGAAATTCGGTTGCGGCCGTCTTTTCGCGGCGCGCAAGCTCCTTCTGGAGTTGATCGAGCGACTCCCTGAGAGTCCGGACTTCGCGGCGTTTGGCCTCGAACTTTTCTTCGGCTTCGCGCAATGCCGCATCCGCATCTTCGGCTTCGAAACCGATGGTGGCTTCGAGCACCTTATGAATCGGATCTTCCGGAGAAAGGTTCAACTGGTCGCGGATGCGCAGCAATTCCTGATACATCTCTCCGGCGCGCTCCGCAGGAAGCAGCGGCAGCACTGCCCGGTACATCAGAATTCCGAGGCCGTTCAATTTTGACGCGACGGCAAATGCGAGATCCAGCAGCCCCTCGGGATCCTCCGTCTTCAGGGCGTTTTTGGCAGCTTCTTCGATCAAGCCCAGGGTTTTTGCCGTATCGTCTCCGGCAAGCAGTAGCCGGCTGCTCAAGCGGAGCTTGTCCTCGGTGAAATCCGGGCCCCGGAGTCGGATCAAGTCCTCGGCGATATCCTTGCGTGCGGCGCGCACAGCGGCCCACATCACGAATGTCCAGGCATCTTCCAGATCATCGGCGTAACCAAGTTTTTTGAGATACTCCGGTGCGCGATCCAGGTCAAACAAAGAGAGCCGGACAAAATATTCGGTCAGCAGCGAGCGCGGGACCTGCAGCGGATCCATGTAGAGAAGCTCCGGGCCGGCCATCCTCTGGAGCCGCTCCAAAGTCAGGTGCTGTTCGGCATTCGCCCGCAGTTCTCTCTGCGTCAGCCCCGCCACGTCCGAGGAATGTTGCAGGCGCTCCTGATCTTTTCCGTAGCAACAGTTCTTGTATTTTTTCCCGCTGCCGCAATGGCAAGGCTCATTCCGGCCGGTGCGCGGCACGGCCCGGCGCATTGTTCCGCTTGCAGGGATGGGCTCGTACGGGGTTTCCGGAATCAGATCCAGAATTGGCCGGCGAGCCGTATTGATGAATTCCCGCGCAGCGATGCGGCCCTTGTCCACGATGTCTTGCCAGGTTTCCTCGGATGTCTTCGAGAACGGTTTCCGGATAAGCGCATTGAGCCCTGCATCCTGGCTGCGCACCGCCACCTCAGTCAAACACATTCCGATTTCCGCGTCGCGAAATCGCTCACGCCGCGCCACCGATCGTGCATCGGCGACCAGTTGATCGGGATACGCGCGACCCTGGTCGTCGCACCAGACCGCAATGGTGAGAAGGGCGGCGGCGTGACAACGGTCATGAATAGCCGAATTGCGAATGCCTTCGAGGAGGTACTCGGCCACGTCACCCTGGGCGCGAAGCGCGATGGCCGAAAGGTATAACGGGACTCCAATGAGTTTTGCGCCTGCGGCCAGATGCCGCGCGTCAAACGGGCGCTCGCGGCTGAACACTGTCAGCGCGAGGAGCATGAGGGCCATTCCGTCGCCTCTGCGGATCGTCTCGCCGATCCATGCATCGAGTTGCGCGTCATCCTCGGGCAGGATCGCTGCGAGCTCCGCAACCGTCGCGCGGCAGATAGGGACGTTTTCCAGCAACGCTCGAGCTTCCGGCTTCATGGCGTGCCCAGTTTTCCCACCACGCATCTGAAGAACTGATCGATGACCATTCGCGCGGCGCCGCCAATCATGCGCTGGCCCAGGCTGGCGATGGAGCCCCCCGCCGTAACGTCGCCCGAGTATTTAAGCAGTGTGCCGGTATCGTCGGGAGTGAGCTGGATGGTGCCTTCGCCTTTGATGAAACCAGGCGTGCCGCTGCCATTAACGCTCATCTGATATTCGGAGGTGGGTTGAAGATCGTGAAGGCCGATGGAGCCGCGGAACGTGCCGCTGATAGCGCCGACACCAAATCGCATCTCCATCTCGTAGGTGTTATCGCCGGTTTG
>Ga0070707_100001710_pt1 | contig 21174 bp, 19 predicted proteins | sample KBSK5502metaG_FD_65468 | JGI IMG/M metagenome (GOLD analysis project Ga0070707, IMG submission 65468) | Corn, switchgrass and miscanthus rhizosphere microbial communities from Kellogg Biological Station, Michigan, USA - KBS K5-50-2 metaG | ecosystem: Host-associated > Plants > Roots >...
TAACGGCTCGGGCGTGCTTGTCGTCGGTTCACTCATCGCGACATCCCCTCTGACGACCACTAAGCTGAGAATTGCTTATCCTGGTCCGATCACATCTGCACCTGCCGTGACGTCGTCCGCGAGTACCAATGGGAACGGGACAATTGCAGCCCTAGGCTCGGCTAACTGTACGGATGGAGCTAGCCTATTTACCTGCGGTCCCAGCACGGGGGTTCCGGTTGCTGATGCAATAAGGATTTCCGGCGCCAGCGGCGTGTTCTCAAGTGTCGGACAGGCGTTGCTCAACACAACGTTGCAACGGATTGAGGTTATTCTTCCTGGCACGTCCGGCGCGACGAACTCGAGTTCTGGCTCTTTCAGACTCGTTGGAGTTCGCATTAATGCGAACGGGTTGAGCGGCGCTCAAACCGTCACTGCCAGCTTGAACAACACCGTCAATAACTATTTGATTGGTTCGCCTTCGACAGGGACGGTTATCAACACGCTGAATCCGGGCATTTCCGCCAGCACACCGGCGATTGGTCTTGCTCCGGGTAATACCACCATCGGCGGCTTGAGCGGTAATCCTTCCGCCGGTACCGGCACGATCCTGACCAACGGTACTGTTGCCAGAACACAGGGTTCGTTTATCTTGACAGAAGGCTGCGCGAGCTGCTGGAGAACTGGGCTACAGAACAGCAACAGCGGCGCGCCGGTCGACAACTCCACACAAATCCGGCTCACATTTAATGGTGTGCCCGCCGGTGTGACAATGAACCTGACGCTCAATAGTGGAAATCAGAGCTTGGCGGCCGTCTTCGTAGGAAGCAGCTCGATCACTTCCTCAGCGAATACGGCAGTGATCAGTTTCAATACTACCTCGACGGCGGTTACCGAAACGCTGGAAGTGGACTTCACCATCGTTTCACCGCTGCCTTCCACTACGGGCGTTGCAACTCCAGGTACGATCACGGTTACGGCGACGATGTTCCCGATCGGTACGGGCGTGGATAATACGACGTTCGCTCCACTAACTGGAGTGCCAACCGAAACAGGCGGTTATCCGACGTTTACTGCTCTGGAATCTGCTGCGCTTACGGTCGTCAATATCGTACCAGCGAACACAACCCTGTTGATGCCATACGCGATCACCTTGACTCCGTTCGATACCGGTATTGCGATCGCGAATACGACAGCCGATCCGTTCGGGTCCGGCGGAGGTGGGCTCACTCCAAAGGCCGGAACGGTCACGCTGAACTTCTTCCCGACCACCAGCACAGGTGGCGCGGGTACGCCGTTCACGTTGACAACCAGTACTACGGTTAAACCTGGATTGGGATTGTCATCTGACGGTACTCTCGCCGCAGGTGCGACGTGGACAGTTCTGATGAGTCAGTTGTTGACCGCCGCGGGCCAGACAGGAACCTTCACTGGATATGTCTTTATCCAGGCGAATTTCCTGGGTGCCCATGGTACGGCAACGATCTCGGACTTCAGAACCTACTCATTAACGGCCAACGTGCTGGTGCTGCCGCCTCCTGCGACGCAGCCGCGCGCAGGCACAGGTACTAACGGGGCTGAGCAGTTACACTTCTAATTTCAGCCGCTGAAATTGGGGGGCGCAAGCCCCCCAATTTTTTTTGGTATAATCTGCCCTTCCTTCAATTTATGAGAAGCAAGTCCCTTCTGATCCTCACATTGATTTGTTCAGCACGGCTCGTTACCGCTGCTCAGGACGTTCAGCTACCACGTGATCCAGAGAAATTGATCGATAGAGTCCAAAGATTCTGGAAAGCGATGACGTCAAACCAGCGATACAGCGCTCTTGAATTGGTTCTTCCGGAAGAACGAGACCAGTTCTTGTCCGGGACTCCCGCACCAGTCGTCAAAGCGAAAGTTGTTGGACTCGATTTAACGGATAAGCGGGACGAAGCGGCGGTTCGAGTCGCGCTGGATGTTTTTTCGGCGGAGAGTGCAAGCGGTTTTTTTTCCTGGACAGTGACTGATCGGTGGGTGTGGAAAGATGGTGACTGGTATCTCCACGTCACCCGCCCCCCTGATCTTTTCTCTCGAACGTCTGCTGCGCCCGCCGTCGACGCAGAGGAGGTCCGCAAGAAGATCGAAACAACTTTTCAGATTCTTCGTAACCCGATTGATTTGGGAACATTGATTCAAGGCGAATACCCGCCACCGCTTGAGGTGCCAATCACATATACAGGCGACCTGCCACTCTCACTCGAACTCGGTTTGCCGAACCCTCTGGTGGACCTGGCGGTCATGAACGAGCCGATTACGTCGCGTACGAAGAGTTTTTTGCTGATACTGGGCACGGAGAACTGGGAAGGACCCTTCACTTTACCGCTTCCTCTAAAAATAAAATATGAAGACGTCGTCGTTGAACGCAGGCTCACGGTGAAAGGCAATGTCTTCGTTCCGGTCGCCTTTCGCCAGTCGCCGGAGGACGGCCCTATACCTGATAAACCATTTTCTATATTTATACGGAACAATACAGACGAGCGCGCTCCAATTCATGCGGTTTTGGTTGATGGAAAAATGGATCTGGTGAAACGGCCCGAAGCCCTTCTGCCTCATGAGGAGGTCGAGGTCATCTTCAAGCCGCATCCGAATGAGAGTCCCGACCGGTTATACCTCACTCTCGATGCGCCCATCCAGGGGCGCTCCGGCTACACGTACCGGATCAAGAATTCCCGGCGATGAAAATCAAACGCTGCCTTCACGCAAGAGATGTACAAGAACCGCCGAATTACTGTCGTCATACCCTGTCTCAATGAGGAAGCCGGCATTGCGGAAGTTCTTCGGGAAGTGCCATCGTTTGTTGATGAAATAATTGTAGTCGACAATGGTTCAACGGACAGCACGGCCCAGATAGCTCGAAGTATGGGTGCGTACGTTGTTTCGGAATTGCATCGCGGCTACGGAAGAGCGTACAAAAGCGGCTTCGCGCGCGCCACCGGAGATATCATTGTCACTTTAGACGGAGACCATTCTTATCCGGTGGACGCCTTGAGTTATCTCCTCGAGGCATTCACGCATTGCGGTGTGGGATTCTTGTCGGCCTCGCGCTTTCCGATACTCGACAATGCTGCGATGAATTCGAAACATAAATTCGGCAATCGCGTGCTTTCGATCGCGATGTCGCTCCTATTCTTGCGATGGGTGCATGATTCGCAATCGGGAATGTGGGTTTTTCGAAGAGACGCAATCGCTAAAATGCAATTGATAAGTGATGGAATGGCATTCAGCGAGGAGATCAAAATCGAGGCCATCAAAAGGAAGGAGATCGGCTTTCGCGAAATCTTTATCAGTTATTCACAGCGTGTCGGTGAGAGAAAACTCATGCCCTGGCGCGATGGGTTTCAGAATCTCATCTTTCTGTTTCGGAAGAGACTCGGAATATGAGCAGCAGGAATTCGGGCAGAAGGCAACGGCAACGCGTCAAGCATGCGTCCGCCTGGGTTGCGGTAGCCGGCTTGCTCGTCAGCACGCTTGCCGCTTACTGGAACTCCTTCTGGGTGCCATTCGTCTTCGACGATCTTCAGACGATTCAGCGAAATGCTTCGGTTCGTTTTGGTGAACTCGGTTTGGGCGGGACGCGCGCAATTCTTTACAAAACATTTGTCCTCAATTCCCTTTGGTCCGGACAGGAAGTCTGGAGCTACCACGTTGTCAATTTTGTTTTACATTTCCTGAATGGGTTGCTCGTTTACGCGGCGGCCCGCCATATCTTCCGGCTGTTGGACACGAATGCAGAGCGCGGGCGCCTCTACGCCGCATTAGCGGCTGCATTCTTTCTGCTCCATCCCGTTCAGACGGAATCTGTCACATACATTTCAAGCCGGTCAGAATTGTTGTCGACTTTCTTTTATCTTGCCGGCTTTCTTGTCTTCGCATTGTGGCCGCAAAATCGCGTCGGATTTTTGTGCAGCCTGGCCGTCGCCATCCTCTATTTCCTGGGTATGGGCTCAAAAGAAACGGCGGTGACATTACCCGCCGCGATCTTTCTCTATGACTTCCTGTTTGTGTCTAAAGCCGCGATCCGGCCTGTTCTGTCGAAGTGGCGATTCTATCTGATATACGTCCTTGGCGCGTCGGCGGCGGTTTATTTTCTTTTAACGGTCGAACTGAAGGATTCAGTGGGCAGCCATCTCCCCGGAAACCTGTCGTCGTGGCGCTATTTTCTGACGGAGACGCGCGTTATCGTCCGCTATATCCGGTTGGTTTTTTTTCCGGTAGGTTTGAACCTGGACTATGACTTCAAACCTTCGTTGAGCCCTTTTGAACCTGCAGTGTTGTTTTCTGCAATATTTCTTTGCTCTGTGCTCATTCTCGGCTGGTTCCTGCGTCGCCGGGCGCCCGTATTCGCATTCTCGATTCTATGGTTTTTCGTGACACTGTCACCAACCTCCAGTTTCGTTCCAATTGTTGATGTAATTTTCGAGCATCGACTGTATCTGCCGTTGGCCGGAGTGGCCATTTCATTTCCGCTGCTGGTGGAGTTTTTGTGCAGAAAGCTGGCTTTTCAACGCGTGGAACGAAGAGCTGTTCTGGCGGCTTCGTGCCTGATCCTGAGTGCACTCCTTATCGGTACGGTGGCTCGGAATTACATTTGGGGCGACGAAGTCCGGCTGTTTAGCGACGTCCTGGCCAAATCTCCATTCAAGGAGCGCCCGTACAACGGTCTTGCATGGGCCTACTACAAACGCGGCGAGTACGATCGGGCGGCAGCCGTTATGGAACAGGCCGTGGAGAAACTTCCAAACAAAGCTGCTGATTCCTGGGACACGTTAGGGAATATGTATCTCAAGCAGGGCCGCTACGACAGAGCCATTGCATTGTTTGAAAAAGAGACCCACACGTTCAACGATGAGCGTCTGGCGACAACGTATAACAACCTGGGAATGGCCTATCTTTACATCTGGACGGACCTTCAAAACCGGAAGAATCAACTGCCTGCTCAGGAATTTGATTCAAAGAAAGAAGAGGTGTTAAGACCCGCGGCCGACGCATTTTCGAAGAGTTTGGAAATCGAGCCGGATTTATGGTCAGCCCTTGACTCGTACATCAACACGATGTGCTGGAGAGATCGAACCGGAGAACTCGAACAGGAAGCCCTCGAACGCCTGAAGGCCGGCAAAGGAAGCGTGGCGCAATTTTCGGCTCTGTACACACTGGGAAAGGTCGCCTTCAACAATGGAGACTACTCAAAGGCGGACGCGTATTTCGACCAGGCGGAGAAGGTACGCGGTGACGTCAAGATTCTACTTTTTAATCATGCATACGCATTAAACATGCTGAGGCAGGATGACCGTGCTATCGGGAAATATATGGAAGCGATTCGAGTGGAGCCCATATTCATTGAGGCGCACCACAATTTGGGATTGATTTACATGAACCGGAAGCAATACGACAAAGCTGTCGAATCATTCACAGAGGTTCTTCGGCTCGAGCCTAACTACGTCAGCGCACACCTTAATCTTGCTTCAATCTACGCCGCCGAGGGAAAACGAGACCTTGCACGTCAACATCTGTCGACGGTTCTCGCTGTGTCGCCGGGTAATGCGCAAGCGGCAGCCATGGTTCAACAGCTTGGGCTTTAACGAAACAAGGCAGATTAATGGCAAAAATATTGATCACAGGAGTCATGGGCACGCTGGGGCGGCCTCTCAGGCGTGAACTCGAAGCGAGGGGCCACGATGTCTGGGGGGTGGATCTTCAGCATCAGGCCGATCAGAAGTACTGTCGAGCTGACGTCGCGAATTTCAGACAACTGGAGCGTGCATTCGATCAGGATTACGATTTCGTATACCACCTCGCCGCGGAGTTCGGCCGCATCAACGGCGAAGAGTATTACGACACACTGTGGATGACGAACGTTATTGGCACCCGTAATCTCCTCGAGATCCAAAAGGCGAAAAAGTTCAAACTGATCTTTGCGTCATCGTCCGAAATCTATGGCGACAAGCACCAGCATATCCTGTCTGAAGATATTCCACTGAACCATTCGATCATTCAGCACAACGACTACGCCGTCACCAAATGGGTGAACGAAATTCAGATCATGAATTTCGAGAAGCGGTTCGGCAATCCTGTCGTTCGCCTGAGATTCTTCAATGCCTATGGGCCCGGCGAGTATTACCACAATTACCGCAGCGTCGTTTGTCTGTTTACATATCGAGCTCTCCACCGCATACCGTATGACGTTTATCTCGGATATCATCGCGTATTTATGTATATCGACGACTTCATTCCAACGCTGGCAAATGTGGTCGATAACTTTGTTCCGGGCGAGGTGTACAACATCGGTGGCGATGAATTCCGCAGTGTGAAGGATCTAAGCGATCTGATATTAAAGCATCTTCGCCTCAGTGATTCGTTCGTGAACTATCTTCCGGAAGACAAACACAACGTCCTTAACAAAAAGCCCGATATTGAAAAGGCGAGAAGATCCTTTGGACACAATCCGCGTATTGTCCTGGAGGAGGGAGTTCCGAACACCATCGATTGGATGAAATCCGTATATCCCCAATGAAATTACTGATCGTGCACGAGGTGAACTACCTCGAGAAGATCATTTACGAATTTCAGATTCTGCCCGAAATCCTCTCGACCTTCGGCCATGATGTTGTGATCATCGACTATGACGACAGTTGGAAGGTCTCAACGAACGGCAATGGACATGGTCTCAAAACTCGCGTTTATGAGCACGTCCATCGCGCTTACCCTGAAGCTTGTGTAACGGTGCGCCGTCCGGGCATGATCCGCATTCCCGGATTATCACGCGTTTCGGCAGCCATCACGTCAGGTTTAGAAGTAAACCGGCTGCTCTCCAATGAAAAAGTAGATGCGATTCTCCTCTACGGTTTACCTACCGTAGGGCTACAGACTTTACGGGCGGCACGCAGATTCGGCGTGCCCATCATTTTTCGCTCGATCGATGTTCTCAATCAGCTTGTGCCGTTTCGTAGCCTGGCCGCTGTGACTCGAATCATGGAACGCTATATATATCCGCGCGTGGATGCCGTCTTCCCCCTGACTCTGGATCTGAAAAAACACATCGTTTCCTGCGGCGTTCCTGAATCACGTATTCGCGTTCTTCCTTCGGGTGTTGATACCCAAATGTTTTCGCCGGGACCCCGTGCCGTGAAGCTGCTCCGGAAGTGGGAAATCGGTGCGCAAGATCCGGTGATCCTGTTCATGGGTACCATCTATAAATTCAGCGGCCTCGATCGAGTCATTACAGACTTTCCCAGGCTGGTTTCGCGACACCCAAATGTGAGGCTCTTGATCGTCGGATGCGGCGAGGACGAACAGCGGCTCAAAAACTTGTCGGCGCAAACCGGTATGTCCAACCACGTGATCTTTGGGGGATTGCATCCCTACTCGGCATTGGCCGACATCATTCGTTCCAGTGATGTTTGCATCAACCCGTTCGAATTGAACAGCATTACGCGTGATATCCTGCCGACCAAGTTGTTCCAGTATCTCGCGTGTGGTAAGCCCGTCGTTGCGACTGAACTTCCGGGCACGATTCCCTTTTTGACCGGCGAAGAGCATGGAGTAGTCTATTCTACGTTGGACGGTTTTATAGATTGCGTAGGTGATTTATTGGGCGACGCAACGCGTCGAGAGGAACTCGGGCGGCGCGGCGTCGAGATCACTCGAAAGAATTACGAGTGGAGGCGCATTGCTGAGACGATGGTCTCATGGATCGAGGAGATTCGAGAATCCGTCTAAATCATTATGAGTAAATCCGTGGCTGTCATAATGCCTGCGCATAACGAGGCCGGCGTGATCTCCAGCGTCATAAGCCGCATACCCTCGGAAATCGATGGGATGTCCGTTACCGCCGTTGTTGTTGACGACGGATCAACCGATGGCACCGCTGAAGCCGCCCGGCGCAGCGGTGCGCTTGTTGTGCGCCACCTTACGAATCTCGGTGTGGGTGCGGCAACCCTCACCGGCTTCCGCGCCGCTCGAATGCTCAATGCAGACATTATCGTCACGATGGATTCGGACGGACAACACGACCCGGAAGAGATTTCGTCACTCGTGCATTGTCTCGTTGAAGGACAGTTCGATGTCGTGATCGGAAGCCGCATCCTTTCTCCGGAAGGCATGCCTCTCAGCAGAATCGGCGCGAATCTGCTGCTCAACGCTATTACGTTCGTTGTTTATGGAAAGGTCGTTTCCGACTCGCAGTCCGGATTCAAGGCCGTGTCGCGCGATGCGCTCGGGCGGATGAAACTGAAGTCGTCTGGTTACGAGATCTGTTCCGAGTTCATCGGCGAGATTCATCGGAATAATTTGTCTTACAAGTCAGTGCCCGTCAAAGCGCTCTATACTCGTTATTCGCAACGAAAGGGCCAGCCTTTCCTGAACGGAATAAATCTCATATTGGCAATGCTCACTCGCCTGCTGAGGCGCGTCTGATGCTGGCTGTAATCGTAAAGGTTTTTTCAGTTGCTTTAGCTGCGATTGCGATTTCGAAGAGCTATGTCGACTTCCGTGCGCGCATGGAATCGGTACAGATGTTCCTGGTGTGGACCCTCACCTGGGTTACGATTGTCCTGGTTGCCCTGTTCCCGTCTATTGTGGATATCATTCTTGAATACTCCGGTTCGGGCCGCGCAGGTCTGGGAACGATATTCGGGATGGGGCTGGTCTTTGTGCTCTTTATGGTTTATCGGATTTACGTCAAATTGGAACGCGTTGAGAAGAACCTTACGAAGATGATCCAGGACCTGGCTCTCAAGGACGATTGGATGACGAAGACGTAGCTGCGGATTATTTCTTCTTTTTTAAATCCAGCTGAAGCTGATTCTTTTCTCTAATCGCGCAGGTTTGTTTGTCGGCAAGAATGCCCGTCGCCGCGCCTAAAATACGGTCCGCTGAAACAACCACGAGCTGCCATTCCGTCTCGAATTTGCATTCTTTGCCGCCTTCCATTTTCGCAACGAAGGTGCCTGTTCCTTTGTACGTGTTGATCTCGTCCTGGTTGCTCAAAGTCACTTCATAGCTGAGGAATTTTGGATTCGACCCGGGGACCAGCTTCACCTGCAAATTCGCGCCAGTGAGATGTAGCTCGTACTGTGAGCCGGTATCGGCCTGCCACACGCCGTTCGGATCGTTTTTCGGGACTTTTTGTGCGACTAGCAGAGCCAAAGCCAAAGCCAACAGTTTCATGCTATGCGATCATATCACCGTGCGCATCGCGTTTGTCATTCCATATTTTTATCCCGCTTTCGGATATGGCGGCACGCCCCGGCTGGCGTATGAAATGGCTCGCGCGCTCAGCCGCCGAGGCCATCAACTCACGGTTTTGACAACGGATGCAGGCGGAGCCGACCGGATTTCCGCCAACGACATTCAAGAGGCTCAACACAGCGGCGTCGACGGCATGCAAGTGCGTTACTACAGGAATTTGTCGAATAGCCTTGCGTACCGCCACCGCATCTTTTTCCCTTTATCCCTCTTCCGGGATATTCGGCAGCGTTTATCGGAAGCCGAAGTAATTCACGTCCATGACCTTCGTTCTTTCTTAAGTGTGGCGGCACATCGTGCAGCGCGCGCTCTACGGATTCCATACGTGTTATCGCCACACGGCGGTCTTCCGCGTATGGGCAAGGCGCCGGCAAAAGCTGTTTTTGATTTTCTGTGGGGCAAAGATATATTGCGCGATGCAGCCGCGATGTGCGTTGTATCTCCTCTGGAAGCCAAAGATGCTGCCGCGGCAGGGTTCAATCTGTCGCGGATACATCTATTGCCTGCGGCAATCGATCCGAACCAGTACGGCGGTATGACCGGTCGCGGAGTATTTGCCTCCCGCTGGGGTATCCAGAATCGAAGGATCATCCTGTTTCTCGGGCGCCTCCATTGGATTAAAGGCGCGGACATCTTGATCGAGGCGATGAGCCGCCTCTACGGTTTGGAAGACGCACACCTGGTCATCGCAGGCGCGGACGACGGAGCCGAGGATCAGTTGAAGTCCCTCGTAAAACTGAAACGGCTTGAACAAAGCGTGACGTTTACGGGATTCCTGGATGGAACGGAAAAAGCCAATGCATTGCGCGATAGTTCTGTCGTCGTCCTCCCTTCCAGACGCGAAGGCTTTCCCATCACACTCCTCGAGGCGTTGGCCACCCAGACGCCGGTTATTCTGACCTCGGCTTGCGACTTGGGAACCTGGGTACAAGCACAGCCGGGCCTGATCTCATTTCGAAGTGAAGACGTCGAAGACCTGTCGCAAAAACTAACGGGAATCCTTTGCGCGCCGCCGGACCCCAAAGCCATGGAAGAGGCACGCAACTTCGTTTTGAAAGAATTTTCATCGGATGCAATTGCGGCGCGGGCCGAAGTTCTTTACCGGTCTCTGCTGTAAGTGTACCAATCGATCGTCCGGCGCAAGCCATCTTCAAAGTTCGTTCGAGCGCGGAAACCAAAAAGACGTTCTGCTCGATCTACATTGAGGGCTCGGCGCGGCTGACCGTCAGGTTGCGAGGTATCCCACATGATCTCGCCGCCGAAGCCGGTCATCCTCGCAATAATCGTAGCGAGATCCTTAATGCTGATCTCCATTCCCGATCCAAGATTCACCGGCTGCCGATCGTTGTAACGCTCGGTTGCGAGCATGATTGCTTCCGCACAATCTTCAACGTACAGAAACTCTCGTGTCGGCTTGCCTGTTCCCCAAAGAACGATTTTCCGTGAATTGTTGCGCACAGCTTCCACACACTTGCGAATCATGGCGGGAATCACATGCGACGTGTCCGGATCGAAATTGTCGCGGGGACCATAAAGATTAACCGGCAACAGATAAATTGCATTGAACCCGTACTGCGTCCGATACGCGTCCGCCTGCACCAGCAGCATTTTTTTGGCGAGACCGTAGGGCGCGTTCGTCTCTTCGGGATACCCGTTCCAAAGATCTTCTTCCCTGAAAGGAATCGGAGTGAATTTGGGATACGCGCAAATCGTCCCCAGCGCGACAAATTTTTCAACCTCGTATCGCCGCGCGAATTCCATTAGTTGAACGCCCATGATCAGGTTGTCGTACAAAAATTTTCCAGGATTTGCGCGGTTTGCTCCGATCCCGCCGACAACAGCAGCCAGGTGAATGACGATATTCGGACGCATGTCTTCGTACACCCGAAGGATGTTCGCCTCTTGAACGAGATCGTATTCCGCCTTTGAAGGCGCAAACACCGCCGCCGGCTGCTGTTCAAGCAGCTTTGAAACGACGTGTTTGCCAAGAAAGCCGCCCCCGCCCGTAACCAGGATTCGTTTGTCGCTCCAAAAGCTCATCTCTTTACTGGCTGCGCCCTCTCGGGCTTGCATTCGCAGCCGCTCATGGCCGGTTTTTTGTCTTTTCCTTTTCGAGATCGTGATCCACCATCATGCGGACGAGCTCTTTGAAGCGAACCTTCGGTTCCCAGCCCATTTCTCGCCTGGCTTTCGAGAAATCACCTTGAAGCACATCCACTTCTGTCGGGCGGTAGTATCGAGGATCGATGTCGACGTACTTCTTCCAGTCCATATCGAGGTAACCGAAGGTCTCCTCGAGAAATTCACGCACAGAATGTGTTTCCCCCGTTGCGATGACGTAATCATCCGGTTTGGGCTGTTGCAAAATCCGCCAGATCGCTTCAACGTAATCTCCTGCATAACCCCAGTCGCGGCGAGCGTCCAGATTGCCCAGAAATAATTTATCTTGAACGCCAATTTTGATCCGTGCCGCTGCCTTCGTGATCTTCCGGCTGACAAACGTTTCCCCACGCCGCGGCGACTCATGGTTGAAGAGGATGCCGTTTGAGGCAAAGAGGTTGTAACCTTCGCGGTAATTCACTGTCATCCAGTGCGCATAAACCTTTGCGGCCGCGTAGGGACTTCGTGGCTGAAATGGCGTCATTTCATTTTGAGGAGGGGCCGCACTCCCGAACATTTCACTGCTCGACGCGTTGTAGAATTTTGTTTTCACGCCCGTTTCGCGAATTGCCTCTAACAGGCGTACCGTGCCAAGACCTGTGATCTCGCCGGTGTATTCCGGGATATCGAAGCTCACCCGGACATGGCTCTGAGCGCCAAGATGATAAATTTCGTTCGGCTCGATGGTGCGGATGATCTTGTTCAACGAGCTCGCATCATTCAAATCACCATAAACCAGGCGCAATTTCGGACTGGGATCATGTGGATCTTGATAGATGTGATCAATACGCTCGGTGTTAAACGAGCTCGACCTCCGCATGATCCCATACACCGTATAAGCTTTTTTCAGAAGAAGCTCGGTAAGGTACGAGCCATCCTGTCCTGTAATGCCTGTAATCAGCGCCGTCTTCATCTCGAAATCCGCCCTCTGGATTTTATAACCCATGCGCCTACCGAAAGACTCTTCTTTATCGCATGCAAGGACATTATGTCCGGCAGAAACTGAAACACGCGAAACCACTTCCGCTCAAACCACAACCTCCTGATAGCATCCAGCGCAATTTCCGCCTTCTGTTCACGCGTCAGCGGAACTTTCGCGGCATACGCACGATACATCCCCGGGACGTCCGCCATGAACCGGCGCCTGAGTTCGCGCGCATGGTGCTCCTGCAAATCGCGATTCCTCCCTGAAACACTGTCGTCGGAAAGTCGGTAATAAACCAGCACCTCGGGATAATTCGCTACACCGGTCAACTCGCTTACCCGAATCCACAGGTCGTAGTCCTCCACGTGCAGCGCTTTCGGCCGATAATAGCCTGCGCGTTCGAGCACATCCCGCCGCATCATCACGGACGCATGCGCAATGCAATTCCCAAACATCAGAAACCAGCGAATCACTGCTGGATCTGTCGGAACCGGCCAGACCGTGTGCAGGGTCCCTTTCGGATCCATGTCTCGAATCCAGGTGCCGAGCACTCCGATATCAGGGCGCCCCTCGAGAAATCGAAATTGCTTCTCGAACCGAGTCGGCAGGCTGATGTCGTCCGCATCCATCCTGGCGATGTAACGGCCCTTCGCAACGCGGCAATATCGATTGAGTGACGCAATCAAACCGCTGTTTTCTTGCGTGTACAGTCTGATGCGATCGTCCCGCTGCGCATACTCAAGAAGAATTTCGCCGGTCTTGTCCGTCGAGCCGTCATCGACAATGATGAACTCGAAGTCCTTGAATGTCTGCTTCAGGATACTTTCGAGCGCTTCATGGACAAAACCCTCTGCATTGTAGACCGGCATGACCACAGAGAGGGCCGGCCCGTTATTCATATTGCAGCTTCATCTGGGAGAAGATTGCTTTGAAGCGCTGTTCGTACGTGTGGTCTTGCAAGGTTCGTTCGTAGCCGGCCTGAGCTATAGCGGCACGTTCCGGTTCATGTGCCAGGTAATATCGGATTTTGTCGATCAGGTCATCCGTGTCCTCGAAGCAGACGATCTGTTTGTTCAAGTCGTAATAGCTTTCCAGATCCTCCGCCTTGCCGGTCAACATGAATCCGCCACATCCCGGCACTTCGAAATTCCGTCCTTTGATCTGCTCGAAATATTTTACAGGCGGACTCGATTTAATGGACCTGCGCCTGGCCGCGAACTCCATGACCGCCGCGCCACATTTTCTTATATGTCCGCCTAACGGGACGTGGTCCAGAGTTCGAGCGACCCACTCCAGGCCGTTCCTTGCCGCTGGGGCTGGCTGGTCCGAGGAAATAGACGCGTTCGAGAGGTTCAGATTGATCCGGCTCTGACTGAAAATTCGAATCATCTCCTCTTGAGTGACGCGTCCGGATTGCCACCCGGCGCCAAACGTATGGACTTTGATCCCCCTCTTCTGAAGATTGCGAATGATTTCGCGCCGGTTGCCGTGGGGTTGACCGACAAAGCTGACGTCATACTTCAGCGGCAAGTCGAGTTTCTGATACAGCAGATGATTACAGCCCCACTGGCTCTTGATCGCGTGAGCGTACGGCAAGCCCTCATACTTCGGAATGGCGCTCTTCGCCGTCGTGACCACCCAGTTAAAACACGGCGCCCAGTACTGTGAATAATTTTCGAAACGCCAATGGTCGTCGCAAAACCAGTTCAGCGTCACCGTCTTTGTCTCTTCAGAGATCCGTCGCACGATCGTCTGGTCCAGTTCGTCTGTAAAAAGAACCGTGAACATGAGCTCGGGCTGCTCCGCCCTTGCCGTTTCCCACAGACGCTGATTCGCCGCCTCTTTGCCGAGTTCTTTCAGGAGGGTTAGCGTATCGAAGTAAATGATCTCGTGCCCGCTTCGTTGAAAAAAATCGTAAAAATTGTAGTGCTCAAAGCTGAAACCCTGCTCCGGCTTACCGTAATCGTATTTGGGCGCAACGTACAAGATCCGCATAAACTTGTTCGTACTGAGCGGCGATATTCTCCCACGTGAACCGTGTTTTCCAGGCGCGGAAACCGGATTCCGCCATTGATTGCAATCGAGGTTTGTCGCCGAGAAGTTCTTCTATCGCCTTAGCCATTGTGTCTGCCGTCGTTACCGGAAGCACCTTGCCTGAACCGGTCCATCCGGCAATTTCCGCGGCATTGCCGCAGTCCGAGGAGAGAAATGGCGTACGCGATGCGGCCGCTTCAAACAATACAATCGGGGAACACTCGATCTTTGATGCGAACACGAACAAATCCGCCGAATCGTAGGCGGATACGACATCCTTTCGCGGCGGGTTGAGAAGCAACACGCGTTTTTTTCCAAAGGTGGCGATCTCTGTAAGCTTAGCTTGCATTCGGCACTGTGCAAGACAGCGTGTCATTCCAACAGTATTGCCGATAATGACAAGCGTTGCCGGTCCGATCTTTGCACGGCGGAAAGCGTCGATCGTGACGGCGTGCCCCTTAGCGCCCGTGTGACTCCCGACCGTCAGCAGTAGAGGCTGGTCGGAAGGAATGCTGTAGCGATGACGGAATGAAAAATCAGGATTCTCGAATTCTTCCAAAGAAGCTCCATTTGAAACGACCGAACACTGGTCGATTTCGTGGCTTCTGGCGAATTCGACATCTCGCCCGCAATTCGAATGAAAAATCAGGCGGTCGTATTTCCTGAGAACATCGGGCAGATCACGAAAATAGGAATCGTAACGAGGATCGGAGAGCGCCGAGAATCCGCAAGGCGCCAGCACTTTTTGGTATGGCAGCTTATCCAATACGGGATATACAAGATCCGTCGCCCATTGCTGAGCCGCGTAATTCATCATCAGATCGAAATTACCCGCTCGCAGGAATTCCTGATATCGCGTAATTTCCCCGGTACACCCCCGAACGGCATTTCCCGCAATGGCGAACTCTTCGATCCGGACACCATTAATGATCGTGCTCGAGCGTTCGGCCAATTTAGTCGTGGCAACAGTTACTTCATGGCCGCGCTTCACCAATTCTTCGGAGATCTGCCGCACCACTTCCTGTGCGCCGCCGGTGCTCGGTTTGTAAAACTCGACCGTGTGAAGAATCTTCATGTGTACGCAAGCACCATCGAGACGAGGTACTGCTTCCCCGCCATTACGAACTCGCGATATTGCCCACGAATGAGCGCTCTGGTCGCTGCCCGTGAGAAGATGCGCGCCAGCCCGCGCCGCTGTGCGCGCATCGACTGCGTCCGACTCAAGCTCGCGACCGAGTGCTCGTACAGGAGCAGCTCTTCGTCGACGTAATAAAAGTCCATGATCGCCGCCAACCGTAACCACAAATCGTAATCTTCAATACCCCGCAGCCGGGGATCCTCACTGAAGCCGCCGACCCGCTTCACAAGATCTCGCCGCACAAGCACGCTGGAGGTGATAACAAAATTGTCCTTCAGCAAATCGCCCAACACACGGCCAACATGCGCCTGCCCGACAGGCAGGTACGGCCTCCTGGCGGAGCCGTCCGGGAGAATCAGGCTGGCGTTCGAACACACGAACTCACAGTTGCTCCTTAGTTGTCTTTCCAGCTTGTGCGGAAGCCATTCGTCGTCCGAGTCGAGAAATGCAACGTAATCCGCATCCGTCATGCTGAGACCCGCATTCCGCGCAACCGCTGGAAGGCCAGAATGCTCAATCCTTCTATAGCGGCAATTTTCGTAATGCCGGACAACTGTGGCGATATCTTCTTCCGACCCATCATCTACAACAATGATTTCGCCCGGGCGGACGGTCTGCGCCTGAACACTGTGAATGGCGCGATTTAACAGGGCCGCACGGTTGTGAGTGGGGATAATAACCGCGATTTCACGCGTCAAAGGCCTGGTCCGTCCTTCCGGGCGAGATTAACACGAGGAAATGGGTACCATGTTAGAATCCGCTGGAATGTGCAGTAAAAACCGCTTCCGTTCGGCCGCATGACTTACCTCCGCCAAATTCACAGGATGGTTGGCTGGCCGGGATGGGGGGCACTGGTAGCCAGCGTTTTGTTCTCGCTGGCCTACTCCGGTATCGAGCTTCTGTTCTCGTATTTTCTCGCGCATCTGCTGTATTTACTGCAAGTTAGTGGGAGTGACCCTTCCCCACCGTTCTTTTTGCCCGCTTTCTTTCTGACGCGCACAGGATCCCTTCCCTTCCTGCTGCTGATCGGCTTGACGCGCACGGTAGCGCGCGTTCAATCGAGTCAGAGTGTCGTTTTGTTCGCTGAGGTCGTTCGTTCGCGGTTACGTTTTGCATTTTTCCGTAAGATTTATGACGCTCGCTCGCAGCGCATGCCGCACTCGGAAATCAACACATGGCTTGGCGAGATCTTCCCGAAGACAACTGACTTTGCGATTGCGTTCGGGAACCTCCTCACCAACGTGGTGCAGGCCTGCTTCTTTTTCGCGGTAATGCTTTCGAACTCGCCCATAAAGGCGGTGGCAGGCCTCGCAGGCCTGCTGGTGCTCGGGCCTGTCGTGCGGATGACGCACCGTCATGTAAGGAAACTGAGTCATCAAATCATCGAGGATTTTGCAGAAGTCCAACGCAGCATCGTGCGCGCAACGCGAAATTGGCTGCTGATCCGTCTGCTCCGCACGGAACCTCTGGAGCTCTCGCGGCTTCAACACGCGAGCCTGTCCACTTCTCAAAAGAGCTTACGCATCGAGTTCATTAACTCACTTTCAGCGGCCCTTCCAGAGTTGGCCGGCGTCATTGTAGTCGCCTCGCTTCTCGCGTTGCAGTACGGTCCTGATCGCCAGCCGGGTCCCGCCTTTGTCGCTTTTCTGTACGTTTTTATGCGCTTCATTCAGTCGATTGTTCAGGTGGGAGGCCAGTCCGGTGTCCTTCACGCGAATTATTCCCGCTTTGAAAGGTCTCTGGATCTTCTTCGCTCTATTTCGCAGGATGACTTGACCAAAGCACTGGCACCGCTCGGGCATCTTAAAATGCTTGGCCAGGCGCAGTCTGAGCCGTTCGCAGCCCGGGACATTGAGGTTTCGGAAGTGGAACTGGTGCACTCTGCACCTGCCATCCATTTCGAAAATGTTTCATTTTCTTACCCGGGCGGTTCCGCCGTAATCAAGAAGTTGTCGGTGGAAGTTCCCGCAGGGTCGGCATTCGGTATTGTCGGGCCTAGCGGGGTCGGAAAGTCCACATTACTGGCGTTATTGATGGGGGTAGAAAGCCCGGATGAAGGCTGTATCCGCCTGAGGGCTGCGGGCCGGAATTTTGATCCCATAAACCACAAGCTCAGTATCGGATATGTCGGGCCGGAGCCTTTCTTGATTGCCGGGTCTGTAGCAGACAATTTGCGGTACGGGGCGTTGTGGCCCACTCCGTCCGAGGCCCTGGTCTCCTCACTTAGAAGGGCCGGGTTTACCGGAAATGATTCTGAGTTGATTCTTCTTCTACATTCTCAGATCACTGAAAACGGGGAAGGACTCTCCACAGGACAGAAACAACGCCTCTGCCTGGCGCGCGCTCTTCTGTCGAATCCCGCGCTTCTCATATTGGACGAGGTTTCCGCTAATCTCGACGCGCCGACCGAGAGCAAGATTGCTGACACTGTGGCCTCTTTGCGTGGAGACAGCACGATTATTATCGTGTCCCATCGAGAAGGAATGCTGGAACCCTGTAGCCGCATTTTGGATTTGAGTTCGGGCCAATTGATGCATGCGAGAACAGCTCAAAGACGCCGCTAGCTTCAATCACCCTTTAGTGATCATAAGTTCAGTAATACAGTTCGCCGATCGTCCTCTCAGCTATTCTGCTGTCCGTTCTGTTTTTTCACCCGAAGAAAGAGAATCGCAAACGCTGAACACAATCGAATCCGTGCGGAATAAAGTACCGGCAGCAACCATTGTATTGATCGAAGCCGGCATCAATGAAGATTTCCTGCATCGCCTAAGAAAAGAAGTTGATCAGTACATTTATGTCGGCGACCGGTTTCCTGTACGGTACGTCGCGAACTGGCGGCATAAGAGTCTCGGCGAGGCGATGGCTCTTTACACGGGCACGGCAAAAATACACAGTTGCGAACCGGACTATTACTTCAAACTGAGCGGGAGGTATTTTCTCAATAACAATTTTCATGCTTCGGTGTTTGGCGAACGGGGGTTTACCGTCAAGACATACGGCGAACAGATTTCAACGCGGCTCTATGGTTTCAGTCCTGACCAGTTTCACTTCTGGCGCACCACACTGCGTGCGTCTGCTAAACACCTGATTCTCGGTAAATCCATTGAACAAGTCATGTATAAAAAAATTAAGTACAGAATCTCTTTTGATCTAAAAGAAATCGGATTGAGTGGACTTGTTGCGCCGGACGGAAATGCCATTGAAGAGTAACAAAGGGTGGTTTCCCACCGTGTTCGGGCCCCGCCGGAGCCCTGCCGGAGTGCCTCTGCCGAATTTCGAATTTCCTCCGAACGTGCGGATCGCGTCTCCGTGGGAAACGCTCGAGGCCTGCAGAGAGCGCATCGAGAAACAGATGACAGGGGTCTACCTGCGGTTCGGCGATGGAGAGATCAACGTGTTGGAAGGCGGAAACACGATCGCAGAAAAGGGAACGCCCGCTTTCGCGGCTGAAATGAAACAGGTTTTTTCGATGGGTGGTCCTGGTGTTTTGAAATCTTTGCCGCTCCACTCCCGGCGTTTTGGCTTGTGGCCCGGCATGAAGCCTGGCGTGCATGAAAATCCCGACGATTGGGCTGAATCGATGCTCGCAAGGACATACCCTTTCTTCGTCGGAGAACGGATTTACTCCCACGTTGCGCTCTGCTATCTCGCGGTATTCGATCGAGCTTGCGCCGTGAACTTCCTGACGTTCTTGAAGCGGACTCGTCCTCTCTTTGTAGGTAACCGTGACATTTCGGAGGATGTGTTGCGCGGACTCTTTGGAGAGTTTGGACGCGTCGGTGCTCCTCCCCGAGATTCATATCGCGAAATCGATCGGATCCTGCAGGAAACCCGTTCCCGTATCCGTGCAAACGGGGCCGCTTTTCAGGTGGTGGTCATGGCTATGGGTTGCGCCGGGCGAGTTGTGGCAAAGCGAATTCTCGCGGACAACTCCCTTCGCGTCTTCTTTTTTGACTTGGGAAGTATTATGGACGCCTTCAATCAAAATACGACCAGGGCCTGGATGGAGCACCCACATGCCTATTGGAAGGAACTCCTGAGAGAAATTGCAAACGTTCAATCTTGAGAATGAAGCCAAATTCTTAGCCACGGATTACGCGGATTTAGCGGATTTCAATCCGTTTAATCCGCCTAATCCGTGGCCAAGAAATTCACAACCGTGATTTTATACCTGGACCGTTACCGGCCTGTCGAATTCACGCCCTGGTCACGGTTCGTCCGGTCCTTTATCGAATCTCGAAGACGCCGGGCTATTGCCGCCACTACGGGAGGGCCAGGCGCAGTCGCCAGGACTCTCCTGAGACAGTTAGAAATTCAAAATCCTCCTTTGCACTGGGATTTTTGTTTTAGAGATTTCTCGTCCAGCCAATGCGAAGTGGCCTGGGTCGTCAATGAGCCTGCAGACCTCGAGTGGGCCGTTCGAAATAGAGATCGATTGCATGTCCGCGAGCTCTGGGCAGGTCCGAATCTTGTTGTGGTGCCGGAGGAGTTCGGTGGCGTCCTTAAAAGTTCGCGAATTGATCGAATCATCGTCCCCACGGAGTGGGTAGCTGATTTTTATAGCGACGCGTACCCGCCGCTGCAGCAGCGGATCACGATCTGGCCTGCTGCCATTGAAACATCGGCCTGGATGCCCAGTGCTCGTCCCAAAAAGCACTGGCTTGTGTATAACAAGTACCAGGACCCTCTGGCAGCTCAAATAACGACTGCTCTTCAAGCCATGCGCGCCAATTTTGTACAAATCGATTATGGAACTTATTCGGAATCACAATTTCGAGAACTCCTTGCCGAAAGTCGGGGGCTGATTTGGCTATCACGCTCGGAAAGCCAGGGTATTGCCCTCCTCCAGGCCTTGAGCATGGACGTGCCCGCTTTGGTTTGGAACCCTGGCACTTGGGAATACTACAGTCCGTCACTGAAACAAACATTCCGAGCGCCGGCGAGCAGCGCCCCGTATTTCTCGGAACAGTGCGGACGAATTTTCCGAGCTTTTGCGGAATTCCCGGAAGTGTTTACCAGATTTGCGGCAGAAGCAGCTTCTTATCGTCCTCGCGACTACATTATGAATAGCGGTTTTGATCTGGAGGAAAACAAACAACGAATTATCGGATTAATTGAGGAAGGTGCTGCGAAATTGTGATCCACTCTGAGGGCACTACCGACACTCCAGGATAGCGGCGGTGCCAGGGGTGCGGTGCCACCACTGTCTTGTCTGGCCGAGAGTTGAGCCACGCACCCCACCAGCTGAATGTGCTGTTGGCGATGATGTCATGTTTGCATTGACTCATGAGATACATGTCCCTGGCTGGACTGGTAAAGTCTGGATCGATGTAGTGATAAATTGCATGCCCAGGCAAGTGATGACGGGCCCATATTGGATCATCGGAAAAAACGAAAAAAACAGGGTGTTCTTCTCTTCTCTTGATGAGCTCAATTGCCTGCTGATAGTAGTTCTCATCGCAGATATCGCCGACATCAGTATTGGTCGCATAATCACTCCGTCTCACATGCAGACTGACAGATTGCGAGTTTCCCATCTCACTCAGTATCCGAGTCGCTTCTTTGTCGAGCGGTTTCGTCCATGAAAATTCCGAGCGAAGAAGCGTTGATATGTGTTTGAAGTAATTTTCGTTTTGCCAATAGCCGTCGAAATATC
>Ga0070707_100001711_pt1 | contig 21171 bp, 11 predicted proteins | sample KBSK5502metaG_FD_65468 | JGI IMG/M metagenome (GOLD analysis project Ga0070707, IMG submission 65468) | Corn, switchgrass and miscanthus rhizosphere microbial communities from Kellogg Biological Station, Michigan, USA - KBS K5-50-2 metaG | ecosystem: Host-associated > Plants > Roots >...
CTCGCCAGCTCGCCGTGCTCATCCTGCGCGACGTGCTCGGATTCCACGCCAGCGAGGTGGCCGGCATGCTGGACTCGACCATCGAATCGGTCAACAGCGCCCTCAAACGGGCCCGCGCCACCCTGCAGCGCCAGCAGCCGCCAGCCGCCGGCCGCGAACCCCCTCCCGCCCCCGGCTCACCCGCCGAGGATGCGATCGTGGCGAAGTTCGTCCGCGCATGGGAGTCCGCCGACCTCGACGCGCTGGTGGCTCTGCTGACCGACGACGTCTTCACCTCGATGCCACCGATGCCCTTCGAATACGAAGGCCGAGACCTCGTTGCTCGCTTCTGCGGCAGCCTCTTCAGCGCAGGCCGGAGGTTCGACCTCGTGCCGACACGAGCCAACGGCCAGCCGGCGTTCGGCGCCTACCTGCGCACGCCCAATGGCATCAGCCACGGCATGGGCCTCTACGTGCTCACCCTCACCGGCGACCGGATCTGCGCCATGACCCGCTTCGAGAAGACCGTCCTTCCCTGGTTCGGGCTACCGCGATCGATCCCGACCCGGTAACCAGCCTTCGAGCAGTGATGGTGAGCAGCCGCAAAGAGCACCGTGGCGGACATGCCACTGCGGATCAGTGGAACGCAGCAGACCGGGCATGAGAGCCGGCACATCCATCGGCACCACTTTTGATCCTGCGGACTCGGCGCGTGCACCTAGCCCGGTTCTGACCCGAGCCGACGCAGCGGTACGCGTTGGACTGGACAGCCTGACCGTCGGAGACCGCCATTCTCCGGCTCCGGACGCCTACTTGCAGAACCTGCCCCTGACCGGCCGCATCCGGTGTGGGACCAGCGGCCCGTCGGCCGCATGTTCCTGATCCCGCTGTGGCATCCGGTGCTGATCGCCGACCTCACCCCTGAATGGACACCCGCCAGGCTGCGGTTTCGAGCAGGACCCGCCCGGCGGGGCCCACCATATCGACGCGCCATTCGTCCGCATAGATATCCGCATTTGCTGAATGATGTGCACAAGACCGGACAATTGCTGCGGGCCTGGCCTCCGGGGCAGGTACCGACGTTACCTCGGAGACCTTGACCATCCGCCGTCTTCGTCGCGACCGGCCCGACCTGACCGAGCGGGTCACCGACGCCGGTGCGTCAGCAGTCCCAGTACCACACATATCAGCGCAGCGACGATGCCCAGGTTGATGGCGCCGCTTGATCTGCGCTCGGTGTTGAGTGATTCGAACCACTCGGGCAAGGAGACTGTCGCCTCTCCGCTATCGTCGCAAACGACGAAGCCATCATAGAAGTTCTTCATCTCAGAAGATTCCACGAAGGAATGGCTCAGGTACCTGCTCGCGAGATCGAGTGGGTGGCCGGCGCCGGTTGCGCTGAGGCCATTTACGCCGCTGCCTGACGTGCTCTCACCGAATACGCCAACCTCGGTGTCACTCTCGCCGAACACGCCGAACCCGTCAAGATTCTGCCCGTCGGATCCAGTCAAATACAAACCAACAGGGTGACGCGGGGCGGTGTTCGACCCGTTCACGCCTCTGGCGACCCCCACTACGGGGCCCCGCGCCGAAGACCGCGGCCGCGCGGTTGGAGTCGGCGAGAGTGAAACCAGCTATCCCGGAAGAAAGCCTGGCCGAGCCGATGACGCCGTTGCCCCCGAGAACGCCCCTGCGATCCCGAATCCCCCCAAACGCCGAAAGGCACTTGCGGCACGAAACCGCTTGGCGTCCCGTCCTCTCCGCTGACTGATGGCATGCCAGCCTCCTTCGGAAGTGTCCCGTTGCGTTGACATCGTTATATAACAGGTTCTCAGCGGCTGACTCCTTGCACAATAGGTCCCGAACCGTAGACTTATTGGAGATAGGCGCCCGCGCCGATGGGGAGTTTCAGTTTCTTAAATGGCTGTCATCCTGGCAAAAGGGGCGCTGCCTTCCCGCTGGGTATCGCGCACCGGGGCATGCATGGAGGGTAATCTCGATGAAGTCGCTCGCTAATACGGTTATTTCCGCCTGCGCCGGAACGCTAACGCGCGCACGCAGGACCTTAGGGGCCCTGGTGGCGACGGCACTCACGGTTGCCGGGCTCACGGCCGCTGCGGTTGGTCCGGCCGGGGCTACCACCGCTGCCCGTGTCGCGGCCGAGAACTCCGGGCCGCCCGGCGACGAAGGCACCGTCTCCCAGAACAACCTGCGCACCAACTGGGATCCCAACGAGCCGACGCTGACCCCGGCGGCGGTGAAGGGCGGATCGTTCGGCCAGGTCTTCTCCACGTCCATCAACGGTCAGGTGTACGCGCAGCCACTCGTCATCGGCAACACCCTGATCGCGGCGACCGAGAACGACTGGGTTTACGGGCTGAACGCGACGACCGGCGCGGTGCTGTGGACGACATCGCTCGGCACTCCCTACAACATCACCACCTGCAGCGACCTGACCCCGAACATCGGGGTTACCTCTGCGCCGGTCTACGACCCCTCGACCGGAACCGTGTACGTCATGGGCCTGGTCCATGAGACCAGCTGGCAGTGGCGCCTGTTCGGGCTGGACATCACGACCGGGGCCATCACCTTCAAGAAGCGGATCGTCGGCCACCCGACCAACGACTCCAACCTGACGTTCAGCGCGCTGCCCGAGGGACAGCGGGCCGGGCTGCTGCTGCTGAACGGCTGGGTGTACGCGGCGTTCGCGTCCCACTGCGACCACAGGTCCTACGACGGCTACGTGGCGGGCGTGCAGCCCTCCACCCACACCACGACCCTCTGGGCAGACGAGAACGGGGTGAGCAACGAGAAGGGCGGCATCTGGCAGGGCGGCGGCGGGGTCATGTCCGACCGGCCCGGACGGATCTTCGTCACCTCCGGCAACGGCATCTCCCCGCCGAGCGGCCCGGGCAACAAGCCGCCCGGCCAGCTCGCCGAGTCGGTGATCCGGCTGCAGCCGCGATCGGACGGGTCGCTGAAGCCCCCGGATTTCTTCAGTCCGGGCAACGCGCCCTCGCTCGACGCGAGCGACAGTGACTTCGGGGGCGGCGGGCCGACCGGGCTCCCGTTCGGCACCACAACGTATCCGGACGAACTGATGCAGGCGGGCAAGGACGGCCGGATCTTCCTCCTCAACCGCGACAACCTGGGCGGCCGCAAGCAGGGCTCGGGAGGCAGTGACCAGGACCTCACCAAGATCGGGCCCTATGCTCCCCAGTTCGGGCACCCGGGGACCTTCGCCGACACCACGACCCTGACGTCCAGCAACGCCTCAGGCTCCCACGACTACATCGTGTTCGTCGGGAAGGACGACTACATGCGGGAGTTCCAGGCCGGTGTCAGCAGCAGCGACAAGCCAACCCTCAAGGACGTGGCCAACAGCACCTTCACCCTCGGGTACAGCTCGGGGGCCCCGGCGATCACCTCCAACGGCACCGACGCGTCCAGCGGGCTCATCTGGGAGGTCCACAACCCCGACAAGACCGGGGCGAACGCCTTCCTCGGCGCCTGGGATCTCCTGCCACAGCCCCGCTCGGGCGGCGGGGTGAAGCTGAGGGAGATCTGGGCCGCGCCGGTCGGGACGTCCAGCAAGTTCAGCAACGTGGCCACCAACAACGGCATGGTGTACGTGGGCACCAGGGACGGCAAGGTGCTCGGGTTCGGCCTCACGGGCGGCGCGGCTCTGACGCGCAGCGGGTCCGTGCAGTTCCGCGACACCGCGCTCGGCTCGGCGGCCGGCGCTCAGGCCAGTGTGACGGCGACCAGGACGGTGACCGTGACCGCTGCCTCCGTGGCCGCGGCGACCACCCCGGCGCCCTTCACCCTGGGCCGGGTGACGGAGACGCTGGCCGGCAGCGGCCAGCAGGTCAGGGTGAAGTTCCCGGTCACCCTGCACAAGGGTGACGTGCTCCGCGCCGCGGTGAAGTTCGCGCCGACCGTAATCGGCGGTGCCGAGGGCGTGGTGTCGTTCACGACCAGCTCGGGGTCCCTGCCTGCTTCGATCCCGCTCGTCGGCGACGGCACCAGCACCGGGCTGTTCGCGACCGCCCCGAGTCTGTCATTCGTCCTAGTGGAGCAGGACGGCATGCTGATCACGAACGTGCCCGTCGGGATCGTCAAGCCGCTGGAGACCGACATCGTCAACGGCGGCACCAAGCCCGTCAGGGTGACCTCGATCAAGCTGCCCACCGGTCCGTACCAGGCCGTCAACCTGCCCAACGTCGGCACCATCATCAAGCCCGGCGAAGCGCTTCCCGTGGAGATCATCTACGCCCCCACGCAGGCGGTGACCTCCAACAGTTCGCTGACCATCACCGCCAGCAGCGGAACCAGCGCCACCGTGGCGCTGACCGGCACCGGCCTGCCGCCGGTGACCAAGTTCACGGCCTCGCCGAGCGTGGTGAACTTCGGGCCGGTGCCGGTGGGCCACACCGCCACTGCGATGATTCACGTCGTCAACGCCGGCAACCAGCCCTCTCTCATGATTCGCCCGGCGCTGCCGGGCGGGCCGTTCGGGGCGCCCCTTCGGGTCAGCAACGGGCTGCCGGTCAACGAAGGCTATGACCTGGTGCTCCCGGTCAGCTTCCACCCCACCAAGGCAGGGGCCTACCACGGCACCTACAAGGTCACCTGGACGGACCGCTTCGGCACCCACACGCTGAACGTGCCGATCACCGGTACCGGCGTGGGCTGATCACCCGGCTCGGGGAAACCGGGGAGGCGGTCACAGTCAGGCTCTCCGCCCGGCTGGTTCGGCATGATCTTCGAACGGCATCGGGCGAGATTTTGCGCCACGCTCACGGCGGGTTGGCCCGCCTCATCGGCCAGCTCACATCCCGAGCGCCGGCTCTTCGGCCAAGCCACTCCCGAGCCCGATGCCACGCTACTTCCGGTGTGCTGACCGGACACCTACGCTGGGGGCATTCGCCAACTTACCGAGGGGTCCTGGCGATGAGGATCTGGCAGGAGCGGTCGCGATGAGCCCTACCCAGGAACGGGGAAGAACCAGCGCCGGTGCGGTGTCGGGGCCGCCGCTCGGGCTCTTTCTTTCTGAGCCGGTCCGGGGACTCGCCAGGTTCGCGGCGATGCCGCTGGCATCATCCTGGCTGTCGTCCGCGCCGCGCGGGGACGGCCATGGCGTGCTCGTGCTGCCGGGGCTGCTGGCCTCCGATGTCAGCACGGCCGTGCTGCGGAGGTTCTTGCGCCGGTTGGGCTATGCCGCGGCCGGGTGGGATCTCGGGCGCAACCGGGGCCCGACCGATCAGGTGGTCGACGAGCTGCCCGGGGTGCTTTCTGCGCTGGCCGAGCGCACTGGCCGGCCGGTCTCGCTGATCGGCTGGAGCCTGGGCGGCATCTTTGCCAGGGAGCTCGCACGGCGAGATCCCGCGCAGGTGCGGCAGGTGATCACGCTGGGCAGCCCGTTCGCGCTGACCGATCCCCGGCAGAGCCACGCCGACGGCGCCTACCAGCGCCGCGCCCACCTGCACGCGACCGGGCGGCTGCCTACGCCGGAGGAGGTGGCCCAGCCCATCAAGGTGCCGTCGACTGCGGTCTATTCCCGGCGGGACGGGATCGTCTCCTGGCAGGCCTGCATCGGCCCAGAGACGAGCTTGCATGAGAATATTGAGGTCAGGTGCGGTCATCTCGGTTTCGGCACCGACCCGGCGACGCTGTGGCTGATAGCCGACCGCCTGGCTGTTCCCGCCCCGCAGCGGCAGAAGTTCCGCCCGCCGCCTGCGCAGCGACTGCTTTACCCAGGTCGATAGGAGCATCCGCCGTGCAGCAGCTCACCGGTCTTGATGCCGCGTTCCTGGCGCTCGAGACAGCGAAGACCACCGGTCATGTGGGCGGAGTGTCCGTGCTGGATCCGAGGGACGCACCGCAGCCCCTGACCCTTACCCGGCTCACCGATGTAATGGGCGAGCGGCTGCCGCTGGTCCCGGTCCTGCGCCGGAGGCTCCTGAACGTGCCGCTCGGACTGGATCAGCCCTACTGGGTCGACGATCCGGACTTCGACATCGAGTACCACATCAGGGAGCTCGCGCTGCCGCGTCCTGGCTCGGACGCCCAGCTGGCCGAGCAAATTGCCCGGCTGCACGCTCGCCCGCTGGACCGGAGCCGGCCGCTGTGGGAGATCTACCTGATCACCGGGCTCGCCAAGCGCCGGGCGGCGGTCTACACGAAGATCCACCATTCCGCGATCGACGGAGCATCCGGGGCCGAACTGCTCACCGTCCTGCTCGACCTCACCCCAGACGGACGTGAGCTGCCCGCCTCCGAGCCTTTCACCCCAGGCAGGCCGCCAGGACCTGTGGCGCTAACCGCGCTCGCGGCCGCCCGGCTCGCGTGGCGGCCCGTGCAGACAGTTCAGTTGACCAACGAGGTCATCCGGGTGATGCCGACCCTCGCTCCCGCGCTCAGCAGGTTCGTCGGCGGGATACTCGGGCTGAATCGTGGCGACGGCGAGGTCATCGCGACCACGCCAGGGCGGGCCCCGGCCACGCCATTCAACCGGCCGGTCACGCAGCACCGGCGAGTGGCGTTCCGCAGCGTGGACCTCGACGCAGTCAAGGCGATCAAGAACGCGCTCGGCATGTCGGTCAACGACGTCGTCATGGCCATGTGCGCCGGCGCCTTGCGACGCTGGCTTGCCGGGCACGACGCGCTGCCGGAGCAACCTCTGGTCGCGATGATCCCGGTGTCGATCCGCGACCCGGCCAGCAAGGGCGCGCTGGGCAACAAGGTGTCGGCGATGCTGGCCACGCTGCCCACCAACGTCGATGACCCGCTCAAGCGACTGGAGATCGTGCACGCCGCGACCACGCTGGCGAAGTCCCAGCAGGCAGCAATCCCCCAGGGATTGGTCGACCAGGTCAGCGACTTCGCTCCGCCCGCGCTGACCGCGCGTGCGGCGCGCGTGGTGTTCGCAACCGGCTTGCTGCACCGGCTTCCGCCGTTCAACCTGACCATTTCCAACGTTCCCGGCCCGAACATCCGGGTCTACCTCTGCGGCGCCAAGCTGCTGGCGCACTACCCGGTCTCGGTGATCACCGATGGCCAGGGCCTGAATATCACCGTCGTGGGATACCTGGGCCGGCTGCATTTCGGGCTGACCGCGTGCCGTGAGCTCATCCCGGACATCGACGCCCTGGCCGGCTTCCTGGCCGAGGAGCTAGAGGTTCTGCTCGAGGCCGCCGGCCAGCGTTGAGCCGCTGCGATCCGCCGCCGGCTGCCCAGGCGGGCTTGAGCGCCGCGACGCAGTGCGCGTCCTGGGAGCGGCATTCGCGGACAAGCACCTCCTGCTCAGGGCGGCGGAACGCTTGCCGGAGGTTACCCAACCCGCCCTCGTGGTCTGGGCAAGCAATGACCGCGTGATGCCACCAGAGCACGGTCAGCGCCTCGCCGAGCTCCTCCCGCACGGACGGCTGGTCCAGGCAGAAGACAGCTACACGCTCATTCCCCTGGACCAGCCGGCGATGCTCGCTCAGGTCATCCGGGAGTTCTCCGACGCTCCGGGCGGTGGCCCGCGCTGAGCAAGGCCTCGATGAAGATCATTTCGACCTCGACCTGCCCGCGTGCGCAGGCTGAGGAGGAAGACCGGTCAAAGCCCGCAGGACCTGCTCTCGGCGGCCCGGTCGAGCGTCCCCCACGACATGCTGCGCAGATCCTGGCACGTCCACGGCCTGGGCCACTGGCCGGTCCCTGGCGGCTTGCAGGAGTTCCGCCATGCTCTCTTCGATGCCGCTGGCCAGCATGTCGAGGTCGGGGTTGGTTTCGAAGTCGCCTGTGATCCCGAAGGTGACGTTGCCGCAGTAGGTGAAGATTGAGACCCCCGTGCGGATTGTGGTGGCGATCGGTACGTAGGGGATGATTTCAAGGAGTCGGCGGCCCAGCGCGTAGAGCGGCTGGCGGGGGCCTGGCACGTTCGTGGTGACGGTGATTATCTCCCTTTGGGGCAGCCTGAGTACCAGCCTGACTGTGCGGGAGGCGAGCGGGAACGGGGTGTAGCGGCCCAGCGCGACCAGGGCCTCGCCGACCATAATCTCTTTGCTTTCCTTCAAAGCCAGCAGCTCGGCCCGCACGACTGCGAGCCGGTCCACCGGGTCGGCGATGTGGACCGGGAGGTCTGCGAGTACCGCTGAGACCTGGTTGTCGTACACGTTCTCCTCACCAGGGGCCCGGACAGAAACCGGGACCAGCGAGCGGACCAGGTGGGGCCCGGGCTGCTCGCCACGGGAGAGCAGGAGCGCCCGGAAGCCGCCGCTGATCGCGGTCAGGACAACATCGTTCACGGTCCCCCCGAGCGCTCCTTTGATCGCCTTGACGTCGCCCAATGATGCCCGGGCCCAGGTGTAGCGGCGTTGCCGGCCGATGCGCCCGCTCAGCGATGTACCCGGGACCGGCCACAGAGCGGGAGCCAGTTTCGCCACGGCCCGCAGCGTGCCGGTTGCCTGGCGGGCGGCACTGCCTGGATCGGTCACAACACCGCTCGGAGCGAAGGCTTCCCGGACCGGGAACACGACCGTGTCCAGTACGGCCTGAGCGGCTAGCTGAAGCGGGGAAGGCTCAGCGCCCACGACCCGGTCATCGGCGACCGGCGACGCCGGCTCCCGAGAGAGGTCGAAGATCACGCGGTATAGGTCGGTGCCGGAGATCCCATCGACCATGCAGTGGTGCACCTTGGAGATCAGCGCCCAGCGGCCCTGGGTGAGCCCCTCGACCAGCCAGTACTCCCACAGCGGGCGATCGCGGTCGAGCCGCTGGGACATCACCCGCCCCATCAGCTCGGCGAGCTGCCGGTCCCCTCCGGGTGTCGGCAGGGCGGTCCGCCGCGCGTGATAACGAAGGTCAAAGTCCGGATCGTCGACCCAAACCGGCCGGCCAAGGCGGAACGGCACCGTGCGGAGCTTCTGGCGGTAGCGGGGCACGAGCGGCAACCGCCCTGCAAGGGAAGCGAAAATCTCCTCCTGGGACGGCACTGGCCCCTCGAAAATCGCAATCGAGGCAATCGCCATTGAGGTGCGCGGGTCCTCGTCCTCGGCATCCACGAAGACGGCGTCCAGTGGGTTCAGCCTGTCCATGACGCTGCCCTTTCCCAGCGCACCGACCTCGCCGTTCCGCCACGCCCGGTTCGGCGACCGCTGAATTATCCATTGACCGGCATAGTAAGCCGCGCGGCCTCCGGCTCGAACCTGTCAATCGTCCCCCCTGAGCGGGCCGTACGGCTCTGAACGCGCCACTCACTCGCCCGGGTCCGCTGTGTCTGCCGTGGTGATTCCATTACCGCAGATGTCCACCAGACCGGACAAGGGCAGCCGGCTGTGGCGGGCGACGCCGAAGTAGTCGTGCACCTGCCGTGCCGATGCCGCCGCAGCTATCGCGCTGGATCTGGCTGCCGGCCTACAATCGCGCACAAGGGTGATTCCATGGATGATGCTGCGAGCCGGTTCCTCGACGTGATCCACGATCTTGAAGAGATCAAGGACGAGATCACGGCGGTGCAGGCGCATGTGGTCTTCGACGAGACGACTCTGCAGGTCTTCTGGAAGAAGTGGCCCGGTCTCGCCGAATGGGCCGGATCACTGTGGATGATGCTGTCCGAGGAAATGGCCGGGCCGACCACCCCCTACAATGACGCCGAACTCGATGAGGTGGGCGGCAGTGACTGAGCAGCCGCGAAGCCCGGAGTGCCAGCCGTGACGGCGCTGGGTGACCTCATGAGCACCCGGGTAGCGGCGACAACGCCAGACGCAACGGTGGCAGCCGCGGCCGCGGTCATGGTAGCGGCGGACGTTGGTTCGGCCGTCGTCATGCAGGGCTCCTTCCTCGCGGGAATCCTGACCGAGCGCGATGTCCTGCGATTCGCTGCGACCGGTGAGGACCCGTCAGCGTCAGTGGTGTCGGACTGGATGACCGCCGATCCGCAGGCGGCCAGCCCGGACACCTCGGTCGAGGAAGCTGCCGGGATCATGTTCCGGAACGGCTTCCGCCACCTGCCCGTCGTGAGCGGCCGCACGGTCTGTGGCGTGGTCAGCCTCAGAGATCTCTTCGCGCCCAGAATCCGCCGTCCGCTCAAGGGGTGAGCCTCGTCTCGGCAGCGAGGTCACCGCTTAGGCTTGGGCGGTGGCCCACGCAGCCCCATCGCGGACTGGATTCGACTGGTCAGCTATCTGGCTCAGGCCCGTATCGGTCGAGCGGTGGGATCAGTTCGTTCAACGCGGATGCCGGCGCCCTCGCGCGTCTCAGATGAGTAGCTCGGAGATCGGCCCAACGCCGACTTTGAACACCCCGGGGCCCGCGCTGAGCTGGCGAATGGGCGCGGGTCATATGAAGCGCGAGCACGACGACGCCGGCGTGCCGTGGTGGCCGCGGCCAATGGATTGGGCAGCTCGAAGACACCCTCGCCGAGGTTCCGAGCTGGCCTGCGCCCTCGCCAGGACCCGCACAAACCCGGCAAACCGCGCCCGCCACTGAATGTTCCCTTCCATCGGTTTCGCCCGGAAATGTGTCACGCCGAGGCCCGGCTGGCACGATACCTGCGCCGAACAAACCGCCCCATCAGTAGGTGTCGGGCCCGGCCCCGCGCCGAAGACCCTCGTTTTCGCTGCGGTCGTCGGCGTCTCCGCCTCCCTTACTCAGTGCCTCCAGGACGGAGCTCTTTCGTAAAATCAGAACGAAGGGGAGACATGCGGAGGGGGGCATCATGAACAAGAAGCTGCTAGCAGGTCTGGCCGCTGTCGGCCTCCTGGCGGGCGGAGGAAGCGTGACGGCCTCGGCCGCTGCTGGCGCATCAGCAGCGGCCGCGAGCACAGCCGCTGTCGCGTCCAGTACCTCCAAAGCGCCCAACTGTGGCCCGCTGGGATCGCTGGTCGCCAACGGCACGATCACGCACGCGCAGGCTATCGCCATCCACAATGCTTTCATTAACTACGCGCGTCACCACTGGCGGAAGGTGCTTGACACGGTGCTCGGCCAGCAGGTCAAGAACCACACAATCACCCAGGCCCAGGCCAACGCGGTCAACAGCGCCATCACCCAGTGGGTACAGAAGTACCGAGACCACCACGGCGCCTGTCACCATGGTCACGGCGGGGGCATGATGGGCGGCTCAGGCTACCGGTGATGTAAGGCGCTCAAGCAATTCATCGACCGGTTCTGGGAGTCAACGCCTCGTCCGGCTTACGACCGACGCAGAGGCCGAGGCGACGCGGCCCGGCCGGGCCTCCAGCGGCCAGAGTGAGCGGGTGATCACGCCAGGGCGTCAGGTGCGGGTGGTATCGTTACCCGCTTGCTCTCCGGCGTGGCGTGCGGATGAGCTGGGCGCGGCTTGGTGCCGGGCAACCTGTCCGTCATGCGCCGCATTGGCCCACGTCTTGAGCCACAGGAGCCATCCGGGATCACCCTGTCCCGAAGGAGCGTTCTGCTCAATCAGCCGAACCAGCCGATCCCAGGCGATAGACAACTTCGCCAGCTCAACAGCGGCCTGCTGGTAGAACAGATCCTCATTCCACGGGGAGGTCGCAGACCGGCTCGTGCTCGTTCCGGACTAATCCTGCGACCGGCCGGCGGCCGTTCTTAACCAGACCTGTTCCCCAGCCAGACCCTGCAAAGGGACCCTTCTTCAGGTGGGGGGCCAGCAGCCAGGCGGCGGCGCTGGCGGCCAGTAACCCATTCACCTCGCGATAGCAACCGAGAACAGAACAATGACCGACCCGCGCTACCGAATCCGCGAATACACCGCACGATCCGCAAGACCAGCTTCCACTCCCTCCTTGATTAGCCGGCTTGAGGGCTCATCACTGGGGCCCCCGGGGCACCTCCTGTTGAGCGATTCCTCAGTTGCCCAGTTCCTGTCCGCGATGGGGATCATCCCCATGCCGACGTCCTCGAACTGCCATGGTATGGCCGTGTCCGCTGCCGGTGGTGTGGTCCGGCTACCGGCGTCAGCCGCCAGATGCCTAATCCAGATCAGGCACGGAGGTTTCGGGCTCCTGGCGCTGGCTCAGGACACGTCCGGGACTGCTCGAGTCCAGTTCCCCGACAGCACCGGCTTCGGTGTTTGGGGCAGCGTTCGTTTCTAGCCGCCGGTAGCGGCTTGTGTCAGTTGGCTGAGTGCGGGGCGCCTGCGGCGCGGGCTCATGGCGGCGATCCATAGGCTGGCCGGCCGCCCCAGATAGTAGGCAGGAGCGCAGTTCGAGCGGGGGATCGGGTGGCCCCGCTCGCCGGGGAATCCCTGGGCCGCGCCGACACCGCCATTATGGCTGTCCTTGAGGCTGTCACGCCCGGCGCTGGCTGCAACTGCCGCAGGGCCTGGCGGGCGCTTGTCGCTGCTGTCCGCTGTGAGGGATTCGATGGGCCCGTTGAACCAGTGGCCGGAGGGGCATCTGATCATGGCGCTTTCGAGGGGCCCACTGGTTGAGCGCATCGTGAACCGGCACCTGATCTCGGCGGGAAGCCCGCATCGCACGGTGCGTTCTTCGTCCAGGTAAGCAGGGCAGTCAAGGAAGATCATCGTGGCCTCCATCAATCACATGCCCGGGTGGGCAGCTGATCGGCTCCGCGGGCCGGGTGTCGCGGCTGGTTCCACCCTCACCGGCGCCGAGCGGGCAGACCACACGCGACGGCCCACACAACGACCACATGAATCGGCCGCCGCCCAGCTGTGCGGCGACAGCTAGCGCCGAATAACCGGGCTGGCGTGCGCGGCTTGGGCTGCGGCGGGGCTGGATAGCGGCGCTAGCGCGGAACCGCAAGCCCGCGTAACCTTGACGCGGAGTTCTCTCTGCACCCCAGTTGGGTGACACTCCTGCGGTCAGCTGGGGGCTGCGAGGGGGGCGTGGGGCCGTGGCGGAGCAGCCTGGGCTGACCTTTGCCATGCTGCTGCGTCAGCTGCGAGATGATGCCCAGCTGACGCAAGAGGAGCTCGCGGAGGCAGCCAGCCTGAGTCCGCGGTCGGTGAGCGACCTGGAGCGAGGAATCCACAACACCGCTCGCAAGACAACCGCCCAATTGCTGGCCGAGGCGCTGAATATCACCGGGCCAGCGCAGGCACTATTTGTAGCGGCCGCCCGAGGGCTCAGACCGGCTGCCGACGTGCTGGTCGGCCAGAGCGCCAACGCCGTAATTACCGCGGCGGCGACTCCAGGCGCTGCGCACGCCGGGGTGGACGAGGGCGATGACGACGCGCGTGCCTCGAATCTCGTGTGGGTCGACTTCGCGGCAAGCAGGAGATTCGTCGGCCGGGATAGAGAGCTCGGAGTGCTGCGGGAGGCATGGTCGACGGCAGCGGCAGGCCACCGTGTGCTGGCGCTAGTGGCCGGCGAGCCGGGGGTGGGAAAGACGGCGCTGGCGGCCGAGTTGGCGCGGATCGTGCATGCCGATGGCGGCCTGGTGCTGTATGGGAGGTGGAGTGAGGAGGTCCTTGCTCCCTATCAAGCGCTCCGCGAGGCGCTGGGTGACTATGCGCGAGCCTGTCCAGAGCCTGTCCTAGGCCGTGACGTCCGCGACCTGGGAGAAGTTGCTCGCTTGTGCCCCGAGGTCGGGCAGCGGATAGGGGTCTTCGCCGATCCGCTCTTCGGCCCGGCGGAGGCTGGGCGTTTCCGTCTGTTTGAGTCACTTGACACGTGGATCCAGCGGATGGCGGCCCGGCGTCCGGTGCTGCTGGTTCTCGACGACCTGCACTGGGCGGACCGACCCTCCCTGCTGCTGCTCTTGCATCTGATGCAGGCCCGGCGCCCCACGCCAATACTCGCGGTGGCGATGTATCGGGACGTCGACCTGGAACGGAGCGAGCTCCCTGCCGCGTTGCCGTCGTTGGCCCGCGACACTAATTGTCGGCGCCTCCCGGTTAGGGGGCTGGAGCGTGAGGCAATCGCCGCGCTGGTGGAGGCGGTGGTCGGCCGGGGTGTCGGGGAGCGCGAAGGCGGGCTGGTGGAGGAACTGGAGCAGCAGACCGCGGGCAATGCGTTCTTCCTGCTGGAGATAACCCGGCACCTCTCAGAGCGCGGGGTCTTCGAGCATGGAGTGGTCCGGTTGGGCGAGGAGCCAGCGGACATCCCAGAGTCTGTGCGCGACGTGGTTCGGTGGCGGCTGGGACGCCTCTCCGAGAGATGCGCCGAGGCGCTCTCGGTCGCCTCGGTCGTCGGTGAGCGCTTCAACGCCGCCGTGCTGGGGGCGACAGCATCACTTGACGACGCTGTAACCGTTGATCTGTTGGAGGAGGCGGCGAGAGCAGGCCTGATCTCCGAGATCGGCGACGAGCCGGATTGGTGGTGGTTCTCGCACTCGCTCACGAGGCGGGTCATCGCGGGCAGGCTCAGCGGGAGCCGAAGGGCCCGGCTGCACCAGCAGATCGGCAACGCGCTGGAGTCGCGCGCCAATACCTCGCCGGCCGAACTCGCGCATCACTTCGGCGCGGCCGCCGGCATCGGTTCCGCCGAGAAAGCGGTTCTATACGAACGCCTGGCCGGGAAGCGTGCCTTGGCAGAGGTCGCGGCTGAGGTTGCGCAGCGTCATTACAGGCGAGCGCTTGAGTTGCACGATCGCCTCGGGCCGGAAGACCGGACGCTCCGCTGCGAGCTCCTCCTCGAGCTGGCGCACGCGCACGACCGGGCCGGCGAACACGCGCCTCGGGACGAGCGGTTCGCCGAGGCCGCAGACATCTCTCGGCGCCTCGGCAGGGCTGACTTGTTCCTGCAGGCCGCGCTCGGCTACGGCGGCGTCCTGCCTGCGACCGTGCGCCCCGACGCCCGGGCCTGCGCCCTTCTGGAGGAGGCCCTCGGGCAGCTGAGCGACGAGGAGCGCGGGGCCAAGGCCAAGGTCCTCGCTCGCCTCGCTCACTGGCTGCACACCGAGCGCCCTTACCGGGAGCGCCTCGAGCTGAGCGATCGGTCGGTGGCCATGGCACGCGACACCGGCGACCCGCAGACGCTCGCCGCCGTCCTGTTGCACCGGTGCTGGGCGCTTGACGGTCCCGGCGACGTCGACGATGCCGCCCAGGTGGCGAACGAGGTCGTTGATATCGGTGCCGGACTCGAGCAGCCCGAGCTGACGCTTGAGGGTCTGCGGATCCGCTTGGCCGCGCAATTCGAGAAAGGAAAGCACCCCGCCGCGGTGCAGACGGCGGTTGCCATGGGTGAGCTTGCGGCGAGGGTGCGGCATCCGGAGTTCATCCGCTTGGCTGCTATGTGGGACGTTACGCTCGCCAGCCTCGAAGGCAGGTTCGAGGAGGCCGAGGAACTCTCGCGGGGGCTTAACCGTCGGCTCCAGCAGGCTGGGCATCCGCAGGCCGATCTCATCTTGCTGGCCCAGACATTCACCTGGCGGTGGTTGCAGGGCCGCGCCGCCGAATACATGCCGATATTCGAGGCCCTGTCGGCGTCAGAGCCCGCGAATCTCGCGTGGTGCGCCGTCACGGCGTGGTGCATGGCCGAGGGAGGAGCCCGCGAGCGGGCGGCCGATCTGCTCCGCCGCACAACGCCGGACGCGGCTGCGGCAGCGGACGAGAACTACCTGTGGTGGGCGGTGGTTGTGGGCTTCTCCGATGCGGTTGACCTCCTCCGGGACCGACGTTGGGCTGAGGTTCTCTACGACATGGCCATCCCATACGCCGGGCACAATTGCACGCTTGGCGTCGCGAGCTTCTTCGGGGCAGTGGACCATTGGCTCGGCGTGCTCGCCGGAGTGGCTGGCCATTTCACACAGGCCATGCGCCATTTTGAGGCCGCGCTAGAACGGCACAGCGAGATGGGCTCCCGGCCGTTGAAGGCGCTCACCGAAGAGGCCTATGCCCACGTGCTGTCGATGCGCGGAGAAGCGGCAGACTATGAGCGTGCATCCGCGTTGCTGAAGTCGGCGATGCGGGGAGCCGACGAACTTGAGCTGACTGCGATCAGGCGCCGGACTCGCTTGCGGAGCTGACCCGACGTTGCGCCGCTATGTCCGATCGAGGAACTCAGCGATCCGCGGGTACACGTCAGTGGCGGCCCTCGCTCCGATTATTGCGTCGAGGTGGGCGTAGTCGGGGAGAACCACTCGCTGATAGTGGCCTTGAGGGTTGTGGGCACGGAGCCACCGCAGGGTCCGGAGGGTGCCGGCGGGATGGAAGATGTAATTGTGCCTTCCCTGCATTAGCAAGATCTTGGTACCTGCCATCCGCGCCGGGCGCTTGAGGTAATCGTTGCCGCCTGTGCTCGTGACGGCGAGACTCCTGCGCAGCATTAGCGTGAGGTGGTTGAGCGAATCGACGTTCCCGACGCCGAACATCTCGTTGAGCGCGCGGTGAGTCGCGTCGTTGAGTTGTGCGTGGCGGTGGGTGCAGCCGTAGATTGCGTTGACCCACCGGCATACCGCCTGTCCGCAGCGTTCCTCTACGGGCATGGGGAGGGTCCTGAACAGGACGTCGAGGAACGCGGCCGGCGGAGAGAAATGTTTAGCCGGAGCAAGGATCTTGACCCCGATATCGTTGAGGACATTCCCGACATGAATCTCGGACTTCACCCAGTTGAAGACCGAAGTTGCCGGGTGCAGGGGGAACTGGGCGCAGACCGCGGAGCGGATCCCCTCGAGCCCGTCGAGGATCGCCATTTGCAATGAAACCGAGCCCACGCAGTGGCCGAACGCTTGGAGGTCGGACCGGCCGGTTACTTCGAGGATCTGTTTAACGGCGATTGGCCAGTCGGTGCGCGCGATATCGTCGATCGTGAATGGCTCCTGGGCCGACGGCAGATCGATGCCTGCGCGGTAGTCGAACAGCCAGATGTCGTAGCCGCTTTCGGCGAGAAACTGTGTGAGGTTCTTGTCGATAGTTGGTACCAGAAACGAGTGGGACGACATGCCGAACCCGGATGCGAGCATAATCGGGCCTTTTGCGCCAGCCTTGTACCGGGTCAGGCGCAGAAAGGCGTCCTCGCCGAGCCTGTCGCCCGGATGCCACTGGCGTTGCTTGTCGCACCACCAGATCCCGTCTGGATCCTGGGGTTCACGGACGGGGGGTGCCTTTCTCGGTGCGCTCGCGAAAGCACCGGCGTTATCTAGGGCACCCCCGTAGATGTGCACCATCTCGCCGGCGAAGAGCCGCAGGAATGCCAGACGGTACTCGATCCGCTGTCGATGCGGGACGCCTCGGACATTGATGGTGCGCAGCAGCCTGGCGAAGTCGATCGGCTGCAGGCGCAGGATCCCGATGCGCTTGTTCGGTCCGTTTAGCTCCCTGATCGTGGCATAAAGCGTGGTGGTGTCGCTCCAGGCATGACGAGTGCCGTGCCTTCGGATCACCTTGTACCCGTCGAAGGTATACCGCCGTCCATCCTCCGCCAGCAGGTCCATCGCGTAGCGCATATTCCAGGTCTCGGCCTGCGACGCGTCAGGATCAAGGAGCGTGAAGCGGCCATCCGTGATGGTGAGGCGGTGCGGTGAGAGTTCGGGCGCGAGCACCGTCCCCGAGATCCTGGCGACCCGGATCGGGTCTTCCAGCACTACCCGGACGTCGTCATAATCGACGGTGAGTAGGAGCTCCACGAGCGCCCCGTCGGCGCGCCCGCGCTCGCAGGCCTCCCCGAAATCCCCGCCATCCACATGCAGCGATACAAAACCGGTCATGCGCTCGGTGAAGGAGAGCGAAGCTGTCCGGGCAGCCTCCAGTGGCGGTGGCGGCCGCAAGCGGAGGCTGCCCCTTGGGCTAGTCATCCATTTCCGGTCCGCGATCATCATCTCGGCCGTTCGTTCTGCGATGGCCGATATCGTGAGCAGCGGGTTGGCGTCGAGTGCGAGCGGGACGACAGAACCGTCCGAGACATACAATCCGTCGTGCACATCATCGCAGGTAGGGTCGAACACCCGGCCCTTGTGGTCGACAACACCCTTCGTCGCGTCGTCGGCCATCACGCACCCTCCTAGGGGATGCGTTGTGATCAGCGACCGCCCCCTGGTCCAAGCCCACAGCGGGTCGGGGACCGCCGTCCCGCGCAGCGCCTGGGTGGCGATGGCCGCAACCCGGTTATCGCGCGTGAATACCGGCTGCTCGGCGACCTCGGGCCATTCCACCCGGATTCGGCCGTTCTCGAGCACGATCCTTCCGCCGGAGTCGTCCGTACTCATGATCAGGTAAGTGAGGGTGCGGTCGATTGGTCCGCGGTACGAACCGAGCAAGAGTTCGGCGAGTTCGCGGATGTGACTGGCCGCGGACTCCTTCCTTCGGCTCGGATTCCCGTAGGACGCCGCATACATCGCGATGGGCAGTATCGAGGCCAGCGCCCCTGGGATGGCACCTTCCTCAATGATGAGCGCCTTCTTCGGGTCCGCATCCGGGTCGCGCAGGTCGATCAGCCCGGTGATGGTCGGCCCAACTGTCGTGTCAGGTAGCGGAACACGCCGAGCGAGGCCGACGCCCCGGACCGGCCGGTCGGTGTCATAGGCGAACGCCAGCACGTCGCCGTTGGCCGAAAACCGGTGTCCCAGCCGATCTGATACTGGGAGCCCCAGCGCCCTGGACCGGAGCAGGATCTCGGTGGACCCGAACGTCCCGGCAGCAAGCACGACCACGTCGGCCGTGACGAACTGCGATGGAGCATTACGGTAGCGTTCACGCCCATCGCCAAGCACGTCAAAAACGACCCGCCACTTGCGATGGGTCCGGTGCACCGATTGCACAGCGATCTCAGTGAAGATGTGCGCTCCGTGCGCATGCGCGTCGGGGAGATAGTTCATGAGGACTGTGTTCTTTGCTCCATGGTTGCAACCGGAACAGCAGTCGCCGCAAAGGTTGCAGGCATTCTGGTTTACCCCAACCGTGTTCGGGCCGCTCACGAAGCTCACGTTGATGTCAGGACGGATCACCGTGCGGCCTAGGCCCTCCGCAGCCCGTCCAAGGGCCTCCAACTTGGGGAGCTCGGGCCAGCTCTGCGGGTACGGATTCGACCCCAGCATGCCCTTCGCTAGCTTCATGAAGGGCTTCAGTGCCCCTGGGCTCCGCAGTGGTGCGGGCCACCGGTTGTCCGACAAGATCGCGTCACTCGGCTGAAGCGCCACGTTCGCGTTGATCAGCGAGGTGCCGCCGAGTCCGCAGCCCACTAGGGCGGCGATGTCGGGGCCGGCGTGGAAGTCAAAAAGCGCTGTGGCGGGCCCATGGTGCGAGGTTGGCGTGTGGACCTGGGTGTGGAGCAATCCCTTGAGCGCAGAATCCGGGTACTCACCGGGGTGGAGTTCCTTACCACGCTCGAGGACACAGACATCATGCCTGGCGCGCGCAATGCGAGCGGCAGTGATTGCTCCTCCATACCCCGAGCCGACGACCACCACGGAATAGTGGTCATGCATTTCGTGGATGGGCCTAGATAGCCGTTTCATTGGGGCACCCCCTCATCGAACTGTCTACGCCCGCACAAGGGCCCGTCAAGGCGTGGTCAGTGACTGATTACACGGCATCCGGTCAGCGCGTGCTAATGGCTACAGCGGGGACGCGCGGCCCGGCAGCACGAGGGTCGACCTGGCTGCCGGGCATCGCGCCTCCGTGACCGTTGAACCGTCCTGGCCTCTCATCTCGGGCGTGGACCTGGATGGAAGGCAGCGGGCGGGCGCCGATAACGAAGGTCACGCCGCTGAACGGGCGCTCAGCACCGCGATGACGCGGCGAGCAGCGACGGAGCGACGTGTCGGCTGGCGATGCGCTGACTCGCGTCTTCGTGCACGCCTGGCTTGGCGGACGGCACTTGCCAAAGCATCCCGTTGCGCTTGACGATGCAGGTCGGCGATATGAGCTTTGGCGATTTCGTAGCTGAGGGCGGGGTGCATTGCGATCTCCTACGTCATGAGGTGGACTCGGTGGGTTCTGCCTGATATCGGCAACTGGGATGTCAGCTGGGCCGGTATCGCGGCTGATCCCCACCATCGCAATCAGCAGGCCAGCTCACCACACGTGACCACCCACAGCACGCCCACATAACATGCACAGCATCTGGCTGCGCTGGCAGGAATGGAAATCGCGGCCGTTGACCCGTCACCGGTACCGCTGATCACCCAGCAGCACCAGGGACCCGCGCTCCAGCGCCACTGCCGCCCGGCCACCCGACCCGTCAAGGCCCGGCCGCCGCGGCCTCGCCATCGCGATCGCCTGCGGCGCGTTGCCGCCCGGCTGCGGCGCGCGCCCAAGACCGGCGGCAGCTACTACGACCCGTTGTTCGAGCGGCCAGACCTGGTCGAAGACGACTACTACCGCTTCCGTCACCAGCGCACCCGATGATCAGCGGAGACCGATTGATCGGCGCCCGGAACGCCGGGGCCAGCATCAGGCCGAACCGTCCGGATAAGCATGGCCGCCAGCCACCCCCGCCGCACGGCGTCCGCGGAAGCAGATCAGCCCGCACCTACCCCGAGGAGACCGGCGATGCACCCGATCGTGATCTACGTACTTGTCAAGACCCGGATGGAGCAAGACCGCGAAGCCGAGCGCCGTCGCCTTGCCCAGGCTGAGATGCCGCGAATGGAGCGTGCATCCGCTAGCAGGAGATCACCGAGAAACAGGTGGCCTGGCGCGATTCGGTTGTACCCCTGGACCAGGCCGCCCTGGCGTGATCGCGCCCAGCCAAGCTCGGATCGGCGAGAGCTGCCTCCCGCGGGTCGTCACGGAAAGCCCGCTCCAACCGGCGCGGCCGGTGAGCTGGCGGGGGTATCGCCGGGCCGGGTCCGGGACGCCGAAGGCGAGCTCGCCGGGGGCTGCGTCCTGGAGCCGGAACACCACGTCCACCAAACCTGCCGGTTGGCATCCTGATCGGCGGCCCGCCCACCCGCGATCGAGATGCGCGAAGATGCGGAGGCGACCGATCGGCAGCAGATCGGCTACCGGTCCGGGCAGATCGCAGCCGGGCGCCTCATGCTGAACAGCGAGCACAATCTCCAGGCATTTATGACTAGGACATACCAAGGCGCTGGCCTCATGACGCGCGTCTTGCCCCACGGTGCGGCCTGCTCCTGGTTGGCGAGCACCGAGACCTTTCCGCATCGCAAGACGAGCGCGGTGGCGGTGCCCTGTCCTTCCGGCCCGGCGGCCAGGAAAGGACAGGGCACGCCGCGATGGACTAGTGCTGGGAAACCTGGAAACAAGCGACGTCGTACTGCGACGTCTCGTTGTAGTGCTGGCCGCCGATCCCGCCGGCGCTGGTGCTGCTCGGCTCGTTGAACGGTGAGCCCGGCGAT
>Ga0070707_100001712_pt1 | contig 21163 bp, 16 predicted proteins | sample KBSK5502metaG_FD_65468 | JGI IMG/M metagenome (GOLD analysis project Ga0070707, IMG submission 65468) | Corn, switchgrass and miscanthus rhizosphere microbial communities from Kellogg Biological Station, Michigan, USA - KBS K5-50-2 metaG | ecosystem: Host-associated > Plants > Roots >...
AGAGTAAGTGAAAAGCACGCCAGAGGTGCGTACCGATACGGCCGTCTTCGTCCCCCAGGGACGAAATGTTTATAGACCTCCGAGGCTCTTCCAATTCAAGCCAGGTAGGGGCGACATGTCGCTCCTAAAAGGAGGTCAATGATTCCTGAATCAATGCATCGACAAAATATTAGGCTTCTAACGGAGCCAGAGGAAGTGCGGCCAGGACCGTTAAGTCGAATATGTTTCACAGTCAAAATCAGCAACGATACCAAATAGGCCTTATTGGTTTCTGCTCAGACGAAAATTCTTCTTTCCTGCAAGGTGCTGCGGAAGCGCCGCCTCTAATACGAGAAGCGCTGTATTCAGATGCGTCCAACCTTTGGACCGAATCCGGAATGGACCTGGGTCAGGAAGGTGTGTTTTTTGAAGCCGGCGATGTCGCGACTGATGCACCGAAAGACATACAGGATTCAGTCAGCGCCCTGCTGACGCAAGGTCTTCGTCCGCTGGCCCTCGGCGGCGATCATTCAATTACATTTCCGATCATGAAAGCGATGGCGAGCGAGTATCCGGAGCTAAGCATTCTGCACTTCGACGCGCATCCCGATCTTTATCATGATTTCCGCGGTAATCCTCGGTCGCATGCCAGTCCATTTGCGCGAATCATGGAAGAGAAGCTGGCGCAGCGCCTGGTGCAGGTCGGCATTCGCACGCTGAACGGACATCAGCGCGAACAGGCCGAGCGTTTCGGTGTTGAGGTCATCGAGATGAGAGATTTGAGTGGTCGCCCAGAGTTGACGTTCGAGAGGCCGGTCTACATCTCGGTCGACATCGACGCCCTTGATCCGGCTTTCGCACCCGGCGTTTCACATCGTGAACCCGGCGGCCTCACGACGCGGCAAGTTATCGAAATGATTCAATCGATCGATGCGCCGGTAATTGGCGCTGACATCGTGGAGTTCAATCCAAAAATGGATCCGACCGGGATGACCGCCGTCGTGTGCGCAAAGTTGTTGAAGGAGTTGGCGGCGAAGATGCTGGGCGAGGAATAGTGCGTGAAGTGACGCACGAGCCCGTCATTACTGGGAGCGCGGGCGCCCCCGCCCGCATTGAGCGCGAAGCGCGAACAGTTTTGCAAAGCTAGGACGCTTTTTGAAAATTAAGCGTGTTGTGTGCGTGCGCAGCGGGCGAGGCGCCTGCGCTCCCAGTAATTGACTGGCTTCGTCCCCGCAACCAGCTTATCTATCTCCCAAACCGTGACGCCGTTAGCGTCACATCCGCGCGTGCCCAGGTCTTCTTCAAACGTGCTTCAACCAGCGCGGCGTCATCGTTCTTGTTCTGTGCCTTCAGCGCCTGCATCAAGCCAAACAAGGCCCAACCATTTTCTTTATTGCGTCGCAGGTCTTCCCAGTAAACAGTCTCGGCTTCGGCGGGGCGTTTGGCTTCAAGGAGTATCGCTCCTAAAGCGTGGCGCGGCGGATAGTGGAACTCCGCAGGCTCTGTGTAGACGAGCGCGTCTTCGAGACGCACCGCGCGCTCGAGATGCGCCACGGCTTCATCGTAATTCTTTTTCGCCGCAGCCATCTCGCCCGCCAGAACCTCCTGCGCAATCGAAAGGATCGCGCGGCCAGTGTTCGGCGAGAACAGCGGCTGGTCGAGCGACTTGTCCGCCATCAGCTCGTTCAACTTTGCGAACTCCTTCTCAGCCGAATCCGTCTGACCTTTGCCGACAAAAGCGGTGCCGCGCGCATAGTGCCAAACGCCCTGCATGTAAACGCTGATGGCCGGCGGCTCTGGCTCGCGCAGCATCTCGTCCCATTTTCCAAAACGCGTCAGTGCGTAATAAGGCACGACGCGAAAGCCGGCGAGCAGCGGTACTGCTTTCAGAGTCTCATCATTTACCTGCGAAGCTGTTTTGCGCGCCGCCTCAATCGCGAGCTTGCTGTTACCTTCCGCCGTCGCGGCAAACCAGAGGAAGTGCAGGTTGTGCGGATAGTAGGCCATCGGATAGAGGCCCTGCGCGCGGCACTGCGAGATGTAATCTTCGTCCGCCGCGATGGCCAACTCATTGCTGCGCTGGGCATCGGCATAACGGCCAACGCGCTGATAAATATGAGCGGGCATGTGGACCATGTGGCCGGCAGCGGGCATCAGCGAGAGCAGTCGATCGGCGGCAGCTTCGGCTTTGTCCGCCTGGTAGGCTTCCATCAAATGAATGTACAAATGGAGCGCACCCGGATGCTGCGGATTCTTCGCGATCACTTTTTCCGTGAGCGCCACCACCTCGGCGGTCCGCTCGTATGGCGTCCCGTCACGCGTCCAATAACCCCACGGCCGCAGATCCATTACCGCTTCAACGTAGAGCATCGCGATGTCCTGATCGTCTGGGAATTGCAGATGCACTTTGCGCATCGCGTCGGCGTAAGCGACATCGCGGGCTTTACGATCCTCAGCGCGGCCTGAATATCGCTGAGTCAAAGCATCAATCAGCGCTTGTTCGCGGGGCGATGCTTTTGTTTTCAACGAGATCGCCTTTTGAATTACCTCGAGCGCTTTCGGCTCGTTGGCTGGATCCATCGGCGCATTGATGTTCGGGCCAAGCGCCAGAGCTTCGCCCCAGTACGCGATGGCGAGATTCGGATCGAGGCGTTCCGCCTCACGATACGCACGCCCGGCTTCGGCGTGATTGAACGCGTACGAGAGGTTGAATCCCTGATTCATAAAGAGTTGGGCCTGCTTGTTCTTTGTCGTCACGGGAAAGACATGGTTGCCGAGCTTCTGCAGCCGCGGCGCCAGCTGCCCGGTCGGTGAAGCCTGTGACGTCAGGGGTGATTCTTTGTAGTGAACGTGGTTAGGAGAGGACTTCTGGTCCTGCGCAAAAACGAAGTTCGCCGAGGCGCCGATTGTCACAACGACAGCCATAAACGCAAGCATTCTTAATCGCATAGCTTTACCTCTATAGTGTTCTGGAGTTAAGGTGCACAGATTCTACAACCGCGTAAACAGGCCATCAAGATTTTCTCGTTGGTCGCGCACTCTGACTCAGAATTCCGCGGTCGAAGCATCATGGCGAAAGATTCATCCGCTGCGCCAATTGTGCGTATCTCGGATCCGAGCGCAGATCATCGAATTGAGGCGTCACCTTGAAATCACAGAGAAAAGGGAAGCGCTCTTCATAAGCTTTGTCGAGCCACGCGAAGGCCTGGTTCTTGTCTCCAAGCCCCGCGTAGATCTCGGCGATCAAATAGAGCGCGATTGATGCGGGGCTTCGCTTCAACTCTGCAACGACCCTTAACGCCCCATTTTTGTCGCCGGTGATCGCGTAGGCGTATCCAAGGTCAGCGAGTACTTTCAAATCCTTACCATCAATCTCGTGGGCCGCCTGCAGCGTGGCGATCGCTTCCTTGTACATGCGCTTCTGAAGCTGGGTCTGCCCCAGTATCCAGCGGGCACAACCGTCGTTCGGGTCGAGCCTGATTGCTTGCTGAACTTGCTCGGCCGTTTCGTCGTAACGGCGTGACGCGTAGAGCGCCCACCAGAGATCGCAGGATGCAAGTTGCCACCCCGGGTTCAAATCAGTCGTGTATTTCAACTCGCGGATCGCCTCGTCCCACCTGCCCATGGTGTAAAGATAGTAGCCATACGGCGTGCGCCCCGTAGTACTCGGGTTCAGCTGGATGCCGCGCTCGAATTCCCGGTGCGCTCCCTCCCAATCCCAGGCAAACAGTTTAACCACGCCGAGCGCGACATGAGCCTCAGCTAGTTGATCGTCAAGTTCGACCGCTTTTTGGGCGGCTTCGAGCGCCTTGGGCTGCGCCTCTCGGACAGGCAGCGGTCCGTAAACTCCAATCGTGCTGTAGGAAACCGCCAAACCTGTGTAGGCCAGCGCGTAATTAGGGTCTTTCTCGAGCGCCGCGCGGTAAAAATTGATGCTGGACAAGAGGTCATCGTTCTTAAAAGTTGACCAGTGGTAGCGGCCCTGCAGATACAACTGATAGGCCTCGACGTTGTCGGTATAGCGCTTACTCAGGCCCTTCTGCTGTTCGCCGGTCAGTCGCAACGCCAACGCACCAACCACCTTTTCTGCGATTGAGTCCTGCACCGCGAAAAGCCCGGTGATTTCAGTGTCGAACTTGTCCGTCCAAATCGTGGCCCCATCGGCGACTCGCACCAGGCGCGCGGTTACGCGCAAGCGGTTGCCCGCCTTCTGAATGTTTCCATCAAGGACCGAATCCACGTTCAGCGCCCGGCCTGCTGCGACCGAGTCTTGCTCCAGGTCTTTGTATTTACGCACTGAACTCGTTGGCCGTACGGTGATCTGATGAAGATTGCTGAGGCGGGTTATCAAAGTCTCAGCCATTCCCATTTCCAAAGATTCATCGCGGTCGTTTGCCACGAGCGGCTTGAAAGGCAGCACTGCGATTGAGCGCAAGGGAGCGCCGGATACCGCATGAGTTTCCCGCGCGCGCGAGAAATAGATGAACCCGACGACTAAGCCAATTAACACCACAGAGCCACCAATAAACAGAAGTTGCTTAGGTGATGCCAATCTTTGCACGTGTGCCGGCAGCGTGAGGCGTTCTTCCGCCCGGGCGATCTGAGTCTCAGGAATTTTCTCCGGCTCGTCGTCCACTTCAACAACAATTTGCGCGCGAGAATGTTCTTCAAAGATCAGATCAGCAACCGGGTCCTGGACCGTCACTTTGGCGACAAAACGATAACCTCGTCGAGGTAACGTTTGGATATATTTCTCGCCGCTGCCATCGTCTCCGAGCGCTTCTCTTAATTTGTAGATTTGGTGTGAGAGGTTGGCCTCTTCGACGTGCGTTTCAGGCCAGACTCGGTTCAGTAGTTCTTCTTTGCTGAGTACGCGCCCACCGTTTGCCACCAGCACCGCCAGTAACTCGACGGCTTTGGGTGGAAGCGAGACCAATTCGTCCCCGCGAAAAACCAGGTGGTCAGACGCGTCGAGACGAAACGGGCCAAACTCGTAAACGTGGTTGTTTAGCTCACTCATGTCGCGAAGTGCATCAGCTCGCTCAAGGCGAAAGATTTACGCGTCGCAGGATTTCCGCATAACGACGATCTGAGCGAAGTCTGTCGAACTGGGGCGTCACTTTGATTCTCCAAAGAAAAGGACTGCGTTGATCGTATGCTTTGCCGAGCCAGGTAAAGGCCGCATCCGCATCGCCGAGACCAGCATAGATCTCCGCGACCTGGATCGGCGTCTGCGAGTTGGGCTTCGTCCCCAGCTGTTCGATGATCTTGAGCGCCTCGTCCTTCCTTCCCGTGACCGCATAAAGGTAGCCGAGTTCGGTCAACGCTCGCGGATGCCATTCGCGGCCCGCAGTAATTGCACGGTCTAATTCGAGCTTGGCTTCCTGGTACTTTCCCTGCTGGGTGTAACACTCACCGATGATCGAATGGGCAAAGTAATTATCAGGCTCAAGCTTCAGTACCTGGAGGGATTGCTCAATTGCCTCGGCGTACCGCCGCGCTTCGAAGAGACCCAGGAGCACCTCGTGGTTGGTGATATGCCATTCCGGCGCCAATTCCTTCGCCCGTTTCTGTTCAGCCAGGGCATCCTCCGGCTTACCCGTTGCGGCCAGGTAATAGGCGTACAAAGAATGCGCATCCATATTGTTTGGGTCGATCTCTTTAGCCCGCCGTAATTCTTCAGCGGCCGCTGGCCAATCCCAGCCAAAAAAGATTTTCGCCCCGCCGAGGGCAGTGTGGGCCTCGACTAAATCGTCGAGCTTTAGCGCCTTTAGCGCGGCTTCGCGCGCTTTTGGGCCGGCTTCGACCGCGGACAGTGGGCCATAGATGCCCATCACGTTGTACGAATTGGCAAGACCGGCGTAGGCCAGCGCGTAGTTCGGATCTTTTTCCAGCGCCGCATTGTAGTAATTGACGCTGATTAAGAGATCGGCCTGTCTGAAAGTGCTCCAATGAAAGCGGCCTTTGAGGTAAAGCCCGTAGGCTTCGACGTTGGCGGTGTAGCGTTTGCTCAACTTCTTTTCCTGATCCCCTGTTAGCGCCGGCGAAAGTGCCGCGGCCACCTTCTGCGAGATTGAATCCTGTACGGCAAAGATGTCCGTGAATTTCGAGTCAAACTTGTCGGTCCAAATCGTGGTACCGTCGCTCACCCGCAACAGGCTGACTGTAACTCGCAGGCGATCTCCGTCTTGTTGAATTCGACCATCAAGGACTGACTCCACACTCAGAGCCTTGCCTGCGGCTACCGCATCCTGTGCCGGGTCAGCATATTTGCGTACGGCACTGATCGGTCGCACCAACACTTGATCGGTCTGGCTTAATTGGGTGATGAGGGTATCGGCCATGCCCATCTCAAGTGATTCATTCCGCTCGCTGGCGACCAGCGGCTTGAAAGGCAGCACGGCAATTGAACGCAAGCCCGCAGCGGACGTGATGTGCGCAGGTCTCGTCTTCCAGAAGTAAATCAGGCCTATCAATAATCCAATCAGGACGACACCCGCAGTAACTGCGAAGATCCATGGCTTTAGAGAAACGCCTGAAACAGCCTCAGCCCGTGGCAGTGCCGGCGCCGGCATTGGCGGTGACTCAACAATTTTTGGCTCAGTGTCATCAGCTTCGATCACGAGATGGGTGCGCGAGTGTTCTTCAACTATCAGATCAGTGTCGTGATCATTTGAGGTGATGATCCGACCGACGAAGCGATAGCCACGACGGGGCAGCGTTTCGATGTACTTCTCACTGCCACTCGCCTCGCCGAGTGCCTCTCTTAACTTGTAGATGTTGTGAGAGAGGTTAGCTTCTTCGACAAAACTATCGGGCCATACCAGCTTCATCAGCTCATCTTTGGTAAGCACCCGGCCATCGCTCTCGACCAGCGCCATGAGCAATTCAAATGCCTTCGGCGTGAGGGGTACGGTCTGGTCACCGCGAAACAGCAGACGCTCAGACACGTCCACACGAAACGGGCCAAACTCGTAGATTTGCCCAGAATTGCTGCTCATTAGCGCTCTCAGCACCCGGCGAGAACTTACTCAGAAATAAACGAAAACTCGCAAAGGACTTTTTTTCGGTCTGCGGCGTATTGTGCGCCGCGAGGTCGAAAGTCGACGATGAAAGCAGGAACTAACGCGGTGGAAATCTTATCCCAGAGCGACCGAGCGGGCAATGCATATGGGAAAACCGATAGTGGGCAGTTTGAAAGTAACACGCGCATCTTGCGCGTGATTCACGGGCAGGATGCCCGTGCCACAGGGCCGGCGCGACACCAAATGAAAGCAGGTGAACCAAACGAAACGCAGAGTCGAAATCACCGTCGAGAAGCATCGGCTAATCGTTGTGAGCCGGCGAAACCACGCCACGCACTCCTGGTGCGATACCTGCGGAGCGCAAGTCCGGATGGTGACCGCCGACGCGGCCGCACAGATCTCGCGGGTGAGCACCAGAACCATCTATCGACGGATTGAAAATGGGCGGCTTCACTTTACCGAGACTGAGGAGGGCTTCTCGCTGATTTGTCTTCAGTCTCTTGAAAGTAACGCCACGAGCGAAACGCCAGAACAAAAGGACGCGGGAGCAACTGAGATCGCGGAAAGCTTATTCAGAAAGAATTTGATGAAGCGCATTTTGAAGCGGAGGACATCATGAGAAGCAGACGAACCATTTTAGTGAGTTTTCTATTGCTGGCCGTAACGGCGATTACCACAAATGCTCAGTCGCAGGATCGCGACAACCCGACTTTGCTGAGTGCGGACACGATCAAAGGCAGCGGCATCGGCAAGAAGGTTGAATACTACTACCGCCTGACTGCCGGACCGGGCGAAGTCGCTCTCACCGTGGATCTGAAAGCAAAGGCCGGCGCAACCAGTGCCGAGGTTGAAGTCTTCGATGAAGACGCGAATAAGATCTTCTATTACTACCCAAACGCTACTTCGCAGAATGAGCGTGACGTCAAACGAATAACTCTGAGCGGCAAGCAAAATCTGACTTTGCGATTAGCGCTTGACGGCAGTGCCGGAGAGTACTCGATCAAGCTCGCCGGAGCGATTGAGCTGACACCGCCGGTCGACGCCTCGTCGCCACCCGATGCCGCTGTGTCCAACGCAGAACAGACTCAACCGGCGAACACCTCACAGTCTGACACTGCAACTGACACACCGGCCACGAAGGCCGGTAAGCCGGGCAAGCTCACATTCGGCATGAACATTCTGCAGGCCGTCGGCACTCAATTCGGCCTGCCGACTTCCGGCGTGCTCCATCTGGTGATGAGAGACGGAACCGTGCAGCAAATCGATCTCAGTAAGGTGAAGTCGGCTTCCGTTGTTAAACCGTGAGTGTCCAATAGCGCTCGTAACAAAGAATGAGAGGAGAAAACGAAATGAAACGATCACTTACTTTGGTGTGTTTGGTTACGATCTTCGCCGCGCTGATTTCGATTGCGCCGGAGTCGCAACGCGCGGTCCCGACAGTTCTTGCTCAGCAAATCAAGACCGAGGCTTTGTATCGCTTTGTGTCGGACCGCAATCAATACCTGCTTTTGCCGGGCAAGAACGGGGAGCCCGCCACGCTGCCTCCCGGAATGTCCGGCAACTTCAAAAATCTCGGCGTCATCGGCCACGTTCCCGGCGGAACTCATCAACTCGTGACCAGTGGCGTCTACATGGCGTCCAAGTCGGACGATTACGGCGAGCGCTATTTTTACACCACCGATATTGATGAGTGGAAATTGAAGACCTCCTCGGGATACCAGTGGACCAAGGTAAGCGGATACATCTTCAATGTCTCGACGAAACAAGTGGCCGGCACTTTGCCGCTGTATCGCCTGTTCCTGGAGCGAACCGTCGTGCCGACCGGCCAGTTCTATACCCCGAAGAATGGTGAGGACGGCTACTTCTACACCACCAGCGAGAAGGAAAAGAATGACGCGATTGCGGGCGGCTACAAGTATCCGCGCGTGATGGGCTACATCTACGCCGAGCCTCAGCCGCCGGCGTCCACCGAGACAAAAAACAGCGTGCCGCAGATTCCTCCCGGCAAGCCGGCACCGGATGCCGACACAGATCTCTTGAAGCGTGGCTGCATTCGACCCGGCGTCGGCGCCTACCAGTGTCCAACCATCGGTGGGTTCGAAGCCTGCGAGAGCTACCGGCAGCAGGGAAAAGTTAAGGCCTGCAGCACCACCGCAAATCAAAAAATACAGGCAGCAATGGAGAAGGAGCTGTACGCCCTTGGTTGCACGCGATTTCTTGATCGTCCGGATGAATTCCGCTGCAAGACACCGAAGAGCCTGGATCTCTGCGAAACCTATCGCAAGAACGGAAAGCTGACGAAGTGTTTGAAGGGCTGGACTGATCAAAGCGATTAGCCAACGACATAACCTGACACTTGAAAAAGGACAAAGGAGAAAAAGGACATGTACAAACCACGAACGATTAGGGCGTGCGCTGCGCTGATCTGGATCATCGCGTTAGTGTCTGCAAACGCGCAGCAACGCCCAGGACCTGGCAATGTTCCGGTGAGCAACCCGGGTACCGCAACCGGAGTGTCATCGAACGTCGTCACCAGCAAACTCCTGATCTACGCAAAGAACGGACTGGGCACGACCAGCACCAAGACCAGTGGGGAGTTTCCTTCACAACTGGTTGCTTCAGCAACCGTCAACAACGAATTCACCGTCCAGTGGTCGCGCCCGAAGCCCGGGACGGAAGAGAAGGCCAACCTCTACGTGTTGACACCAAATCCACTGGGCCGGGTGGGAGGCAAGAATGTGACGATGCCTGCGGGAGCAACCTCGGTCAACATACCTTTCTCAATGGAAACCCTGGCGCCGGGCAATTACGTGCTGATGGTTGTGGGCGAAAACGGGCGGTCGGATAAGGTAACGATCAACTACACAGGTAAAGACAATATTGGGCAAGTCGTTTCTATCCCGCAAACCTCGCCGATTAACCAACCGGTCCCTACGAAGTCCTCGGTTCAGGTCGCGGGCGCCCAGTTCGTGCCGGCGGTTGGAGCCCCCGGAGAGCCCGGCTACCAGCGGGCGAAACTGATTCTGAACCTGAGAACTGTCGAGACAACCAAAATCTCGAAACTCGAAGTCCAGGTTTGGTCCGGGCCATGGACGAATCCTGAGCTCCTGACAAATTCGAAGAATGCGCCGCTGGTGATTCTCAAGGGAAAGGGCGCAATCGCCGGGTCCTTAACTATCGTCAAGGACAAGGACAACCGCATTACCGTCACCTTACGGCGCACGTCACAGGGAGACATCGACGATCAGGAAGCCGGCCCGGGTCAGTATTCCCCGGGTGACTGGGCTCATGCCTTTGCCCAGACCACCACCGCATCTTTCCGTACCAGCGTGGACAGTAAGGCAATCAGCTCGTTGGAACAATCACCGCAAAAGGCCTGGCAATCGGGTACGCCATAGGCTGCTGCCTTTCATTAAATTTCAAAAAAGGAGACAAAGAAATGAAAGTCAAAACGATCATTATGGCTAGTCTTTTACTGTCGCTGTGGGCGAATACTTTCGTTACCCAGGCCCATGTTCCGGGGACGAGAAGTATCAGAAGCTCTGCGATTGGAGTCCTTTCGCCAATGACGCCGGCGCCAGGAAACAGTGATTTGTTGGCAGCGGTAAGCGTCTATCCTGACCCGGCCAACAAAACGATCATAATCAACGCGATCGTCGCTAACTATGGACCTAGCGCCCTCGCTTACGGTCAACGGACCGTAACCCTCACCGTGAAACACAAAAACTCCACCTACACGTTCTTCAAGAACAGCAAGATTCCGGCGCTCAAAGGGACCGCGGCAACGCCGGGGCAACAGGCAGGATCAAGCTTCACCCTAACTCACGCTGTCCCTGAATCGTGGGGGTTCGATGACACTACCATCTATGAGGTGAGAATCAGCTTGAGCCGGGCCGATCCCAACCCGAAGAATGATGTTGCTACTCAGGTCGGGCCGAATAAAGGCAAGCCGTAACTTACCTTGATCGCGCATATCAAGAGGAGAAGAGGCAATGAAGATCAGAATTATCATCTGGGTAACGCTGATGATGGCGTTAACAGGAATGGACCAGCCGCGGGTGCGGGCGTTTACGACGGCCTCGCCGGCGCCGCTCGCAGATCTCACGATAGTCTTTGCCAAATACAACGAACCTAATGTTCTGGTTCGTCTCAAGAACGCCGGAGACACGCCTACGCCTGCTTTTGTGCTGGCGATCTTGCTCTTGAAGAAGATCGATCCTGACACCGGCAAACCGGAAGCCTTTCAATTTCCGATGCCCGCCATTCCGGCGGGGCAAACCGTACAAAAAGATTTCCTGATTGGAAACAAGCCTTTCACCAGCAATGGCGCGCTGGCGGTTGTTCTCGACTACAAATACCAGGTCGTGGAGGAGAATGAATTCAACAACCGCGGCGATGTTGCGGCCCCGTCTGATCTGCCCGATCTGGTCATTAAGTCTGTAGAAATCAAGGACAACGCAGCGTTCGTGACGGTGCTCAATAGATGCAAAGGCTATTCAGGCCCGACGACAGTGGAGCTGACTATTTACAAAGGTGTGGATAAGGCATCAGGTTGGCAAAGCAGCTTCAGTGAGAAGCTGCCGGTACTGGCCCCGAACACCACCGCCAAGGTCGTCCTGGATCTGAAGAAACATCCCTCGGTTTCAGCCACGACTCTTAATGGTCGTTATCTGCGAGTGGAAGTTGATCTGCTAGGTGAGATAAAGGAAACGGTGGAGGGCAACAACTGGTGGGAAACGGGCGCGGCTCCTTTTGCTACTCCAGGCAATTCCTGTGATCCGCCCAAGTAATAATCAGCAGCAAAAAACCGGCTCAACGAAAGGGCGCGTCTTCCTGGGACCGTGCGCCCGTTAGTTGAGCCAACCCGCATCGAAACCGATGAAACGGTTACTCGCGATTTCGGCATGCGCCATCACCGGGCTAAACCCGGTCTGAATGAGAAGAGCGCGCGGAGCGCGCGACGGCGTAAAGCCCGGGGCGTGAGCCCCGGGATCGAGTGCCAAAAGGATTCCAGCCCGCGGAGCGTGAATCTCATTGATTCACCTGTGAATTCGTTCGTCTCGGAAGCAGAATTCTACTTACTCTTCACTGGAAAGTTGATGATTCCGGCTCGCCAGTCTAAATTGACGTGCGAAAGGTGGACCGGAAAGAGTGAACCTCAAACGCATAACATTTGGCGCCGTTTTGGCGTGCCTCATATTATTTGTCTCGACCGGGCAAAGCCAGACCGCGGACAAAAAGGTTCTGACGCTGGATCGGATATTCAGCTCGAGCGAGTTTCGTTCGGAAACGTTTGGGCCGGCGCGCTGGTTGGATGATGGCAGCGCTTATACGACTTTAGAACCTTCGTCCACCAATCGAGAGGCGCGCGACATCATTCGTTATGAAACAGCGACCGGCGCGCGCAGCGTTTTGATCTCGGCTGCCTCACTGATGCCGAGCGGAGCATCGGCGCCTTTGGTCATTGACGACTATGCCTGGTCTAAAGACGGGCGAAAGCTGCTCGTCTTCACGAATACCAAACAAGTCTGGCGCCAGAACACCCGCGGAGACTATTGGGTTTTCGATATCGCCGCGAAGAGGCTTTCACAAATTGGCAAGACCGCCGGCGCTTCGACCTTGATGTTTGCCAAGTTCTCTCCTGACGGGACGCGCGTGTGCTATGTGCGCGAGAATAATCTCTATGTTGAAGATCTGGCGACCGGTCGCATCACGCAGCTTACTCGCGACGGATCGAAACGAATCATCAATGGCACGTTTGACTGGGTTTATGAAGAAGAACTAGATCTACGTGATGGCTGGCGCTGGAGCCCGGACGGTCGCAGCATTGCTTACTGGCAACTTGATACCGAGGGTGTTTCGGACTATTACCTCATCAACAACACTGATTCGCTCTATCCCAAAATAATCACGATTCAATACCCGGTAGCCGGGCAAACGAATTCTGCCGGCCGCGTGGGCGTAGTTAGTGCAGCTGGCGGCATCACTCGCTGGTTGCAGGTTCCCGGCGATCCTCGCAACAACTACATCGCGCGCATGAATTGGGCAGAGAACTCGGACGAGCTCATTTTGTTGCAGCTCAACCGGCGACAGAATGTGCTAAACGTCAGTCTCGGCAGTGCTCGCACTGGTCAGGTCAGAACTATTCTGAATGAAAAGGATGATGCCTGGGTCGATATAGACGTTGAGGATATTCCCTGGCTTTCGGACGGCAAGCGTTTTCTTTGGCTGAGTGAGCGAGACGGCTGGCGTCACGTTTACCTGGCATCGCGCACAGGCGTGGATCCGCAACTCATTACCAAGGGAGCTTTCGATGTCGTTAGCATCGAAGGCGTGGACGAAAAAGCCGGCTGGCTCTACTACATAGCTTCACCGGACAATGCGACTCAGCGTTATCTCTACCGAACTAAACTAAGCGGGAACGGCGAGTCCGAACGTATTAGTCCAGCGGCTCAAGCCGGCTCACACTCTTACTCAATTGCACCCAACGCCGCCTGGGCCTTTCACACTTACTCGACAATCAGCTCCCCGCCGGCGATCGAGTTGGTTCGCTTGCCCGATCATCAGGTTGTGCGCGCGCTGGCCGCCAACTCCGCAACGATTGGCAGGGTCAAAGAACTGGACGTCACTCCGCCTGAATTCATCAAGGCAGACATCGGTAGCGGAGTAACACTCGATGGCTGGATGATCAAGCCGCCGCATTTTGATTCGTCGAAGCGTTATCCCGTTTTGATTTACGTCTATGGCGAGCCCGCCAGCCAGACCGTGATGGACCGCTGGGCATCAACTCGTTACCTCTGGCATCAGATGCTGGCCCAGCACGGATATCTGGTCATGAGCTTTGACAATCGCGGTACGCCCGCGCCCAAAGGACGCGCCTGGCGCAAGGTCGTCTACCGAAAGATTGGTGTGCTCGCGGCTGAAGAGCAAGCGGCAGCGGCCCGAGTGGTACAGAGCTGGTCATTTGTGGATCCGAAACGCATTGCGGTGTGGGGCTGGAGCGGCGGAGGATCGATGACTCTTAATCAGATGTTTCGTTATCCGGACATTTACCAGGTCGGAATGTCGGTGGCGCCGGTTACGGACCAGCACTTCTACGACACGATCTATCAGGAGCGTTACATGGGGTTGCCGCAGGACAACGAAGCAGATTATCGCGCTGGCTCGCCAGTGACGCACGCGGCTGGTCTGGCAGGCAAACTCCTGATCGTTCACGGATCGGGTGATGATAATGTTCACTACAAAGGAACTGAAGTCCTTGTCAATGCATTGATTGCTAACAAGAAACAGTTCACGATGATGGAGTATCCGAATCGACGTCACGACATCAGTCAAGGTCAGGGCACGACCAGGCACTTGTTTGAATTGCTGACGCGATTTCTCGAAGACAATATGCGCCCGGGGCCATAAAGAACATCCACAGATTTCGCAGATTGCTTTTCGTCTTATCGGCGTAATCTGTCTAATCTGCGGATTAACAATAGGCAAGCGTAGACACAACGAAAATGACGACCACAGTACCTTCAACAAACACGGCTTATCGCACCTTACAGGAACTCGCGGAAAACTTCTGGGCCTGGCGCGCGGCAAATCAGCCAGTGTCCAGTGATGACATTCCCCGCATAGAACGGACTCCCGATTGGGCTCCAGACTGGTCACAAAAAGCGTTTGCGCGCCGGCGTCGAGAACTAGCTCATTTCGCCAGGCGACATGAGGAGATGGATGCGCGGTCGTGGCCGGTGCCGCAGCAGGTTGATTACCGTCTGATCGGATCGGCGATCGCGCGAGTGCATTGGGAGTTGAATGTCACCTGCGGACAGAAACGAAATTCCGGGTTCTATGTCGACCAGACGCTGGGATTGCTGTTTCAGTCTTTGCTCAAGCCACCGCCATTTACCGAGGCGCGCAGCCGCGCCATCATCCAGGTCCTGCAGAGTTTCAGCGCGACAGTCCGGGATGCCGGGGAGAATCTTGCCGGCAACGCGATCAGACCTTTTGCGCTGGCGGCGATTGAGAAGTTGGTTGACGTCAGGGCCCGGCTCACGAAAGTGGCCGACGCGCTTGGCCCACTGCTTTCAGGTGTTAGCGCGGCCGAACTTCATGAATCCACCGCCGACGCGTCTGCCGCGCTCGAATCGCTTCACGACTGGCTGAATACCAACCTGGAGCAGATGACAGAGCAGACCGCCGTAGGACGCGAGGCTTACATCTACTTCCTGAAACACGTGGCCCTAATGCCTTTCACGCCTCAGCAATTGCTGGTGATGGGCGCGCACGAATGGGAGCGCTCGGTCGCCTTTGAAACCTTTGAACAAACTCGGAACCAGGGCTTGCCCGAACTGCCTCTCTTTCCCGATCAAGCGGCACAGATGGCGCGGGAATATGTCGAAGAAGGAAGAGCGCGTGAGTTTCTCGAGGCGAAGAACATTCTTACCGTGCCCGTTTGGATGAAGCACTATCGCAACCTGCCGCTGCCGCCTTACCTCGAGCCACTGTCGTTTATGGGAGTCGCCGACGATCTGACTTCCGACACGAGACTCGATGAAGATGGCGTGAGCTATATCAAACCGCCGTCTCCTGATCTGGATTATTTCTCGTTGTCGATTGCCAAGGACCCGAGACCTTTGATCGTGCATGAGGGCGTCCCCGGCCATTACTTTCAAATGTCACTTTCCTGGGCGCACGAAAACAAGATTCGCCGCCGTTACTACGACTCCGGCGCGAATGAAGGCATTGGCTTCTATGCCGAAGAGCTGATGCTGCAATTTGATTTCTTTGACGATCGTCCCAGGCTGCGCGAGATCATGTACAACTTCATGCGCCTCCGAGCCCTGCGGGTGGAGGTGGACGTGAAGCTGGCCACCGGAGAATTTACAATCGATCAGGCCGCGGACTATCTGGAAAAAATTGTACCCGTCGATCGCGGCACCGCGCGACAAGAGGCGGTCTTTTTCGCTTCCTCGCCCGGCCAGGCGATTACTTATCAGATTGGCAAACTCCAAATCATCAAGTTCCTCGCGGACGCTCGGCTAAATCAGAAAGAGGAATTTAATCTGCGATCCTTCCATGACTATTTGTGGGAGAACGGCAACGTCCCCATCTCGTTATTGCGCTGGGAGTATCTGGGGCTGGTTGACGAGATTGAGAATTTGGATGCGGGGCTCTAACAAAGAATAGCAAGAATCGCGTGCCTCCCCCCGAGTTACCCTATGGTGATAGCGGATCCCGATCCCGACCGTCAGGTCGGGGTGACGGTTCCCAGAGAAAACGATTGAGGCCCGAAGGGCCGACATGCTCATGCCGGTCCTTCGGACCTCATCATCATTTTTATATGACTGCCACGACCTTACGGTCGTGGCTATTTCATCACGGCCCTTCGGGCCTGAATCGCACAAATCGCAAGCCTGACGCTGACGCTTCCTTGAGGCATGTTTCACGCGGGCGGCGCGCGCTGGGCGATCCGCCGACCGTTAGAACTACCGCAGCGACCTGAAGCCGGCGCGAGAATCTTCCACCAGCGCCTGGGGCTGCTCGAACGCGGCGAAGTGCGCGCCCTTCGGATGGCTCTTGTAGTACGCCAGCTTGGGATAGGCTTTTTCAGCCCACTTCCGCGGAGTCGGGCAGATCTCCTCCGGGAAGGCGCTTACCACGACTGGAATCTTGACCCCCTTCGGGGCGAAGAAGCCGCCCTTGAATTCCCAGTAGAGGCGAGCCGACGAGACGCCCGTCCTGGTCAGCCAGTAGTGGGTGATGTTGTCGAGAATATCGTCCCGGGTGAAGCCCTCGGTGGCGCCGTCGAACACTCCGGCGATTTGCCGGTAGGTCCAGATATCATGGTCGAGAATCCAGGCGGCCAGGCCGACCGGAGAATCCGCGATCCCATACAGCGTCTGCGGCCGGTTCCCCATCTCCAGGGCATAGCCGAGACCATGCTTGTAGAAGAAGGAGACGTGTTCGAAAGACCGTTTCTCCTCTTCGTCGAGGCCGGAAGGCGGTGCGGCGCCGGCAAAGGCCGCCGCATCAAGCTCGGGCGGAAACGCACCGGCCATGTTGGTGTGAATGCCAATCAGTCCTTTCGGTGCCTGCACACCCATCATGTCGACGATGAGCGCACCCCAGTCGCCGCCTTGCGCGGCATAGCGCTGGTATCCCAGGCGCTCCATCAGAGTGGCCCATGCCCGGGCAATCCGTTCGGGGCCCCAGCCGGGCGTGGTCGGCTTGCCGGAGAAGCCGTAGCCCGGCATCGACGGAATCACCACGTCAAAAGCGTCCTCGGCGCTCCCGCCGTGGGCCGTGGGATTGGTAAGGGGATCGATGATCTTGAGCTGCTCGATGACGGAGCCGGGCCAGCCGTGGTTGATGATGATCGGCAGGGCGTTCTCGTGCTTCGACCGCACGTGGATGAAATGGATGTCCAGCCCATCGATCTCGGTGATGAAGTGCGGCAGCGCCTTCAGTCTCGCCTCGACCTTGCGCCAGTCGTACTCGGTCACCCAGTAGCGGGCGAGCTTCTGGATCGTTGCGAGCTGCACGCCCTGGGTGTCGTCCGCCACGGTTTCCCGCTCAGGCCACCTGGTCGCGTTGATGCGACTGCGCAATTCGGTTAGTTCCGCTTCCGGAACATTCAGATGAAACGGACGAATAGCGGTCTGGTCAGTTGCCTGCTCGCTGACTTGTGGTGTAGCAGTGGTTTGCGTCATGGTGTGTGTCTCCTTTGATTAGTTGCGTGCGGGGATAGATCTCGTTCTCACTAAAAACTCCCGCGCGCCGAGGTTATGCCGGTTGCAACCAGCATCACGGCGGATCGTGAATGCAATGGCGATCTTTCTCGGGGGCTGTTCTCTGTGCTTGCCTGGGGAACGGATTCTACAGCCGTACGGGTGCCGTCTCAAGCTTATCGGGCAGATGCGGGAAGACAAGAGACCGAAGACTGAGGTCAGGCCTGCGATTTCTTACGAAGCGAGCCTGATGAATGGAGAAGCCATTAACACCAGCGGAGGCGCTTTGGGCACCGGCAAGGGCGATGACAGTGGCAGCTATTGATTGTTCTGACGTAATGATTGTCAAAGGCGTGTCTGTCTCTGTGGTGCCGAGAGCCTGTGTCTGGGCGGGCGAGAGTTGCGTGGTTTCAACTGGTTGCAGCGTCGCTTGCTGATTTGCAAAAAAGGAGGTTGGCCAGCTTCCGGCTCGATTTGCCTGACAGACTCTGAACGGTCACAACGCAAAGGTAGCTGTCTGTGATGAACCCTTGTGCCTTCAGGTCCTGCCAGCGCCAATCCAGCACGTTGCCGTCGCGATTGCCAGAGTCGAAGACTTTCTCCCCGGTTGGGGAGAAAACTTCCAATCGGATTTGCGTAGTGTTGCCGGGCGCGCTGAACCGCACAATGCCATTCGAGGACGCGGCGGTGACGGTAGCCGATGATGGCTGTGTCCGCGGAAGCGGATCGGTGGTTTGTCCGCTGGCTGGAGGCGATGAATTAAGAAACAACAGTAGCAGGGTGAACCCCATGACGATGGATTGTTTGAATAAATGAAACATGATGAAACCTCCTATGTCTGTGGTAAAGAGTTGACGCAAACCAGCAAACCGCCTGAATCGACCTCAGTGAAGTGCAATCCACCGCTTTCCACCAGCCGGTAGATTGCGCGCGGCGCCGTGCCGAGAAGACGGGCCGCGTGTTCAGGCGTGACCATTGGAGCGATGGCGTCGCATGGCCCACACCATAAGTCGATTGAACTCCCCGGCGGCCGGATAACCGACAGGGTGCTCGTTTCGACTCTGACAATGGTTCTTTTCCTGGCTGCCACATTTCCCCTTCCGTACTGACCCGCCGCCTTGCTAGAATCAGGCTCCCCCAGAATTGCCCGGCGTAATGTGACTCGAAATCGAGTTTGCTTTAGGTGGTGTGCATGCTGCGCCGTGTTCGACCAAAGAATCTTTAATTCGGCGCCAAATTCTTCCAAATTCTTGCAAAGGCCCCGATGCTCCAACCAGACCGATTAATTTACAGCTTTGGCGGGTTTCAACTGGACCCGCATAAGCGTTTGCTGCTGCGCGAAGGTCAGACGGTGCCGCTAAGCTCGAAGGCCTTCGATCTACTGTTGGCTTTAGTCGAGAGTGGCGGGCGCGAGGTAGCGAAAGATGAATTGATGGAGCGTGTCTGGGCAGATCAACTGGTCGAAGATGCCAATCTGACCGTGACGATGTCCCATCTGCGCAAAGCGCTGGGAGAGAAGGCGAGCGATCACCGATTCATTGTCACGATCCCGGGCCGCGGCTATCGCTTTGTCGGTGAGTTGCAGCCCTCTGAGAGTCTGATCGTGGGACGGCACAACGTTTCCCAAATCGTCATCGAGTTGGCTGACGGAGAAGAATCAACCGGCGCCGTTACCGGCAACGACGCAATTGCGCGCGGAGATAGCTGCGCAGCCCGGCCTGCGGAGTTCACAACAGCGGTTGCCTCGCAAATCCTCCCTTCGCCGGCTATTACAAAAGGTTCGCGACGATTCGCGTTCGGCGGGTTAATCCTTGCTGGACTAATCGCGGTGGGATTGGCTGTCGCTGGTTTCGCATTGTGGAAAGCCAAAAACGCCGCTGGCATTCCCTTTGCCGGCGCACCGTTAAAGCAACTGACCACCAAGGGCAGAATCAGACATGCGGCGCTGTCGCCCGATGGCAAGTTTTACGCTTACGAATTAGTTGAACGAGGTGAGTACAAACAGAGCTTGTGGCTGGGACAAGTAGACGGCACGGGCGACATTCAACTGCGCCAGCCCGCCGAGGTTAGTCTTAACGGAATGGCATTTTCGCCCGACAGCAAGACGCTCTATTTCGATCAGAACAGTGCGGATCAGTCGCAGCGCGGGCTGTTCAAGCTGCCCGTGCTCGGCGGCGTACCGGAAAAACTGTCGGATGAGATCCGCTCTAACTTTGCCGTCTCGCCCGATGGCAAGGAGATCGCCTTCTTTCACGCCAACAAAGAGCAGAACGGGTCCGCGCTGGTCATTTCAAACCTCGACGGTACGGGGTGGCGTGAGTTGTTGACGCGCCCGCTCGATAAGCCTTTTGGCGCGCGTCCAGCCTGGTCGCCGGACGGTTCACTGCTCGCGTTTTCCGCCACCAGCGACAGCGGCAAAGACAGCCATGAACTTTTCGTTCTGCGTGTCGCGAACGGCCACCTGGAACAATTGCCCGCGCGCGGATGGATACAGATTTCCAACCTGGTCTGGGCGGGCGACGGACGCGGATTGATTGCCGTGGCGGCGGACAAGAAAGAAACTGTCAGACATCTCTGGCACGTTGCTTACCCTGACGGCAGCGCGCAGCGGCTTTCAAATGACACGGACACCAATGGAGCAGCTTTGAGTATCTCGACGGATGGCAGCTCGCTCCTGGCCGTTCAACTGCGGCGGGAAAGCAACATCTGGGTTGCGCCCGCCGACGATCTGGCGCAAGCGCGGCAAGTTACGTTCAGTTCGATCAATGGCATATATGGCTGGCATGGCCTTGATTGGACGCCAGACGACAAGATCGTTTTTGCGGCCGGCGTTGATCGTACCGTCGCAATTTATGTGATGGACGCGGATGGCCGAAATCAGAAGCAAGTCACCTCAGGGGGCTTCTTCGATCAGAGACTTTCGGTCACCGCGGATGGACGCTTTATTGTTTTTCAATCAAACCGCAGTGGCAGCAATGAAATTTGGCGCGTCAATATGGACGGCAGCGACTTGCGCCAACTGACAACCGGAGGCGCCAACTCTTCGCCGCATCCGACGCCCGACGGCCAATGGGTTGTCTATACGTCGACTCATAGCGGCCGGAGTTTCGTGTGGCGGCTGCCGCTTGCCGGTGGCCCGCCGGTGCGCGTGATCGACAAAGAGTCTACCTTCCCACGCGTCTCGCCTGATGGCCGATATCTCGCTTGCGGATATCGCGCGGACGATGATGCTCCGGAGCAGCTCGCGCTGGTGGAGCTTGCAAATGGCAGGCTGGTTAAGTTGTTCGAGGCGACGCGCTCCGCAAACTTCCAGGATGGCATTCGCTGGACTCCGGACGGCCAGGCTATTTGTTATCGGGATGCAGCGAATGGCATTTGGCGACAGGATATAAAAGGGGGTGTGCCGCAAAGACTGACCTCCCTGCCCGAAGAGAAGCTGTA
>Ga0070707_100001714_pt1 | contig 21130 bp, 18 predicted proteins | sample KBSK5502metaG_FD_65468 | JGI IMG/M metagenome (GOLD analysis project Ga0070707, IMG submission 65468) | Corn, switchgrass and miscanthus rhizosphere microbial communities from Kellogg Biological Station, Michigan, USA - KBS K5-50-2 metaG | ecosystem: Host-associated > Plants > Roots >...
GCACGGTGCGCCCGAGGTAATCGCCGCGACGCTCCTTCTCGATGACCGTCCCGTACACCTTGCCCGTCGTGACATTGTTGTCACGGGTCATGCGGGCGGAGGTGAAGCGCTCGTAATGCCCCAGGTCCAGGTCGGTCTCGCCTCCGTCGTCGGTGACGTAGACCTCGCCGTGCTGGTAGGGGCTCATGGTCCCCGCGTCCACGTTGATGTACGGGTCCATCTTCTGCAGCGTCACGCGGAAGCCGCGCGCCTCCAGCAGCGACCCGATGGAGGCGGCGGCGAGCCCTTTGCCCAGCGAGGACACGACGCCTCCGGTCACGAAGATGAATTTCGTGTTCACCTCACGCCTCCTTTCTGGATAGGTATTCTTTCACGAACTCCCGCTCCTGGGCCACGGTTACGAGCGCCCCGTCCAGCCTCCCGCGTCGCAGCGCGGCGAGGCAGTCTCCCACCCGCGGCCCCCGGGGAACTCCCAAGGCCACGACATCCTCTCCCGCCAGCAGCGGCCGCACGGCACGTCCTTCGCTCAGGAACCACTCCAGCCGCCGTCGGGCTCGCGCCCCGCCCAGCATCCAGGCCGCCGCGAGGGCGGTCATGGGCTGAGTCCTCGCCATGTCGGCAGCGCGGCTCAGCCGACTCTCACGCTCGAGGCTCGCCGCCAGCGGCCGCGCGGCCAGCGCCGCCCTCAGTCGCGCAAAGGGCTCTCCCCTGACGGCGAGACGATGAAGCGCCGCACTTGCAACCTCAGGCCGCTGGTCGGCGAGCAGGGCCACCAGGTAGAGCTCGCCCGCGTCAACCGCGATGCCGCGTTCACGGGCCCAGGCCAGAAGCCGAGTCGCCGCCGGGAGACGCCGCGCAATTCCCGAGGCCGATCGATAGCCGATATTCCAGAGCCTTAGAGCTTTCCAGCGGAGGAGAAGCTTGAATGCCGTTTGCGCCTCGGGCTCGCTGGCCAACAGCTCCAGCTCGGCGAAGAGACGCTGGCCGGACAGGGCCGGATACTTCGCGATCTTCACCGCCAGTCTGAGCGCGCGGAGGCTGTCGGCGTCGAGGCTGAATCGCAGCCGCGCCGCGTATCGGGCCGCCCTGAAGATGCGCGTCGGATCTTCCACGAACGACAGCGGATGAAGCACGCGCAGCCGCCTGGCGCCGAGATCCCGCAATCCCCCCAAAGGGTCCACCAGCCGGCCGAAGACCGATGGCGCCAGGCTGATCGCCATCGCGTTGACGGAGAAATCGCGCCGCCGTAAATCCTCGGCGAGCGGGGCGGGAGCCACTTCCGGAAGCGCCCCGGGCGCCTCGTACCGCTCGCGACGGGACGAGGCGGCGTCCACCCGCCCGATCGGGCTGCCGGAGGGCTCCCCGACCCTCGAGGCCAATGCCCCCTCGATCGATGCCGTCCCAAAGCCCGAGTGAACGGTCAGGTGCCCGCCCACTTCCTCGGCGAGCCGCCGCGCGAACGCGATGGCGTCCCCTTCCACCACGAGATCGAGATCAGCGAAGCGGCGCCCGGCCGGCGGGTCGCGCAGCAGGTCGCGCACGACTCCGCCCACGGCGAATACCGGGAGGCCCATGCCTTCGCCCACCTTGCCCGCCACGCGAAGCAACCAGGCGCGCGCCTCTCCCGCCTCGAGCCGGTCGGCCACCGACGGCCCCGCGGGCGTCACCTCGATCCGCTCGCCATCGACCGCGCCCACCACCCGCCGGCCGGCGCGCACGAGCACGAGCGGCGCGCCCTGAGTCACGAGCCGGCGCACCGTGATCTCTGCCGTCCGCGGCCCGACCACGGGTAGCCCGCGCCAGGCCACCTCATCGGCGGCCAGCGCGCCGAGGCCCCAGCCCGCCGCGCGCGCGAGCTCGCTCCGCCTCACCGCCGCGCGGGGGCCGGTGACCAGAACCTCGGCGCCGCGCGCCAGCGCGCGCGCCACCGTCGCGCGGGGCGGGCAGACCGCAAGCCGCCGCTCCATCAGCGCCTCGGCGCCGGGCTCCACCTGCGGATACACCGCACCTACCTTTGCCATCTAGCTTGCCTTGCGCCGCGCCTGGGCCCGCGGGTGGAAGCGGCGGTACATGTCGCGGACGACGCGAGACGGCAGGTGCGTGTAGATCTGGGTCGTGGAGATATCGGCATGCCCCAGCATCGCCTGTACCGATCGCAGATCGGCGCCGCGCTCGAGCAGGTGGCTCGCGAACGAATGGCGGAGCATGTGCGGCGAGACCACCGCCCGCAGCCCGGCGCGCCGCGCGGCCCTCTTGAGAATGCCCCACAGCGCCTGGCGCGAGAGCGGCCGGCCGTAGCGGTTGAGGAAGAGCATCGCCGAGTCGGCCCGCTTGACGAGGACCGGGCGCGCGCTTTTCAGGTAGAGCCGGACCCACCGCAGCGCCTGGGCGCCAACGGGCACCAGCCGCTGGCGGTTGCCCTTACCCGTCGCCATCACGTAGCCGGCCGAGAGATTCACGTCCTCGATGCGCAGCCCAAGCGACTCCGAGGCCCGCAGCCCCGACGCATAGAGCAGCTCCATCAGGGCGCGATCACGCAGGCCGTCGGGCCGCGTGGTATCGGGCGATTCGATCAGCGCGGCGACGTCTGGCATGGACAGCGTCCGCGGCAGTCGGCGCGGCGGCTTGGGATTGTCCAGATGCTCGGTGGGATCGCGCGCGATGGTGCCGGCGTCGAGGAGAAAGCGGTACAGGCCACGAATGGCCGAGAGGTTCCGCGCCACGCTGCGGCCGCCTAATCCCCGGCGCCGCAGCGACGCGAGATAACGGGTGAGCTCCGGGACCCCGGCCCGGGTGATCTTCCGGCCCTCCTTCTGGACGAAGGCGTGGAAGGCCCGAAGGTCGCGCCCATAGGCCATGAGAGTATTGCGGGAGGCCCCCCGCTCCGTCTGGAGGGCCCCGAGAAACTCCGCCACCGGATCCATCACGGGTGGCGGGGCGGCCGGCGCCTGGCGCGGAAAACGGCGACGCCCCGGCGGTGGCCATTCCGTCCTGTTGCGGCCATCACCGGGGCGTTCCCATCAAACCCCACGAGCATGGCAGATTTTATCATCCGCCCCCGTCCGAAGGCAAGGTTTGCCGCCGCCGCGCGAGCATTCCGCGGAGCGAACGCAGCTCGGGCGCGCGCAGGATGGCCGCGGCGGCGCCGTACACGACAACGCCCGCTCCCAGGGCCGCCAGCGTCCAGCCCACGCCGCGCCAGCCGTCCGTGAGCGGGCCGCTCACCGCCATGCACCAGAGCAGCAGCGCCAGGGAGGCGCAGGCCGTCCGGCCGAGCGAGAGCAGCAGCTCCAGGCCGCCCATCGGTCCGAGTCGCCGGCGCAGCAGCCAGTACAGCCCGAAGAAGTTCACGTACGCGGACAGCGACGAGGCCAGCGCCAGTCCCACATGCTGGAGCGGCCACATCAGGGCGAGCGCCAGCATCACGTTCGCCGCCACCGATGCGAATCCCACGGCCACGGGCGTGCGGGTGTCACCCAGGGCGTAGAACGTCTGCGCCGCGATCCGCGTGGCCGAAAAGGCCGGGAGGCCCACGGCATAGCCTGCCAGCGCCTGGGTCGTGAAGAGCGCCTCGGCCGAGCCGAACTCGCCGCGCTGGAAGAGAACGCGCACGATCGGCGCGCCGAGCACCACCAGCCCCACCGTGGCCGGCACCGCGATGAAGGCCGACAGCCGCAGCGCAAAGCGGAGCGTCACGCGGAGCCCCTCCGTCTCTCCGCGCGCGGCCTGCGCCGACATGCTCGGCAGCGCGGCGGTGGCCAGCGCGATGCCGAAGACGCCCAGCGGGAATTCCATCACCCGGTCGGCATAGTAGAGATACGACACCGTCCCCGCGCGCAGCCAGGAGGCGAGCCACGTATTGATGACGACGGTGACCTGCACGGCCGACAGCGCGAAGATCGCCGGCCAGAGTCGGTGACCGATTTCCTTCACCGCCGGATGGGAGAACTCCGCGGACGGCATCAGCGGGACGCCCAGCCGCCGCAGCTCTGGCAGCTGGACGGCGAGCTGTCCGACTCCGCCGATCAGGACTCCGACCGCCAGGGCCATGATCGGCGGGGTCATGTGCGCCGGCAGGGCCAAGACCGCCGCGATCATCGCGACGTTCAGGACCGCGGGCCCCAGCGCCGCCGTGAAGAACCGGTGGTGGGCGTTCAGCGCTCCCATTGCGAGGGCCGCCAGTCCGACCAGGGCCAGGTACGGGAACATCAGCCGCGTGAGGGAGACGGCCAGCCCGAACAGCGACGGATCCGACCTCCAGCCGGCCGCCATCAGCGCGAGGATCCAGGGGGCCAGGATCGCCCCGAGCGCGGAGGCTGCGACGAGCGCCACAATCGCGGCTCCCGTGACCGCGCGGACCATGCGCGCGAAACCTTCCCGCGTGCCCATGGTCAGCGTTTCCGTGAACACGGGGATAACGGCGGTCGACAGCGCCCCTTCGGCCAGGAGCCGGCGGAGGAGGTTGGGAATGCGGTAGGCGACGAAGAAGGCGTCCGTCATGGGCCCTGCCCCGAACACGCGAGCGATCACAATGTCCCTCGCCAGGCCGAGGATGCGGCTGGCCAGCGTCGCCAGCCCGATGGTACCCACGGCGCTCACCACGCCGCGCTGCACGCCCTCGTGCGAGTCGCTCACGCCGACAAACTCCTTGACAGCCGCGCACCCCGACGGTAGCCTCGTGTGTCGCTCACGTTCCGATCACGAGGAGGAGTGGGTCCGTGGCCAATACTCGATCCGCGATCAAGCGGATACGGCAGAATGAGAAGCGCCGGCAGCGCAACCGCGCCGTCCGCAGCAGCATCCGCACCTCGCTGAAGACCGCGCGCGCCGTGACGGACAAGACGGCCGAGTCGAAGGCCGTCGTGCTCGACGCCATCCGCGCGCTCGACCGGGCCGTCGGCCAGGGCGTCATTCACCGCAATACCGCAGCGCGCAAGAAGTCCGCGCTCGCCCGCAAGCTGAACGCGCTCGCCTGATCCGCCCCGCTTCATGGCCGCCTCATCCGGTCCGCGAGGCGGCCGAGCGCGGCGATGGCCGCCTCGCGGACCGTCTCCCCTCCCCGCTCCCCGTAGAGACTCGCGCACGCGATGTAGCTCGGCTGGCGGTAGTGCGCCGGAGTGAGGAAGTAGCCGAGGTAGTCGTTGGACACGCCCGCCACGAAGGTGTGGACGAACCGCCGCCTTCCCGCGGCCTTCACCTCCAGGCCGAGCCCAGTCTCGAGCTCGCCGGGAATGACGACCCAGCTCGCCCTGCCGACGCCCAGCGCGATCACTTCCCCGGCCGACGGCAGCGCAGCCGACAACCCGAGGCTCGCGCCGGCTGGCAGCCAGCGGCCGAGACAATTCCTTAGCGAGACGGACGGCGGGCCCAGTGGGATCCGCTCGGTCACGACCGCCACGCGCGCGTCAGCTTCCGGTCGGGCCTCGCGCCAGGCCTTGAGCGCCCCGGTGGCAAGCGCGTCGCCCGCCGTCTTCACGCCGGCCCAACCCCGGTAACGGGGGCTCACATCGCCCACCGCCCCGTTGACGAAGAGCGCCGGCGCGCCCAGGGCCTTCTCGAGCCGCGCTGTCGCGTCCGACATCAGATCCCCGGAGAGCAGGAAGTTCTCGCGCCCGAGGGCCGTGCCGTGAATCGCGTAGTTCCACACGATGGCCACGGGGCGGCCGTCGAGCCCGACCACCTTCAGAACGCCGAGCTCGGAATCGAGCGCGCCGTGCACCCGGCTCTTGGTGATCCCGGTCACGTCCGCGCGGCCGGCGGCCACCGTTGCCGGGCGACGGCGCGACGCCGCCTCGCGCGCGGCACGCTCCAGGCCGTCGAGAATCCTGGCGCGCACCCGGGCCGACTGCCGGTCGATCGCGACGAAGGCGAAGAGGGCTGAATCCGCGTAGGCCCCCGGGCCCGAGTGGGTGTGGGAGGCCGACACGATGATCGCCGAATACTTCGAGCCGGCGCGCTCGAGCCGCCCCCGCAGTGTCGCGAGCATGCCCGGATCCACTCCGACGAGGTCCACCGCGAGCCAGAGCACGCGCGCCGCGCCGGACTCGAGGACGAGGGCCCGGATGATCAGCGGGTCGTGCACCCCGCTGGACGGCCGGAACCAGAACGCGTCAGGGTGGCGGCCGATCAGATCGGGAAGCCAGGCCCGCCGGGGAAACCCGCCGTACCCCGCCAGCGGCGTGTCCTCCGGCAGCGTGACGGTCACCGACGAAGCCCCCGCAGTCAGCGGTGGCGCGGCCTCCGCCGATCGCGGTCCGACGACCGCGGCCACCAGCAGCGAGGCGAGAAGGGCTCGGCGCGCGCGCCCGCTCACACCGCGCACAAATCCGCGATGAGCAGGGAGAGCTCGGAACGGGGCACGCCGCCCAGCTTGAGTCGCCGCTCGACTTCCCAGCAGCGGCGGAGCAACCGGGCGCCCGCGGCGGGCGCCAGCGCCTGAGCGCGCTCGACAAGCGCGGCCGCGGCGGCGGGAGGTCGGCGCAGCGCGCGGGCGACGTCCTCCGGCGCGCGCCCGCGGCGCAGCGCCTCCGCGGCCTGCCAGGCGGCGCGCGCCTCGCGCGCCAGCATGGCGAGCACTCCCAGCGGATCTTCGCCTCCATTGAGCAGCGACTCGAGAAGCGCCAGGGCCGCCGCGGCGTCCCGCCGCGCCAGCGCCCGCGTCAGCTCGAAGATTCCGTGCAGACGGTGCTCGCCTACCACGGCCCGCACCTCGGTCACGCCCACGCGCCGATTCTCGGGGCCGCCGGCGAGCGCGGCCTTTTCGACCTCGCCGAGCAGCTGGGTGAGGTCCTCGCCCGACAGCTCGACCAGCAGCGCTGCGGCATCCTCCTCGACGTCGAAGCCGTCGGCCTGGGCGCGCGCCCTCAGCCAGGAGGCGAGCTGCCTCCCGGCCGGCGGCAGCGCGGAGACGATCGCGGCCGCGGGCACGGCCTTGAGCAGCCAGTGGGAGGCCTCGAGCGTGTCATCGGCGAGGAGCAGCAGGACCGTGGAGGGATTCGGCGACTTGAGATAGGCGCCGATGGGCTCGCCTTGCTTGGCGCTCAGGCTCCCCGCGCCTCTGACCACCACCAGCCGGCGAGCGCCGGACCAGGACAGCATGAGCGCCGCCTGCACGATCGTCTCGGCCCCGGCATCCCGAGCCTCGAAGACCTCCCGCGAGAGCGCCAGCGCCGAAGGATCCGGGAGCAGCATGCGCGAGAGCGCGGCGACGGCGTCATCGAGGAGGAGCGGCTCCGGGCCGTGCAGGAGGGCCACCGGCGGCGCCGCTCCCGCCTCCACCGCCCTCAGAAAGCCCGCGTAGTCCACCCCGCTAGAACCGGTCCACCACCTGGGTGACGAGCTTGCGGCCGATCTCTACCGCCGCTTGGCGCACGGCGCCCTCCTCGCGGCTGATCGTGTCGGAGACCTGCCCGACGACGCGAAAGTCCGACACCTCGCTGAGCCCTTCCTCGCGCCAGAGCATGGTGTTCTTGCGAACGTCGCGGAACTGGATGTTGAGCACCACGCGCAACCGGTACTCGCGCGCGTTGAGGCGCCGGTCGAAGGTCAGCGGCTCGATGGCGTAGCCGACGATCTCGCCATCCAGAATGGCATCCGCCTGATCCACGGACACCACCCTGAGCCTGCCGCTGTTGACGAAGGCATTGACGACCGCGGACGTGATCCCGTTCTCCACGGCAGGCTCCTGCGTCTTGTTCCTGAAGACCGGCACCGCCACCGTCTTGATGTGCTCAGGCAGGCTGCCGCGGAAGCCATAGCCGCAGCCGGCCAGCAGCGCGGCGACCAGGGTCAGCAGGAGCAGGCGGCGTGCATTGGCGATCATCTCAGCTCCTCGTCACGATGTTCACGAGCCGGCCTGGCACGACGACGACTTTGGCCACCTGTCGGCCGCTGATCCATGGTTGAACCCTTCCGTCCGCCAGCGCCTTCTCGCGGATCTCCGCCTCCGCGGCCGCCACGTCGGCGGTGAGGCGGCTGCGCACCTTGCCGTCCACCTGGACCACGATCTGGATCTCCTCCCGCTGGAGCGCGGCGGGGTCGGCCGACGGCCACGGCGCTTTGAAGAGGCTCGTGGAATTGCCGAGCGCGGCCCATAGCTCCTCGGTGATGTGCGGGCACACGGGGCCGAGGAGCAGGAGCGTGGTCTCCACCGCTTCGCGGAGGAGCGCCGCTCGCTCGCCGCGCGCCACCACGTCCAGCGAGACCCGCTCGAACTCGTGGAGCGCGTTGACCAGCTCCATGACGGCGCTGATGGCCGTGTTGAAGTGAAAGTCGCGCTCGATGTCCGGCGTCACCCGGTGAATCGTCTCGTGGATGGTGCGCCGGAACGCCCGCCCGGCATCGGACAGCGAGGCCGGCGCCACGCGGTCCGCGGCCTGAACCTCCGCCGCGTGGGTATGGATGAAGCGCCAGACGCGGTTGAGGAAGCGAGAGGCGCCTTCCACCCCGCTCTCCTTCCAGTCGAGATCCTTCTCGGGGGGCGCGGCGAAGAGCATGAACAGGCGGGTGGCATCGGCGCCGAATCGACGGATCATGTCGTCGGGGTCCACCACATTGCCCTTGGACTTGGACATCTTGGCCCCGTCCTTGATCACCATACCCTGGGAGAGCAGGGCGCTGAACGGCTCGTCCACCTTGATCAGGTCGAGGTCCCGGAGGACCTTGGTGTAGAAGCGCGCGTAGAGCAGGTGGAGCACCGCGTGCTCGATGCCGCCGATGTACTGGTCCACGGGCATCCAGTACTCCGCCGCCGCGCGCTCGAACATCCCGTGCGTGTAGTGCGGCGAGCAGTATCGCAGGAAATACCACGAGGACTCGACGAACGTGTCCATCGTGTCCGTATCGCGCCGCGCCTTGCCCCCGCACTTGGGGCACGTAGCGTTGACGAAGCCGGGCACGCTGGCGAGCGGCGAGCCGCCCTTGCCGCTGATCTGCACGTCCTGCGGCAGCACGACGGGAAGGTTCTCCTCTCGCTCCGGCACCATGCCGCATGCCGCGCAGTAGAGAATGGGAATCGGCGCGCCCCAGTAGCGCTGGCGGCTGATGCCCCAGTCGCGCAGGCGGTAGTTGATCTTCGCCCGGCCCATGCCCTTGGCCACCAGCCAGTCGATGGCTTTGCGCTTGGCCGCCTCGACGCTGAGGCCGTCGAGAAATCCCGAGTTGATCTTCACGCCGTCGCCCGTGTAGGCCTGAGTCTCCTCCCACCCGTCCGGCCGCTTCACCGTGGGGATGATCTCCAGCCCGTGCTGCTTGGCGAAGTCCCAGTCGCGCTGATCCTCGGCGGGGACGGCCATGATCGCCCCCGTGCCATAGCCCATGAGCACATAGTCGGCCAGGAACAGTGGGATCTCCCTGCCGGTGAACGGGTTGACCGCCCGGGCGGCGAGCCGGAGCCCGCGCTTGGGCCGGTCGGCCGCGAGCCGCTCGATCTCGGACTCGAGGGCCACCTCCCGCCTGAAAGCCGCGACCGTGCTCCGCTCATCCGGTTCCGTGACCAGCTGATCCACGAGCGGGTGCTCGGGGGCCAGTACGGCGTAGGTCATGCCGAATGACGTGTCCGGGCGCGTGGTGAAGATCGTGATCCTGAGGTCGTCGCGGCCCGCGACCGGCAGATCGAACTCGGCTCCCTCGCTGCGCCCGATCCAGTTGCGCTGCATCGTCATCACGCGCTCGGGCCAGCCGGGCAGCCGGTCGCTCCAAGCCAGCAGCTCGTCAGCGTAGCTGGTGATCCGGAAGAACCATCCCTCGATCTCCTTGACCTCCACGACCGAGTCGCAGCGCCAGCAGCGGCCCGCCTCCACCTGCTCGTTGGCGAGGATGGTCTGGCACGACGGGCACCAGTTCACGCGCGAGCGCTCCTTGTACGCCAGCCCGCGCTCGAACATCCGAATGAAAATGAGCTGCTCCCACCGGTAGTAACTCGGGTCGCAGGTGGCGAACTCGCGGTCCCAGTCGTAGGACATGCCCAGGCGCCGGAGCTGCGTCTTCATGTTCTTGATGTTTTCGTAGGTCCAGACGGCGGGGTGGACGCCGTTGTCGATCGCCGCGTTCTCGGCCGGCAGCCCGAAGGCGTCCCAGCCCATGGGGTGGAGCACGTTGAATCCCCTCATCCATTTGAATCGCGCGAGCAGGTCGCCGATCGTGTAGACGCGCACGTGCCCCATGTGGATCCGCCCGGACGGGTACGGAAACATCTCGAGGCAGTAGTACTTGGGGCGGCCGGGATCCTCGGTGGCCTTGAAGTGCTTGGACTCCTCCCAGACCTTTTGCCACTTGGGTTCGATCTCGCGAAAGGGATAACGCTCCAGGCGGTCGTCCGGCGACATATTGGGCTGAATTTTACGACACTTAGGCGGAGGAGGCAAGAAACGTCCCCCCGGGGGCGGCCGGGCCGCCCCCGGGAGAGGAAATGGCTGCTACTTCATCTTCAGCTGGAGGTTGATAGCCGCGGCGGCCTCCTGCGCCTTCTTGATCGAGTCGGCATGCTTGCCCGCGTCGTGCAGGGCCTTGGCCTCAGTGGCCAGGGCCACCGCCTTCTTGGAGGCGTCGTCGGTCTTGCCGGCGGTCGCATCCTGGATCTGCTTGATCAGCAGCGGGCACTGGTTGGCCAGCACCGGCCCCGCCAGCAGAGCCACCATCGCGAGAGCCATTACGAATGTCTTCAAAGGTTCTCACCTCCTTTCGCAGGGTTTTCCGTCTTCGCTAACTGCCCGTCTCGCCGGAAGGTTCCCCGTTCCCGCCCGGCGGATGAAAGAAGTCGTGAATGCGCTGGGCGAGCTTGGGCGTGACCTTCGGCACCGACGCCAGCTCGGCCACGGAGGCCTGGCGCACGCCCTTCGCCGAGCCCAGCGTTCGCAGCAGGCTCGTGCGAAGCGTCGGCCCCACGCCGGGAATCTGATCCAGCACGGACGCGATGGCGCGCCGGCTCCGCAGCTTCTTGTGGTAGGTGATCGCGAAGCGGTGGGCCTCATCGCGCATCTTCTGGAGCGCCTGCAGCGCCGGCGAGCCCATGTCCAGGACCAGCGGCTGCAGCCGCTCGGGCAGGTACACTTCTTCCGCGCGCTTTGCCAGGGCGGCGATCGGGATGTAGTCGAGCCCGATCGCTTCCAGCGCCTTGATGCCCACGTTGAGCTGGCCGCGCCCGCCGTCGAGCACGATCAGGTCGGGCAGGACGCCCTCGGTCTCGGGCGCCTTCCCGTAGCGTCGGCCGAGCACCTCCTGCATGGAGGCAAAGTCGTCGGTGCCTGTCACGGTGCGTATCTTATATCGTTTGTACTCGTCGCGCTTCATATCTCCATCCACCCACACGACCATTGAGGCAACGGTCTCGTGCCCCTGGATCGTCGAGATGTCGAATGCCTCGACGCGGTGGGGCGGCTCGGGCAGGCTCAGGGCGCGCTGGAGATCCTCGAGCACGACCTGCTGGCGGTTGCCGCGCGAGAGCAGATGGCTCTGGAGCGCCAGCGCGGCATTCTCCTCGGCCATCGCGACCAGCTCGCGCTTGCGGCCCCGCTGGGGCGCCAGCAGCTCCACCCGGCCGCCGCGCCGCTGGCTCAGCCACTCCGCGGTGAGCTCGGCCTCCGGCAGCGCCTCGGATAGCACGATCTCCGGTGGCGGCGTCACATCGCGCACATAGAACTGACGCACGAAGGCGGAGAGAATGTCCCCGTCGGTCCAGCCCGCGACCCGCTCGAAGAAGAAGGACTCGCGCCCCAGGAGCCGGCCCTTGCGAACGAAGAAGAGCTGGACGCAGGCCTCCGAGCCCTGGCGCACTACGCCCACGATGTCGGCATCGGCCTCGTCGGTAGAGATCATCTGCTGGCGCTCCCGGACCGTGTTCAGCGCCTGGATGCGGTCGCGCAGCGCGGCGGCGCGCTCGAACTTCGTCTCCTCGGCCGCCGCCTCCATCTCCCGGGTGAGCTCGGCGGCGAGGTCGTCGTTGCGACCCTCGAGGAATCGCTCCACCTCCCGGACCGTCTTCGAGTACCCTTCGCGCGTTTCCCATCCCGTGCAGGGAGCGTTGCAGCGGTGGATGTAGTACTGCAGGCACGGCCGCGGCAGCGTGCCGTCGATCTTGATCCGGCAGGTGCGCAGCGGGAAGAGCTGGCGGACGAGGCGCAGAGTCTCGCGCATCGCCGTGGCCGGGTAGAAGGGACCGAAGTAGGCCGCGCCGTCGGGCTGGACCCGCCGCGCGACAACCAGTCGGGGGAAGTCCTCGTTGGTGGTGAGCTTGAGGAACGGGTAATGTTTGTCGTCCCGCAGGATGATGTTGTAGCGCGGGCGGTGCTTCTTGACCAACGTGGACTCGAGGATCATCGCCTCGAGCTCATTGGTCGTCACGATGTACTCGAGGTCGCGGATCTGCGCCACCAGGGCATCGGTCTTGGGGTCGCGGGCCCGGGAGTCCTGGAAGTAGGAGCGCACGCGGCTCCGCAGGGAGGCGGCTTTGCCGATATAGATGATCTGCGCTTTGGCGTCCTTATAGAGGTAGACGCCGGGGCGATCCGGCACCTGTGCGATCTTCTCCTGCACCTTCACCGCCATCCTTCCCCCTTCAGCCCGCCCTCAGCAGCGTGAAGGCGAGCAGCGCCAGCGCCAGACCCGCCGGCACCAGGACGCTCCATCGGAGCGCCCGCTCCACGCGCCGCAGCGCGGGCGGCCGGGGCTGGCTCGGCCGCGGCGGGTTTAGCCAGGCCAGCAGCTTGGAGAGCACGAACAGCGCGGCGGACAGCGCCCCGAAGGCGATCAGCAGCCATTTGATCAGCATGCCCTGGCCTCAGCGTACTCCGAGGTCGATCTTCTTGAGCGCCTTGATGCGGTCGCGCAGCTCGGCGGCCCGCTCGAAGTCCAGCCGCTTGGCGGCCTCCTTCATGGCGGCCTCCAGTTCGGCCACGTGGGCGGCCAGCGCCGCGGCGCTCTCCCACCGGGCCTCGGGCTCCCGCACGGCCTCGACCGTGTAGTAGTCGCGCTCCGGCACGCTCTCGAGCAGGTCGCGAATGGACTTGCGGATGGATTCGGGCGTGATGTGGTGGGCGCGGTTGTACTCCTCCTGGACCACCCGCCGCCGCTCCGTCTCGGCGAGGGCCTCCTTCATGGAGCCGGTGACCGCGTCGGCGTACATGATCACCTCGCCATTGACGTGGCGCGCCGCCCGCCCAGCCGTCTGGATCAGCGAGGTCGACGACCGGAGATAGCCCTCCTTGTCGGCATCGAGGATCGCGACGAGGGAGACCTCGGGGAGATCGAGCCCCTCGCGGAGCAGGTTGATGCCGATGAGGGCGTCGAACTTGCCCAGCCGCAGATCGCGGATCACCGCGACGCGCTCGAGCGTGTCGATGTCCGAGTGCAGGTAGCGCACGCGCAATCCGTTCTGCTGGTAGTACTCGGTGAGGTCCTCTGCCATTCGCTTGGTCAGCGTGGTGATCAGCACGCGCTCATCGCGCTCCGCCCGCGCGCGCACCTCGGCCATCAAGTCGTCCACCTGAGCGCCGGCCGGCCGCACGGTGATCTTCGGATCCATGAGGCCCGTCGGGCGGATGATCTGCTCTGCCACTGAGCCGCCCTCCCAGGGCCGTCCCGGCCCGGCGCGCTCGGCCCCCGCCGCGTCCAGCTCGTAGGGCCCTGGCGTGGCCGAGACATAGAGCGTCTGCGGGACCAGGCGCGTGAACTCCTCGAAGGTGAGCGGCCGGTTGTCGAACGCCGACGGCAGTCGGAACCCGTATTCGACCAGCGCTTCCTTGCGCGAGCGGTCCCCCGGATACATCCCCCGCACCTGGGGGACGGTGACGTGGGACTCGTCGATGATGACGACGGTGTCTTTGGGCAGGTAGTCCATCAGCGTCGGCGGGTTCTGCCCCGGCTTGCGGCCCGACAGGTGGCGTGAGTAATTCTCGACGCCGTGACAGTAGCCGATCTCCCGGAGCATCTCCATGTCGAAGAGCGTCCGCTGCTCCAGGCGTTGGGCCTCCAGCAGCCGCCCGCGCCCGCGCAGATAGCGCAGCCGCTCGCCAAGCTCCTCGTGGATGCCCTGGAGCGCCCGCTCCAGCTGCGCGGCCGGCGTGACGTAATGGCTGGCGGGATAGACGCGCGCCTCCTCGACGACGCCCGTCGTCGTCCCGCGCAGGGGATCCAGCGTCATCAGCCGCTCCACGCTGTCACCCCAGAACTCCACGCGCAGCGCCTCGCCTTCCGCCGCCGCGGGGAACACCTCCACCACGTCACCCCGCACCCGGAACGTCCCGCGCCGGAAATCGTAGTCGTTGCGCTCGTACTGGACCGCGACGAGCGCCCGGATGAGCGCGTCGCGCTCCATTGCCTGCCCGGCCCGTAGCGCGACATGCATGCCGTGGTACGTCTCCGGTTCCCCGATGCCATAGATGCACGAGACGGAGGCGACCACCACCACGTCCCGGCGCTCGAACAACGAGGTCGTCGCGGAGTGGCGCATGCGGTCGATCTCGTCGTTCACCAGCGCGTCTTTCTCGATGTACGTATCGGACTGCGGGATGTAGGCCTCCGGCTGGTAGTAGTCGTAATAGGAGACAAAGTACTCGACCGCGTTCCCGGGGAAGAAGGCCTTGAACTCGCTGTACAGCTGCGCCGCCAGGGTCTTGTTCGGCGAAATGACGAGGGCGGGCCGGGCCAGGCGCGCCATGACGTTCGCGAGGGTGAAGGTCTTCCCGCTGCCAGTGATCCCCAGCAGGACGGTGTGGGGGCGTCCCTCGCCCAGAAGCGTGATGAGACGCTCGATGGCTCGGGGCTGGTCCCCCGAAGGGGCAAACTCCGAGGAAAGCTTGAACAACGAATTCAGGGTGTCGAGGGGACGGCGACCAGGTACTTCCGCCACGAGTCCAAGAAGGAAGTGGCGTGCGGGTGTCTCAGCAGGTGCACCGAAAAGAGGAACTGCGGGTGAACGGGCTCGCGGACGAGCCGCAGCCGGGCCTCCTCGAGCGTGCGGTTGCCCTTGAGCAGGTTGCAGCGCAGGCAGGCGGCCACGACGTTGGTCCAGGTCGTCTGCCCGCCGCGCGACCGCGGGATGACGTGGTCCACGGTGAGCTTTTCCCCGCGGCGGCTGCAGTACTGGCAGGTATAGCCGTCACGGCGGAGGATGTTCTTCTTGTTGAAGGCGACGCGCTCGAGGAAGGGCTTGCGGATGTACATGGCGAGACGGATCACCGACGGCAGGTGGAAGGCGCGGGACGGCGACCGGATGACCCGCGGCGAGGCCTCGACGCTCTCCGCTTTCCCCGCCAGCAGGAGCGTGATGGCCCGCTTGGCGTTGGTGAAATGCAGTGGCTCGTAGGTATAGTTGAGAACGAGTACCGCTATTTCATCCATATACCCCGGTTAGCATAGACGCCCGGCGCGCACCTGTCAACTCAGCCCTCTCACACCAACGCGCGCCACATCACGGGCCCGAAGCCGGCCATTAGCACCGCCACCACGACAAAGTAGTCAAAGCGCCACCACACCAGGAAGCTCAGTACGCACAGGAGCAGGAAGCAGAGGAGGTAAAACCGCACTTCGCGCCGGTCCACCCATCCACCCTCGCCGATGAGCATCGCGGATCGGTTCAGCAGGTAGACGGGAGAATAGAGAAGGAAGAAGGCGACGATCAGCGCGGAAAGCGCCCAGATGCCGAGGACAGCCCAGAGGAGGGCGCGCCCCAGCAGGAGGGGGATCGAACTGCCGGGGTCCTCGAGAAGCGCCGACGGGAGGTATTCCGGATGGAAATGCACGGTGAGGATGCCCAGCGACACCAGCGGGAGAAGAATCTCCAGCCAGCGCCGGACCAAGGATTCGGGGATCATGCCCATGCGCAGACTCCCTCGCCACGAACAACGCCGCGACCACTGCCGCGCCCGCTGCCGACCGCCCCGAGACCCACATCAACACACCGCGGCCCGCGCTGTCAACAAATCGGCCCGACGCGCGACCGGCTCAGCGAGCGAGGTTCTTCAGCAGGAAGAGGAGATTGGCGGGACGCTCGGCGAGCCGGCGCATGAAGTAGCCGTACCATTCCTCGCCGTATGGCACCAGCAGCCGGAGCGCGAGACCCATGGCGCAAATCCGTCCGTGCAGGTCCCCGCGGATGCCGTAGAGCATCTGAATCTCGAAGCGGTCCCGCAGCGTGCCGAGCTCGCGGGCGCGCCGCTCCACCCGGGCGATCAGTCGCTCGTCGTGGGTGGCGAAGCCCGTGTACGTGCCCGCCGCGAGCAGCAGATCCATGAGCCGCTCGTAGTTGCGGTCGACCTCGGCCTTGTCCGCGAAGGCGAGCGACGGCGGCTCGCGGTACGCGCCCTTGCAGAGCCGCACCGTCGCGCCGAGCCCGATGAGCCGGCGCACGTCCTCCTCGCTGCGGCGCAGGTATGCCTGGATCACGCACGCGACGTTCGGATACTCCCGGCGCAGCTCCGCGTAGAGGCGGAGGGTGCGGTCGGTGTAGACCGTCTGCTCCATGTCGATCCACACCAAGGTGCCGTGATCGCGCGCGCGATCCAGAATACGCCGCAGGTTCTCCACGCACGCGCCCTCGGAGGCGTCGAGTCCCATGTGCGTGAGCTTGAGGGAGGGAACGCAGCGGAGGCTGCGGCGCTTGATTTGATCGAGGATCTCGAGGTAGGCGGCCGCAGCGGCGCGCGCCGCCGCCTCGGTGGCCACGTTCTCGCCGAGATACGTGACGGCGGTCGAGAGGCCCCCGTCGTTCACCCGCTGGATGACGGTCAGCGCGTCTTCGAGCTCGGTACCCGCCACGAAGCGTCGCACGAGCCGCCGGGTGAGCGGCAGCCGATCCAGGGCGCGGCCGAGGCCGGGCCGCGCGGACAGCGCGAGGAGCGCCGCGCGCATCATCGCGCGCTCAGTATCTCACAGAGAATTCCCTCTCGCAGTCCGCGGTCGCTCACGACGAGCGAGTCATAGCCCAACCGGTCCATCACCGCCAGGCAGATGGCGATGCCCGGGACGATCACGTCGGCCCGTCCCGGCTCGAGACAGGGCAGCCGGGCGCGCTCGGCCACCGCGAGGGCGCCGAGACGGTTCAGCAGTCGCTCGACAGCGCCCCGCCCGAGCGTGTGGCCTTGAACGCGGCTCGGGTCGTAGGCGGGCAGCCCGAGATCGAGCGCCGCCAGCGTCGTCACCGTGCCTGCAGTCCCGACGAGCGCCGGCGACCGCGCCTCGATGATTCGCGCCGGGATCTCCCGCGCCAGGCAGCCATCGATCTCGCCGCGCATGAGCGCGAAGCGCGCCCAATCCACCGGCCCGGCGTCCCCGTACCGCTCCGCCAGCCGCACGACGCCGAGCTGCAGGCTCACCACGGCGCCCAGGCGGCCGCCCTCGCCGAGGACCAGCTCGGTGCTCCCGCCGCCGATGTCGAAGAGCACGAACGAGCCGCCGAGTTGAGGCAGGCCCGCGGCCACGCCCTGGAGCGTGAGCCGCGCCTCCTCCTCGCCCGACACCACGCTCGCGTCGAGCCCTGTCGCCGCCCGCAGGAGGGCGAGCAGCTCGGCGCGGTTCGGCGCCTCGCGGACCGCGCTGGTCGCGACGACCCGGATCTCCGAGGCGCCCAGCCCCCGCGCCGCGGCGATGAACTCGGACACCGTGTCCACCGTCCGCCGCATCGGCGCCTCGAGCAGACGGCCAGCCCCCGCCTGTCCTTCGCCGAGCCTGGTCACGCGCTGGGATTGGTGGAGCGATCGCCATTCGCGGCCTTCCGCTTCGACGACGAGCAGGCGAACGGTATTGGTGCCGAGATCAACCGTGGCGAGGCGGCGGGTCAAGCGGGCGCGCGCAGACGAAGCGCGTCGCGGACGACGGACAGGACGCGGTCCAGCCGGAAGGGCTTCACGAGAATGAGGTCCACGCCACTCTCCCGCAGGCGGTCGTGATCGAGGAGGTGCCCCCAGCCGGTGATCAGCACGACGGCCGTCTGCGGGCTCAGATGCCTGACGGACTGCGCGACCTGAAGTCCCGAGCGGTCCGGCAGGGACAGATCAGTGAGTACCAGGTCGAAGCTTCCGCTGCGCAGCTTCGTGAGCCCCTCGGGTCCGTCGGCGGCCGACTCGACGCGGTACCCCGCTTCGGTGAGGGCGTCGACCAGCATCGACCGGATCTGAGCTTCCTCCTCGAAGATGAGAATTGAGGCCAGCGGAGGCGGCTCGCCCGCCGGAACCGGAGCCGGCACGGCGTCCGCGGCCGCGGGCTCCTCGACTACGGGCCCGGGCCCTTCGCGCACGGCCTGGGACTCCTCGAACTCGGTCTCGGGCGACAGGAAGACGATGTCCGGAGCTTCCAGCCCGGCTTCAGTCGCCGGCGGGGCCTTGGGCGGCTCGAAGCTCTTGGGCGGAGCTTCGGGCGTGGAGGCCGCCACCGGGTCGCGGGGGACGGGCCTGGAAAGCCGCTCGACCTCCGGGAGCGGCGGCACCTCCGCCGTGGGCCCCGCGGCCGGGATCCAAACCGTGACCGTCGTGCCGCCGGCGGCGCTCTTGATGTCGATGGCGCCCCGGTAGCGCGTGACGATGGCGTGAACCACCGACAATCCCAGGCCGAGCCGCTGCGGGGCGCGCGTGGTAAAGAAGGCGTCGAAGATCCGCGACCGGATCTCGTCCGCGATCCCCTCGCCCGTGTCGCTCACCCTGAGCTCGACGCCTTCGGCCCTGGGCCGCGTGCGGATCACGATGCGGCCGCCGGTGGGCATGGCGTCGACCGCGTTCACGATCAGGTTCATCACAGCGTCGCGCAGGGCGGTCGGATTGGCCGCAACCGGCGGCACCGGCTGGAGATCCGTGACAATCTCGATCCGCTGGCCCCGCCCCGCGGGCTCGTCCCACCGCGTTTGCGTCAGGCCGACGGCATCCTGGATCAGCGCCGTCATCTCGACCGGGCTCACGGTGTCGCTCGTGGTCGTGGCCGCGAGCCCCAGCAGCCGGTGAACGATGTCGGCGCCGCGCCACGCCGCCTCCTCCAGCATCCCCAGCCCCTCGCGGAGCGAATCGTCGCGCGCGCGTGCCAGCAGCAGCTGGGCCTTGCCCAAGATGATCGCGAAGATATTGTTGAACTCGCGGGAGATCCCGCCCGCCATCTCCCCCAGGGCGCGGGCCTTCTCCCCCTGGACGAGCCCCTTCTGGGCCGCCAATGCCCGATCCAGGGCGCCGCGCAGCTCTCCGTGGACGCGATTGTTCTCGACGGCCGCAGCCACCAGCGAGGCCAATACCTGCGCCGCCTCGATCTCCTCGGGGGAGAAGTCCTTGATCTCCGTGTCGGCCAGGTAGAGAGCGCCGAGCGTCCGGCCGCCGAGACGCAGCGGGACCAGCAGACAGGCGTGGAAGCCGGCGTCGCCCAGGAAGGTGTCCTCCAGGCTCCGGCACGTCTGTACGTCGCGGCAGGCCACCGGCGCCTGGCCCGCCAGCATTTCGCCAGTAAGGCCGTCGCTCGCGTTCACCCTCCAGGTCGTCGCATCCGGCAGCCCGTAGGCGGCGGAAAGCGTCAGCCGATCGCCGGCGAGCAGCGCGACCGCGGCCGCCCGCGCCCCGACCAGGCGGCACCCGACGTCGAAGGCCCGCGCCAGCGTGTCCGTGAGGGCGCGCCCGATCGCGGCTTCCTCGACGAAGCCGCCGAGCTCTCTCAGGTGAGCGAGATTGCCGCCGTGCCGCTCGAGAAGCCCCTGGTGCACGAGGCCCGCGCCCACTCGGTCGGCGAGAACCAGGAGCAGCACGGTATCGCTGACGCTGAACGGCGCCCCCAGCGTCCGCCGACCCGCGTACAGAACGCCCGCGACCTCGCCGTCGGCCCGCACCGGGACTGCGATGGCCTCGCGAACCGGGAATCGCTCGATGAAGGGATCCGCTTCGTCCGGTGAGGCGGCGGAGTCGAACGTCATCATCCGCTTCTCGGCGAAGACGCGGCCCACCAATCCTTCGCCGGGCAGCAGCGATACCGTCAGCAGGTCGTCGCGGCGGAAGCCCCGCGCTGACCGCGGGACGAGTCGGCCGGAGGGCGCCTCGACCACGAAGAGCATGGTGCGGTCAGCGGCGAGCAGCCGGGCCACGCGGTCCACGGCGAGCGCGTAGAGCTCGCCGGGCTCGAGGCCAGCGGAGGGAATGGAGAGGATTTCCTGGAAGAGCGCGAGCGTGTTGTCGTCGGAGTCGGCGGTCCGGCGGTCCGCGGCGCCGGCTCCGGAGCCACCCGCGCGCTCCAGCCGGCTCAGGTGCTCGCTCAGCGAATCCAGCGCCTGCCTGAGCTCCGACAGGGTTGTCCGAAGCACTGGCGGGTCGAGATCCCGCTGCGCAAACTCGTCGTTCATCAGCCGGACCGGATACCTGTCGTACGTAGATACATGGGCCCCCGCTGCCGACGCTCCCGCGCCGGCGTCATTCGAAGCTGCCCGGCCCTACTTCTTCAGCGACCGGATGTACTGGATGAGCGCCCAGCGCTCGGGCTCCGGCAAATGCTTCCACGGCGGCATCGCGCCGCGGCCGTTGCTGATCTTCCAGAAGAGCTCCCCATCCGTTTCGCTCTGAACGCGGGCCGAAGTCCAGTCAGCGGGCTTGGGGTTCAGCGCCACGGCCGCGGCCCCATCGCCCTTGCCGGAGGTGCCGTGGCAGGAGACGCAGTTGACCTGCGCCGACTTCTTGCCGTCGGCCACCGCCTTGGCGCTCGGGGGCAGCGGACTCTTCTTGGCCTTCTCGGCCTCCGGCGCCACCCCCGGCGCCTGGGCCCAGGCCGCTCCGCCCAGGGCGAAACCGGCTACCAGGGCGGCTACAGCAACGAGCGCTACCGACGATCGGGACATGGCTCATCGGCCCCGACTGACCGACGTCTGGAGAACAGGACTCTGTTACGACGGCATATCGCGCCTAGGCTTGGGGGCTAATCCCTACGCCGCCTCTCCTAGCACGGGATTCAATCGGCACCTCTTATGATTCCTTAGCCGTCTTTGGAACCCTCTTCCCGATTCTCGATGGCCTTTTGTTCCTCGACGGCCCGCCAGTAAGCGGAAAGGTCCGAAGCGTACTTTCGCTCACGTTCTGCGAGTTTATTAGGCTCTTCGGGCCCGCAGGCGGCGGAAAGCGTCAGCCGATCGCCGGCGAGCAGCGCGACCGCGGCCGCCCGCGCCCCGACCAGGCGGCACCCGACG
>Ga0070707_100001716_pt1 | contig 21124 bp, 21 predicted proteins | sample KBSK5502metaG_FD_65468 | JGI IMG/M metagenome (GOLD analysis project Ga0070707, IMG submission 65468) | Corn, switchgrass and miscanthus rhizosphere microbial communities from Kellogg Biological Station, Michigan, USA - KBS K5-50-2 metaG | ecosystem: Host-associated > Plants > Roots >...
TTCTCCGCCGCCACACCCGCCGCCTCCTCGACGAAGAACTCGACATTCCCCTTCACGAGGATGACCGGAGGTGCCGCATCGAAGGACGGAACCGCAGGAGAGTCTCGATTCACCACGGCGGAGGAGTCTATCCTCCGAGGCCGTGTTCTTCAGCGAGAGCGGAGTGTCTGCGCAGGGGTCCGCACGTCCAACGCGCGAGATCGTTGCCAGATTCAGCTTACCGACGGAAGAAAGAACCTCCGCCGAAAAATCGGCGGCTCGCGGCAAGCGAGGTGTCGTCGCTAACTCTCCAAAAGGCCCTTTTCAGAAAGCTCCTGGCAGTCGACGCAGTGCTGCGCCCAGGGGACGGCGTTCAACCGCTTCTCGGAGATCGGCTGGCCGCAGTTGCGGCATTGGCCGTAGGTCCCCTCTTCGATGCGCTCGAGAGCCTGGTCGATCCGCAGCAGCGTGTTGCGATCGGTATCGGAAAGCGAATAGAGGAATTCCCGCGTGTAGGAGGAAACGGCCTTATCGGCGATGTCCTGCGTTGACTCTTCGGTGGTCTCTTCCTCCGCGTTTCGAGTCTTGGCGAGATCACTCGAGAGGCTGTTTTTTTTCTGTTCCAAGAGCCGCCGGTACTTCTCCATCTCCCTCTTCGGCATCTTGACGGCGCGAGCGGCACTGCTTGGCATTCCGTTGGTCTCCTTGTTCCGAGCCCCCGGAGCGGGACTCTTCGCGTTCCGATTCGAACGCGAGATCATAACCGAGATATTCCGTCCGGCTATGACTTTTTTGAGGCCAACGGGCACAGAGCGGTGCCGGTCGAGAGTTCCTTAACCCTCAACTCTCAACGAGCCTTCTTTTTCTTCTCCCGCTCCCAGAGCGATTTTCGGGAAACGCCCAGCCGGCGCGCGGCGAGAGTTCGGTTTCCTCCGGCTCGGCGCACGGTCTCCTCGATGTACGCCTCCGTCAGTTGCGCGAGGGTCCACCGTTTTTCCACCGCCGCCTCGAGAATCGTCTCGGCCGATCCGAACGACCCCGTCGGCAGGTCCTCGAGCGTGACCGTCGCCGTCGGCGCCGCGAGTGCCGCTCTCTCGACGACGTGGAGCAATTCCCGCACGTTGCCCGGCCAGGAATGGCGCAGCAGCGCTTGCTCGGCATCGCGCGCAAACCGCCGCGCCGGACGCTGATAGGTGCGGGCGGCGCGTGTCAAGAACGACCGAGCGAGCGGCAAAATGTCTTCCGGACGGCGGGAAAGCGGCGAGAGGGAGATGGACACGACGTCAATCCGGTAAAAGAGATCGGGGCGGAAGGCTCCTTCGGTGACGAGTCTGGCCAGATCTCGGCGCGAGGAAACGATCAGGCGCGCGCGAAAAGAGTGCGATGTCACGCCGCCGAGCCTCCGAAAAGTCTTCTCCTGCAGGACTCGTAGAAACTTCGCCTGAGCGGCGGGTGAGAGGGACGAGGCCTCGTCGAGATAGGCAGTCCCGTCGTCCGCCACGTCGAGGAGGCCCCGCTTGGCGGTCACGGCTCCGGTGAACGCGCCCCGCTCATGTCCGAAGAGCTCGCTCTCGAATAGGTCGTCGGAGAGGTTGGCGGCGTCGATTCTTACGAATGGGCTTTCCGCGCGATCGGACGCGTCGTGCAGCGCCCGTGCGAGGCGGTCTTTTCCCGTTCCACTCTCGCCGATGATCAGGATGGTGCTCGGAAGATCCAAGGCGCGCTCGAGCGCGCCGAGCTCACGGGCGAGCTCGCGGTTACGGGTGCGGAAGAAGGACCGCAACGTTCGGCGACGCGTCGCGCCGACCGATGCCTGCGGATCCGCCGACTCACCGAGCTCCGCACCCTGATGTTCGGGAGTGGTCGGAAGTTCGTTTTTCGCCATGGGATGCGGCTCTACTCGGCCGTTTGCTCTCTCTACCGGTCGCGTCGAGCGACCGCTCAAGACATCGCGAACCGCCCGGTCTCATTCTCCGCGTCGCCCCAGAGCCGCTCGAGCGCGTAGAACTTGCGCGCCTCTTCTCGGAATACGTGGAAGACGACGTCCCCGTAGTCCATCAAGATCCAGTTGGCGGTCGCGAGTCCTTCGATCGAGAGCGGCGATCCCACCGCTTCGGCGATTGCGTCCGCGATCGCCCGCGCCTGCCGATCGGAGCTCGCGGTGGAAAGAACGAAGTAGTCCGCCATCGTCGTCAGTTCCGTGAGATTGAAGACGAGGACCGCCGCGGCCTTTTTGTCCAGAGCGGCGGAGAGACCTTCCCGAACCTTGTCCCGGGCGGAGAGCTGCGTCAACGCCGCGCCACCCCGTATCCGTAAAGCCCTTGCTTCGTAATGTACTCCGCGATCGCGGCAGGGACTCGAACACCGGGGCTCTTTCCCGCTTCCAGATCGGCCCTCAGCTGCGTCGAGGAGATTCTAACCGATCCCGCGTCGAAGACCGTCAGGCGGTCGGCAAGCCCGGCCACCTGAGGCAGGACGAGGCCGGAACCGACATGTGGTTCCCGGTGAAACGCGGCGATCCGCGCCCGGCGGAGGATCTCTTCCGGCTCCTTCCAGCGCCCGAACCCCGCGAGGGCGTCGGTTCCCATCAGCAGCCAGAGCTCTGCTCCCGGCCAGAGCCGGCCGAGCGCGCGAAGCGTGTCGACGGTGTAGGAGGGGGGCTCTCGGTCGAGCTCTTCGAAGGAAATACCCCAGTCCGGCCTTCCCTGGAGAGCGAGGGCGAGCATTGCGACGCGGTGTCGAGGATCCGAAGGCTGCGCTTCTTTGTGAGGAGAGAGGCGGGCCGGAACGTAGAGAACGCGCTCCAGGCGGAACTTCAGGGCCGCGGCTTCGACTGTCCGCAAGTGTCCGTGGTGGACGGGATCGAAGGTGCCTCCGAAGACGCCGATGCGCATGGCGGAGAGTCTAAGGTCTAAGGTTCCGACTGACCCATCTTTAGACCTTCCACCTTGGACCTGAGACCGTTGACGGCTTCGAAGAACGCGTCGATCAGTTCTTTCAATCCCATGTGAGTGGCCGCGGAGATCTCGAAGAAGGGCAATCCGCGCCGTCGCGCCGCGTCGCGAATCGATTTCAGCCGCGCGGGATCAGAGATCGCGTCCGCCTTGGACGCCACGAGCAGTCGAGGGCGCGCCGCCACCTCGGGTGAGAACGCCGCAAGCTCCCTCTCGAGGACCGACACATCTCCTTCCGCATCGCCCACCGTCGAGGCGTCTACGAGATGGCAGAGCAGACGGCAACGCTCGACATGCTTGAGAAAGCGTATGCCGAGGCCCGCCCCGCCGTGTGCACCTTCAATCAGGCCGGGGATGTCCGCCACCACGAGCGTGGAGCCGTCTTTGCTGGACACGACTCCCAGGTGTGGCGTTAGCGTCGTAAAGGGGTAGTCTGCGATCTTCGGGCGGGCGGCCGAGATCGTGGAGATCAGCGTGGACTTGCCGGCGTTGGGGAAACCTACGATCGCCACGTCGGCCAAGAGCTTCAGCTCGATCGCGAGGCGTCGTTCCTGACCGGGAAGACCCTTCTTGGCGAAGCGCGGAGCCTGTCGCGTCGGCGTCGCGAAATGCTGGTTGCCCCATCCACCGCGGCCTCCCTCGGCGAGCAGCGCGCGTTCCCCGGCCCGGACCAGGTCGGCGACGCGCTCGCCCGTGTCGTGATCGGTGATCACGGAACCAAGAGGCAGCGGCACCGTCAAATCCTGCCCGGCCGCGCCGTGACGGTTGGACCCCTGGCCGTGTTCTCCGCGTGTCGCGCGAAACTCCGTCTGATGACGAAGATGGTAGAGCGTGTTGTGAGACGGGTCCGCGACTGCCCAGACCGAGCCTCCGTCGCCCCCGTCGCCCCCGGAGGGGCCGCCGCGCGGCACGAACTTTTCGCGCCGGAAAGCCACGCAGCCGTTGCCCCCGTCGCCAGCTCTGACGCGGATCTCGGCACTGTCGATGAACATGGTGAAGCTTTCAGCCGTCAGCTATCACCTCTCAGTTGAAAGAGAGAAGTCGCGTTCCGGCTGAAAGCTGACAGCTGAAAGCTGAGAGCTAGGAGAGGGGCTCGATCGAGATGACGCGGCCTTCCCGGCCACGGTCGCGATACCGCAGCACGCCGGCGACTTTGGCGAAGAGTGTGTCGTCCTTGCCGCGCCCGACGTTGTCTCCAGGGAAGAATCGAGTTCCGCGCTGACGCACGATGATCGATCCTCCCGTCACCGTCTGACCCGCAAAGCGCTTCACCCCGAGCCGCTGAGAATTGGAATCGCGGCCGTTGCGGGAAGAACCCTGACCCTTTTTGTGTGCCATGACTTCTCCTGGAAATTGTGCGACCGCCGACCCTTCTAAGCCCCCTCGATCGCGTCGATCCGCAACTCGATGAGCGTCTGCCGATGACCCTTCGTCCGGCGGTACTGCTTCGTCCGCTTCTTCTTGAAGACGAGCACCTTGCGAGAACGCACCTCGCGGAGCACCGTCGCCTTGACCGAGATGCCTTTGGAGTCCTTGACGGATTTCCCGTCGCTGGCCAGGACGACGTCCGAAAGAGAAAGCTGCCCTCCCTTTTCGACCTTCTTGGAAGGCTTCTCGATCCGGATGATATCGCCCGGGGAAACTCGAACCTGTTTTCCGCCGGCGCGCAGGATCGCGTACATGGTGCCTCCAGAGACAGAGCCGCGAATCATAAAGGTCTCTCAGGCAAAGTCAAGCCCGCGCAGGTTAAGTCCTGAGCTATCAGCTTTCAGCTATCAGCTGTCAGCCGGAGAGAGCGCCTAGGTTGGAAGCTGAAAGCTGAGAGCTGACAGCTGAAAGCTAGTCCTCCGTGACCTCGTCCGGAAGCTCGTTGGCGGTCTCCGTGTCGCGGGGGAAATGCTCGGCCAGGAGCCGGCCAACCTTCTGGACTCCGCGCAGGATCCCCGCCGTGAACGCTCCGCGCCGGAACTGCTCCTCCATTTCGGCGGCTGTCTCTTTCCAGAAGTCATCCCCACACTTCTCGTGAACCCCGGCATCTCCCAGAACCTGGAATCGTCGGAGGTTGGGGGCGATGTAGATGAGAACTCCGTTGCGGTTTCGCGTCTGAGTCATCCCGAGCTTCTCGAAGCGCCTGCGGGCGCGTGCCTCGAGGTCGGAGGGCCTTCGGCGGGTGATGTGCACGCGGATCTGCCCGGAAGTGGCCCTCTCGGCCTCGGCGATCGCCGCCACGACACTGTCGTGATCGAGCTGCGAGAGAAAATGCTTCATGGTTGCCTACCAGCTCCCCGAGGAGCCCCCTCCGCCAAACGATCCTCCGCCGCCCGAAAAGCCACCTCCCGAGAAGCCTCCTCCTCCGCCTCCGCCGCCCCAGCCGCCGCCCAAGCCTCCGCCGGTCCACCAGCCTCCCCCGCCGTAGGTCCGCCAGCGATTCGATCCCAGCCGCGACAGAATCGGCAAGAAGACGAAAAAAAGGAAAAAGAGGCCGGGCACGAGGCAACCGGAGAAGGAACTGCCCGAACGTCGCCGCCCTTGCCGCTGCCGCGCGACGGTGCTGCCGGTGCCCTTGTACTCACCCTTGGTCGCCGCGATGATCGCCGCACAGCCCGCCTCGACCCCGCCGGGGTAGTCGCCCTCGCGGAAGCGGGGAAGAATCTCCTCCTCCTGGATGCGGTGGGCGAGCGCGTCGGGAAGCACCCCCTCGAGGCCGTAGCCGACCTCGATGCGCATCTTGCGATCGCCGGGGAAGACGAACAGCACGACACCGTTGTTTTTTCCGGCCTGCCCAACCGCCCACTTTCGGGCCGCCGCCACGGTGAACTCCTCGAGCGCGAAGTTCTCGGGGACGCTCCGTTCGATCCAGACGAGGAGTTGATTGGAGGTCTCTTCTTCGAACTTCTCGAGCCTCGCGTTGAGCTGTTCGGCTCGGTCCGCCGGCAGTACCCCGGCTCGGTCCGTCACGTAACGGGTCGGCTTCGGCGGAAGAAGATCCTCCTTCCCCGCGGCGAGCAGTGTCGCCGCAAAGCCGAAACTCAGAGCCAGAGCGAGGCCGAGGGTGTTCTTCCGACGCGAGCGGCCCCGACTCATCGATTCCCGATTCCCGTTTCCCGATCCTTAGCGTGCCGGAGTCGCTGCCGTCGCGGGCTTGGTCCCGAAGTTGAACTGGACGGCCGGCGCCTTCTCCGAGCCGGGCGTTGCCTTGAAGTACGCCTTTTCCTTGAACCCGAACAGGTTGGCCATCAGGTTGGTCGGAAAACGCAGGCGGGCCGTGTTGTAGTCCTGCGCGGCCTTGTTGTAGTCCATCCTCGCGACAGCGATCCGGTTCTCGGTTCCTTCGAGCTGGGCCTGCAGGTCACGGAAGTTCTGGTTCGCCTTCAGTTCGGGATACTTCTCGACCACGACGAGCAGACGTTGGAGGGCGGCTCCGAGCTGGTTCTGGGCCGCCTCGTATTGGGCAAGTGCCTGCGGATCGGTCGGTGCCTTGCCGGGAGTGATGGTTGCCCGGCCGACCGACGCGCGCGCCTCCGTGACCGCGGTGAAGGTCTCCTTCTCGAAGCTCGCTGCCCCCTGCACCGTCGCGACCAGGTTTGGCACCAGATCGGCGCGCCGCTGGTACTGGTTTTCCACCTGGGACCACTGCTTGTCCGTTTCCTGGCCGAGCGTGACGAGCCGATTGTACGTGCCCGCCATCGAGATCCCCACGATCACGATCAACACAACGACCAGCGCGATGCACCCCAAGCCGAGCTTGCCCATCGGTTTTTCCTCCTCTCCTCGAGTCGCGGGATTCTATAGCGAAGAGCGAGCGCTCCGCGTCAGTCCTTGGAATGCCCGATCCGCTCGAGCACGGGCGCCGGGAGCAAGGCCCGGAGCTGGCCGCGTCCGCGGCCGGAGAGCTCGACCCGAGCGACCGCAGCCTTCTTCAAGGGGATTTCCGGACCTCGGTTGCCGCCGACGAGCCTGCCGAGCAGCGCGCCCAGATGAGGCTGGTGCCCGACGAGCAGGATCCCCTTGCGTTCTTCTTCCGTTTCGACTTCCTTCAAAATCTCCTCGGGATCGGTAGAGGGTTCGAGCGCCGCGGACTCTCGAAAATTCTTCCCGAGTCCCAGGGCTTCGACGACGGGGTCAGCGGTCTGCCGCGCCCGCCGGTACGGAGACGTGATGACCAGATCGATAACCGGATCGAGCGCGACCAGGCCCCGTGCGACGGACTTTGCTCGCCTGGCGCCCTCCGGCGTCAGCTCCCGATCCTCGTCGCGTCCCGACGCGGCCCGATCCTCCGCAACGGCGTGGCGCAATAGCCACAGATCCATCTCGGCCGTCAGTCTATCCTCGGCGAAGCGAATGCCCTTCGTTTCAGAAACGGACGGGAGGACGGGAAGACTGGGGGACGGGGAGAAGGCCGACTCGAGTCCCCCCCGTCACCCCGTCTCCCTGTCATGTATTCTCCTGCCGCCATGCCCCTCCAGCCCGGCGAGCAGCTTGGCCCTTACGAGATCGTAGCGCCCCTCGGGCGGGGCGGAATGGGCGAGGTCTATCGGGCTCGTGACACACGATTGCGCCGCGAGGTGGCCGTGAAGTTGCTCCCCGACACCGCAGCCAACGACGAGGACAGCCTCGATCGATTTCACCGGGAGACGCACGTCGTCGCGGCGCTGAACCACCCCAACATCGTCGCGATCCACGACAGCGGCGAGCACCGCGGCTCCCCCTACGCGGTCACCGAGCTGCTCGAGGGAGAGACGCTGGCCGAACGCCTACGCACCGGCCCGCTTGCGCCCAAGCGCGCCGCGGAGATCGCCTCTCAACTGGCCGACGCGCTCGCGGCGGCGCACGCAAAGGGGGTGATCCATCGCGACGTCAAGCCCGAGAACGTCTTTCTGACGCGCGACGGCCGGGCGAAGATCCTGGACTTCGGAATCGCGCGGATCGAGAACCCTGCGGTGAGGACGGGGGCCCTCGCCACTCTCCGGGCGGGCGGCACCTCCAGCGCGAAGATCCTCGTGGGAACGGCCGGCTACGTCTCACCCGAACAGGTGCGGGGCGGACGTGCGGATGGGCGCAGCGACATTTTCGCGCTGGGCGCGGTCTTCTACGAGATGTTGACGGGCCGCCGCGCCTTCGCTCGCGCGACCGACATCGAAACGCTCTCCGCCGTGCTGTCCGATCATCCGGAGAGGTATCCCGAAACCGAGAAGATCCCATCCGGCCTGCGGTCCTTCGTCTTCCGCTGCCTTCAGAAGGACCCGGCCGACCGGTATCAGTCGGCGCGCGATCTCCTACTCGACCTGCGCGCCTTCCAGGCAGAAGAGATCCGCGAATCGGCGGGCCGCGTCAAGTTTCGTAGCCTCCCCCCATGGAAGCAGCGACGCACCCGCTCGATGCTGCGCGCGGCTGCCGGCGTCGTGCTGTTGCTCCTGGGGATCTACATGGGCGCTTGCTGGGAGCGAGGGCGGCACGCGACGCGCTCGACCGCCTCAGCCGGTAGCCGGTGATCGGTCGCGAGGAGCCGGAGCCCGAAATACGAAAACTCCGCCGTCTGCGCGACTTCCGGCTTACGACTGACAGCTCACGCTCCTAGGTGTCAATTCTCAAGGTTGTTCTCTCTCTGCTAACCGCCCCGGCCCTGCGGCGTTCCCCGCGGGACCACGCGGCGGGCCTCGTGTGTTCGGGAGGGAAATCATCCCTGCCCGCCGCTCGCGAAATCGGTGCGAGGGAGAGTCGTACGTCGGTCCGCTCGCGGTTACCGCACACCCACGCGATTTCGAGGGTCCCTTCGGGGAGCGCCTCCGGGCCGGGGCTCACAGTGAGACTTCTGTCACGCTGCGAGCCCCGGCGGCGGGTCCGTCTCCCGCTGGCGGCGATGAGCGAGGAGCGAGGAACACAGGATCTTCTGCCTCACTCACGTTGCGACGAGCGATACAGCGACGGCCCGGTTCTGACTTTGGCGGCCCGGCCGGAGCGTGCCGACGAGGGAGACGGCCCCGACGCCGGGGCGGCCTCGAGAGGAACAACGTGTCGAGAAATGAGACCTAGGCCGACGCGACCGAAGAATCGATGGCGGATCCGACCGCCGGTAGCATCTCTGCGCGCGCCCTCGGCTCCGGGATCGGGCTCGTGCAGCAGAAGTCCTTGCAGGCGTCGTAGAGCGTGCGGCGCTGAACGGGCTCGTAGCCTGCGTCGGCGATGAGCCGGCGCATCTCTTCTTGCGTCATGCGGTTGCGCGCTCCGGCGGCGTAGACGACGTTCTCTTCGATCATGATCGACCCCAGATCGTCCGCGCCGAAGGAAAGCGAGACCTGCCCGATCTTTGGGCCTTGAGTGACCCAGGAGCCCTGGACGTGACGGATGTTGTCGAAGTAGAGACGAGAGACAGCGAGCGTCTTCAAGTACTCGAAGCCGCCGGCCTCTTCGACCTTTCCATCCAGGACGGTGTTCTCCTTCTGGAAGGTCCAGGGGATCCACGCCGTGAAGCCGCCCGTGCGGTCCTGCAGTTCCCGGACGACGCGGAAGTGCTCGACGCGCTGCGCGTGCGTTTCCCCGACTCCGAACATCATCGTTGCCGTCGTCCGCATCCCGAGGTTGTGGGCTGTCTCGTGCACGTCCACCCACTTCTCCGTCGGAGCCTTGGTGAGCGACCAGATGCGCTTACGCACGGAGTCCTCCAGGATCTCTGCGCCGCCGCCCGGGATCGACTGGAGGCCCGCGTCGCGGAGCCTCGCGATGACGTCCCGCATCGGCCACTTCGTGATCTTCTCCAAGAAGTAGACCTCGGGGGCCGACAGCGCATGGAGATGGATCGTCGGGAAGTTCTTGCGGATGAAGCGGAACATCTCTTCATAGAAGGAGAACGGCAGCTCCGCGTGAACGCCTCCCTGGAGTAGAACACCCGTGCCGCCCAACTCGATCGTCTCCTGGATCTTCTCGCCGATCTGTTCGAAGGAGAGGACGTACGCGTCCGGGTCCTTGGAGGAAGGGCGGTAGAACGCGCAGAACTGGCACCGGTAGACGCAGACGTTCGTGTAGTTGATGTTGCGGTCGACGATGTAGGTCGCGACCTTCGGATCGTTCTGGCGATTGCGGACCTCGTTAGCCGCCGCGCCGAGCGCGAGCAGGTTCCCCTCCTCCAGCAGCGTGATGGCGGCGGCATCGAGCAGCCGCTCTCCCGACAAGGTTTGTTCCAGGATCTCTTGTGTGCGTGCCATGGCGACGCCATTTTAGTCCCGATGCCGCTAGCGCCTCCCGAAGATCGCCGCGATCTTCCCTGCTTCGCCCTCTCCGAAACCGCCGACGTTGTTCGAGAGCAGAGCGACAGATTCGGGGCCAAGAGCCGAGGACCTGGAGCGCGGTCATTCCCTTCATCGGGTGGCCGGCGTGGAACCGATGAGCGCGAGAGGCCGTGGGGCCGGAATCAGCGCCTCCTCCGCCGCCAGCCGATAGAAGAGGTCGAGGCCGGCAAGATCGCCGGACGTGAGCTCGTAGTGAAGACTATGGCGCAGATAGTCCTCGACGACCGGGCCCGAGAGCCCCGTTTGCGCCGACTCTTCGGCGACCAGACTCGCGAAATGCTTTCGTCCGATCTCGTAGGAGGCGCGAAGCAATTCCGCGACCTCGGCGCCGGCGGCGCCCTCCCGCACGGCCCAGAACGCGAACACGAAGGGGTGGCCGGAGAACGCCCGCCACTCCGCCGCAAGATCCAGCACGACCTGTCCGTTCAAGCGAGTTTTCAGAGCGGGGTCGCCGATGATCAAGCGCGCGTCCGCGGGGCCGGAAAACGGGAAACGGGAAACGGGAATCGAGTCGGCTTCGGTAGTCGTTTCCCGCTTTCCGTTTTCCGTTTCCCGGTATGCAGGCTCCAATCCATAGACCCTCTTCAGGAGAATTCGCACCAGCGCCGCGGAGGTTCTCGAAGCGGGATCGAGCCAGACCGATCGAATCTTCTCGCGCGAAACGTGCGACACGAGGAGGACCGAGCGCACCTCCGAGGCCGCCGCAATGCCGAGACCCGACACGACGCGCAGGCCGGGAATTCTCTGGTACTCGATCGAGGGGATGAGGCCGACGTCCGCGGAGCCTTCCGCGAGCTTGTCGGCGCAGACCGAAGGGAGATCACGCGAGATCGAGACTCCGGGAGGAGGCTCGTGGAGCAGACCCCACGTTAAAGGGCGAGCGTTTAAGAAGTCGACGAGGGAAATGCGGAGCAAGCTCTCAGCTTTCAGCTCTCAGCCGTCAGCCGAACCCGCTCGTCAGCCAGTCTGGCTGAAAGCTGATAGCTGACAGCTGAAAGCTCTATCCCTGCGACATCATCGACAGGAATTCCCCGTTCGTCTTGGTCTTCTCGAGCTTCTCGGTCAGGAGCTCCATCGCCTCGACGACCGAGAGCGGGTTCAGCACCTTCCGCAGGACCCAGACGCGGTTCAACTCCTGCTTGTCCATGAGCAGCTCTTCCTTGCGTGTGCCCGACTTGTTGATGTCGATGGCCGGGAAGACTCGTTTGTCCATGAGCTTGCGATCGAGGTGAACCTCCATGTTGCCGGTGCCCTTGAACTCCTCGAAGATGACGTCGTCCATGCGGGAGCCCGTGTCGATCAGGGCCGTCGCCATGATCGTCAGCGACCCGCCCTCTTCGACGTTGCGCGCCGCGCCGAAGAAGCGCTTGGGACGCTGCAGTGCGTTGGAGTCCACGCCGCCGGACAGAACCTTGCCCGAAGGGGGCACGATCGCGTTGTAGGCGCGCGCCAGGCGGGTGATCGAGTCGAGCAGGATCACGACGTCCCGCTTGTGCTCGACCAGACGTTTGGCCTTCTCGATGACCATCTCGGCCACCTGGACATGGCGGGCGGCCGGCTCGTCAAAGGTCGAGGAGATGACCTCTCCCTTGACCGACCGCTGCATGTCGGTGACCTCCTCCGGCCGCTCGTCGATGAGAAGCACGATCAACGTGATCTCCGGGTGGTTGGTCGAGACCGAGTTGGCGAGCGACTGGAGGATCATCGTCTTGCCGGTGCGCGGCGCCGCGACGATCAGCCCGCGTTGCCCCTTGCCGATCGGCGCCACCAGGTCCAGGACGCGCGAGGTCATGTTCGTCGGCACCTCGAGTCGGACCCGGTCCTGCGGATAGAGGGGAGTCAGGTTGTCGAAAAAGATCTTTTCCCGCGCGATGTCCGGGTGCTCAAAATTGACCGCCTCGACTTTGATCAGCGCGAAGTAGCGCTCTCCTTCCTTGGGAGGCCGGATCTGGCCGGAGACGGTATCGCCCGTGCGCAGGTCGAACTTGCGGATTTGCGAAGGGGAGACGTAGATGTCATCCGGGCCCGGCAAGTAGTTGTACTCGGGGGCTCGGAGGAATCCGAACCCGTCGGGCAAACACTCGAGCACGCCCTCCGAAAAGATGAGCCCCTTTTTCTCCGTCTGCGCCTGCAGGATCTTGAAGATCAGATCCTGTTTGCGCATGCCGGTCGCGTTCTCGACCTCGAGATCCTTGGCGATCTTGAGCAACTGCGGGATCTTCAGCTCGTGCAGCGCCCGGATGTCGAGCGTGTCGCCGGTTTCCACCTCGACGGCCTGCTCTTCGCCGGTGGTGTCCGGAAGCCCTTCGGGCGGCGCCTCGAGCGTCTCCACGTCGGACCCATTCCCTCTTCTCTTAGCCATCAGCGCGCTCCCAACCCTTTCCCCGGGGGTTTTGGGGGGACCGTAAGGTCCCCCGCCCAGATCAGAGTTTTGGGGGACCGCAAGGTCCCCCGATCAGATTAGACGCCGGCGAATCTCCCGCCGCAGAGTCTCGATTCCCTCTCCCGTTTTCGCCGAAACCGGAATGATCTCGCCGTGGATCGCAGCGAGCTGCCGCCGCGCGACCGCCCGCTCCGCCGCCGACAGCCGATCCCACTTCGTCGCTACGACGAGTCTGGGGACCCCGAGATCCGACAGCCCGTCGCGGGTCTCGAGGTCGATCGGTGAATCGGGCACTCTGGGATCGATCAAGTGCACGGCCAGAACCGCTCCTCCGTCGCAAAAGAATCTCTGCCCAAGCTCCGCCCACCCGCCGCGTTCCTCGCGCGAGGCGCGGGCAAAGCCGGTCCCCGGAAGGTCCGCGAATTGATGTCCTTCGTTTGTCTCATAAAAGTATATGCCCCGGGTCTTCCCCGGTGTCTTGCTTGATCTCGCTGCTCGGGTTCCCAAGAGACGATTGAGGAGACTCGACTTACCAACGTTCGAACGCCCCACGAAAGCCACCGCCGGGCGCAGCCGCTCGGGCAGGTCCTGCGGCCGGTGGACCGCGGCGATCAACCCGCCGCGGGTCGGTTCCTTTTTCAACAATCCCTAGCTCGTCGCTATTGCAGAGGACCGGGCCTCACGCGATGAGCGCGCCCCGGAGGGGCTCGGGGAACCGACGGGTTCCCCGCTCACGTCTGAGTCCTTGGGGAACCCGAGAGTTCCCCGCTTGCTTTTCAATGCGCGACCGTGCCCCCTTCGGTGACCGACGGTTCCGGCCCGATCGTCGCGGCGGTTGGCGGGGCGCCCTCCATCGCAACCTTGATCACCTCGTCCATGTTGGAAACGAGGTGAAATTCCATTTCCTTGCGGATCTCGTCGGGCAGCTCGTCCAAGTCTTTGTCGTTTTCGGCCGAGAGGATCACGGTGCGGATCCCGGCTCGGTAGGCCGCGAGGACTTTGTCCTTGATCCCTCCCACCGGAAGGACCTTGCCACGCAAGGTAATCTCGCCCGTCATCGCGACGTCCTTTAAGACCGGAAGCTTGGTGACGGCGGAAAAGAGCGAGACCGCCATCGTGATGCCTGCCGACGGGCCGTCTTTCGGGATCGCTCCCTCCGGCACGTGGATGTGAATGTCGTACTTCTCGTGGAAGTTCGGGTCGGCATCGTACATTTCGGCGCGGCTGCGGACGTAGGAGACGCCCGCCCGGGCAGACTCCTGCATCACGTCGCCCAAAGACCCGGTCAGCGTCAGATTGCCCTTTCCCTTGAGCAAGCTGGTCTCGACCGCGAGGATCTCGCCGCCCGCTTCGGTCCAGGCGAGGCCGGTGGCGACTCCGACCTCCGAGGATTCTCCCTTGCGGCGGTTGCGGAAGCGCGCCTTGCCGAGAAAATCCTTGAGGTTCTCGGGCGTCACCGGAATCGGAATCTCCGCCTTTTTCTGCACGATCTTTCGCGCAACCTTCCGGCAGATGCTTCCGATCTCCCGCTCGAGGTTGCGCACGCCCGCCTCGCGAGTGTAGTTGGTGATGAGCGCGAGAATCGACTCGTCGGAGATCTCGATCTGCCCTGACTTCAAGCCGTTGGCCTCGCGTTGTTTGGAGACGAGGAATTGGCGGGCGATGGCGATTTTCTCGTTGGGGGTGTAACCCGACATCGGAATGATCTCCATGCGGTCTTTGAGAGCGGGCGGAATGGGGTCCGCGATGTTCGCGGTCGCGATGAACATGACCTTCGAGAGGTCGTACTCGACGTCCAGATAATGGTCGACGAACGTGTGGTTCTGCTCCGGATCGAGCACCTCGAGCAACGCCGAGGACGGGTCGCCGCGGAAGTCCGACGACATCTTATCGACCTCGTCGAGCAGGAAGACGGGGTTGACCGTCCCCGCTTTCTTCATCATCTGGACGATCTGTCCGGGGAAGGCCCCGATGTAGGTGCGGCGGTGGCCCCGGATCTCCGCCTCGTCCCGCACCCCGCCCAAAGAAAGCCGGACGAACTTCCGGTTGAGCGACCGAGCGATCGACTTGGCGAGCGAGGTCTTACCGACGCCGGGAGGGCCGACAAAACAGATGATCGAGCCTTTCGTCTTCTGCACGAGCTGGCGCACTGCGAGGAACTCGAGGATGCGTTCCTTGATCTTTTCCAGGCCGTAGTGGTCCTCATTTAAGATCCGTTCGGCGCGCGAAAGATCCTTCGACTCGCGGGAGGCCTTCTTCCAGGGAACGCCGACGAGCCACTCGATGTAGTTGCGGGAGACGGTCGCTTCGGCCGAGACCGGCGGCATCGCCTCTAACCGCCGCAGCTCCTGGTCGACCTTCTCGCGGACCTCCTTGGGCATGCCGGAGGTGGCGATCTTCTTCTTCAGCTCCTCGACCTCGTCGGAGCGATCGTCCTTGCGGCCGAGCTCCTGATGGATCGCCTTGATCTTCTCGTTGAGGTAATACTCCTTCTGGGCCTTCTCCATCTGTTTCTTGACTTTGTTGTTGATGCGGCGATCGATGTTGACCTTCTCGATCTCGATCTCGAGAATGTCCTGGAGCTTTTGGAGCCGCTCGTAGACCGACTCGGCCTCGAGCAACGTCTGTTTTTCGGCCGTCGCAACCGCGAGGTGGGCGGACAGCGTGTCCGCGAACCGCTCGGGGTCGTCGATCTTCAAAGAGGCGGCGATCCCTTCGAACGCGAGATGGTGCGAGAGTTTCGCGTACTGCTCGAAGAGCCCGAGCACCTTGCCCATGTACTCCTTGAGCTCGTTCGGATCGTGGGGTCTCTCCGGCGTCGGCTCGACCGAGACGGCAAGGAACTCGGGCCGCTCCTCGAATCCCCGGATCCTTCCGCGCCGAACCCCCTCGACCATCACCTTGATATGGCCGTTGGGGAGCTTCAACGACTGCGCGACGGTGGCGACGACGCCGATCGAGTAGATGTCTTGCGGCCGCGGCTCGTCTAACTGCGGGTTCTTCTGGGCCGCCAGAAACAGCCGTTTGGATGGGGTCGCCAGCGCCGCTTCCAGCGCGCGGATCGACGACTCGCGTCCGACCACGAACGGCGCCATCATGTGCGGAAACACCACCATGTCCCGCAGCGGCACGAGCGGAAGCGACTCGATTGGTCGGGAAGGGTTTTCGGAAGGTTTCATGGGATCTTCAAAATCCAGCCCCAGCACAGGGAGCAACGCGGGTACGGCCACCCGGTCGGGGCCCCGGGATGGTCGTTGCTAGCCCGCCTTGCGCAGAATGGTAATCGGGTTCGTGTGGTTCTTGACAACGTCCTTCGTGATGACGCATTCCTCGATGTCGTCGTCGGAAGGGATCTGGTACATGACGTCGAGCATCAGGTCTTCGATGATGATCTTCAGGCCCCGGGCGCCGACGTTGCGCGCGAGCGCCTCCTCGGCGATGGCCTCGATGGCGTCGTCGGTAAAGCGCAAGTTGACGTTCTCGAACTCGAGCATGGTCTGGTACTGCTTGACCAGAGAGTTCTTCGGCTCCTTGAGGATCTCGACCAGAGCGACCTGATCGAGCTCCGACAAGGTCGCCACGACCGGCAGCCGGCCGACGAACTCGGGGATCATGCCGAACTTGATCAGATCCTCCGGATGCACTTTCTCGAGCAGCACGCTCGAGCGCTTCTCTTTCTTCGAGCTGATCTTGGCGCCGAACCCGAGCGATTTGTCGGTCATGCGTCGGCTGATGATGTCTTCCAGCCCTACGAACGCGCCGCCGCAAAGGAACAGGATGTTGGTCGTATCGATCTGAATGAACTCCTGGTGCGGATGCTTGCGGCCACCCTGGGGAGGCACGTTGGCGACCGTCCCTTCCAGGATCTTCAACAGCGCCTGTTGGACCCCTTCGCCAGAGACATCGCGCGTGATCGACGGGTTTTCCCCCTTGCGGGCGATCTTGTCCACCTCGTCGATGTAGACGATGCCTCGCTCGGTCTTTTCCTTGTCGTTGCCGGCGGCCTGGTAGAGCTTCAGGATGATGTTCTCGACGTCCTCCCCCACGTAGCCGGCCTCCGTCAGGGTCGTGGCGTCCACGATCGTGAACGGGACGGAGAGAAGCTTTGCCAGCGTCTGGGCGAGCAGCGTCTTGCCCGTGCCCGTCGGACCCACCAGCAGGATGTTGGACTTCTGCAGCTCGACATCCAGCTTGCGGTTCTTGTCCAGGTAGTCGATCCGCTTGTAGTGGTTGTAGACGGCGACAGCGAGCTTCTTTTTCGCCTGCTCCTGGCCGATCACATAGCCGTCCAGAAACTCCTTGATTTCTTTGGGCTTGGGAAGCTTCGTCTCGGGAGTCTGCGTTTCCAAAACCCGGTCTTCCGCGATGATGTCGAGACAGATGTCGACACACTCATCGCAGATGTACACGGTCGGCCCCGCGATCAGTTTTTTCACGTCCCTCTGGCTCTTGTTGCAGAAGGAGCAGCGCAGGACGTCGCCGTTTCCGGTTTTCTTCGACATTCAGCCTCCGGAGGGGGATGGGGGAATTCTAGAGCCGCCGACTGAGGCCGTCAACGATCCTTTCCTCAACCCTCTCTCAATGTAGCACATACGCACCAAAGATAACGTGCGGTTCGGGTGCCAACTTCCCGGGCGGTGCGGAAGGCGTGACCGGCTTCCATTCCCCGCGTCCCCCCTTCCCCCGCGTCTCCGTGTCTCAGTCTCAGAGGCGGGGACGCGGGGACGCGGAGATGAAGGCCTAGCCGGCCACTTTGAGCGGGACGTCGTCACGTCGGTAATAGATGGAGTCGATCAGGCCGTACTTGCGGGCGTCCTCGGCTTCCAGGATGTAGTCCCGGTCTGTATCCTTCGCGATCTTCTCGACAGGCTGGTTAGTGTGCTTCGAGAGGATCTGGTTGATCCGTTCCCGCGTCTTGAGCAGGTCTTTGGCGTGGATCTCGATGTCCGTGGCCTGTCCCTGCAGGCCGTAGCCGAGGGGCTGATGGATCAGGAAGCGGGAGTTGGGAAGGGCAAACCGTTTTCCCGGCGTTCCCGCCGCCATCAGCACCGCCGCCATCGAGGCCGCCATCCCGATGCAGATCGTCGAGACGTCCGGCTTGACGTACTGCATGGTGTCGTAGATCGCCATGCCGGCAGAGATGATGCCGCCGCCCGAGTTGATGTAGAAGGAAATGTCCTTTTCCGGGTTCTCCGACTCCAGGAAGAGCATCTGGGCGATGATCAGATTGGCGATCGTGTCGTCGATCGGTTGTCCGAGGAAAATGACGTTGTCCTTGAGAAGCCGGGAATAGATGTCGTATGCCCGCTCCCCACGGCTCGTCTGCTCGATGACCATCGGTACCAGAACCATGCCGCCTCCCTCGTGTTCTTCTTCTTCCATAACACTCATCTGGGCTCCCGATTCCCCCCCGTCCCCCCGTCGCCCCGTCTCCCATCCAAGTCTCAGACGGGGGGACGGGGGGAAAGGGGGACGGGGTGATGATCGCTTACTTGGCCTCCACGGCTTCCATCGAGGGTAGCACCTTCGCCGAGCCGATCAAGAGGTCGAGCGCCCGAGCCAGTCGCATTTCGTCGCGCAAGGTCTCCAAACCGTCATGGCGGGCCATTTCCTCGCGCAGCGCCGCCGGGTCTACGCCCCGACGAGCCGCCATCCGCTTGAACTCGGCTTCGACCTCCGTGTCTGTGATCGAGATTCCCTCCCGGCGCGCGATCTCATCTAAGAGCAGGTACTCGCGCACCCGCCGTTCGGCGCCGGGCCGGGCGTCGACCTGGATTTTCTCCCAGTCCGCGTCCTTGGGATCGACCCCCTGCGAAGAGAGGTATCGCGCATAGTCTCGCAGGGCGCCCCCCGTCTCCGATTCGATCAGAACCTCCGGCGCGGGAACCGAAACGCGGGAGAGCAGGGCATCGAAGAGGACCCGGCGGAATTGACGCCGCCTCTCCGCCTCCTTCTCCCGCCGCAATCCGGCGCGTACCTTCTCGCGGAGAGTATCCGCCGTTTCTCCTTCGGCTACGAGTTTGGCGAAGTCGTCGTTTGCCTCGGGCAACTTCTTCTCTTTGAGCGCCACCAGCGTCAGCTCGTAATCGACATTCTTGCCGCGGAACTCCTCATTGGGGAAATCCTCCGGGAACGTCTTGCGGAAGCGCTGGGTTTGACCCGGCAGCATACCCCGCAGCGCCTCGTTGATCTCCGGCATCGAATCGGGATGGCCCACCTCGAGCGTCAACTTCTCGTCCCGAAACGTGCGCGGATTCTGACCGGGCTCGAGAATCTCGACGAAGGTTCCGGCGATGTCGGCAACGGCAAAATCCCCCGGCGCGGCCGCCCGGCCTTCGATCGGATGGAATTCCGCGTGCCCTTCGCGCAGGCGGTCCATCACGCGGTCCACTTCCTCCGTTGTCGGCTCGACCGGGATGTCCGAGACAGCGATTCCCCGCCACTCCCCGGGATCGATCTCGGGCTTCAAGTCGACGCGCGCTCGGAAGCGAATCGGCCCCGGAGGATCCCAGGTCAGGTCCTCGATACGGGGTCGCCCCAGAACCGCGAGCTTTCTCTCCTCGACCGCCGAGCCAAGAGCCTCGGGAAGAATCCGCTCAAGCACGTCCTCGCGGATCTCTCCCGAGAACCGCTTGGCGATGACCGACTCGGGCGCGCGCCCCTTGCGGAACCCGGGAATCGCCGCCCGCTTCGCATACGCCCGGGTGACCGCCTGGAGGGCCTTCTCGACCTCATCCGGCGAAACCTCGATCTCGAGGACAGCACGAGTGGGGGACTCGTCCCGCGAACTCACAACGGCCATGACGAGCGAGTCTAACGAATCTAGAGAGTTAAAAGGTGGAGGTTGAAGGTTGAAGTGATTCGTGAATCTTCCTATCACCTCGGCGAAACGACACGGATCGCGCGGCCCCGCGGCGGTGCGGAAGCCCGCGCGCGCGCAACCGGGAGCGCCAGCGTCACCGCATGAGCGATGTCGAGCCGGCCGTATCCAAAGACCGCGTTCGGCACGGCACTTCCCGGATAAGGGGAGCAGTCCTGCGTCGATGTGAGCGGCACAGCGGTGAACCTCAACAGGTCCGCCGTCGGACCGATCCGGCCTTTCATCGCAGGCGCCGCCGACCAGAGCAGGGCGACCGCACCGGAAACTTCCGGAGTCGAGCCCGACGTGCCGGAAAACCCTCCGGTGAAGCCGCCGCTCCTGTTGGCGACTCGCAACGCGACTCCGGGCGCGCAGATGTCTGGCTTCAAACGATTCGAGCCGTCTGCGGTGACGGGCCCCCGGCTGGAAAAACTGGCGATCCCGTCACTCAAGGTGGTGGCGCAAACGGTAAAGGAGGCATCGTAGAGAGCGGGAATGTCGATTGTCGCGCAACTGGGCCCATCGTTCGAGGCGGCGACGGCCACGAAGATCCCGGCCGCCCGGATGTTTTCGACTACCGAGCGAAGGACATCGGGATCCGTGCAGCCTTCACTCACCGGGCAGCCCCAGGAGTTGCTGATGACATGCGCGGCCAGGTCCGGGCGCGGATTGGCGCCATTGCGGTCGGTCGGAGCAAGGAAGAACTGAAAACATTCGGTGTAGCGGGCCGGGGTGCCGGCACCCTGGTCCATGTTCCGACAAGCTATGAACCGCGCGCCGGGGGCGACTCCGACCTGGTTGCCCGCCCCGTCGTCACCGACCGCCAGGCTCGCCGTCGAGGTTCCGTGACCGTCGTCGTCGCAGGGTGTCGAGGCGCTCGAGCCACAGGAATTGCCCGCCAGCGCGTCATGGACCGCGTCGTGCCAGTTGTAGTCGTGTGAGACGTTAACGCCGTCGAAGCCGCGATAGTGCGCCTTCAGTGCCGGGTGATCCCAGACGACCCCCGTGTCGGCCATTCCGATGACGATCCCCTGGCCGGTGAAGCCCTGTGCCCAAACGTCCGGCGCTCCGATCTTGGCGATGTTCAGCTCGACCGTCGTGGTCATGAAGATCCCGCCCGGCCTCGTCAGCGCCTCGGGCTCGCGCGGCGCCGGTGCGGGAGTGAAGGGGGCGTTGGGCGCGATCCGCGAGACGTCTTCACGCGCCGCGAGCGAATCCGCCAAAGCGCGGTCGCCCTCGATCTCGAGCATGTTGACCAGAAAATAGGCGCGGTATGCGATTCCTTCCGCGTCGAGTCGCGCGCGCAGAGCCGCTTGCGACAGTTCCGCCTGGGCCCGCAACGACTCGTAGGCAAAGCGCACCCGATCGGTCCGGTCGCCGATCGAGTCCGCACCGGAAAGATCTGTCTGCTCCCGCAGGACGACGAGGAAGGAAGCGCTCTCGCCGCTCGCCTTGCCGGCGAAGACGCGAGGATCGAGCTTGGCGTCGGAGGCAGAGGAGGCAGACGGTAGAAGAAAGGCAAGCCAAGCCCACCGAAGGAGGAATCGGTGATTCACGCGCGGCTCTTCAAACAGAAAGACACGACGACAAGTCGACGACCAATACAATTTATATATTGTTGTACAACAACGCTGCTAGGCCAGCCTTGTGGCACGCAACCCCC